>Ga0268246_10000798_pt1 | contig 12444 bp, 7 predicted proteins | sample AgamicOrSfe_FD_200242 | JGI IMG/M metagenome (GOLD analysis project Ga0268246, IMG submission 200242) | Agave microbial communities from Guanajuato, Mexico - Or.Sf.e (v2) (version 2) | ecosystem: Host-associated > Plants > Phyllosphere > Phylloplane/Leaf | place: Guanajuato, Mexico | collected...
ACGAGGAGGAGTCTGTGGATGCGTGCGCTTCCCAGGCGTTGTCCACGAGATCGGCGAGGTAGGGTGGACCGAGGTATTTTGGAGCGCGACGGCGGTAGAAGAGGAGATAAGCGGCTTTCGTAACGACGCCGGAAGGGGAGGTGCTGCTAACGGAGGAGTCATTGTACTCGTACCATTCTTTGTCGAAGAAGTTTTGGGCGTATGCTGTGTAGTGACCGCCGCCAAGACCACCGTAGTGGTTGTCGACGGCGAAGAGATCGTAGATCAGAGATTTGTCCTCGGGAAGACCGACTTTGCCAGCGAGGTCGAGTCCTTCCACTGGAGCGTCGACGAGGACGTCGATCTTGTCTCTCATCCTACTTGTTGAGCTGAAACGCTTCAAGTGGACAACGAGAATGTCCGGCGCTGTCCATATCTCGAGTGTCTTTGTTGCTCGTCGAAGCTCTTTGCATCGACCGCAGTACCAGGCATTTTCCTCTGAAAGCACTTCACTCTTCGACGTCTCGTCAAAGCATTCCTGCAATGTGACGCCAGACCTCTTCCGCGAGTTTCGTCGAGCAACTCTCGCATTGAATTCGGGGTCCTCGAACTCCTTTATATTTCGATCAGTGAACGATGGTTGCCCACGAAGCTCATTTTTGTCATCACCACCAAACAGTGAGCGCCATGGCTGGTCGTGCCAGTCGAGCACAAGACCTTCACCAGGTCTGATCAGAAGTTCTTGTTGAGGTCCTGCACTGGAACCACGACGGTCTGCCTTCTTGAAAGTCTTCGAAAGAGACCGCTTCGCATCGTGAAAGGCTGTGCGGAACCTGTCGCGTCGTCCGAGCGAGCGTGTGACCGGGGCGTCTTCAGTATCTGACGGACTTGGCGATAGGCCGTTCCTGACATCATCCCGGCTCAGTTCATCGTCACTTTCCGGTGCAAGTGTATCCTTGTTCCGACTACCATATGAACTGTTGGATTGCCTTGATTCCCGGCGACTGGCTGACTGCTGCATGCGTGATTCGATGTTGTGTAGACGAGTGGTGACACTAAGGTTGTTCCATCCTGTTGGGAATGGCTCATCGTTCGCACCGGGCAAGATACTGAGGGTGAAAGAGTTCGTTAGCATAGGGTCGACGAAGTAATCCGGATCAAGTACGCGAGATGCTCCAGTCTTGTGAGTAACAGGCTGTGATGATGTTTCTGGTGCTGGATTGGCAATCTCGTTTGTCATAGCGACGTTTACCAGTGACTCCTCACTTTCGACTGATCTCGCTTGCACCCTGTCGTCGTCTTTGTCATCCTGGCTCATCAAGACAGTATCGTCCGACTTTTCCTCGTCGAGAGTCTCACGATTGTCGCCGAATAGATCAGAAGTCGTCATTGACTGTATCGCGCGAAGCACTTTGCGCTTTATGTGGTCCAGATCTCTTGCTTCCTCTCGGCTTATCATGATGATCCACGGCTGGAGCAAGAAGTCTGATTTGTGAACCTCTGAACATCGGTGGAAGAGTGGAATAGCCATGTACTCTGAACGGGTAGTATTTGCTAAATCATTGCTGCTCGATTTGGTGCCGAGCCGAAATCCAGTCTTTGACTTGGCAATACCCACATTTGTGGGCGTGTGGTCAAGCTCGAATACCCAGATCTTGTCATCCGGCCGAATATTGGCTTCAGCGACGATTTCAGCATCGTCAAAGACCTTGTAGATTTTCCGATTATAGGTCTCAACGATCATAAGATTCGCAGCTTGGGTGTTGGGAAATCGCTTGACGAAATAATCCTTCAGCATCCGCAGATTGCTGTTCTTGTCGACGTCAATCTTGACTTTGACAGGCTTCCCTATGAGAGGTGCGAATGTCCAGACGTGCTGGAAAGTGTTTTCGACAGGTAGCTGGAGCGTGACCAACGAATAAGGATCAAATGTGACGCTAACTTTGTCGCAAGCTGGGCAGACCATAGTGTTTTTATAGAAACCGCTGAACAGATCCATCGCGACAGAGTCATTTCGTGCATGATGATTGTCTCTGTAGATCTGACCAAGCTCCTTGATGTACTCCGGATCGTGCACTCTGTTGTCGTCCGAGTCCGGGTTTTCGCGATAAGGCTTCTTCACAATGCGATTGAGATCCTCATGCAAACCATCAACCAGGAAACTCAGGAACTCTTGTGAGTCTTGCTGGCCGTACCCAGAAAAGAGTGGCTGACAGCGACCAAGCGTATTCTTGAAAGGTCGCGGACCGTAGCTGCCAGAGTTCTGCGCGTATAATGCTGATACAAGATCTCCGTATGCTTTGGCAATCTGACCGTTATATCCAAGTGGATTGTCAGTGTTGATCTCTGTCTTGTACTTGCCTTCGAGCATGTATATGGCCAACTCCTCAACACTTCGAATACATTGTAGAGCGGAGTTCATGTAGCACGTATTACCAAGATTCGTCAACCCGGTGCAGCCACGAGGCCTGCCCTTTTTATTCTTCTGCTTCGTCAATTGACCCGAAGGTGCAGATTGTCCGATGGTCTTAGCTTCAGCCTTAGCTCTTGTCAAAGGCTGTGCTGAGAGCTCTTGTGATGATTCCAAGTCAACACCATGTTGTGCTGATGCCTTCTTGAGCTTGTCTGACACGAAGTCGTCACTGTCATTAACCTGTTCTTCCAAGATGATAGTCTGCACAGATTCGAAGCCAGCATTGTCCACCTTGTTACTTTTGCCATTGTACTTCTCATTGGCTGTCTCATCCTTGAAGTTGATGAGTTCACGATGCGAACCTTCCACTAATTTCGTGAAAGCATACAGATCCAGCAAGAGCTTTGCTTGTGTACGACCCAAGTCTGCGGGTAGAACAGGGGAGTGTCCCCGAGAGTTGGCAGGAGTCAGAATTCCACTGTCAGCTAATTTGGCCTCCTGCACTTCCAAAACTTTCCAGACCTTGACTTTAGTCTTCATGTCGATGTTTGCAGAAGTCTTGGCTCTTTTCAGAAAGTCTTGGTAAGGCTCTGTACGGCTTGCAACAATACACGGTGCTGGCAGGTTTCGCTCTCGTAGTGCATCCATAGACGGCTCAGCTGAAGTATCGCGTAGCTTTTGCAGCGTGATAATGACCGGATGATATTCGTACTGGATGTTCTGCTTCTTGATGCTTTCGGTCGCTGTGTTGCAGGCATATCGTACAACAATATGCGACGCTTCTGCTAGACCATACCACTGTATCACGAGATCCCATGCCTCTTGTGTCAAGCACACAAAGTCAGGATCATCAATACCCTCAGCTAATGGGACAAATCGGTCCCCGCGTGCGTCTTTCAATTCTCCGTAGAAGTTGTCTAGAATTCGGATGAGTCTCGTGTTCGTGTGCAAATTGCTCAAAAGAACACTTACCATTCGAGACAATCGATGAATTATCAACTGGTCCGATCTCCCCTTCGCGAAAGTGCTTGCCAAAGTCACCATGCAGGCCCTCTGTTGTTCGTGACTGGACTCTTTGCAGCCATTCCGTCGCGACAAGGTATCCCTTCTCCCCGGCTTTTGGTATGCCACTACAGAGCTGTGTGATGATTGCAACCTGCTCATCCAGCGTAGGCACATCTGTCGTCTGACCGTGCCCAATAATCTGTTGAAGGCCGTCTTGCTGCATATCAGCACCATCCGCTAGCTCGTCTGGCATCTCTGTGTCGATGACTCGTTGACTGTTCAACTCGATCGAGGGGGTCGCCTTGTGCCGTGACGGCATTGGTGACCCTATGATCTCGTCATGGTCTTTGGGTGACTTCTGACGCTTCGCGGAGTCCAGCTCCATACCCCGGGACGCCGAATCATGTTCCTCATCGTCACCATTGCTTTCCGAAAGTGTTCTCTTCGCCGGAGAGGAGGATCGGCCTAGAGCGAGCTTCTGAATATCACCCTCAGCGGTCGACTGAGGGCTGCTTGGTGGGTCCTGGTCCAGGTCGATGCTGGCGGAAGCATTCTCCGCACGCTCTCCGGACATACTGCCTTCAGGTGAGTTCGGACCGAATGACGACGAAGAATGGTTTGAAGGTGGGGTGCGAAACGACCGAAGTGGGTGTTTGTTGTTTGCTATAGCCGCCGCGGCGTTTGTCTCGACCGCGCCTTGTACTTCTTCGTGGATATGCGGTGGAAAAGTTCGAACAGGTGCTGGGGACTGCGAGGATCGAGAAGAGGCTGTGTCCTGCCTGGAGTCATTCATGAAGATGTCGTCTGTATTACTACTTCGTGAGCTCGTGCTACCCTTTCGCGAGTAAGTGGTTCTGGGTTTCTTGTAGGAAGACGTGATGAAGCGAGCTGCCCGCGGCAGCTCTCCTCGAAGCAAGCACTAGATCACGACGGTCTGAAATAGTCGTCTCGTCACACGTCCATTCAGCCCGAATCCTAGACTTCGTTGCCAAATCCTAGAGGACTTCCTTCCGTAATTACCCCTGGCTACTAATCACGTGCTTCCGCGTACATCAGACCGATGACAGGGCAAGCATTCGAGACATTCGAGACTCGCACGGCAGCGCATAGTCATCGTGAATATCATTATGAAGAGGACTCTGATTTACATAGTTCCGGCGAAGTCCATATTTCACCTGACATCGATCTTGTCCACCTCCGCTTTCGCCTCTTCCCAGGCAGCCAGGTTCCGCTTCGCCCAGTCAATGTGGCAGTGTGCGTAAGCAAGCTGGATCGGCATTAGCAGATGTCAATTACCTTGAACTGATGATGAACTCACCATGTATTTCCGCAAGTCGTCCTCCTTCTCCCCTTGGAAGCTTCTCAGACTTCGCAGGACACCCATGCTCGCGTCCCTTACGTCCTTCTCCGAAACTTGCAGGGCTGCCTCAAGCTGAGCTACAGACTCTTTGGTTCTGCCAATCTGATCTCTCCTCGTCCGTTCGGGGTCTACATCCACAACACCCTTGATAGCATGCGTAACGCTGCCGAACAGCTTATTCGTAATGAAGTTCCCGCCATTCTTCCGTGGCGACATAGCGTCACTCGGGTTCTGTTGACCAGGTTGACCTGACGGGAAGTCCGAGTCGACGGACTCATTGTCTTCGTGCCTTTCATTGCTCTCTCTGTTAGACGAAGTCGACCGCCTCGGTGGACTTGAAGGACCAAAGCCACTCTGCTGCAGATGCTGCTCTAGTCGTTGGGCTTCTGCCTCGGATCGTTCGAGCTGCTCCAGCCGTTGCTGCTTCTGCTCAAGCTCGTCCTTGGCCATCTCGCCTTGCACTCGCTTCAATATCCTGTAGCGCAGTACTTTCCTCACAATGCCGGCAAACTGGGCACTTTCTCGCATTGGCTCTGAAAAACTTGCACTAAGTGATGTAGATAGATCCATTGTGGCGATGTACGTCGAGTCAACCGCTTGTCCAATTTTCTCTACTGCTGCCGCGACAGTGGGTGACTGCTCCGACAACGAAAACGCGTTCAGCTTGCCACCTAGATCACCCATGTCTTCGGCAAAGGCTCCAAGGTGAGCAATAGTGCGCTTGTTCACCTTCTCCATGCTCCCCTGCATCAATGCTTCCAGCTCCCCTGATGATGCTTCGAAGTTGACAAAATACGGGTCAAGCTCTCTTTCAGACAATGACTGTGTGACTGGCGGGAACTTGCCGAAGACCTGAACTCCTGGTATCGTATGTGCGGCAGCGGAAGGATATGCGGCTGTTGGTGGCGTAACCTGGGGCGTACCACTAGCGGATTGTTCCACATCTTTCGCCGCCTTTAGCTTCGCTGTCGAGGAAGGTATCGGTAAGTAATTGTGGCCTGGTGTTGGATTTGCGGGATCGAGAGGTGGTGCTTTCAAATTGTTCTTCGGGAGGTTGATGACGGGTGGTGCTTGTAGTACAGAGCTCTGATGCACTTGTTAGCTCTGGTTGTCCATGTCCAGCCGTATCCGCTTACCCAGGTGGCATTCGGCTCTAAGAACTTCCAGAACACCCCATCTTCTCTGACCTCTTGCATGCGCCGACATCGGTTAAGAAAGGATGTCAGCATACGCTTTCTGTGATCTATTATAGCTTCATCTTCCTTGGCTTTCGTCGGTTTCGCTGCGTAATCCGCCATAGAGTGTTTTTCTGGTATCGGTGGTATGATGAGTGTAGGGTGTAGTCGGACGAGCGTATCCCGCAATGAGTAAAAGTCTGAGTATCGTCTTCTGACTTCGATGTCCTGCAGATGTCAGTCAATACCACCAACCGCTGGCAGAAGTTGTCGTACTCCTATCCTGATTGTGTATGCAATGTAGCTGCCGCCTCCTTCCATATTCTTCCCCGCTTGCAATATGACGATTTGAATATCCGGCCGGTCACAGAGGATCTGCTCGACACGACTGTCATATTGTCCTGGTTTGCGCTGGGCGACCCCTCCATCTTGACTGTCATGTTGTTCGGATTCTTCTGACTGTTCGTTCTGCGGTGTTGAGGTCTCCGAAGGCGGTTCGGTTGGAGGAAAGCCTGGTACCGTCTCAGCAGGGCGCACAGGGAAGTCTCGTAAGAAACATACGTGAAATTGGAGAGCTTGTCTGACCTACATCAGAGGTGGAATCGCGGCGGTCGAAGGAGCCGTAGGGATTATTGTCTTCGTCGTTCCACATTCTTGGATGCGGACTCCTCTGATAGCTTCGTTGGTCTTCGATACTGTATACTCTCACGTAGTTATGCTTCACCTGTTCTACATGAGATGTTCGGGGCGTGCTGGGTGATGATGTCGCTTTTGAACCACGGAGGTCTTCCCGGCCGAGTCACCAAAGAAAGGGGTAGGTGGTGGCAGTCGTCTTTCATCTTCTACAGCAGCCACACAAGTTTACATATGAGATGAGGTATGGAGAATCGCAAAGCGCTGTTTCGATCGAGTCTGTCTGTCTATTGTCTATCGTCTATGTTCGCCGTTCGTATCCTGGTACTCGCTGCCATGATGAACGCCACAAGGTGAGCCTGCCACAAGGACTCGACTCTTCTTCCTCCCAGTCTCGTGTGCGACGATCAATGGTCATTCCCATCATCGTCTTCAGCTTTATTGTCCCATAACATCACACATCTTCATTGGACTTCTAGGGCGAGTTTGAACCAGCCGAAGTGACCGACTCTGCCGTCTCCAACTTCTTGCCAGAAACAGCTACAGGCGCCGGTTGGACAACAGCAACAGGTTGTTGTTGAGCGATGTACGGTCCAGGCGCTGGCTGCGGCTCGAAGACGCGGTCCAGTCTATTATTGATCATGCGCACGGCGATCCAAGCTCCGATCATAATGACCAAAGCGATCAAAGCGATGATGAGAAAGATGGCGTTATTGGCGTACATTGCCGTGGCAGTGTAGAGCTGATACTGCTAAGCAGATTTGCAGATGGAGAGGCTGATCTTTATCAGCTGTATGTGCTCTGTGTGGCCACATTGCAGTTTGTACTTACCACTGTTGTTGGGAAGTTGAGAGAGCGAGATGGTGACTTTTAGACGTGCGATTGTAGAGGTTGTGTTTGGAACAGTGAGGTGACGTATGATGGTGCAGGATTGTTGTTACCCAATTTTGGGTATTGTCAAGACAGGACATTGAAGTCGGCCGCTTGTGTAGGTCAACGTTGCAAAGGCGCGCAATGTGTGGCAGAAGGTCGGACGGTGCCATAGCAACAAATCAGTAGTGGTGTTTCAGACGCGCTTTCTCGGTTGATCTATGCATATCGCGCCGCGTTTATCGCTCACTGGCGACCGCAAGAGGTTGTGGAGCATCGTCGGTCCTATGTGTCGGCTGCTGTTCGACTGTGCTGTGAGGGTTGCCGTCAAGACAGCGCAAGGCAACCACGGCTCCGATACTGAGAAGCACAATAACTAGAGCGAGGATGAAAAGGTCAACGGAGAAATGGTACATTGTGGTGGTTTCGAGTGGGAGCGAGCCGTCACAGTAGTACTGAGCAGGCCTGGAGAATGGAAGGCGAGTAAGCTAGTTTCGATCGACTTTTCAGATTGAACAAATGCTGGTGTCAGACGTGTTGTTTGAAATGAGAGCGGAAGCTGCCCCGGTAACAGGGTCTAATGACATGCTGTTTCAGACGCGCTTCAAAGAATATGCGGGGTAGCGTCGCACTCATCAGTCTCAGTTTTGCTCGGTCCTCTCCTAGCGCAGTCCCGGCCCAAAGATGTCTCAGGATTCTGACCTCGAGGATGTCAAGATCTGTTCAATGGTCTGCATCCACAAGCCTGGCACATCAGCTTGTTTGCCAGCGTTCGCAAACCGCTGAAGTCTTTCGACCAATGCGGAGTGATCCAGATCAATCTTCTGTGCCGCACTCCAGCCGAGCAGCACATCGATGGTGCATAGGACGCGCATGCCCAGAGTAAGGACTTCTGGGTTCGTCGCCCATCCCAATGCACCGTCTTCTTCCACTTCTGCCTTTGTGGTCAAACATTCGATACCATCGATTGCCCATGACCTCAGAACGTCCGCTATGTGTCGTAAGCTGGAATCTTTGCTCATCGATTTGAGCAGCCGAGACCATAATTGCGCTTCCTTGATCTCGTCCAGATATAGATTCTGCTTCTCCTCGCCAAATAGAGTGGTGTCAGCTTGTAAGGCTTTGTGTAGTAAGTTTTTGGGAGATAAGAGATGATGGTCGAAGTGCTGGCCTAACAGTCGTTTACAGCACCCAAAGGCCAGTATCGCAGAGTCGGGGTAAGCACTATTCATGTGGCTGGAAAGCATGCGCGCCGCGACGTCGGGCACGACATCGTCGGACTCTGTGACAATATCCAAGCCTTTGACAATCTTTACAGCTACCTGTGCTCCGATAGATCTCACGTCCTCGTCATCGTCCAGAAGACAGTCATAAACGGCCAGACAGTACTTGACTCGTAACTCTTCAGGCAAATGTTTAATGCTATCTCGTGCCAGTAGTAGACCATGTAGCGAAGATACGGCAGCAATACGCAGCGGATACTCCTGTTTCCTGTCAGTTGTGAGTCTTGTCAGAACGGAGTGCGTCACTTACGTTGTCATCCTGCAAACTCTCCACGCTGAGGCGCAGCCATATTTGCACTTCGTTCAAAAGCTCTGCAGTCCAGCGATGCTCTTGCAAGTAACGGCTGGCAAGGACGTGACCCCAAAGTCCAAGTGAGCTCTGAAGCTCGACAGGTGCTAATGACGCCTGGATGGAGCCGGGGACGTCAAGCCCAGAAAGCATAGAAACCAGATTCTCACAGTCCCGCAACTTAGATGGTTGCACTTGAGCCACAACGTCGAGGGTAGTGCGATAGAAGCATGCTTCTACCCGGCTTCGCCCAGCATTGAGCGATGCCAGAAGAGACACCAAGAAGTTCCAGGACACATTGAGTGGGAGTGCGTAGAGTACTGGCTGTAGCTGCTCCAATGTGTTCACTACCGCTGAATCGTCCGTGTTCGCTAATAGCTTTGTCCAGGTAGGATCAGTCAGGGCTGGACTGAGTAGATGAGCAAGCCAAGCTAGCCGTAACAGCTTCATACGTAGAAGTACCGAGCCGCGGCGTCCTTGACCAAGTTGACGGCGGCTGAGTAGAACTCTACTGACTTCTGCGAATCGCTGAACCAGGTCAGTAAGTGGGCTGCCAGAGCCAAGACCCCTGGCAGCCTGATATTGTAGTAATTGTGCGCCAACCAAGCAAAGTATCTCGAGGTATTCAGCCATTATAATGTCATCTGAGACATGAAGGAAGCATTGCTTGAGAAGCTCGTGCTCATCTCTGAACAGATTCAGCACGGTCTTAACACTGGCATGGCTGCTGGCGCTCGCGTGATTAAATGGAACAGTTGCAGGTGCCACGTCCGTCGCACAAGATTGCGAGGTCTCTGCTATGTGCTTCGTAGACGACGCCCGAAGAACTGCTTTGCTCATGTGTCTGAGGCACATCAAACGACCATGTAGCTCATTGCGATCGCGGGTGGTGTTCGACGACAATGACTTGATTTGCAAGGACACATGAGATGGCTGCGTTATCGCAGCAGCTGTATGTGCAGCTATAGCACGAACATGCCAGGACGTATTCCCGAAAGCACGAACGACCAGATGAAATATTGCATCCCGACTTGATGCAGGTGGTGGAGCTCGACGGAGCAAATCAAGCACCAGGAATACAGCCTCGGCTGTGAATATTGTCTGCTTGTCTGGGAGGTCGTCTCCTGTTCCAATAATTGCTTCCGAGGATCGCAGCAGATATAAGATAAGCTCCAGGAGACCTGGATGTTTGTCGTATGACAAACGAGTCGCATTGCCTATTGCATTTTCGAAGAAGTCGTCGGACGACTCGTTCGAGCCGAGCAGGCGATCGATAAGACTGCGAAATAGCATGAGGCCACAATTCCTGATAGCCCAGATCTTCGATGTCAGACACTTCGCTGCTAGCCTCATGGCTTCCACTATGGTCTTCTCAGACTGACTAGCGAGTCGTGATGTGATGAAGATCGCCCTGATAGTGTTCAATGCGTGCACCTGTGGCAGATCAATGGCTTCATCGTGTTTCATGACGGGTTCGATTGCACTGAGTTGCGTCAAATCTGATATGGCTCTGGAGTAAAGCTCTCCAGAGGCATCGGAAGCAATCAGACCGACTACGATAGCAGGCAGCCCGGCAGACCGTCGCGTGATGGCCGTACCTTTCTGCTGGAAAAGCCGAAGAATGCTCTGGAGGGTGTTAGCAGAGAGATCTCGGTCTATACGTAGGGCGTATGCTACTGACCTCGTAGGAATCATCAATCATTCTTGCCACTTGCGGATTTGCGGAAACGGCACTTTCGGCACAAACATACGCAAACGTCTGAGCAACTGTGGAAAATGCTCCTCGATGCCGAAGCTCTGCCAGTTGAGTAAAGCACAGTCCTCCGAGATCCTGTGTCGTGCGATCAAAACACTCTCGCCGCACTGAAGCTGCAAACGCTGGACTAGTTAGAGTCCGAAGGAGCAGACTGGACTCCTTCAAACCTCGCCACGCATAGCTCAACACATCTCTTGTGGTCAGGCTGGCATCGTCGTCCATCTCCTCAGGCATGAAGCCTTCTGGTGCGTCGTTGCAAAGAAGATGGCGCACGCTTCTCCACGTATGAAGTAATGTCAACTTTAAACGTAACAGTATCTGCTCGAACTTCTGCTGCTCACCGGGATTTGCTGAACTCAGGAGCTGCTCCAAGACATATCTCGTTGCTGTGAATAATCCATGTATGGGATACCGTTGGACAGCAAGGGTTAGGTCTCTGAGGGCGACTGAAAGCGCCGCTTCTAGGTCGGAAGCGAGCCCTTCGATGACGTCCCAAGTTGACTTGTCTATAGTCAATTTACCGATATCTGTCGAAACAAGATGTCGGTGGACAGTCAAGCTATACAGTCTAGCGACACCATCTGCTTGGTCAACTCTACCACTTTTGAGCATGATCTCTCGTGCTCTGATAAGCGTCATTTGAACTCCTGTCGCGTCGATTCTCGGAGCTGTTGACGTATCATCTCTGAAAGAAGCAGTTTGAACAATTATAAGATTCTCTAGTGCGGCTTGCCTTACATCATCAAAGGGATCGAGAAGGAGATCTAGCAGAGCACGCAATGCGGCCGAGGTGACTACGTTCAGCTGCACAGGCCAATGTACGTCTCCATGGGCTGATTTAGAGAGGTCCGCATTCGCAACATTAGCATCAAGTCCCGACCTGAGCAGTATGGTCAAGGCTTTTAATGCCGAGATATGGCGCTGATATGCTGCTGTTGTAACAAGCTCGGAAGTAATGAAGCCAATTATCCAAGCAATGAAGCTCATGTGATTTGCATGAATGGCTTCGGCTTCCCGCTGATTTTGAACATTGTTAGTCTTTGTAGCATCGTGCGTGAATGATTTCGTGGTCTTCTCATTCATTGGCTTCTCTATTTGTCGAGCAAGAACTGCAAGGATGGCACGTAAGCGATTGACAAGCGCCTGGAAATGACTATGCACTTCTCCACGGAAGTTGGCGTCCACGTCTGCGAACATATGTGGAAGGTGTAGCTGCAAAGTGATGAGTGTGCCAGCAGTCAAAGGGCGAGTGGCAGATGCAGATGAGACGAGTAAAGAAAGACCTGCTAGACGGGCAGCATGAGAAGCCTGACCACAGAGATGTCCAAGTACAGAATCTGGCAGAAGGAGAACCTGACCACGCACGATAGCTTGTGTGCTCGTCTGTGTGCCTGGAAATAGTCAGTTGATGTACAAGATCACGACTATATCATACTTACCACACTCTTGCACAAGACCACTGCACTTCCCGACTTGGAGAGCAGACAGAAGAACAAGACGCCTGATTTCATCATTGGGTCTTGTTTCATCACTATTTGTTGAGTCTACAGTGGTAAGACCTAATAGTTGACGGAAATCTAAGTACTCTAGAAAGCGTACATATACTTGAATTCCAGGCTGAAACAACGCAGGGAACGCATGGAATCGAAAGGCATGGATAGCATTAGGCGTCGCTTCAATG
>Ga0268246_10000800_pt1 | contig 12417 bp, 10 predicted proteins | sample AgamicOrSfe_FD_200242 | JGI IMG/M metagenome (GOLD analysis project Ga0268246, IMG submission 200242) | Agave microbial communities from Guanajuato, Mexico - Or.Sf.e (v2) (version 2) | ecosystem: Host-associated > Plants > Phyllosphere > Phylloplane/Leaf | place: Guanajuato, Mexico | collected...
CCTTCACACACTTCGCCCCAACCCCCAGCCCCGCAGCCTCCGCCACAACACCCGCGACGCATTCAGGCGTCGCCATGAAGTGGTTCCATTCTGCGGCGTATCTGATGTCGTCCCCTTCTCCTGGGACATCGAGTCCCACAGTCCCGTACCATGATTCGAGTTCAATGTCGTAGAGGAAATGCCGAGTGAGTCCGCATTTCCGGTTCAAGCGGTCTTTTAGCTTGCCAACGTCGAGGGAGGGGGCGAGGCCGTCGAGGTAGTACGTTGAGAGGATGGTGTTGCCGCGGTAGGTGCATGTCGCGGCGTAGTATGAGGATTTGGCGGCGGCGGCGGCCTTGATTTGTGGTTGGGGAGGTGAGATGGTGGTGGTGTTGATTACGGCAGAGTCGCTTGTGGTTGTACTGAGAGGGTTGCGTGGTGGTATGTATGTGTTGGGCGCGATGCGGGTAGCGTTGCGAAACCATGGCAGGGTTGTGTTGGTGACGATGGTGTTATTGAACTTGATATAGTCGATGGCGTCGATGCTGATAGGCAGAGCCATGATAGGCGCTGCGGTGGCCAGGACGAGACCGAGAATGCTGGAAGGCTTCATTTTGGTCGAAGCGGGCGTGGAGGTGTGGTACTCGAAGTAGTGTTTGTTCGATATGATATTGTCGTGGTAGCTTGAGTCTTATCGTTGGCTTCGAAGCGTGATGTGGCGTTGTTGAATTGCTGGAAGAACAGGCTTCAAGTTGGGACAGAGTATGCTGAGCTTGAGTTTGATAACGAAAAATCGAAGGGGGAATGGGCTGCTATATAGATGGTCATCCGCATCTGAGCGTAAAGAGAAAGCATAATCGCGGCTTCTGGTGAGTGAAGAATCAAATCGAAAGTGGAGTGTACACTCTGGCTTTCTCGTTCGCGCGCGAACTACTTCTTGGGTGCCTCATGGTTTACTAGCATATGTAAAATATGATTACTGTACAGGGGTATATGAAAGAAGTCTGATGAGTATCGAAGGGAACACATAGAGAATTTGAACGAGCAACCACATCTCACGCAATACGCATGGGTCACGGTCACTGGACTACGCTCTGTCGCATAGGAAGAGGGCAACAGGAAGAGTGTCGGAAGATGCTACCTGGACTCATGTTCTTCATCTTCTCCCTTGTCATGTCGTCGTCGGAAAATGCAATGCAACAAAGGTTCCGAACGCGGGGATGAAGAGAGCCTCCGGATTCAGATCCGGGTGGCGTGGAGCAGTCTCAGTGGACAGCATGGAACATCCATGCTACATGCTTCGGGCTCGACATACACAGTTCTCCAGAAGCCGCATAGAAGGTCAATGCCACAACGAGATGGCCAGTGGCAATAGTCATGATGCAACGACACGCGGACAGACTGAAGCTCAACCTCCGACTAGTCCATGACGTACGCTGTGCATTACCCCACCTAGTACATCTGTGTTGGCCTATATACTTGGACTGCTTCCTGCTGTCTTCACTTTAAATGCTCTCTCGTCCATCTTCTTCACTCACACGCTCAATCCTCCGCACAGCAAGACAGCAACCTCTAAAGCTCAGACTCCAAGCAAGCCCTCTCATCACTCGCACATTCACAACCAATCCCACCTTCAAGATGCCCGAGTCCGTCAAGCAATCCGAGGTCGCCAGTGGCACCGACATGACCATCGCCAAGCAGTTCGACACTGAGACTCCCATGCACGAGCAGTTCGAGGAGCTTTACGGTATGTAGCAGCTTCTCTCCCACGCGTCATCACCACCATCACCAGCATCCATACTAACAGCCTTGCCCTCTTGCAGGAATCGTCGACAAGCTCAAAATCTCCCTCATGACCACCATCCGCCCTGGCGTCGGCCCCGTCTCCCGCTCCATGGCCGTCTCCAAGCGCTCCGGCCCTGACTTCCTCTACCTCTCCAACAACCACTCCCAGAAATTCAAGGACCTCGAGTCAAACAAGCAGATCCAGATCACCTTCCAGGACTCTTCTACACAGAACTGGGTTTCCATCACCGGCGAAGCCACCACGATTTCGAACTCAGACCCTCGTGTCAAGGAACTGTACAACCCGGCGATTAAGGCGTGGTTTGGTGACTTGGGCGATGGTGTTCACAACGGAACGTATGAGGACCCGAGGATGACATTGATTGAGGTCAAGAGTTCGTACATTACGTATTGGAAGAGTACTGTCACGAAGCTCGGATTTGTGAAGGAGGTCGCGCAGGTATGTCGTCCCAAGGCCTGAATGTGAGGTGACAGAAAGCTAATATATGGACTGCAGGCGGCTATCACTGGATCAGTTGCTCAGAACGGTGTCCAGAGACAGATGAAGGAGGCTGATATCACCAAGGCGCGCGAGATGGCGTAGGTGAGCTCCGCGAGTATGGCCAGCTGAGATTGGCGTGAAAGGTCTGACAACGTGTTGTCCTAGACATCCACCTGGATGGACGGAGAAGGCGAAGCTGTGATTGCACTGAAAAGACAAGTATGAACGAGCAGGCTCTGAACAGAGCGTAAATAATGACAAGCATAATGATAATTGTTGCTTATTGCCACTGTATCCTATGCTGTAATGCAAGACTTTGGATTGGTCTTTGTGGTGGGAAAGGTTCTCTCAGCCTCGTAACATCGTGCGTCTGCCCAATCGTAGTCACTTCTGCCGAAGCTTGCACAGTAGTTGTCTTTCTCTCCTTGTCTGCTAGTAGTGGTGGGGGCGTGGTCTGACATCTAATCTCCGACCATCTCCGACGACATCCTTACCTTAGCAGCTCTTCGCTGACTAGATTCGAAGTCAGCTAACATGCCTCTCACGATCTTGACGGACGCCGACGTGAACGCCGTCTTATTTGGCTTAACGAGAGACGATGTCCTCCGTCTGCACACCGCGCTTGCTGAAGCACTACACAGCTACAGCACAGCAACCACGTCAGAGGAAAGTGGCTGTTGCTCCTCGAATCAGCCTGAACGCATATCTGTCAAAGATGCAAATCAGAACACCACCCTCTTCATGCCCGCTGTGAGCGACAAAGCAAAAGGAGTGAAGATCGTGACTATCGCAACAATACCGCCGTCTGAGTCGTCCGCAACATCGCCCTATGACATGTCCTCCCTGTCTCTGTCAGATTCTGGCAGCTCCAGAACCGCCATGCCATCCAGTCCCTCTGGTGGTAGCTCGCCCAGCTTGAGTAGAATTGCGTTTAAGGAGCCGTCTTCACCCCGTGGTTCTCCGTCTCGCGGCAGCAAGAGCATCTATCGAACTTCTCGGGGCTCTCTAAGAGAAGCAGCTCGTGCCGAAAGTGCTGCGCCCTCGACTTCACCAAAGGGTTCAGTCACATTACTAGACGCAAATGGCCAACCTCGAGCACTTGTCAATGCTTCCACACTAACTGGGTTCCGCACCGCTTTGGCGTCTGTGATGCTCTTCAAAGCACGGGACTCCGTGCACCACGTGACCTGTTTTGGCGCTGTAAGTTTTCCACTACTATCCTGCCGTCCCCAGTCCATGCTCTCACTCCTTGTCGTACCATGCCTAACCTCTAATCATGTACTCGGCGTAGGGCCTCCAAGCCTTCTGGCACATCTACCTCTCCTTCCTCCTCCGCGGCCCCGAAATCCACCATCTCACCATCATCAACCGCTCCTTCGACCGCGCCCGCACCCTTATGCAATCCCTCGCCCGCACCCTCAACCCCACCGTCGCCTCCTACTTCGCCTCCGAGCGCCTCCATGCCGAGATCCTCACCCCGGCATTCGGCGAATATGATCGTCTCCTCAAAGTCGCCATTCGTGCCAGCGGTAAGTGCAGTTCGCTAAATCTCATCATCCCTGTCCCCGTCCTTCCCGCCTGTCTAATTATGATACTTGTATCACTCTAGACGTCATCTACTGCACCACTCCTTCTCACACTCCCCTGTGGCCCCACGCCCACCTGACCGCTCCCGCCGCCCACACCAAAGGCCGCTATATCGCCGCTATCGGGTCCTACACGCCCGCGATGCGCGAAATTCCAATCGAAGTGCTCCAGCAAGCCGTCGCTTCTCCGTCTCACTCACACACAGCAGGAATCCACATCCACCATCGTCCGGCGGGCGGCGGGGGCGCAGTGGTGGTAGACACGATTGAAGGCGCCTTCAAGGAAGCGGGCGAGCTTATCGCTAGCGGGATTGGGAGCGAAAGTGTGGTTGAATTGGGCGAGTTGGTCATGCTTGTGAGGGACGATGGAGGGTTGCGACACGCGCACTCGCACAAGAAAGGGGCATTGGGAGAGGAGCGGAAGAGTCGGAGTCGGAGTCGAAGCCGCAGTCGCGGGCGAAATCAAAGCACGGGTGTAGGCGCAGGCAAGGAGTGGCCGGCGGGCGACAGGGGCATGACGCAGTGGTTGGAGAGCGGATTGCTGATCTTCAAGGGCGTGGGCATGGGGTTAATGGATGTGGTGGTTGGCATGGAGATTGTAAGGTTGGCGGAGGAGAGGGGGGTTGGGACTACTGTGCATGACTTTTGAGCATATTGGGCGAAGCGAGCAACGTCAAGTCGCGAGGCGATTGCAGTCGCCTGGCTATGCTGACATGATGTCTTGACGACTCAGGGTCACGACTATGCTGCAGCTGCAGGGTTGACGAGTCGCCAGGAACGCCATTCCTGCTCTTCTGTCTCACACCAGCGCAATCTTCCCTCGGCTTTCCCCGGCACGCAGGTTCCTGGGTACCACAGTCAGGAACAAGTTGCGCAGAGATCCACCAACTCCCCCCGAACGAGCCAGAAAGGCTTAGGCTCAGGCTCGACCTCCAGACTGGCGGCAAAGCCCCACGCTCGCTAGCTGTAGGGTAACCTGGCTCAGACAACAAGCAAGCAAGTGCGCAAGTAAGCGAATAAGCAAGCAAGTGAACAAGCAAACACCTTCGACGCAGAAGGCAAATTGGCCAAACTTGAAGGACTCGACGTGGGTAGGTCGAGCGCAGAGTAGCCGAGATCGTGGCATGGAAGAGAAAGAAAAGTCGACCTTGGTGTTGGACGTGCAGAGGGCCGACCGACGCTGAGCCGACGTGCATATGCTTCCAGTCCCAGTGTAAGGTCCGGTCGTAATGAGGCATCAGCAGCGATAGCATGGCAAGTGTAGTGGTCGTGTCGTCGAGCCAAGAGAGGCGTACGAGTGGAGTACATGTTCGATTTGAATCGGTGGCGGTATGACAGGACACTGACTTGGCCGGGAATACGCTGAGCTGACAGTGACGACACCGTGTGGTAACGTGGTGCAGGTAGGGAGGGCTGTGTCATCGCTAGGCATGTCAAAGGCCAAACTAAGGCAGTGGACGACTTGCTATACATGTACCGACGTGTGAAGGGCCGAGGACGATTGAAACGCCGTGGTCGAGGTCGCACGTTCCAGTTGTTGGCGTTCGGGTTTGAGAACAGGCGCCTAGGATGTGTAAGGGATGTGTTTTGCGGAATGCACGCACGCGCGCACGCACGCCGATATCATCATGTCGTAAGATTCGTAGATTCGTGCTTGCTACACATACACCGTGTCTATCATTTCGGATTACAGATCTAAACCTCTCGCCCTACTTCTGCTCCCCGGCTGCATCATCCATAACGGCACGTCCGGTATCATCGCCCTGAGCCTCGTCCTGCCCCTCGGCCTCCTCCTCCTCATCTACAGTCTCCTCACCCCTTCCCACTCCACCCAGCCCATCCGCATCCGCCTCCGACCTGCCCGGTCCACCACTCCCAAAGACCTGCCACGGGCCCGGCACCAGCGGGAAATATCTCGGCATGCTCTTCCTAAACCTGGTGCGATAGTCCTTCGGCCCCATGACTGTAGGCTTGTGCTTCCCACGGTCCTTGATCCAGCTCTCAATTTTCTTGTCCCATGTGTACGTGCGTATGTAGTCGATGATGCCAACGCAGAGTTCCTGCCTTGTCGAGGCAGATTTTGAGGCAGGGCCGGCGTTGGGGATGTCGTACAGCCCGGCGATGAGAGAGTAGTCCATGACGTTCTGTTTGGAGCAGAAGAGCGTGTCGTTCTGGATGCTGCTTGCAAGTAGAGAGTTACTATGGGCGCGGACATAGATGGGATGGGCGGAGATATAGTCGAGCAAGTTCTCGTCCAGAAGGACTTCGTCCGCTTCGCCTGTGGCTTGGATGCGCCGGTTACGCATACTACCCTTGAGGTCGAACATGCGCATTGGCGTTGGGGTTTCGTAGAAGACGTTTTCCATGACTTGGAGGAAGTAGTTGAGGTCGGTTCCTGTGGCGGGGTTTTTGATGACGACTTGGTAGAAGCCGAGCATCTTTGCGAGGGCGGAGGGCAGGCCGTGGAAGAGGCATTTGGACATATAGTCGAAGTAGTCGGGGGCGAATTTGAGGAACGATTGAGTTTCAATTGCGCTGAGGGATTTGAGGATGAAGCGCTCGTCGAGGGTTTTGAGGAAGAGGGACTTCGTTTTGCCACCTTTGGAGTCCCACTTGATGCTGCGAGAAAGTGATTCAACGAAGCGAGGTTCCACGCCACATTTGCGGCGGATGGCGTCGAAAGATTCGGCGTAGAAGACTTTGACAAGCATTCGTGCGCTACCAGCCTGGAATTGGTACTTCATGTGAGTTGCTGTTTTACCAAGCATTACACGTTCGACGTCGATGTCGGCCTGGCACTTCACCGTGTCAGCAGTACCTGTGGTTGATTGAGCGTTGATCACATCGACAGTCATAGCTCGCTCGCGGAACTTCTGAAGCTTCGTGCTATAGTCTTCGGAAGCGAGCGCAAACGCTATCAGCGAGGACGGCTCGTCTTCACGCACGATGATGTCTGAATCGGCAAAGATGTGATCAGTCGAGGCAAGTGGATAGTCAAGCGGTGTCCAGCCACTGGCAGACCGCTCTGACCAGAAGCTCGTCAACATCTTGAGCAGCGAGGTCTTTTCATGCTTCGGAAGCTCGGCTGCATCGTCTTGTTGTTGATCCGGCAACGATCCATGGTTGTCAGAGAAGTCCAGAGAAGCCCGCGTGTCGTACGTCATGCTTGTGTCTTCGTTGTCGCTCATCGTGGCCTCGATATCAGAGGCTGAATAGCTAACAACGGTACGATCGTCTTCGACCTGCTCGGCGGGTAGTGCGTCTGCTTGTGGTGCTTCCTGCTGAGGTTCTTGTCTCACAGCCTGTGCAACTTCCTGAATGTCATGATCCGTCTGCCCAAAGGGATCATCATCAAAGTCATCGATTTGAGGACGATTTCGAGGTAGGGTATCGTCGGCATGGCTGTCTGCCACATCACGTTCCTCTACAGCCTCGTGAGCATCGCGGAAGACCTCGACAATTGGTCGTGACACCATCATAGGATACGCACGAGACTGTTGATTACGAACAGCTCGTTGACGACGCTCCCGAAGACGTTCTTTCTCAAACTCTCGACTCATCTCCTCGAAGTGCTTCGCCAAAGCTGACACCTTTGATTCCTGCTTCTTGACAGCACGTGGGATCATGGACTGTAGAGGTCCTTTGCCGGTCCTCATGGCGCTCATTCCCATGCGATCCACAAGAAGAGTTGATGGAGCGAGAGGTATCCTCGAGGTAAAATTAGCAAAGGGATTCTGGGTTGTGCTTTCTGCATTCACGCTTGGCTTGACTGGTGTGTCGGGGTCCGGCCAGGTCGGCATATCCGGCTGCGTTTTCGAACGAAGCATTGGTGGCATCACCGCCAGAGCAGACTCGGTCACGTCGCCGATATTGGATGGACCATTCTCCGGAGTATGAGGTCGGATTTCGTCAGCCGTCGATTGCATAGCTTCAACTTTCTGAACTATCTCAGCCTCGAGTGGGTGCGGATGTGGTGCCGGGGCAATCGATGGACGGCGGACTTCGGTCAGCAGGATGGGTGACATGACATCCGTAGGTAGCTGTGTACTAGCCGGTGGAGATGTCATGGCTATTGCAGGTTCCGGTATTGCTAAATCAAGCGTCTGTACGAGCTGCTCAGAATCTTTCAGCGACGTAGACGTGGTTGGGCTGAACAATGACTCGATAGGCATGCTTCCGATCTTGGATGCGCTATCTGACACGAGAGTAGGCATGTCCTCAAGTGGGATGTCACTCTCTTCGATAGTCTTGACATGATGCGCCGTCTTCTCATTGTCGGCGATTTCGGTGGTTGTTTTGTCATTGGCACTCTTCTCGTCCCCGTCTCCTCCATCAGAATCTTCACGTTCGAGAAAGACCTTTCGTATCTGAAGCGCAGCTAGCCGTCTGATGTCCTTCTCTGAAGGGAAGTAGTCGCGCTCAAAGTCAGCAAAGGCTGTGTCCCACTCCGCTACCTTTTCCTGCACGAAGCGAGCAGCACGATTCATTGGTATCAGCTCGTAATACTGTGATACTGTGTACTCCTCCTGTAGTTTCTTGATCAATAGTTCTGATTCGTTATGTGCTTTAGCAGACAGTTTCTCAATCTCAGACTTGCAAGCCTCAAGTTTATCAGGCGCAATTGTTGCAATGTTGATGCTTTGTATCCTCTGGCGTACGGAAGTAGAAAACCGAACGAGACGTTCTTCTGCTTTAAGGTATAAATTGTTTTTCAGCCTCAAATCTTTTTCGACACTCCAAATGACTGTAGTTCGAGGTACTGCAATATCCACGATGTTTATCTTGTCGTATTGTACTCGAATGGCATAGTTTTTGAAGCCAAAATACCTGATATGGTCCCTGTGGATATCGTGTGTGCAGAAGCCGGTCTTGGGGGTCAGCGGCTTTGCCCAGAAGGATAGCTCGAGATACTTGGCAAAGGAGTATTTCCAGGTATTGCCGGACATAGGAGTGATCTGTGTCTCTTGTTGACATTTTCTACACACACTCCACATCAGAATGGTATTCTCCATGCCTTTGAAGCGAGATGCATATTTCTGCAGATAGAAATTGACTTGACCATCGCCGTGAACATATTGGCGGTGATGATCGATCATCCGCTTATCACACCTATTGGCAGTACAGTGGGAATCGGCTTGATTGCACAACCGTTCCACGTACTCGCCTAATGGCACATCAGGTTCGAGGTTCTCGTCGATGTCGTGCTCTTGGTAAAAGTCAAGCTCAAGCAGTTCAGGTCCATCGCATGCATCCAGGGTAGGTGTGGAAATTATACTGAATGACACCATGATTCGCTGATGGCTAAGAGGGCTGAGGAAATTCGGTGTCCAAGCAGTGAATCGGTCCCATGTCCGTTTTAGACTCCCATACTGGTATTGGGCTAGTTCGTGCTCGGCCTCACGCATAGCATATTGAACGGCTTTTGCGCAAGCTGAAGCTTTGGAGCCCGCACGACGTGCAGCCTCAGGCCTGATTATCTCAAACTTACTTTCGGTGTGTTTCTCGTCGGAAGTCTCCAGGTGTGGTTTGTGAGCCTGTTGGAGCTTGCGGATACGGGCCATTCGTTGTTCACAATCTTTGCCGCGGAGCAGCATCCACGGTTCAGCGAGCTTGACGAGAGGTGATGCTGATAGCAGACGACCTGCGAGCTCACCGACCAAAGCGTCATAAGGCCCAGCAGGAGATGCTTTGTCCCTTTTCACGATGTCATGAGAAACCTCTCCATCCTGACGTTGCGATTCACCAGTAGTCATTTCGTGCTTATCGGGGTCCGACGCTGTATTCGGTCGAGATGCATGGTGATCTAGTGCGTCAACAGATGTTTGCTCCACTTCAACGACGTCCTCAGATGCTGCAGGAAGGGCAGCGAATTCATCTCGCATGAGGCAAGTCTCAAGCTTGAGATTGTAAGTCACATAACACATGAACTCTGTTATCCATTTGAGACGTGAAAGAGTCTCCAATGACGCGCCCCTGAGCACAACAGTGCAGCCGAGGTCTCTTAGACAACCCGAGAATGACATGAATGTTCTTTTGACCTTCAGGTTTACATATGTCTTAACATCGAAACTTCCGCAGGTTCCGAGTGCGTTATAGCTCGTATTTAGACGTTCCGCCGAAGTGACAATTCGTGTCTGCGTGCAGCGGGAGACTGCTTGAAGTACCGACCCTTTTACATTGTATGCAACGACTATATGGGCCTCGTTCAAAAACTGCAGTGCAAGGCCGGATACATCGCGCTGTACCAGAAGAACATTTGGGCGGAGAGCCTTGATTCTGCCCACGAGGTTGCGAAGATACTCTCTCTCCTGAGCGATCACCGGCTCGAGACTCATGAAGTGCTGCTGGTGTCGAGCATAGACGATCGAGAAGGAGATAAGCAGGATCCTCGGCCTCGATATGTGTCGTGGCATACTCTTGAGAGCGACGTTCTTGGAAAATACGACTCCAGATATATAGGATGTGTCGGCGGGTGAGCCTCCTGCGGCCTTCTTGAGCTTGACGTATTGACGAATGTCAATGTCGTCGCCTCGATGAATATTCGGATCAACGTCTGCAGCACATCGAAGTATGATCGGAACTAATGCTTTCTCCCATTGTCGAACATGTTCTATGTGAGCATCCTTGAGGAATTGTCGAAGTAGCTTCTTGACGTGATCCAGTCCAGCCAGATTGAGACCGGCATCGGCAATACTTGGGGTACTTCCGGGTAGTGCATCAGTCTGTTGTCGGTCTTCCTCCAGGTTGATAGCCCCGCGAAGAGCCATTGCGTGTAGATTGTCGGAACTGGCGAGGAAAGTGTCTGCTCGTGGAGCACGAGGCGAAGAGCTACTTATATTAGTCACGACCATCTGGAGGAGACTTGCGTGCACAACCACACGTACCTAGGGAACGAAAAGCTAGTCACGCTCACAGATCTTGATCCCAACTGTCTTCTCAGACGACTATTACGCGCACTGTCAACACTGGCATTGTCCGCGTCGCGAGCGCTCCGAGGCTGGTCATTATTCTGTCTGTTCGGCCCATATGATCGAGCTCTCCTAAGAGCACCAAAGATGCTGGTAGAAAGGCCAGTAGGCTGATCCTGGAAGTCCGACGTGAGAGCCGCCGCAATGTTTGGTGTTTCGTCTTCGCTCGAATCCTCATCTGACAAGAAAGCAGCAAGATCAGGATCAATGACCGAATCAGTATGCAAGACGCCAAGAGAAGACTCTCCAGGGCCCATAAAGCTCGTCTGTTGTTGGAATGGAACACCTTCGTCATCCGCGACACCAAGACTACGCATGTGTTGAGTTCGTAGTCGTCGTGTTTTATGACTACTTGATCTGGGGCGACCTATTGCAGATTTCAAGGAACGTGATGACGATGGCCTTGACACAATAGTGTGATCCGGTTGTACAGATCTACGTCTTCCATCTCTAGACCTGCGAAAAGCCGAAGATCCACTGCTTGGGGTCGCAATTTTCTCGCCGTCCGTGAGCTCTTCAGCATCGATATCATCAGCTGCGACGGGAGCCACTCGGGGTGTCTCGCTGAACCTTATTTGCTTGATCTGAGGTGGCAGGGGCGTGTCATCGTCCTCGGAATAGTCCGAGGAATCATCGCCATTCATCATAGTCTCACATGTCTTGCATACCCGAAGCTTACTAGCCTGGCCAAAAGGTTTACCGGAGACGAGATTGGTGCAGGAGCTGCAGAAGATTTGTCCACACAAGCGGCAATGATGTTTGCGCCTGAACGTTGAGAAGCTGTCACCACATCCAAAGCAGACTTTGGCATTCTCGTCCTTCATCCAAAAATCTCGACTGAGGATCTTGCGTCTCATTTGGTGCATGAACTTGCTAGTGGAAGGCTTTGCGGCTCGTTTGATTGTCTTTGTGCTATCTGGTTTTGGGACTTCCCGTTCTGATACAGTGGGAGCCACATGGACATGCGGTTTAGCCTCAGCAGAACGATGTATGTCTTGTGGTCGATCACCTTCTGGACGGTGTTGGTCTGGCCGATCAGACAGTGCGGTAGATGATCGGGAGCCTTCTCGACGATGAGCCGTGTTTGACTGGCTTTGACTGGTGCTCCTGAATGCGGAAACAGGCTCGTCCAGAGCAGTCACTACAGACAAGGATGGCTTTGTCGGAGAGAGTAAGTCTGCTTTCGACTGGGACGATACAGCTGGACTAGGCTCATTAACCTCTAGGGAACCATTCGGAGCATTCGGATTCTTCTCATCATGCGCGCTCACAGCTCGGGTGCCAGGTCCTCTGGAAGTAGAGTGACTTCGCATGCAAGTTTCGCCACCTTCATGGCGATTGTTCTGTAAGGAGAGTTTTGGCAGAGGTTCTATCACTCTGGCAACGTCAGCATCAATATGCCCAGCGGCACGTGAGCTATGTATTCCAAGCCCGGCTGGAGCGTCTTGCGGCTGGTCGTTACCAATCGACAATGTGCCCGCAAAGGCGGTCTGTAACGTAGGCGATACGATGCGGGATCGAGCAACAGATGGCGATCGATCAACATTGTCCCGTAAGCCATCTTGCTGCTTCAGTGGAGGAGGTCGCGGACGTTTCG
>Ga0268246_10000801_pt1 | contig 12416 bp, 12 predicted proteins | sample AgamicOrSfe_FD_200242 | JGI IMG/M metagenome (GOLD analysis project Ga0268246, IMG submission 200242) | Agave microbial communities from Guanajuato, Mexico - Or.Sf.e (v2) (version 2) | ecosystem: Host-associated > Plants > Phyllosphere > Phylloplane/Leaf | place: Guanajuato, Mexico | collected...
GCGAATTTATTCTATAGCACTCGTCAGCAACTGCATCCGAACAAAAAGAACGACCAAAACTCACATGCAACGGCTGAATCCTCTCCTCCCTCCTCCTCTTACTCAGTTTATCCGTCGGCGCAACCTTGAAGAACGTCGGCGCGGCCTCGACCAGCCACTTCGGCTCAATCGTCGTCACCTGATGCATATACTCCCTCGTCGTCTCCACCAAACTATGGTATATAACCATTTCCGCCGCCTTCCCAAACAGCGCACTACTCGGGTGCATGTACACGGGCGTGCCCTCAACCAGCGTCTTGAACCCCTCCGTCGGATCCTTGCGCGCGGCATTGCGGAAGAATCCCGCACATAGGGCCTGACGCACACGGTTGCTGTCGCGGCCGCAGGAGATCAGGGGGAGGCGGTGGCGCTGGAGGATGGTGATGAGTTGTTCGCGGACGTCGCGGGCGCGCTTCATGCTGCGGGCTTGGATGAAGTTTTCTTTACACCAGCCGATGTCGAAGTTTGCGTTTGCCCAGCCATTGTATGCGTTCAGCAGGGTGAGGTGGTCGCCGGCGGGGTCGTGGAAGCGAGCTTTTTTGGCATCGGCTTTTTGCTGTTCGGCGCGGGGGCGGGAGAAGATTTCGCCTTGGGTGGAGATCATGGCGACGATGGAGAGGAGCTCGTCGGAGCATTGGAGCGCTGCGGAGGTTATGAGGGATTTGGCGAGGGCGGGCTCCATGGGGAAGTCGGCCATTTGACGGCCGAGGCGGGTGAGGAGGCCTTCGTCGTCGAGAGCGGAGAGGGCGTAGAGTTCTTCGAGGGCGGTCAACATGGTGTTGGTGGGTGGGGGGTCCATGAAGTCGAAGTGGAGGAGGTCGTTGATGCCCATGGCTTTGAGCATGAGGATGGTGTTGGACAGGTTTTGGCGCTGGATTTCGGGGATGGTGGTGGGGAGCATTTCGGATTGATAGGCGGATTCGGTGAAGAGGCGAAAGCATTTTCCGGGACCAGTACGGCCAGCGCGGCCGGATCGTTGCTTGGCTTGGGCTTGAGAGATGGGTGTCACTTGAAGGCGATCCATGCCGAGCTTGGAGTCGTAGGCAGTCTGCTTTACGAAACCGGGGTCGATAACGTAGTAGATTCCGTCGATCGTGATGGATGTTTCAGCAATGTTAGTAGCGATGACGACTTTGCGTGTACCAGGAGGTGCCGGGTCGAAGACCTGAGTCTGCATTTCACTTGGTAGTGCCGAGTAAATAGGCAGGATCAGTAGTTCTGGCACATTCGGTCCCAGCGCTTTCATTCGCTCGAAGAGGATTTCACAACTTGTGTCAATCTCTTCTTTACCTGTCAAGAACAGCAAGATATCTCCTGGTGGTTCTGTAAGGTGAATCTGCATGACTGTAGTAAGTGCAGAGTCAAGATAGTCAGATTCTGGTTCCCTTGAGTACATAATCTCCACAGGATATGTGCGTCCTGGGATAGAGAAAATAGGGCACTTGTTGAAGTATGTGGAGAACTTCTCTGCATCGAGTGTAGCTGAAGTCACGATGACTTTGAGGTCAGGTCGTCGCTTCAGCGTCTTCTTGAGCAGACCGAAGAGAACATCAGTAGCGATTGTACGCTCGTGTGCTTCGTCCAGCATGATTACTGAGTATCTCTGTAGTTCTGGATCGAGTAGAATCTCACGCTGCATGATACCGTCGGTCATATACTTGATCTTGGTTGATGGACCACTCGTATCGTCGAACCGAACTGTGTAGCCGACCTCTTTACCTAGCTCACAGCCCACTTCCTCAGCGACACGTTTGGCAACCGAAATAGCTGCAACACGTCTGGGCTGCGTACAACCAATTTGACCATTATTAGCGAAGCCACCCTCGGCCAGAAATTGTGTCAACTGAGTTGTCTTGCCCGAACCAGTATCTCCGACTACAATGAGCAGCTGATTATCGTGAACAGCTTGAAGCAAAGCATCTCTGAACTTGAATACTGGCAGACTTTCTCGCTGCTCCTTGATGGTCATGTTCGTCCGCTTGCCGAGTTCTCGCTTCTGCGTCTGCTGCTTCCAGTCTGATCCTGCGGCTGAGAAGCCTCCCGTGGGTTTGGCTGACCGTATATCCGATGCAAATTGTCTCTCGCCCGATGCTGCCATTGGGTCATTCCATTGAGCGTTCAAATCTACTTTACTCGCCTCTTCGGCAGCTTTATCTCGTGCCTCTTGCTGCTTCAGATCTCGTCGTTCTCTTGCGAGTGACTCTCCGGACATGGCTGCACGATTTAGTGAACCGTCTGGCGCTTTGATTACGCGAATAGGAGATAGTTCCAGAGATTGTTTCGTTTGTCCAGCCAGGAAAGGCGGCTCTTCTTCTCGTACTTCAATGTCAATCTCTTCCTCTTGTTCCATCATCTGACCATCATTCAGAGACGCGTTGTATTGCTCCTCGTACCCCTCGAAGTCCGAAGCTTTAGCAGCGCCGGACGCGATGAGCTGCTGTATCTCGAATCTTTCTGGCGAAGTCATGCGCTTCTTACTCCGTCGGGACCCGTGATTACTCTCGTGGACCGGCACTGGAGCCTGGAACTGGTTGAATCTGCCTCCTCCACGACCTCCACCTCGCCCGTATTGGCCTCCATTCTGACCTCCATTCCTATCGCCATAATCCCTCGATCCACCGTTCCGTTGATCATTATATCTATCGTCGCGCCAATTTCCTCGGTCTCCCCGCTGGCCTCCGCGATCATCTCGACGGTCGTTATACCTCCTATCACGGTATCCGTCTTGACCCATTGGCGTTGGTATTGGGGGCTCATAGTATTCGTCATGCTTATGTCTTGACCTCCTCTTATCATGTTCCGGACTTCGTGACCTCTTCCGACTCGACCTATCTTCCCTCCCACCATAGTCTTGTCGTTTGTGATTTTCACTACTCACTGGCGCACCACTCTTCTTTCCTGCTAAGCCTTCCAACATAGCCATCGTGTCATCCAACTCGTCGACTTTCCCGTTCCCGTTAAGCTCCTTGTCTGGTATTGCCAACCCCTTGAAGACTCTACTGCGACCATCATCATGCCCATTGGCTTGCGCGCCATTGCTCTTGTTCTTGTTGGCAGCCTTGCGACTAGGATCCATGGTCAGGACGAGGCGATCGATACTCTCAATCAAAGTCGGTGGAAAGAATTCTCCTAGCATAGTCTTGAACCCTTCGAGATCAGGACAGTTCTTATGCTGCGCGATGGCGAATTCGGCCAGTGTCTTATCGACCATGCCAGTGTGGTTCTGGATCTCAGAGGTGACCTTGGAGACAAGTGAAAGGCGCTCCAGCTCGGCCAGGTCGCCGAAGAGGTCCGCCATGATGAGTAGCTGTTCTTGCGTTGTTGTTGAGCAGAAGAAGTCAATAGCATTGTTGTCGCCGAGGAACAGCGACCTTATCGATAACGTTTTTTGGCCACAAAAAAGTACTCACTTGAAACAAGCTACCTTCTTTCGTCATACCATCATCTTGCGCTTCTGCTGCTACTGCCTCCCAATTGATTTGCACAGGCCTATGAATACCCTCGGACTCGCATAGTGAATGTGAAAACCTCGCCCAGAACACTTCATTACATTCTCAATCTCCCATCCTGCACCGCATTATCATGCCTCCATCGAAGCAGAAAGCGCCCAGGGGCAGCGCTGCTGCGGCCAGTAAAGAGATCACAGACCCGCGCTTCAGTGGTATAGCGACAGACCCGCGGTTTCGTTTACCGAGTAAAAAGCATACACATGTCAAGCTTGACAAGCGTTTCTCGCATATGATGCAAGATGAGGACTTCTCCTCCACGGCAACAGTAGATCGGTATGGTCGGAAAATATCGAAGAGCCAGGGGAGAAAGAAGTTGGAGCGATTATATGAGGTAGCGGATGACGAGGAGGATGAGGACGAAGATGATGAAAGTGGGGATGAGGATGAGGATGAGGACGACGAGGTTCGGAAAGAGCTGGCACGAGTAGACAAAAAGTTCGATCCGGCGCGGACAGGCGGTTTCCAGGAAAGTTCTTCCGAGGAGGAAAGCAGTTCAGAAGAGGAGGAGGATGAAGAAATCGAAGATCTGGCTGGCGGCGAGGACGATCAAGGACAGGAAGAGGTTGAGATGGGTGAGGTATCAGCACGGATAGCAGTGGTAAACTTGGACTGGGATCATATTCGTGCAGCCGACCTCATGGCGGTTTCATCAAGTTTTGCGCCCCCGGATGGACGTATTCTGAACGTGACTGTTTACCCTAGCGAGTTCGGAAAGGAGCGCATGGAGCGGGAGGAGCAAGAAGGACCGCCACCAGAGCTTTTCACTAATCCCAAGTCTTCTCGAGCAATACCTGAAGCAGCTTCATCTGCAGATGAGGACGACGAGGAAGAAGATGAAAGAATCAAGAAGTCACTGATCGCCCAAGCAACATCCGGTGACTCTGAGATCGATTCCCACGCCTTACGTACCTACCAGCTCTCCCGCCTTCGCTACTACTATGCTTTGATCACTTGCGACTCAACAAGTACAGCATCAACACTCTACGAAGCCATGGACGGACGGGAATACCTCTCCACCGCAAACTTCTTCGACATGCGCTTCGTGCCCGACGAGGTAGACTTCGACGACGACAAGCCACGAGATACTTGCGACAGAGTGCCAGACGGATATCGACCAACGGAATTCGTGACGGAAGCACTAACACACAGCAAAGTACGTTTGACATGGGACGAAGAAGATCAAGGGCGAAAAGACGTCCAGAAGCGAGCATTCTCACGCCAAGAAATCGATGAGAACGATCTGAAAGCCTATATTGGCTCTTCCAGTGACTCCTCGGAAGGTGAGGATGAGGTCGAGGTCGTCGACGGCACTACGGGCACGAGTACGAAGACTGCGCCAAAACAGAGCAAAGCCGAAGCCGCACGCGCCAAAATGCGAGCAGCACTAGGTCTCTCAGACAGCACGATGGCATCCAAGTCCCGGCAACGCAAAGCCGCCGCTGATGGTGATGACGACACTTCAGCACCATCAGGAGGGATGCAAATTACATTTACAGCAGGCCTGTCGTCCACTGCGCCCGAAGCCGGGGCGTCCGTGTTCAAGAACAAGCCGGAAGACGTGGCAGAAGAGACGACAATAGAACGATATAAGCGAAAAGAGCGCGAACGAAAAGAACGGCGGAAGGCAAAGGCAAAGGCTGAAAGGAGCGGTGATGGTGGTGACGATGGTGGCTTGGCTGACGAAGCTGACACTGCCGCTGATGCCATCACTGATGCCCTAGCAGACGCTGAGGCTGACGACCCCTTCAACGACCCTTTCTTCACTGACCCCTCCGCCGCCAACGCTGCTGCTAAGAAGGCTGTCAAGAAAGCCAAACGTGACGCCGCTGCTGCCGAAGCTGCTGCGAGCGAAGAGCGGAAGCAGAAGGAGCGGGCAGAGTTAGAGCTGCTTATGGCTGGAGATGATGGCGGTGACGGGATGGGCGAGAGAGGATTCAGCATGACCGCGATACGGAAAGCGGAGAAACAAGCAGGAAAGAAGGGAAAGAAGAAGCACAAAAACGGCAAGGCGAAGAAGGGTGGCGAGACTGATATTGAGGCGGAGGGAAAGGCGAATAGCACATCGAAGGATGGATTCGTCCTGGACGTTGCAGATGACCGGTTCAAGGAGGCATTTGAGAGTCATGAGTATGCTATCGATCCTAGCCACGCGCGATATGTGGAGACGGAGGGTATGCGGAATCTGCTGCAAGAAGGTCGGCGACGGAGAGAGGAGAGGGTCGGCGAGGAGGATGAGCTGGAGAAGAAGGCGAAGCGGGTCAACGCGCCTGGGAAGAGGAAAGCTGGGGCGTCCGGCGGTGAGATCGATGATCTCGTCGAGAAGATCAAGAGGAGGAAGGCAACCGCATGAGTAAGGGACATGTCACTACTACTATGTCTATTGCTTTGTTCACTTCTATACCAATGAAGCACCTCAGGACAATTCGGCTACAGATCACGTGTAGGGCTGAAACTGATAATCGCTATATGCCGTGATTACCTTCATCAAACACATCTCAAACAGTGTTCCCTCGTGTTGCGAATCAGTCTTTCGAGTGGTCAAGTGCTCACAGAAAATAAGTTGACTACTGTGTCTCAGTGCATTGTGACATGAACGGCGTGACACAACATGCACATCAGTAATATATTCACCAAGAATCTATCATTCAGATGGCGATCAGTCATTAGCGGTCCTCGTCAATTTCTAGGCAGAGGAATCATCTTCAGCAGGCTCCAGTCTTCCGCCGTCATACTCGAAAGCAAATTAGGACAACCCGGATATCGTAAGAAGGAATGGTCTGCGATCGAAGTCCAAATATTACAGTCTGCAATCGATGAGCGCCTCGAAGAGGACCTTATGAAAAGAGATTGTGGCGTCCTGCGTCGACTTGCTCCCAGGCAGGACATATTCGGCCGTCAGTAACAAGTTTCGGGAGCTACGTGGTCCTTTCACAGGACTTAGACCATCTGCGGACAACCGACGGCTGCTCGATTTCGTGAAGGAGGATTTGATAACAGAAGAAATTTGCACACGTCTTCCACATCGGCGAAGGCGCTATATCGATAAGGTCATCGAACGCTACCAAGCAGTGCGCTCGCCACAAGTCTCGTCAAACCGTGCCCGATGGTCGACTGAGCAGGATAGTATCATATCCCGCGGAATGGCACTTGGTAAACGGCCATCCGACATAGCGGCTGAGCTGCCGGAAACATCAACTTCGCTGATAGACAGAAGAATGTTACAGTTGGCTCAAAACGGCGAGCAGATAAAAAGATATCCCAGAAGGGCTTGGTTGGCGGAGGACGATAAAGTATTGATCGCTATGTATGAGGCTGGGGAGCTGTCACGCACCATAGCGAGCCGCCTCCAGCGCTCTACGCAATCTGTGGAGAATCGACACGCCCAACTGAGAAAGAGAGAAGAAGCTCAGTCCTCTAATTCTGTCGAGAGCAAACCCTCGAAAAGCAAGGGTGTGTAGGAAAGGGGCGTAGGGTCCTCCCGGTTTCTGGGGAGTGCCGTGACACCTGAAGTGGACAACAACATCGACGCCAAACAGAACAATAATGTCGTCTCACGATGCAAACCAGTCATCAAAGGTCGTAAGACGTATAGGCCAATACATTCGACTCCGATCTGAGCACGCCGCCGAATACATCAAAATTCATTCGGCAGTCTGGCCAGGTGTCCTCAACCGCATCACAAATTCAAACATGCACGACTATAGCATCTTTTATGATCCAATTGGAGGACTACTCTTTGCGTCGTTCAAGTATACTGGAGCGGACTTTGAGGGCGACATGAAGAAGATAGCGGAGGACGAAGAGACAAAGCGCTGGTGGGAGGTCACAGATGCCATGCAGGAGAGCTTGAACGAGGGAGCAACAGGCAGCGAGGGAGGGAATTGGTGGAGGGACATGGAGGAGGTGTTTTATCACGCGTAGAGAGTGTGCCAGCAGGCGTGTCATATGATGGCTAAGGACGAGCGAGACTTCAATAGCACAGAAGATGCATTGCAAGTCATCCGCAGACAATGACTTCGGTCGGATGTCACAGTCTCGTCTGGTTGACCAGAAGGACTGTCGAAAGGTTGGGGCATGGGGTGTGATCGCATAGCGTCGACTACAACACTGTATCTTCAGTTGAAAGCCCTGGCATAGCCATGTGCCTTGCTCGAGAGGTCGAGGTATACCGCAATATTAGGAGGATGATGGCATGCGAGTCTTAAGTTATGCTCCTCGTGTGCTGTTGCTTGACCGATCCAGCAAGGTTGCTAGTAAAGTATATAGTCGATATGCGCACGTGAGGACATGCATGACTCAAGAAGGTTTCTCCGCATGTTCATGATCTGAAGCTTATTTGAAACGAGATCACGATCGTCAATTCCATCTTCCTTACTTACTCACCATTTCATGTTCACACTACGACGCTGCTTCCCTCCACGCTTGCTCAACACACATTTAGGACCTACCATGTCCCTCCACTCCGCAGCCACACCCTCACAATCCCGCACCTTCGACCACAAATCCCAAGAAGAGCAATACCTAAAAGGCACTCTCGAGCTCTCCCACCTCGACTCCGACCCTCTCAAACAATTCCACACCTGGTTCAACATAGCAAAAGAGCAAAAAGTGCACCAACCCGAGACCGTCTGCCTATCCACCGCAACCCTCCCCTCCGGCCGCGTCTCCGCCCGCTATGTCTACCTGAAAGAGCTCGATGCGAAAGGCTTCGTGATATACTCCAACTGGGCGACGTCACGCAAGAGCGAAGATGTGCGTTCGAATCCTTACGCCGCGCTCACGTTCTGGTGGCAGGAGCTGGAGCGGCAGGTGAGGGTGGAGGGGCCGGTGCAAAGGCTTACGAGTGAGGAGAGTCAGGTATACTACGACACACGGATACGTGGGAGCAGGCTGGGGGCATGGGCGAGTGAGCAGAGTAGCGTGTTGCCGGATAGGGAGCACTTGGAGCAGAGGGTGAAGACTGTGGAGGAGAGGTTTGAGGGCAAGGATGAGATTCCGGTGCCGGACTTTTGGGGTGGGATCAGAGTGGTGCCGGAGAGGATGGAGTTTTGGCAGGGGAGAGCGAGTAGGTTGCATGATCGGTTTGCGTATGTGAAGGACGGGGAGGGGTGGAAGATTGATAGGTTAAGCCCGTAGATGGGCGGAAGATTGGAGGACTTTAATCACTCCCTCGCGGTTGCAGACGTGGTCATGTCGCGCCGTACATATTGTTGCTAGGCATGGTCTCAATTGGCAGGGCATCGACCACGATTCGAATCTTGTCAACGCAAGTTGCATGACTGAAGTCTGGGCTGCAAGGTACAGCGGTACGGGCCGCACCTGCATACACCAACATCGCCTACCAGTGATCAGTCAGACCATGACCTTCAGAGACGCAGTAGTATACGCATAGATCTTATAGACTACCTTATAAACGACGGGATAGATTGCGTAGAGATCGTTGTGTTCACCAGATTAGGTCCAGGCTTCCAGATTGTAGGAGCTTCAGCCATTGGCGTCGCAACAGGGGTCCGCGTCATCTCGTGCAACGCCAACACCAGCCATCTTGCAGCACCTCTGAGACAACTTTGTTCCTCCCATCTTTGCAGTTTCCGAACTTTCTTCTATTCAATCACCGCAGCCATGGATTTCGCCGACATCTTGTACGTACTATATCTCAGCTCCGCAGCAAGTGCGCCGGCCTGCTGGTCATGTTGTCGAGCACAACAAGATGCCCAAACAAAGCAACTTAAGCTAACTTATTGCTCTCTCATCAGTCGCATTGTCAACCTCGCTGTAGGAGTCCTCATGGTACTCGGTGGAATACTTCAGATAGTCAACCTCGGCCTGTAAGCGCATACACCACGAGCACCCATGCGCAGAAGCTCGACCTACGTGGCAGTTCCCCAAGTCCGCGCGCATGTCGAGGGATACTTTTCGCAGACAACAAAGCGCAGAAGCTTACACATCACAGGAACCATATCATCATCGGCATATATGTCGTCCTCTTCGGTCTTGGTACGTGGTGTCTAAACAAGCTTCCACTAAAGAAACCTGGTAGAGCATGAGAAAGGAGTGGCTAACCAGGCTGTGAACACTCTAGGTACCGGCTTCCTCGAGTTCCAAATCCCTCCCGTCATTGCGAAATATGCGTCATTCATGTTCTCATTCATCGGGCGGGGCGTCTGTACGTACTCTATCACCTTCCCTCGTCCTTCATATCCTTCTCGAGCACAACGCGAAACTCTGCATCTTTGCAGCAGCGGTCATTCTCCTCGCCGCATGATGGCCATCTTGACGCAAACCTCTAAAGAACCTCTGCGTGACGAGATCCACAGCAAAGATGACATAACTACTAACACTCTGCGCGCAAAGTCTACATATTCATCGGCTCGATCATAGTGAGCAGCGGCGTGTTTCATATCATTGTCGGCGGCATTGTTGGCCTCATTGGAATCGCGTACGTTGCGCTGGAATTCGTCCCGAGTATTGAGCCGCCTGCGAATATGCGGTAAGTCCTTTCCATTATTGAGGCTGTAGTGGGCGGCTGCACGGGAGGAGGATGTGGAGGCGAAGCTGGGTTGAGAGGATTGGGCAAGCGAGTCACTGAAAGGAAGGAGGTAGAGAAGGCAGCACGGGTTCGGGATGAGTAACACGGATAGGGGACGGAATGGGGGAATGGGGAAAGAGGACTCCACGACGTCCAGGGTCTTCCAGATTGGAGTGGTCGCTGACAATGCTGAACTACAGGGACGCGGAACCGACTTGGGGTGCTGAGCAGATCTGAAGGGCATGTTGAATGAGCTTGATCCTTGAAATCGAGACAGTCCAGGATTCGACATACAAGCCGACGTAAGGGTGGCTCAAAGCTGCGATAGTGTGACTCTCGCAGTGCACGAAAGACAGGAGAGAGAGGAAGAAGACAGGATGGTGTGATAGTGGCGTGGTTGATGCAGTGGTGGAGCATATGGTGACGACCATGTACGATGTGTATGATGTATATACTCTGATGGATGTGATCTAGCAAATAGTGCATCAGGACTTGGTCTTATACAAGTCGAGTCCAAGCCAAATGTAGCTCCCCTACTCCTACCTAGCCTGGCGATCTCAAATTGTCCCTATTCTTATACTGTCACTCTGTCAATGACTTTGTTATGACCAATCAATTGGTGAATATAGTGCTGGAGTGAGCCTCAGTGAGGTGTGTCACGTGTAGTTACGAGAGTTGAGCAGGGTTAGCCGCAGTGCGAAGTCGCGTCACTCATCGTCGCCTTAGCCTACAGCGGCATCACATTTGTACCATCATCTCATCCCATCTCATCTCAAGCCAACTAAATCAAGCGCTCTTCCACTTCTTCACATTCGACATATAATTCAAAGCGATCTACAGTCGCATAGTCCTCAGTACTGCAAACAACACCAGCCAAGCCCACGCTAGACACAACTCCATATCCGCAAGAATGGTGAGTTGGCTCCACGTACTTCCAGCGAACGACGTTCATTCCGCCACGCCAGTCGGCGTGCCTCCGCATGATGCAGACGATCTAGTCAGCCATACTGACTCTGCCTAATCCACCAGTCAAAGTCCCTCCGCATCGCCCCTCCCTTCAACCACCCCACCACCTCTACGCCCTCTCACTCCGCGCCCTCCGCTCCCGGCATCCACGACACTCTCCGCGCCTCCACTACCGCAACGACATCCACATCCACCTCCGCCCCAGCCCCTCTCCAGTCTTCACACCCCCTCGAATCCCGCCTCGCCAACTGGCGCGCCACTCAACAAACCCTCAAACACAGTCTCCTGCGCCGCCAATTCGGTCTCGGAGCGGTGTTGACACGCGAAATGGAATTGATGACAGTAAGGAATGGAGATGCGGCGAGGCCGAGTTTGCTGCCGGGGAGGGGGTGCGCGGGCGTGCATGAGGATGTGTTGATGGGGAGGGATTGCGAGATTGAGTGGGAGGATGTGTATAGTGGTGAGGATGGAGCGTGGAGTGCGGGTGGTGCGCAAGGCGAGGGACAGGTGCATGCGGAGTGGGAGAGGAAGATGGGGATGGATTGTTAGAGTGGTAAGGGGGAGGAGGAGATGGGGAGGACAGAGCAGGTGATGAGAGGACCTGGGCTGATGCCCAGATGATTCAAGGTTTCTTTGCGCAGGTTTGGCCTGGAAAGGAAGTGCGGTTGCGTGGAAGATGGTTCAAGAGTAGGCAGCACAATCGGAGAGCGGTGCAAGGATTAGACCTGTAATACTACTACAAAGAGTGTACAATAATTACTCTTGCTCGAGGAGTGAGCTGAGAGTCAACCAGCCCTCCATGTTATGCGAAACCGGGCAAAACCTTTCATACCAGCTAGGTCTAGTGACGCCGCTCAATCGCCGTGATCATCCACACCTGCTCATCATTACCACTACAACGCCCCGTTCATGTCATCAGTCGAGCTCCTAGCTGCGGCGCGTGCAACGCTGCCAAGCGGGCAAACCGCATCCGAAACCCACGAAGAGATAGACCAAGAACACAATGACGGCCACCAATAGAACCATTAACTTCACATTTTTCCACCTGCGTTCCGTTAGCTGAGGAAATCACATTGTTGCGATCCACGAAAGACATACCACATCCGCCGCCTCAACCCTCGACTCCGCACCCGGAAGTCCCGCGCACTTCCACCCAGCCTATCCGTCTTGTCCACCAGCAAATCAATGCGCTCCCCGCGCTCCAGCACCTGCTCGATGTTCTGCGTCTAGCCTCGAAGTCAGCACGCCTGCCTTAGCTCGCCATCGAATCCAGATCAAACTCACCATAATCTCCCTGACATCCTCAATCTCCCTTTGCGCCTTACTTATCGCATCCTCCCTGCCCTCCGCGGTGGCCCCATACTGCACCAACA
>Ga0268246_10000804_pt1 | contig 12403 bp, 12 predicted proteins | sample AgamicOrSfe_FD_200242 | JGI IMG/M metagenome (GOLD analysis project Ga0268246, IMG submission 200242) | Agave microbial communities from Guanajuato, Mexico - Or.Sf.e (v2) (version 2) | ecosystem: Host-associated > Plants > Phyllosphere > Phylloplane/Leaf | place: Guanajuato, Mexico | collected...
TCACCATGTTAGCACACATCCACAACCCCCCACTCTACCCCTGTCCCCTTCTCCCCAACCTCCTTCCCACGTCCAAGTTCACCAATCGAACAATTCACCAATCAACACATGCACAAACTCACCAACGACATTCCTCCCCCTGCCTCGCACACCTCACACACCTCGTCTCACCGGGTTCACACTTGACTTTCTTCTCCCTACAGCTATTACAAGCCTTCGCCAGCCTTTTCCTTGGCCGTCCCGCGCGGGTGAGGCCCCAGTCCGGATTGACGACTTCGCCGCCCACGGAGGTTTCGCAGATGGTGCCGTCTTCGTAGACGTAGCACCAGCCGCGGTCGGGGATGAACTTTGTTGTTAGGACGCGGCGGGCTGTGGGGGCGTTATTAGTGCGGTTTAGGGGTGGGTAGGGGGAGGGACGGAAGTAAGGTACCTTGAAAACTCGCAGGCCCTGGCATACTCGAACCACCAACGCCACCAGCACGACGCTCAAGCTCACCCGTCGCTCGAGAACTAGGAGCCGTGAAATTATGCACAAGCACCTCCATCGGCGATCCCCGTCTCGGTGTTCTCAAACCCATCCCCTGCGGCGACAGACGCACTGCAGAGTCGGCGTGTGCTGAGAACCCGCCGGGCGAGGTGACGTAGTCCACGGGTGAGATTGTGGTCAAGGAGTGTGGTCGTGGGGGTATTGGTCGGGTGGAAGAATGTCTGCCGTAATCGACGACGCTTGTCTGGTGATGGGTTCGAGGTGAGCCGACGGGAAGTATTCGTGGTGGTTCGACTAGTCCTGGAGGAGGAGGTGGTGGAGCTCCAGCGAGGTTTGGTAGAGGCCATGAATGCCGGGCTGGTGGAGGTTGAGTGTGTAAAGGGTGTTGCGATGTTGTAGCCAAGGGCGGTCGAAGATGTGAAGGTGGCTCGAGTGGTGGCAGATGTATCAACGATCTCACGCTCGGAAGTCGTTCATCTGATCTGCCAGAATTCGACTGCCATGGCATACCTGACATGTTATGTGGCAATGCCGGTCGTGACAAGACTTCTACAGGCATGCTGGGTGGTTGATGATGAGATTGGTACTGTCGAGGTGAGCTTGTTGCTTGTGGTGCTGTCAGACTCTGGAGAGGAGGATAAGTTGGAGTCGCTGTGATTGTGAGTGTTGGTGGTGGTTGTGGATGAGGTGTAGACTGTGTTTCTGGCCGTCGAGGAGAGTCTGAAGTTACGGAATGATGAGAGGACATTATACAGCCTCCGTCATCTGAGAAGAGTCAAAGTAGCACAGCAGACGTAGGACAACATCCGCTTGCTGCAAGTGTGAGTCGGTATCCCGGTGCTTGGTTGTTGTCTGTAGCTTGCTGTGACTCGAAAATCCAGGTTTGTGGAAGAGTTGAATGCCCCGCGGTCGAGGATTGATGATTAGTATGAGGATATGCAAGAAGTTGATGTTTCACGTTCAAGTTGACGGCAATGTTGGAAGGAGATTCAGGAAGAAGCGAGTCAGAGCAAGTAGGGCTGTCTCTTGTGATTGCCTTCGAGACCAAACTGGTGGGACGAAGAGTGGCGTGTGGCAACAACGACGGCGGCTCTGCTAGCGACGGGAACTGCAGGGTTGTGAGTTTAGGCGAGGTGAGGTGAGGTGAAGCGAGGCGAGGTGAAGTGGAAGACAGTTCGAAGGGAGGTCAGGTTCGGAAAGACGACAATACGACGACGAAGACGACGACGACACCAATGATATCAGACCATACCGTTGAGTATCAATAGTGATGGAAGGAGGGTGAAGCGAGGCTGACTTGAAACAGCATCAGCATCAGCATGTAGGCGAGCGAACAGCCTCAAACTTGGCCTTGGCCCTGAAAAGCCAGAAAACGATCATGACCTGCTTCCTGCATGCATCTGCATCTGCCATTATTGAAAGACGTTGGAGGAATGCGGGAAGAAGAACCAAAAGCAGGATGCAAGAACCGAGAAGTGGGAATGAAGACGGGAGAGCGCCGTTGTTGCGATCGGTGGAAGCGCGATGCAGCATCTGCTCGACTGCTTGACTCTGGAAGCATACTGGTACCCTTGGCTGAGAGGCAAGGCTTGTAGTGTGGTGTGACGGAGTGTGAAAGTATATCTCACCATATATCCTGCGCGGTATCTGCCGATGTAAGCGAGCAAGACATCGCTTCGACATCCTTACTTCATCTCACCTCGCCATGTCATCACATATCAGCCATCACGCTCACCTCGCGCTCACGAAACATACGCGCATGAACGTTTCGTCCAGAAGCGAGGACCAGGTAAGCGTAAGGTTAGACGATTGGACGATGGAGTCAAAGCATGCTTGCCGAGCCAGCAGTTGTTCCAAACATCCAATATCCGAGTTCGAACGTTGCAAAGGTCGTTGGATATAGTGACGTTACCCTGTCTATTTTTCGCTTTTTATTGTTGTGACCCCTCGCCTGTGCCTAACCGAGCATTTGTATCCGAGCATCTAGCATCTGCATCTACTGTATTATACTACATAAAGCTGTTTCATTAGCTCTTCTGTTAGTGCTCAAATACTGTAACCAGGTCAAGAGTCCTTGATCTATGCTACCCGCCGACTGATGCTTTCTGATTCCCTCTCATCGCAATCCTGAGCTTGGGATAATGCATGCATGTATGCTGCGCTGCACAAAAACAACCTCAGCATCCCGTTAGCTTTGCTGTCGAAACATGGCAACATGGCGTCGCCGTGGCGTAACGTGGCCGCAGCGTGCAACCAAGACCCCAAGAACTCGTGGCCACAGCATGCATGCGGCCGTAAGCTTAACGGCACGACACCCACCGCGCGCGCGCCGTTGACACTCTATCCGAACTACCCACCCTGTTTCAGAAATGTCCCGGCAGTCAAGTTTCATGGGGCACTAGGAACACTAGATGTATTGGCTCCCGCTCTATCGGTTTGTCATCCCTGTATGTTCTGCGCTTCGGCTTGTAAAGGTTTATCCTTCGTACTTCATCTGTTGTGTGATGAAGGAAGGAGGGATTCGATAGTTGAAAGTATAATGGCGTGCGAGCTTGACATCCCTGTTTTTCGCGCTCGCTCGCTTGCATGTATGTTGTACTTCGTCTCGACCTGACCTGATGTGTTGTGTTAGTCCAGTCATGTCATAGTACTACCTAGTGAACACCTGCAAGCAGGACACCAGCTGGTCAAGGCCAGGCCAACGCCATTCACGACATCAAGCAGTCCCGAGTCCAACTTCGTTCTCAAGACGTTGCTCGCTTCGCTTACCTGATAGTGTTGGCGCTGCATATATTGAAACGAGCTCGCATCATGCAATCATGCAAGTCATGCTCGCGTTCACCGTCACCTGGCTGTCAGTAGTTGTGCTGTTTCACCAACAACTGTTCGCATTGACATGACCTCGTCTCTGTATCAGACTTAAATCAAATACAGCAACATCATCTGTTCAGCTTCAGCTGAATCCCTGTACATCTCCAATCGTGTAAGCATCGCCTGACTGAAGTACCGTAGTGGGTAGCGCGGGAAGGAAGAACGAAAAGAACAGCTGCAACGGCCTTGCATATATCGATCGGCAGTCTCACAATTTTGCATTTTTTGCGCGTGCAGGGATCAGCGATACAGCCATGCGCCCACCCGACGCAACGTGGACGGCACGCTTTGGAAACTGTGCAACATCAAGCGACGGCGGACGATCATGATGTTATCGATCGTCTTTTGAAGGTCGACGCGCCATGTCGCTCCCTCTCGTCCCTTCTTCCTCGAGTCTTTGGGCATAGGGAAGTAAGGTAGTCGTTATTCGAGTGATCAGGCTGTTGTCCTGTCCTAGACTGACCGCAAATCCTTCAGTTCGTTGGCGTTCCTGGCTGGTCTTGGCAATATATGCTGTGTAACATACCTCGCTCCGTTCCTGTGCTACTGTACTGTACTACCTGCACCATGTCAATATCGCCACGTTGCAAGTGCATGGTAGAGTAGTACGGCATCTCACGCGCACCTGCATAGACATCCCTGCAGAAGTGCAGCGGCGCCACGACAATCAATACATTTCGACCCAGGCTGCTGGAATATGGGGTGGATGCACTTCCTCTCCTGTGCAGGCTGTGCTGTCCTCCTGATGCTATTCCCGCGATCTTGTTCTGACTGCGGCCAGCTGAAGCTGAGCTGGCTTTTGATTTCCTACTTCTAATTCTGCAATTGAGCCTTGCTCTGGGCTGCCACGCCTTGGCCTTGACCTTGACTGCCGGCATATGCCATTCCATGGCCTAGTCAGTATCTTAGCCGAGCCGAGGAGGAAGTGAGTCCAGCCTAGCCGAAGAGGTGAACTGGTGGAGACTGTTGCGATTGTCGTTGGCGGCCTTTCGTGGTGGGATGCTAATCATGGCGTGCTAGCATAGTTGCAGAGAGTAGTGGCACTGCTGGAAACCGAGACGGTATGGGCTGACCGTGAGACGCCCCGACTGATTGGGCTGATTGATACCGACGACATTGGTGGTGCTGAAATGATGATCGACACCATCACCACCATGCTGCGATGCTGTACGTTTCCAGACCGCCCCTCCAGCATATGGCCACCAGGCTTCTGCGTTGAACCTTTGATCTGTTGTTGCATGTACTCAGGTCGAACCGATCTGCCCTTCCACTTTGCTGACAGCACATCTAGGTAGTACAAACTGCCATGCGAGGCCACGCTAAGCCACGCGAGCTGTGAATGGGCCGGATGTACATCCACGTGCCCAGAACGAGGTATACGTGTCTTATATCGGCCTGCATGAATGACCGAGGCATCTCAATGCGTTGTTGTTGTGTCGCCTGAATGCTGGGACGCTTGTCAGCATATGTACGAGAGGACCGAGGCATTCTGGTGAACTGTCTATCTCGCATTCATGCTGTGAAGCTAGCACCGGCAAGCTCCATGATCATCAAGCTAGTCGACCTGAATCCGTGCCAGCGTGTCTCGAAGAAGAATTATTGTGTCTGATGTGCTGATGTTGGTGCATGTCGGCGCGTCGAACAGACCGAGGCATTTTGATGCGCTGTCTAGCTCGTCATGTATGCTGAGAGGCTAGCACCAACAAGCTCTTTGGTCATCGTGCTACAGTTATAGGACAGAAGTCTGGGAGGATCCCGGGAAGAGTGCCCCAAGGGTTCTGCTCAGACTGATGTCCTAATACAGTACTGGAAGTCAATCCTCGCCAGCATGTCTCGAAGAAGCATTGTGTATGTGTGATGTGCTGGTGGCTGTTTGTGGACGCGTAGCGCATAGGAGAGACCGAGGCAATCTGATGTGATAGCTCGCATGCATGGCTGAGAGGCTAGCATTCACAATCTTCCAGATCATCATGCTAGTCGACGTCGATCCTTGCCAGCAAGTCTCGAAGCAGCAGTCACTAGACATTCCAGTCCCAGCCACCATTACCATTTCCATCCAGCAGATTGTCGAAAAGCATCACATCCGATTCCTGCAGCGGCCAATTCATCAAATCAACCGGTAGCGAATTCAGTGCTGGAGCTTGACTACTCATGAATTGGAGCATTGTGTTTTGTGTCCAGTCGTTGTCGACGAGGCTGTAGTCGTCCGAGGATGGGTTAATCGCTGGCGAAGCTGATGATATCGTTGATGCCTGTGCATTTGTGGCTGGTCCTATTTCATGGCCCTGGCAAGTAGGATGGGGACCAACAATACGCTCGCCCTCTACAGTACACACCGACTTCCCATGTGAAACTAGTACCGTGCCGAAGTGTTGAATTTCCAGTCTCAAGGTGCCTGGAAGATGGTGCCCATTTCGCACGACGTCTTCAAGCGTACTGATGGCAGAGATGGACTGATTGACCAGCTGCGCTCCGGCGCCGGAGCTCTCCAAGTGCTCGAAAACCTGTACCACAGTATCTACAAGCTGTAGATCTTCTTGTCGTTCTTTTGCCCTGTGTCCGAGATTGGCAGTACTTGCAGGACCAAGGAGTGCAAGCAGTAATGTGACCGTCGCAGTAAAAGCTTGAAAGTCAAGCGTATCACTGCAAATGGTCTTGCCATGGAACCTGCGAAAGGACTAAGGACCATTTAGTAAACATGTCATGTCTCGATCGTGGCCGCGGCACTCACCATCCATCGCTCTATCAATCCTCGACAGCCAGCTAGACAGGACACGCGCGAGTATTCGAATCGTCGATCCTCTGCTGCACGAAACAGGAATGGTAGATGTGTCAACACTACCAAGGCTTGATGCCAGATCTGGCACATAAGTCGTTCATACTTTCCAGCCGCTTCTTCGCTGCGGTCATCGTCGGCACTCCCGCTGTCACTAATCTCCCACCATGATCTTGGCCTGCTTTTAGCCAAAGACTCCAGTTTCTCATCAATATCGTGCGTCACGTTGAATGCGCGTGCTGGGTCGCCTTGGTTCCGAGTGAGTACCATACCGGAGATGTCGCAAAGCTGCTTGCTGTACATGTCATCGGCTGTGAAGAAGGATGCAAGATTACCACATGGAGCTAGCATCGAGCTTGTCGAAGAGGGAAGGCCGAGGACGAGAGAAAGGTATCTCTCCTGCAAAATTGTAAGCATGCAACCTCGCGCTTTCTGCTGCAATCTTACCCCAGACAAGACACGATACCACGTATAGTGTCGCTTTGCAGCTACCAGGTCCATTGCATCTGCTGGACTGTCCATTGGCGATTTGTGTATACCTATCAGTTGTGCCACCGATACTCCTCTTCTGAAGGCAAGCCAAGCTCTTCGAACATTTCCACTGTTCACGTTGTATAAGCCTTGAAGGACAAGACACTCGACCCCATCAACATGACAGATGAGATCATCATCACAAGTTACTGCTGTGGTCACCAAATGCATAATGTCCTCGCTCAACTGTCGAATGTGCACCATTCCTCGAAGTCTGCTCATATCCACACTTGCTGGAAGTTGCTGAACACAGAGAGCTACACACAATAGTAGTCTTGTAATGGCTAGTGGATGGCTTGCTGCAACTGTCTTCACATTGAATGGGTTCTGCAGCGCGGACTCGTCGGGCAACTTCAGCTGATATTGGCGACGAAGTAGCCACCAGGCGCGACTCACGGTCCAGAGGTAGTCAATGTCTGCTTGACACGGCAACAGGGCGGCAAGTTGTTGCTGAAGTCGCTGAGTTCGGCTGATCGTACTGATACCTCCAGTCGGACCGTTGACGAAGTCAGATCTAGGGAATGCCGTAGTGTGTTCATTGGGCTCAGACCGTGACATTGGATCGTTCGATGCGCTGGTAGTCCGAGGACTGTTTGAGGTGACTGGCGTCAGCAGCTGGGTGTCACCGGAACTGTGGACAGCATTGACGCCTGGAGAGAGCTGCGATTTCTGTTCGGTGAGCTTTTCAAGCAATGCCTCGACTTTCTCGAGCCGACGTGCAAGTGTCGCGTTGCCAGCGTCACGCGAGACGTTCGTGTCTTCATATTCTTGGCTTAGACAATTCGTGCCTTTTTCCGCGCAACTGACGCAGATTGAGTGACCCTCTGACCTGTAGATGCACTTGATCTTCCTGCGTTTGCCTGGAATGATCTTAGCTAAGTGTAGTATCTCGGATGATGTGTACTTACACTCCCAGCAGCTTCTAGTGCCCTTCCGGACACGCTTTCTTCGAACCTCAGCGTGTATGGACGAGGTTTCTGACATTTTCAGTTGCCGATGACTGAGATGTGAGCTTGAGCAGAGTAGACGAAAGTCCTCGCTCAATGATTGAAACGAAAGTCAGCGGTTGTGAAGTATGTCCATCTCCATGTCTTCGTCCGTCGATTCGGTCGAACGACGTAAGAAGCTGAGGTGTTAAGTGAGATGCTTAGTCAGCGACCTTCGAATGTCTTGATGAACATCCTCACTGCTGTAGAGTGCATACTGTAGTGTGAAATCTGATGCCCAGATAATCTGGTAAGGATGTGGTAGGACTCGTTTTTGTTCTTGTTTGTTGTTGCAGGAAGTCGAAGTTGACAACTCAGACGCCGGGAGTCAGCACGGGCAGGAACAAATGCTGCCTTTCAGACAAGGTCGGAAGTCACGATGCAGGGCACCCAACGATGCTAGATTTCTTAAACCAGGACCACTGCTAATGCATTTGATAGAGAATACTCATCTCATGACAGGATATAGTATTACATGCAAGCACTAAGGCGCTTGTTCGGCGTCTCACCATGCGTTGCCATCGTCTAACATTGGTTCTGCCATCTTCGTCCTGCTGCTAGGACCCTCCTGCTAGGCTACTCCCGCTCGAAGTCCCCAGCATCACCTTCAACATTGCAACCATTGCGATCATTTACACCACACCGAGTGGCCGTAATATGCGCGTCCGGACGACCTGATTCGCCACGTCTCCTCCCTTTTGCAACGATACCGCACCGACTACGGCAAACAACGTATCCCTCAAGACCTTATCAATTCCAGACGCTTGCAAATCATGTGTCTGTGCTATAGTGTTAGCAATTGTCCTCTCTTCATTGTCGACGCACCGCAGAAACACGTACCAATCTAGGGTTCCAGCGTATGACATTCCGTGCTCCATAGCTTTCAGCCAACTGCGCCAGCCTCCGTGTCTCAGTGATGGCATCCCTCGCCTCTGTTGTCACCTTCGCTGCCACCACAATTTGTGGATGCACAAATGGCTGCCGACCGAACGAGTCCACTTTCCCCTTGCTCTTATACCACCATGCCTCCCTGTTTGCGTCTAAAAGTGCCAAACTCGACTGCATTTCCACAATCTTTCTGCCAAAGAATGCCAGGCGTTCGTTGAAGCCTCGTCGGCCTTGATCAAACGTCTTATTTGTTACAGCAAGCCACTTGATATCTTCTGGCAGGACCTGATCGCCGCCTGGTCCAAGCATCTTCACATAGAAGCTGTCGAGCACTGCGGGATCACTGTTCATAACGAGCTCGTCCCGATCTGTCTTCGGGCGAATGCGGTAGGGTGCTTTCATTGCTTCTGGTGTGCGCGCCCATCGAGGCAGACCTTGGGCATTGTCCGGGGACCGTTGTGAGGCGCCATTTTGGAGACTAGACTGTGATATAGAGCTGGAAGATTGTGACGCGGAGGGTGTCGAAGCGGATGAGGAGGTCGAGGCATGGGAAGTAGATTGTTTTTGCAGTGTTATCCGGCAACTGCGACAGACGTGCCGTGATAATGATCTCGCGGATAGAGACATGCTGGGAGGGCAGTGGGGGTTGGTATTACGGTCGGCTCGAGCGATGCTATGGTGTATGCTGCTGTGGTCTCTGTCGTTGCTGGTGCTGTTGTTCTTTGAGTGCTTGATCTTCACTTTTTGATGATCACGTGCCAATTCCCGACATGTCCTCATTGTCCTCCAGACTGTTTACTCCTCTTGACCACCATCATATTCCCGATGCTGCTAATTTGCTCTAAATGACAGATCGTATTGACAACAGCTCTCTTGCTGAGACTCTCGCTACATCACTTGGTGCAGGCACCTCGTTCACCTATTATCACGTCTCTACTCCTCCAACCTCTTGCTCCTCAATATATACACCCCCTCCAGGCTCGAAGCCAGACAGGACTTATTCAGAATCTCATACACTACTAGTCACAGCCAAAAGTAATCACACGCCGAAGAGTAATCATGATGAAGAAGTGACTGTTTATGCTATCGAGCTCATCCTCTATACTACTGCTCATCTCAGCACACTCTTTGTCTCAAAAGCAGACTCTACTGGATATGCTCACTTGATATCTGCACATGGCGGAGCTGGCTCTGTCATTCGATCAATTACTTCTACATTCATCTCATGGCTCATCAAGCACCGACATCGAGCAGATAGACGTTTAGTGCTATCACTCTTTGCACGAGCGCAAGGACAATATCTCTTCCCCGGGAGTGTCGACAATGGCAAGAAGCATGTTCTCGATGACAGGCAGCTAGTTAAATGGTGGTGCAAGACATTAGATCCGGTAGTACGAGAGTATGGGTTAGATACAGGCTCTGAGCAAGACAAGCCTGCTTCATTAGAAACACGAAGCAAAGCCTACCTCATAGTCCCCGGCCATGATACCCACGAAACTTCGTCCTTCTTCCCGCCTTCCTCTCATCTCGATGCGCCCCAGCAAAAGCGATGGGTGAATTCTCATCCCTTGTCACTCATCTCGCCGCATCCTCATGCGCCTCCACGCAGCCTAATCCCGCATTTCCCTGATGACCCGAAAGCACGATTCCTGCTTGACCTAGACGAGGAGATTCCTGACTCTGCCATGTCGCAGAGCAGCGGCGGTAGCTTTCCCATTAGTCCAACAAAGCGAGGCGCAGGCGTTTGGAAGAGTGTGAAAACAATCGAAGCATTCTGGGAAATGATGGCGTTCAGGCAAGAGTGCTCGTCGGGCCGTTTAGTGGGCTTTATCTGGATCACCTTTACGCCTGGTGGCCTCGAGTCTCAACGGACGAAGAATACAATTGGCCACGAAGCATCTCTCACCATCTCTCACACACCCGCAAAGCGAAGAGCGCCCAGCTCATCGACCTCCGCAAAGCCAGCTGTGCAGCGAAAATCTAACAAACAATCTCTTCTCCGCGGCCCTATCCTCCCACGCGCCCCTCGCGCCAAATCATCCACCTCCGCCTCCACGTCCACGAGCACGCCTGAAACAACAAAACACTACCACGCCCCCGCCACCAGCCGCGGCACACTCGTGCTTTCCGAAAAAGACTACGCTCGCATCCACGAAATGCTACTCCGGCTAGATTTCTCATCGCTCGAGCTGAGCTGCAACAGCACGCGGACGTGGATACAGGAAACAGGCGTTGTTGCTGGAGTGAAGAGACCGGACTGGGGTGTTCAGATTCATGGGACGAGGAAAGTGGAGCCTGGACCGGCGCAGAGTGCAGCTGGAAGTACAGGAATGTCTGGGAGCACGAATGGCACGAATGGCACGAAGGATGTCAATGTGTTGGTTGTGAAGCGACGACCGAAGCGGGATGTGGATGCAGCGGATCTGGGCGCTGCGACTGCAGTGCAAACGCCGACGACGGTGCCTGCGTCTGTTGCAGGTGTAACGTCGCTGAATGCGAGTCTAGTGCGAAAGAAGCCGAAGGTGTGAACTCAGTCTCGTCCTCTTCGCACTATCTGAGCACCACGAAGGACCAGCAATCGTACCAGTCAGAGCATCAAGGGTCTCCTATTCGGCAACCTACAGCAGCACAGCCGTCGAGGACGTCACTACCAACCGTCCCTGCGCAGCAAGCGCAGCAAGACCTTTGCTTCGGGCCCAACGATAGCAAACCATGCCACGCCACGCATCGAGGAGTGGATCCAGCGAGAGCACCGGAGACCGGGGTAAACCCTGGTCGTACTTGTCCAGGACCGCACCATCAAGCTGTGACCGCCCGCTCTGGGTGGTATTCACCGACGCCGACTGTACTCTGGGAGGACACCCCTTTAGACCTCCGGATCGACTCCAGGGTGAGTAGTAGCACAGAGGTTGATGGGGGCGAAGCAAGTACAGTTCACATTGGGCAGAATCTTGGAAGATGATTGAACTTTGGATATATCCCATTGTGACCTAGGATTTGGAGGGAGTAGGGGTATGCGGAATTGGAGAAATCTCGGTTACACAGCGTTTATCAGAGTGTGAAATTGGATATCAAGCACTAGGAGCATTGTCCGCCGATGACTCGAGCATCAGAGGGCGATTGGGTAAGATACCTCTTTGAGACCGTGAACGCAAGATGTCCTGATGGACGTGAGAACGAAGGCATAGACTGGAAAAGACCTTAGAGGAAAGTTGGATTGCCGTCATCTCTGTCAACCTTGGTCTATTCAGGTTCTACTTGAACTGGTATTTGACGGTCGTTCAGCTATCGGGGCTGCATGGCACTTCCCCTTGTCATTCGTACTTTGTCCATCGTGACCGTTCGTTCATTGTCACTTTTCCGTGTTTCAAATCTTGCGTCATGGCATTCCGTCGTCTTGCATCTTCTGCTTCTCCGCCACCAACGTGGTACCACCACCAGCACTAGCCCGTCTTCTCACCCACACTCCCTGGCCCCCTAATTCTTCCCCGTCGGAATCTCAAAAAACACCGCCTTTCCCCCCTCACCCTCCTTCCACGCCCTATCCACCCTAAAATACCCCTTCCGATCAAACTGAATGACATCATCCACCTTCAACTCCCTGACATTACAGTCCGCCCTGGCCTCCGTCCTAACTTCCGTCTTCGGGTTCAAAATATCGCTGATCTCATCTTCTGGCCCCGGCTTATCTTTCGTAATCAGGTGATCAAACTCCACCAGCTCCACGGGCACAAGCTCCTGATCCGTGCTGAGCCAGGTTATCTTCTTCTTCGTCTTTTTGACGTCGCCGGCGAGATGCAATTCCAGACTTGCGGAAGTGATGCTACCATCGTTCGAACGCTCGAGGGACCGGACAAACGCGTT
>Ga0268246_10000807_pt1 | contig 12397 bp, 13 predicted proteins | sample AgamicOrSfe_FD_200242 | JGI IMG/M metagenome (GOLD analysis project Ga0268246, IMG submission 200242) | Agave microbial communities from Guanajuato, Mexico - Or.Sf.e (v2) (version 2) | ecosystem: Host-associated > Plants > Phyllosphere > Phylloplane/Leaf | place: Guanajuato, Mexico | collected...
AGGGGGGGGGGGCCGCAGGTCCTTGGTCGACGGCGGGATCGAGGAGGCGTAGCGCTGCGAAAACTTGTTGCTGGTACGTGACTTGGGTTTCATCGCTCTTCATTTTGAGTCGTGACGACGAGCCAGTGCCAGAAGAAGCAGCAGAAGTTGAGCTTGCTCTGAGCACACAACTATCCGTGATCGTGCCATTCGTGAACACGGAACCGAACTTGGTTTCGTCTATCCTCGGATGTATCCTGTAGGACCAGTCGACTGAGGCCGATGCCGTGTGACGTCAGAGTTACGAGATCTGTGACACAAAGCACAGACTATTTTGAAGAGGCACATTTCACTACGTTCACAATTTCGTGTAACACATATGCATTCCTCAGACGTCTCGGCAGATGCGGAAAGCATGGAACTCATCTTCGCTTGTGAGGCCTCGCTCGATACCTGTCTCCACGTGAATCTCGAGTAAACATAGTGACAGCGAGTATCTGACCCTGTAGAATGATCAAAGATATTGTGGTATTTGTCTTGTCTTGACTGATGCAGATTATCTAAGCTTGAAAGGTGTACGAAGAAGTCAAGATTCTGATCACGTGATGACGAGGCAGGAATTCGACGATCCCCAACCACCTCTCGATGCTCTTTGTGCGTGAAGTGCATAAGTGAGCGCGACGACGTGTCACAATGCATTCTGCGCGCAATGAAGTGCAGTGCCACTGTAGTCCCTGGAATCATCTCATCATTCTTATAGACGTGTCATAGCTGTTCAAGTATCGTCCTCATCCGCTTTCATCATCGTCAACTCTACTTCATCCCACTTCTCTGAGTGCCACTTTCTCTATCTCCAACAATCAACAATCAGACATGCCACACATTCCACGTACTCCAGAATCTCTCCTCTCCCGTGCAGACTCCAAGAACCCCCTCACAACATGTCGAGGCCTCACTAGCAATGGCCGACCATGTAGACGTGCACTTGCGGCCGCCTCCTCCAACCCCTCGTCGCCACTTTCGACTTCCTCGAAAAGTCGGTCGCCCGCAATACCTGGTCATATCGTGAACGGCGTGATCACAGTCGCTCACACAGAAGGCAGCAATCATGGTGTAACAGCCGCCTTCTTCTGCTGGCAACATCGAGACCAAGCTGCGTCAACGCTGCATGTGAAGAAGGAGGATGTGGTTGAGCTACACAACCGCAGCAGCCTTGACACGCTGGTCGAGAGATTCGGCGTGCTTGATGTGGCAGACGAGCAGATTGTGCAAAAAGTCCAAAAGGCACGAACGAGGCATCACAGAACAGATGAACGACAACAACCTGCACATACCGCACATGAAAAAGCACGCCAACGAGCACCACAACAGCATGAAAGGGCCAGCCCTCCTGCACCGAGACCGAGCATATGGTCTATATTCTGCTGCTTCTCACCATCATCCCTCGACTACGATGACCACGACGAGCCCGAATATCATCCTTCCCAACGACCCTCCAGCTACGCACGTCAACCCGAGATGACCACAAAACGTCCATCCTACGACTACCATTCCCACAATGTTACTCGACCACCACCCTCCGCTTCCTCCTGGCCGCCGCAAAGGACCAAAGCAACACCACCCTCCCCTCAACGCGCCCACCCACGACCATCCCCCTCTCTCGACTTCTCTAACCCAGCCTCGCTCATCCCCATAGACCTCCCACCCTCAACACAATCCCAGCTCCTTGCTCAACTGACGAAACCTCTATCCATCGCCGACGAAGCAGGCTATATCTACGTCTTCCAGCTCGACGCCACTTCCTCCCCAGGTGCATCGCCGACGAAACCAGCATCTCCCTCATCTGCTGATGCGAACAACCTGCTCATCAAAATCGGACGCACAAATAACGTCCGACGCCGCCTCTCCTCATGGACGCGCCAATGCGGGCATGACCTCAGCTTACTTCGCTTCTACCCCTACGTTTCCGCCTCGCCCACCTCTCCATCCACGCCGACACCACCTTCACCCAGCACGCCACGGACACTGCCATATTCACATCGTGTCGAGCGGCTGATACATATCGAGTTGGGTGCGCAACGGGTTAAGCAGGAGAAGTGCGGGAAGTGTGGGAAGGAGCATCGGGAGTGGTTTGAGATTGAAGCGACGAGGGAGGGGATTAGGAGGATGGATGAGGTTGTGAGGAAGTGGGTTGCGTGGGGGGAGTGGATGGGTGAGAGGGAGTGAGAGGGAGTGAGAGGGAGTGAGAGGGAGTGAGAGGGAGTTAGAGGCAGTGAGAGGTGGGCACGAGCGTGGAATGGGACGGAGATGAGAACGATGTACACAATCACACTGTTACTGTACTTTGTATGACCGGAGGACGAGGTTCGTGGTATCGTGAATATGAGACGACACAACATCGAGCCGTTACTGTGATAGCACAGAAGCATGAACGAGAGACTACCGCGAACAACAACATCAAAGCAAATAAGCTATCATGAGCCCCATGTATCTCATTACCACAATCATTATCATCAATCATTTATCCATCACCCTTGTCTGCATATCCTCACCCCAGATCCTCACGCATTCCAATCAACCATAGCATCCTCCCCAACAATCTGCCTAATCAACCTATGACTCAGCTCCCACAATGCCACCCCCAGAAACTTATCATTCGCCTGACTGGTCTCTTTTCCTGGACTCGCAACATCGTTGAGATAGTAGCCTTGCCATCCCTTCTCCTCCACCTCGGAAGACGTCGCCGCGTACAGTGCGCTATAGCTGCCCTGCTCCACAGTCCGGCCGAGTGCGAGCATGGAGTAGCTGACGAGTTTGCCGAAGAGCCCGGGATACGCGTCTTTCCACTGTTGTTGCATGCCTGTGTTGACCATGCCTGCTCTGCTTGTTAGCAACTTGGTATCAGTGTCTAAGGATCACTGCCTTCTTGCTACTCTTCCGCCCATACATACCTGGATGCACAGTCAAAGCATAGATATTGTCCCCATTCTTCTTGATGACCTTTTCCAGAATGCCAAACTTGACGCCCAGGATCATAGCCAGTTTGCTCCGCGCATACAGGTTGTTGGGCCCGTAGTCGGGGTCATTCAGCTCTTCGAGACTGCCGAAGTGGATGTCGGAGCGCGTCATGCGGTGAACTTCGGAGGACTCGAGCACGATGCAGGGCGCGGATGTGTTGGGGAGTTTGGAGGTGTGGCGGATGAGGGGGAAGAGGAGGTTTAGGGCATAGAATTGGCTACGAGGTTGGGAGGAGGGTATTAGCTGGGCCATGAGAATAGCGAGGAAAAGAGAAGGAGGGGAGGGTGTAAGAAGTACCCGAGCCAGTTGACGCCAAAGTGTCTATCGATGCCATCTGCATCCAAGCCGAACGTGTTGGTGTTGATTCCGGCAGAGGCGATGAACTAACTCCGTATCAGCATCAGGTCCCTTGCACACCAATGCTTTTTATGCAGTCTCACTCACAAGGTCGCATCTGTCCAACCTCTCCCTCAAACCCGTGAAGACCTGCTTAACCTCCTTCAAAGTCCCCAAGTCACATCCTTCCCATTCGATCTTGGCATCCGGCTTCTCCTTCCTGATCTCGTCGATGCTGGCTTGTCCCTGATCTTCTTTACGGTTGATCATGATGACGCGGCAGCCTTCGAGGGCAAAAGCGCGGGAGATTTGGAAACCTGTAGATTGGTCAGACTGAGTGTTGCAGAGCTCTGCTCTGCTTTGTAGTGTACGAGTGCTTACCGATTCCATTGGCTCCTCCGAGGACGACTGCAGTGCGGCCGTAGAGGAATCCTTGCGTGGTCCAATGATGGGATGGAGGATTGCTTGCATTGTGAGGGTGGTGCAGATATGGTATGAGGTAGGTGATGTGAAGAGAGGGAAACAGAATGTAAGGCGTATGGAGGAGGGAGGACAATCAAGAAGTAGGATTCACTTTCCGATGCATCCGGATATGGGCATCTCACAAATCCCATGGTCGAGTCATGCTGGGCGGATGTCGATCCGGGAGCCCGTCATTTTTGCTTATCTGGCTCTCAGGCGTACGACTATGTAGCACCTCTATCAGTTCCATTCAGCAGCGAAGCGGTAGCTCAGATACCGCGGACATATGTGTCGACTTATAACATGCGCGTCCTGTCCTAGAGAGCAGACAACTGAACTCGATTTTGGCACCCTTGGACTACTTCGTAGCGTCACGATTTCCCCAAAACCGCTCGAGTAGGCGTGTCTCGAACATTTCAAAACTATCAGGTTGTCTCCTCGAACAATGCTCCTAGGTGAATCAAACCCACCCAAGGGAGAGTCCAAAGGAGAGTGAGTCGGGAGAGAGCAAAACTGTATGTTTTGCATGTTTCAGGACGTGCGCTCGTGAACGCGAACGTGGCGTGACGTCCCTGGGCAACAGAATTATAAATGTTGTTGTTGGTAAACAACACCAACACTAAACTAGCGAGACAGCAGCGCAACGACAGACTATCGGCGAAGATCATATCAAACATAGCGAATAGCGTGCGCGCCAACAGCAACTTGTGTGTAAACAGCAACACGATGATCTATACACAGTAGCTCTTATACCTTCTCTTTGCTTCATTCACTCTCTTCCTTGCTTGCCTTCACGCTTTCACATTACCTTCCCTAGCCTTTTCCTCCTCTGACTTCAGCTCACACTTCACACTTTCCATTTTCCACCTCATATTTCATCCCACAAGATCACAGCAGGACGAACAGATCCTCGAGATTCCTTCCTTTGCTCTGCACCTTGCCTTTTGACCTTGCCCTTGCCTCCTGCCCTGTCCTCTCCTTCCTTCCCTTTCGTCACCTGGCGTGTCTTACTCGCCCTTTCTGACCTCACATTCTTCTTCTTCGCCCGTGCTCAATCTTCTTTCCTCTTCTCTCTCCTTCCTCTTCCCTTCCTTCTCTTTCGCCCTCTTGCGTTTGCTGACTTAACTTTCACGTTCAACTCTTTCAATACCGACTGAAAAAGCTCGACTGTTCCGCAACAGCTCATGCCCACATCGAAAGCTCGCAAATGGTCATCGATACGGTGTCATTGTCATTGCTTTGATTCAATATACTAACTAAGCTAATTAGGCAACCACGCCTGTCCAACATCGCTGCGAACATGCCATGCTATACAACAAGAAAACCGCTGCAGCAGAAACAAAAAACTAAAGAGACCGAAAGAACAAGTGCTCATCCATCATTGCGCCCATGACTTTCATTACCTCGTGTTGCTTTCATTTCTTTCTTTCTTTCTCGCTAATCCTCCCCATTGACTTCATCCTGCCGGTCGACAGTGACATAACCAACAACAGATTTCGAGAAGGACTACCATTGTTTCCACCTCAAACAAACTGGGTCACATACTCTCACAACTGACTAGTGACCCTCCTCATGAAGCTCGGTCTCCTCAGCTGACTAGGCGCCGCACTCTGCACCTGCTGAGTCTGAGGCTGCGCAGGCGGCGCCATTACTCCCGTCGCCATCACCCCGGGCACCGCTTGACCACCACCACCACCCCCTACCGCCGCGGCAATGCTCGAAAACCCCTTCGCCAAATCCAATCCCTCAACATCCTTACTCTCTTCCATCCAGCTCTTCCCCCCCTCCATCCCGCCCTCCTCCTCATCATCATCCAGCCCCGCCAAATACGCGTCCCAAATACTCAAACTGTCTCCAGGACTATTCACCGTAATGCCCGAACTCAACCCGCTCTTCCGCGCCGGCGTCGCGGGCTCCACAAGCTCATCGCTCATGTTCATATTCTCCGTCTTCCTCAACGGACTATTGACGAACGCCGCGCCGAAGTCCTTGCTCCCGCGGCTGATGGCCCGCACGTGGCCGCTGAAGCCGGCAGGGCGCACACCGCGGAAGGGACTACCGAGGAGGTTGCGCGTGGAGGGCGGTGGCATGCTGGGTTTGTTGCCTGTGACGGATGCGAGGGCGTTGGACGTGGACATGGAGGAAAGTCCGGGTGCGGTGCTAGCGGGGCGTTGGATTAAGGGACGCTTGATTGTGGTTTTGATGGGGGAGCCGCGGGCGAAGAAGACGTCGTAATTTTCGTCGTGGGTGGCTGTGTCTTCGTCGGCGGCAAGGCCCTGGTCGCTGCGGGTGTGGCGCATGGCGGAGAGGCCGGGGGTTGGGGCGGAGCTGCCGATGTTGCCGCCGCCGCAGGACATGTCGTCGTTCCAGAGGAGGCTGTAGGTGTTGGAGTACGTGGCGGAGGTAGGCGTGCCAGCTGAGCCTGAGCCGAATCGGGGCGTGGCACTGTAGTCTGAGTCGTGCTGCTGAAGCGAGAATGCAGGCGTCCATTGAACTTCGTCTACATTGTAGACAGGAAGGTTCTGGGCTGGGGTGCCGACGAGCTCGCGGACCGTCTCGCGGTGACGGCGGAGGTGGGTGTTTGGGCTGACGGTTGATGGTGGCTGGGGACGAACAGAAGGGTTGAGCTTGACAGCTGGTGTCAAAGGAGGGAACCCAATTGCTGGATATGTCCTGGTGGGAGACGAAGGAGGCTCAAGATCCTTGTACTGATGATGGCCCATAGCACTCTTGACGCGAGTAGGCGAGGGATCGTATGAGGATCCACGAATGCGCGCGAGCTCCTCTTCGGCACGTCCACTGCCACGTCCACGTAGAGCACTAGATCGGACATCTTCTCTATCATTTTCGCCCTTGTGTGGTCGTGACACTGAGGACTCGATTGAAGAATAAAAGCCACTGTCTTTAAAACTGTCTCCAGTATGTTTACGGACTAGATGACGGTTGTGCATGGGTGTGGATCCAGCATGGCCGAGGTGCACAGGAGGAGAGGAATCAAAGTTGGTTCGAGGTGGCGATGAAGCCAAGACGCGAGATGGAGGCGGCATCATGACATCCTCATCCTTGTTATCATCCGGAAGTGTTGCATCAGAAGATGCTTCAACTTCCCCGGGGAATCTGCTCGAATCGGTTGTTCTGGCTTGTTTCGGGGGAAGTGCAAATGTCTCCATCAGAGGAGCCATAGCCATTGGTCGTGCAGGCTCCGAAGGTATGTAATTAGACATTGGCTCAGGGTTCGTTGGGCGGCGCGTGTTGTTCTTGTCCTTGAGGAACTGCTTCTCCATCCCTTCCTCGATGGCCCAGTAGTTGCCCTTGCCCGGGTCATCCTTTGGCCTTTCTTTCTTCACAAATGCTTTGTTCAGACTGAGGTTGTGGCGGATACTGTTCATCCATCCTGGTTCCGCGTCGCGATACCAGCCGAACGTGTCAGAGATCCATTTGTATATCTGCGATAGTGTGAGACGTCGATTGGGAGCGCGTAGAATGGCCATTCCAATGAGTGTCGCGTAGCTGTATGGTGGTTTGCCTCCATCGTCCTGAAGTGTGGGCATCTGTGAGGGGTCGGGCAGGGACACTAGCTCCTCTTCTTCAAGTCTTGGACGTTTCAAGAGGTGATCACGACTTGCTGAGCTAAGAAGATCTGATTCCAAACCGCGCTTTCCCAAGACTTGAGGCGGTTGAGGGTAAGGTGGTGCAAAGTGAGGGATCTGGCTTTCGTAGATGCCATGGTGGTACATGTTTTCCTTTTCAGGTAGTGGACGCGCTGCATTAGGGAACGTGTTGAAGAGAGCCTTTTGAGGTCTTTGTGCTACAGGTTGATAGTATGCAGCGTACTGTTGACTAGGGTGAGGCGGCTGCATGTTCTTCTTGACGGGAGACCCAGACATGTATGCCGACATTTCTGGGGGAGCGAGGTATGTCGCGTTAAGATGAGGTTGGCTCATTTGCAAGATCGGGCTGGTATTTGTCGAGTGACTCTTTATCGGCGTAAACGAAGGTGGTAAATGAGTGTGGTGAGTAGGACTCCTGTTCTGAGTGTAGTGCGACACTGGCTGTAACGGAGGACCAGCGTGATGGTGGTGCTGGTGCTGGTGATGCTGCTGCGGATGGTGGTATTGAGGAGGGAGCATGTGAGCCTGCACTATAGCAGGATCGTAGGCAACCGGAGCAGGACCTGCAACTGGAATCTGATGCTCTGCGTATGAATGCATATCTTGATAGATCTCGACCGGCGCGAACTGACGGCGCGTCGATGCCATATCTCGGCGGCTCCAAGGTTGGGCGTGTCGGAGACGCGTGACGTCGTTTCAGGTCCGAGGAATGACAGGTATGGCGCCTAGAATTTGAGACGATGAATGCAGTCGTCTTAGAGGGCCTTATGCCTAAGGAATGGGAGAGGGGCTGGCACGGAGGAGGGAGTGGGATCAGCGAAGAAGATATCTTCAAGCTAAGACTTTAGTGCCACGGAGGAAGCCTGCAGACAAGCAGGAAAAGATCGAGTGGTTCAGACCGTCATCGACGGTAGAGCGGGAGCTGAGCAGGCTGTGCAGAGAGTGTAAGCGGGCGGGGTGTGCTCAGTATGAGTGGTATGCGAGGTGTGAGTGGCTTGAGGGAAGAGAGCAATTTCGCTATCCAAGGTAGAACTAAAGCATGCGAAGCCGCTCGGCCTTTCCGGTGTGACAGGGGACTGGTTCTGAGTGGAAGATACTTACAGTGTGCATGTGACTCTGACCAGACAAGATACGGGTTGATTGGATATGTGAATAGCTGCTAGCAAAACTGATACGACGATGCTGTTCTGTTCTGCTGCTCTCTACTCTTAGAAGAGAGAGCAGCATGTACGAGTTTTGTATTGTTGTGACTCGACGCGCTCCAAGCCTCCAGGCCCCTGGTTCCATCCTGCAGGGTTTCGGTCTCTATCCGCCCGCTACGACACATCTACTCAAGCCCATCCTTGTCATGCCTTCATCCTTCATGCACTCTGCTCAGATCTTACGTGACAGAGCCTTGATCCGAGCCAGCGGGTGACACTCCTGAGGCGCGAAACCCCACCTTCCCACTGCTTCCTTCCGTTGAGTTCCAAGCTTGTCTGCGGCTTTGGCTTTCTTGGGTGAAACGGCCATGCAGCTTGTACGCGACGGCCCTGAGTCCCTGACTGTGACAGACATGTGAGAAATCGCGAACTCACGTGATCCAGAATCGCTGGAATAGGAGGGAGGACGAGGACGAGCTGCCTTCGGAAGGTTGCATCGATCGTGTGTGTAGTCTAGATGTGTTCCATATAGCGATATATATCTCCTACATCTTCTCCCATGACGGCATGTCTCGATGCGCTTCTTCGTACATACTCCACGGCCCTTCCTCCTATTTGATGGCAGTGAGCCTTTTATCCACTTCCCCTTGGTGCTCCCACATCTGTCTTTTGTGCAACCCGCGATAATAATGCTCCTAGTACTCGCTCTTCCGCTCAGGCATGACGTCCGCAGCCCACCGGCATCGTCGCCGGCCACAGACAGGGACGATAAGGACTCGGCACCTGGCCGCTGTCCCACCTCAAAGCTTGGTCGCTGGAGCCTCACTTTAGAGCTCTAGATCAGGCTCTCGTGTGCCTATGCCTTCTCTAGTCATCCAGAAAGGTGAAGAGATTAGTATGAAGCACATTCAGCGCCCGATCCGCCTCAGCACCTGAAATCACACACGATATGTTGATCTCCGAAGCACCTGCAATCGACGTCAGCTTCGCTCATTCGGGCTTGCACACTTTCCGCAAACTTACCTTGACTGATCATCTCAATGTTGATGTTGTTGCTTCCCAGCGTGCTGAAGAACTTTCCACTGATACCGACCATGTTCTTTAACTGCTTGCCCACTAAGCTGACAATGGCCATGTTGTTCACAAGGTCGATGGTGCCAAATTCGCTGAGCTCGTTCACGGCGCCTAGTAGGTCTTCATCTCGAATTTCTACCTCTGTCTCGTCGCTCGTGCCGGAGAGCATGCCAGACTCGGAGTGAAGAGCCATAGATACGTGGACTTCAGAAGTAGATATCAGGTCGACAGTCAGATGCCATCGGTCGAGCGTGGAAAAGATGTTCTTCATGAAACCGTGCGAACCCATGCGCTTGTTCGAGTGGACGTTCAGGATAACAATATTATGCTTGATTGTGACTGCTGTCGGTCGTTTCGGGCCTGTTGGTATATCTGTCTTCGGCTTGTAGCTCTTGGTACGATAAAGACGTGATCCTTTCGGCGTGGCTGGTCGTGAGGAAAGGTCGTCGACAGGATCGGGGAAGATGATAGTGTCTTTGCCGCCAGGGTTCATCACATTCTTGATCCTGATAGGTATTCTTGCACGGATGACCTGCTCCATGGTGAAAGGATGTATGACCTCTGAGCCATAAAAGGTCAATTCCGCTGCCTCTGATGGAGTCACTGATGGGAGCAATCGTGCTGTGGGTACTTTTCGCGGGTCTGCTGTGAATATGCCGTCCACCTCTTTCCAGACTTGCAGCTCCTTTGCCTTGATGCCGACTGCGATCAACGCCGCGCACAAATCTGTGTAACCTCGGCCGATAGTGTCAAGTAGTCCATTTGGCACATTTCCAAAATATCCAGTGACCACCGGCACACTATCCCCGCATGCTAGGACTCTTGCTCCCAGTGCATTCGCCAAATTCCCGTACCATGCCGCATCAAGTCGTAACGAGTTAAACGATCCTGAGGATTTCAACACGTCCGACATGTCGATATACGTAGCGTCCACCCCTTGATCTCTCAATAATGCAGCCATATACCGACATGCGAGCTTCTCGCCTTTGCTGATGATTCTGTCTTGCGCTCGCCATTCCACTTGTTCTAGATACTGTGCAGACTCGAGTACTTTGACAAGGTTTTCGCATTCCGTGTTGATTTCTTGTGTGAGCTCCGCGATGATGGTCTCGGATTGTATGGTCTCCTTGGCATGGCGAATGTGGTCCTCCCGTATAGCGTTGACAATGGGTATGTATTCTCGCGAGCTGGGGTTTTCTGCCTCTCTCGCTGCACGTAGAAGTCTGCATGTTGTATGAGTCCTTTGTATCCTCTACTACATTTCTGCTGCTTCCAATCCATACCTATTTGTTGTACCCTCTGACTTCGTGGTCCCGCTTCTTGCTGAACATACAACCGCAATCTGATTATGTTGTAGACCTGCTCTAAGCGTATTCAGCAGGCGTCCTTGGTTCTGCTGCACCCATGGCTGTTTCGCAGCTTACCTGACAATATCTCTTGCTATTTGTACTGGGAACTTTCCTATGCTTGTTCCACCGAACTTCTGCACGATCCATCGTCGGGGTGCAGCCGAGTCTGTGGAGTGGCTGTATTTCGTGAAGCCATTGGGGATGGATTTGGGTGTGTCCATTGGGAGGGACAGTGGGGGAGGCTGCGCTTGTGGAGGGGTGGCAGATCAGGCTGAGTGCCAACTTGATCTTATGCGATACTGCTGCACACTCGACAGAGTTTCAGTGAGAGTATGATATATGGTTATTGCCTATGTATGGACATTATGTATCTTTCTACAACACGACATTCGAGTCACGATGACATACACGAGAAAAAAGATGCTTATGTCCGGGTATCGGAGCGTTCTCCCTGGCCCTTGATCCACGAGCCGTCAGGGGCTCTCCCGCTGAGGTAGGTACCGTAGTTCTATACTACTTGGTGTCCTGCACTTTCGCCATGTTGTATTTCATTCCTGTTCCAACAGTCATTACACCTTACACTGCTTCGTTGAGCTCTTCGTTCATACTCGGGAAAAGATTCACGCTGTATCGGCATGGTTGGTAGCACCAGTGGCCCAGCATAGTGGTCAGTCAATTCCCACTGACAACCATATACCACTTGTCCTCCCTCATATGACCAGGTAGCAAAAAGAGTGCCACACGTCTCCTCCCCCTTCTCTGCGTATAGAAGGTCCTGTTCAAACGATAGTTAGCTAGAAGCTCCCTAGTACACTGGCTATCCCATCTCTACCTACCACCGACTGCTCGAGATCATCATCTTCGCCTAGTTTGGCCTCGCTGGCTTTGGGACCAGAATAGCCTCGAGCCTGGCTTTGCTGAAACAGTTCGGCGAGTATGCGGCGTTTGAAAGCGGTGAGACCGTCTGCTATTTTCTGTACGAGTACGCGTTGCTCGAAAGCAGCGAGTCCTTCTGCCATCGTGTGCTACTGTATTTGAGGTGGCGGAGCTTAGTTTGTTGAGCTGAATGAGGCCCAGAAGCAGTAGCGAAGAAGAGGAGGGAGATGCCTATTTGTAGACGATCAGCACAACGGCATGCGCATTGCTGGCGGCGTTGAGGTGAAAGCGGTGTTCTATTGAAGTAAAGGACAACAATACGATCTCAATTGAAACAGTACTCATTCGTCGCAGTCACTTGGAACTCTATTGGACAAAAATAGTAGCGCTTTTGAACGAGAGTCGTAAATATGTACATGCGCTATGTGAGAATAACAATCCAACTATCCTACACTTTCTCTATTCCATTCTCCTCTCAGCTTCACTCATCACGCCGTACACGTCTTCGCCCCCTTCGCGGTCTTACTCACCGTGCTCACAACCGTAATAT
>Ga0268246_10000811_pt1 | contig 12368 bp, 11 predicted proteins | sample AgamicOrSfe_FD_200242 | JGI IMG/M metagenome (GOLD analysis project Ga0268246, IMG submission 200242) | Agave microbial communities from Guanajuato, Mexico - Or.Sf.e (v2) (version 2) | ecosystem: Host-associated > Plants > Phyllosphere > Phylloplane/Leaf | place: Guanajuato, Mexico | collected...
CAGTACGCGGCAATCGCAGCCAACTCCAAGCAGTACAACCCATACCTTTATGCCTTCCCCTTCCCTCAGATCGTGTCTCTCGGCGCTTTCGTCTTCTATCCTCAGTTGTAAGTTCATCCTTTGATCTTGAACCGACCTATCACTGACAATTGACAGCTTCTCGAACGGTACCTACGGCCTAGGAGGTGTCGCCAACTACGAGTCCATCAGCTCCATCATCGGTGCTCAGTACAACAGCAAGACGAACCAGTTCGAATACGTCCCCGAGAAATGGCCATCCCAAGGCTGGTACAGGCGTTCCATCCCCTGGGGCGCTGTCGACACTTTGACAGCTGGGTACCTCGAGATCTACCCCTCCAACATCATCGTTCCTGGTGCTAGTGAGCTGCTCACGCCGAACTTCAACGTCACCACGTTGCTCTGCGATGTCTACACTGGTATCCAGTCTATCACACCCCTCTTCATCGCTGGAACTGAGGCGGAGATCGCCGACGCTACCTCTTGGGCCCTTAACAAGCTCGACACAGCCTTCCCAGCAGGCACCTTTTTCGGCTGCCCAACCAGCGCAATTAGCCCCAACTTCCCTCTATACCCCAACTCCTCCAACATGGGAGGCCCGCTCGACCCGCCCCCAAGTGTTGCGAAGTGGACTGGCAACAACGTCTACAACAAGACGTACTTCGCCAACACCAACCCGCCTACTGCTCCTGTGTGCTCTCACTAGATGTTGAGAGATGCTAGGAGTGTGCTGCACGTCGCCGGACTGCTGGAAGGACTGGGACGTGGATGTGGAGGAAGATGTAATGCCCCGCGGGACGAAATAAATTGTATATAATGAATCTTCTATTCTATCATGTAATGAACGAGTGTATGAGCTATAGATATCCGCTGCTGTCGGAAAAGGCTTCAAATCAATTCATATATTCACATTCATCCTCTATCGCACAATATTGCCACTGTCTGTGTTGAGCAAGCGAACCAGCCTCAGGGGTAGAAAAGGGGTTGTGTCTGCTTTCACGGAGAGTGACACCGCACGTCCCAAGCAAGAAACAATCATCTCGTATTCGCCTATTATGCTTAAATCGTAGCTTACTACCTTCGGTGCTTAGCAGCTCACACAAGCCCGAGCTAAGCTACACCTTCATAGCCACCTTAGCATCGCCTCATTGGCATGTCGTCAATGCCATAACAGCATACCCCAAGGTACAGGCCGATCTATCACACCCAGCACCCGTGCTGGACTCGGCACTCGCGATGCTCATGCTCGATGTGCTCGATGCAAGCGGCGATTTTCTGCCTCGTTTTCGAAGCTCGGCTGCGTGCTAGAAGCCTAAATCGCTGAGAGGGTCGTAGCATACCCCTGCAGTACCTTGCAGTGACCCTGTATCGATCGTCGGAGACATTCGTGTGTCGCTTCCAGACGCAGATCCACACACGCTCTCGGTGTCACAACACTCGTGTTGACACAGCGGCATACGAGCGCGTAGGTGACTTGGCGACAATGCGCGTCATATCGATATTTGCGCGTCATGCTCGGCGTGTAGAGTGCGAGTGCGAGGAGTATGTATGGCCCGACGCGATTACTTATAAGTGGTTGTGCTGCGCAACTGGCTCCGATTGAGATAAGTGCTTTGTGAATCTTCGGCTTGACGTCGAAAAGCATCTACGAATACATCATCCTTTGAGCTGGTCTCGAGGGCTTTACTTGACTGTCGTGTCTACTTCCTTTCGCCACTTTCTCTTGACAATTTTCACATCGACCTTCAAGATGCCTTCTACTCTCAAGGCTGCTGTCCTCGCATCTGTGTTACCACAATGCCTGGCACTAGCCATTGGATCATTTGGTGATGATGTTGCTGCGCCGGCCGTGGCAATGCCTGAGGATCTCGAGTCAGATGTATACTGGGGCGACAAGCACAACCGTCTGCGTTATACACCAGAGACTTTCAATGGCGAGGTTGAGCTGATGATCAGAGATCTTGGTATGACTGATTCTTAGCACTCCAAACATCATGCTAACCGTGCTCAGGCATCTATGCTGATGCTGATGCGATCGAGAAACGCCAGGACAACGGCACCATGACGACTTCAGCCTCAGCGCCAGTGATAACAGCGGCGCCAGGCTCATCAAACGTGACAGTAGATGGCTTCAACAAGACCACGAGCTCGAAGAAGAAGAAGACCACATCTACCAAGAAGAGCTCGACCAAAAAGGTCGCCACGAAGCAAAGCTCGACCAAGAAATCTACAGCAAAGGCAACGTCTGCGGCTCCTACTGCAGGTGGTGATGCTGGCCCGGCATCTTCTAGCTATCCAGCTGGCGCTGCACAGATGACTGCTATCGTTACGCCAAGTGTTGTAACATACACTTTACTCGGAGCTCCGACGCACGACCCGCAGTTGTCGTACATTAGCGGACAGAAGCCGACTCCTCTGCCTACTCTAGCGTCCAACCTGCTCGTGCCACAGGCCACGGTTGAGGCTGCTCTTGCTAACAAGGCAATCAATAGCAACACTGGCACTCTTGTCATCAACAACAGTAACGACGGCCAACTCGCTGCACTTAACGGCAAGCCCAACTACTCTCGCGATCAAGGAAAGGGTGGCACGATTGGTGACACCTCATTCTTTATCTTCGCCGATACCCTCACTTACGGACCTGGCAACCCCGGCACCTTCACTGGCGCAGTCTCCAATTCCATCGCTCTCGACTTTGGCATGAACCCAGCACAAGGTCAAGCCCTCCAAATCGGTGATCCCATGGGCGCCTACTCAGGCCCCAATGGTGCGCTCCGTGGCTTCGTCCCCTTCACAAACGGCGAGTCCTACTTCAATGGCCACTCCAAGGGCCGTATCGCCATCTGGCCCGAGTCCAGCGTCATCCCGTTGACTGGCACGTCCGCACTGCAGTACGCACCGATCGTGCTCATCAACGGCACCGGCTACCACTACGCCGGCACGACCATGTACGAAATCAGTATCCCGTCTGAAGGCGGTCCCGTCGCCAACCGTGTTGCCACTCGCCTCTTCGATACCACTTCGGGCGTCGAATGGGGATGCCTCGGTGGTCTGCGCAGCTACAGCAGCGACGGAGAGACCGGAGGAAACGTGTACATCCTTGGTAACCACAAGGGTGGTCTCATGATCGGACGTGCGCCTATCGACAGCGCTGCCGATGCTACTGCGTACACGTACTGGGAGGGCGGCAACAGCTGGACTGCCACGCAACCGGGCAAGACAAGCACTACGAACACGTTCTTGGGCGGCGCTTTCAGCACAGTGGATATCTTCTACTCGCCTCGTCACTTGACCTTTATCGCTGTCTACATGGACGAATGTAAGCACTTCCCTCCTCCTCCTCCACCCTCTTGCACACCCATACTAACCACACCACAGACACCGACAACGACTTCTACGCACATTACCTCAACGGTCCCGCCATCCTCCCATCCTGGGCCGGCGGCCCTGAAGCCGACATCGTCCAATACCTGACGCAGTACTCCTGGTCGAAGCAATTCCTGATCTTCCAGACCACGGCTATCAGCACGAAGAATTACAATTATGGTGGTGGAATGAATATGGGATATTTTGGCGCTGATGATATCACGAGGGGCGGGAAGAAGATGCTCTTGCATTGGGATCACCCGACGGGGAATAATGCGGCGAGTACGGATACGGGGTTTGAGCTGCAGAGTGCGGTTGTTGAGTGGAATTAGAGGGGTGGCGGGTGGTGGTCTTGGAGGAGGAGAGTGTGCCTTTGATTCTGGTAGGAAGCATCGTGTTGTGCTGTTAGTATATAGTACTCTTAATCAATGTTCTTTTCAGTAGGCTGGTTGCCCGAGCGGTTGTCTTGAGTAGGTGATGTCTCATCGGTGTTTCTAATGCGACAACTGTTTCAGATTTCACTGGCATGTTTCAAGGATCCGCCAAGCCGCTGACCGTTTGCTTCGTCACATGCTCTCACGGACACCGACTTCATCATCTCACATTCACTTCCAAGCTCACAAAGCTCTTCATCAACATCCTTCCTGCTCTCGACGTCCCTTCTCGTCGCTTTGAGCTTTTTCCCCCAGCGGTCTGACTTCACACGACTCTGATCACACGTCGCTGAACTCCACAAGAGCACTGTCACAAACATTCAAAGATCTCTCTCCATCACGACATCCGCTTGCTTGCTGCCTGGACCTTCTATCATCACCGGCCTGACTTCGTTCGACTCTGACTACGTGTTTATCAAACACCCCATTGAGACCCGTGGACGCAACACTACGATCACGACATCTATCCCGAATCACTCAATCTTCAAGCAATATGTCATACAGCCAAGCGTCAAACAGCTGCGCAGTCGAGCAAACATACGCCATGAACGAGAATGCAACCTTTCTTGGACTGCCACGTGAGATCCGCAACATGATCTATCACTACGTCTTCCCAAAGTTCAGTACGCTCACTGGTGTTCTCCCGCCGAAGAACCTCAATGGCCCGCTTACAGGCAAGACCGACTCCACCTCCTTCATCCAGGTGATCATGTACAAAAAACATGATCCACCACCCTAGCTGCCACCGAGATATGGGGCTAGACATGGGCTTGCAGCGCTCATGATCAATCGACAAGTTCGCGACGAGATTCTTCCGGTCTTTTACAACAACTACCACTTCACCTTCTACGGAGATCGGAGGAATCTCTCCAAGGCCATGTCCTCGCTCAAGAACCTCCAAGCCGAGCATCTGAGTCGCGTCCGACAAGTTTCTGTCTACATGAAAGAGTATAGCGCTATTTCGCCAGTGCCTTGGCTCACAGTGGAAGAAGAGTGCCTGGCCAAGCACGCGCGCAACATGCAGGTGAGGCTGATCTTCAGATACAAATTTGATCTGAAGTGGTGGGCGTTTGCGTATGAGAAGTGTGCGGAACGTCGCAGTGCTGGGAAGAGTTGGGTCCGGATTAAAGCGGAATTTCACAGAATCGAAGATGAATGGGAGGATCGACTTGACGCTGGGGAAGAGTCAGACTCGGATTATGACAGTGGTAGTGACGGGGATGGTGATGACGGCGGCTCCAACAGCGACGACTATGACGACATCGACGATGTCGACGATGACGGATACGACACTGACATGGACGGCCTTGACGATGACTCCGGAACGGGAGAGTGAGGATGTACTCCTTTTCGAGGACGACGTGGGTAACAGTACTGTTCTGATGACGGGCAACGGATGATATGGAAATGAATTCGAGATCGCAGGATAGGAATCATAGGATTGGAAACACAGAGTATTCCCTGTGAAAGGCATGCGATCAAAGATAGCGTGCAAGGAATGGAAGGAAAATGACATGGAATGGCATTCGCGAGAATCATGATAGGAGTCCGAGGGATTCTCTGTACTTCAAACACTTGCCGGCTAGCTGTCATTTTCATCCTGTCCAATTGCGTGCTTTCACAGTTCTGTCCTGGCTTGTCCCTCCTGGTAGTGCATGTTGAGTGACTTGAGTCTTATGTTGAGTTTCGCATGAGTACTCCAGCTCACCTCATCTACCTAGTTCCTCACAATCATGACCAGGGTATCAGTTGCTCTAGAGAGTATGAATGGTGTTTCTGATGGTATAGCTGACATTGTGTCATCGGTGTTTCGACTGGTAGATCTGTTTCAGAACTTTTGGCTCCTTGTAGGGTCTGCTGAATCCTTCTTTCACTTCCAATCTAGTCACATGTGTGATCCATCTCACTTCCTTTACTCTCGAGTCTCTTTCTTCCTCTTCCAACCTTCATCAAGGTTGCGTTCTGACAGCCCCAAGCACAAATCGCTACTGCAATCTCAACGACGGGATTTTCGGATCTCACCTTGTCTCAACGTTCTCGCCACTCTGCTTTGAGGTCTTGTAAGCAGCATCTGGGTTTATCGACTTGACAAACTTCCTACACCCCAGACCATACTCTTTCTTTCTCTCCATCACTGTCATCGTTCTGCACACACCCCCAGGACTGGACGGTGCAACCATCGATTCACTCACCAACGGCTCACTCCTCAAACATGGAAGCAGACAGCCCCACGAAGGAGCAGGTATGTACCATCGACAACATCCCACTCCTATGCGACTTACAGCACGAGCATCGTGATCAAGTCGGCTAAGATGTCTTGTAGAGTGCCACTTCAGACGTCGCACCTGATGACAAAGCACCAACTGCACGATTGCTCAAGATGACGACAATGGTCCCAGCATCCGAAGAAGCATCGATCGGCAACGAGAGCGCAACCTTCCTTGGCTTGCCGCGCGAGATCCGCAATCTGATCTATCACTACGTCTTTCCGAACATCATTCCGAAACCCGCGGTCATTCCTGCAAGGATTCAGGAGGAGATGAACAAATGGGAAGCAGCCAAAGGCCCTATCACAAAGGTTTTCGAGCACAATAGATATCATGGAGAGCATCGATCCTAGTCTTTCTCTGAAAGCCCTAGTCGAGCAGAACTTCATGATCAGCCGCCAGATCCGCGATGAGATCCTGCCAGTTTTCTACAAGAAACACTGGTTCAGCTTTGACAGCGCCGACCAGGATCTGAACACAGCTGCAGATTGGCTCCAAAACCTCCAGCCTGAGCAACTCAGGCTCGTCCAGAAAGTTCATGTCCATGTGGGCCTGGAGCACCTGGAGGAGTACAATCTTCCACTTGAGTGGATGGAAGCCGAGGAGGAGATCTCCAAGAAGTGCGTAGGACCATTGGATATCACGATAGACTTTTCAGAAAGGCTCGATCGTCATTTCTGGATCCTTGCGTACTCGAAATGCTGGGCGCGGCGAGCTGCTGGAGCGACATGGGACCAGATTCGAGAGCAGGAAGAGAACATCCGCGAGGAGATCGATGAACAGCTCTACGCTGACGACGTGCTCTACGCTGACGCCGATGAGGAAGGCCATGATTCCGGATCAGATGATGATGACAATGACAGCGATGAGGAAATGTCGGAGGATGAAGCTATGAGACAGGATAATGAAGAACTTTCTTGAAGCATGGGCTGAGACCTTTGCTCCAGAGATTGTGCCTATACTCCAGGAGTTGCGGTGATGAACTGGTCGTATCGCGAACTCATCAGAAGACGTCCATTGGAAGATGATCAGTGAATTGGGGTTGGGAACGAGTTCATTCAAGTTGAAGCAAGTTGGAGTGGATCAAACGGAACCAGGATACCGAATTGGGCGTTTTTCCGGCCAGCGTCATGAAATTGATAGTACTGGAGGCCATCATGAAGTTGGAGCTAGATAGAGTAAGTAATGGTAATTGAGTCTTGAGATTATTTAGTGATGAGTCAATGTGTGCTCGAATAACCTGACTTCTTGCGCTCCCCTTGATATGTCGAATGTCAGAAGGCGTGTTCTCCAGTTCGCAACGTCGGAATGTGACAGAATGCCATCTTCGCTCCCAGCTCTGTGCAGCAAGTTTCAAAGACGTTTCCGAACCTCAGTCGAACTGTGGAGCATCGAGCTCGGCAGTTTCAGACTGTCGGAAGCTTTTGGCGCTACACGTCATCCTTTCGGCCTTGTCAGCTACCTCATCTCCAATTCGATTTCGCACTTTCACCTTCACTCCTTCCCTCACCCACTAATAGATTGTGTCCTGCCACTTTGGACGCGTCAACAGACATCTTACAGTCATACCTCGCAGGTTGTCGACGACAGCATGTCTCCTAAGCGTGCTCTCGATGTGCTCGAGGGCACTGCTCAGGTCCAGCCTCCGAAGAGAGTTCGTGTTGAAAGGAGTTCGTCGAGGATTGACTATGTTGAGATCCAGCACATTTCTAACAATTGCATAGCTCTCCAGCATGGTCCCAGTACACCTCAGAGCCCAGTCGCTGAGCATTCGATCGAGGATTATCAGATAGACAGCACCGTTATGAATGAGGCCGACGACAACGTCCCACCTAGAGCATCTCTTCTCGGCATGCCACGCGAGATCCGAAACTTGATCTACAGCTACATCTTCCCAAGCATTGTTCCGCGAGGCAAAACCCCAACGTGGCTGGCTGCTCCACATCCAGTGATTCCTTGTCCATCTCAGAAGATCAAAAGAGGTTCTATCTTTCGCTTGGGAGGGATCCCTATTAGTCCTGTGTGGTGGTACATACAAAAGCAGAAATATCGATGCGCTCCGCTCCAGATCAATCACCAGCTTCGGAACGAGATCTTTCCAGTCTTCCTAAGAGATGGATATGTGCACAGCTGGGAGCGACGCACCGACATGCCAGCCACTGCCGCCTGGCTGCACGGTCTTCCGAAAGAGCAACTCGAGCTCGTTCGTGCGATTTCTGTCAACCTAAGAGGAGAATTCGATAACCACGGTCGGCCTGCTTTGTGGGCGCCCGTGTTACCGAAGTCGCAAGAGAGCAGAATCACGCTGTATTATTTTCAGAACGATCACTATCTCGATATGGTGTTCCAAAAATGCTCCCGCCGCTCCAGCTTCGAAGATGCATGTTATTACCTCGAGATTTCATTGATGAGTGGCCCGTGGCAGTACTGGCACATGCGTGATCGGTATGTCAATGCTGGTGGCAACGGGGACAAGTACGACTCGGAGGGAGACAGTAACGATGAAAGAGATGCAGATGGAGATAAAGAGGACAGTGGTGACGAAGACGTAGAAGTCGATTTCGGTGTAGGCGATCACCATGGAACTGAATCCGAAGAAGAATATCATGGCGAGGAGGAACATTATGATGAGGATGAAGAGGATGAAGAAGAAGGCGACGGTGGACACCGAGCACCCCAGTCTGCTCAAGTGGCGCCCGGAGCATGATGGTTTCGGAGATCGAGAGACATGCGTGATGAGGCTGGAGTCAGGAGCTACTGTACCAAGTCATATCCTTGGACTTCAGAAGCGGACGTGTCCCATCACAATCGAATTGTCGAATATGTGATGCTAAAATGAACAATCATGATGCACTTGCTGTTCATGCGAAGGCCTTCCTGTCATCTTCCGGATCCGGATTTTGCATTTGTCATTATCATTCTGCCCCTGTCCTCGATAGTTCTCAAAATCGCCGTAGTGTTACTTCGAGCTTGACGGAGGCAGCACCGTAGGATTATGACATACATGCATCAAAGGCTCCAAAGCTAATGTGAGAAGATCGTGCTTGGTGACCGCATGTACACTGTTAAGTCCCAAAATGATCATGGACCTCACTGCCGCCAGTCTGTGATGTTTATTCCAAATCGTGACAGTCAGGGTCTTTGCTGTTATTGGTCTGAACTGTCGGATAGGCAGGCACAATGCACTCCGCTGCGTGTTCTGTCGTCTCATCTTCACAGCATACAATTTTGCTAGATCAACGTGAAGCTTGATGGATCTCTCTTACTCTTACTCAAGCTTCGATACAGACGACAAAAGCATCCCGGCGCCTTAGCCTCGAGATGGTCTAGCGTAACGGCTTCCTGCCAGGTCGGCATTGGGAGCAAACACCTCCGACGGCATGATACAGTGAGCAATCTAGCCTCAATCCAAGTCCTGGCCCGCGACTACAACCTCTCTTCACTCCCGTCGAACCTGTCGACTACCATACTGGCCTCCAGACCATCATCTTTGCAACATATTCGGCGCGAACCACGACCAGATGCACGTCTTCTCAGCATCCCTGGTCATAGCTTTCAATATCAGCAATTAGAGCTCATTTCCTCGTCGCACAGGTGATACCCGCGTCACACCAGGCATATCAACTTGGTTCAAGATCTTTGAGCGAAGATACATTCTCAGGAGCAATCCTAGTCACTCGTTATGCTAGGCACGAAGAAGCTCGAGTTGCTTGTTTGTTCGCGCTTCAGAAGGTCAGTGTATTTCACGAAAGAAAGCAGAAGCAGCGCATCCATTGGTTTCGACAGAAGAAGTACGATGTGATACAGACGGATTTGTTTTGGGTTGATGTTGTTGGCAGCCTTGTTTGGCCGCACTTGCTTTCCCGTCGAAACGCTGCAGTTACAGCATACTAACGCTTTAGATATGTAGACCTTCGAAGCTTCCTCCTAAGATCCGCCAAGCTGCTTGGTCGCAGACACCTCTGACGTCCGCGTTTTCATCGATATCCCCATAACCTTCAAAGCGTAGTAAATACTAGCAAGCGTCCACAGTCGCCAAGCCAGTCAATCTGTCGCACTCACGCCCATTTCTACCACTCAGTGGCAGTAGCCCTCAGCAACCTGTTACAGACAGATCGCGTCGATACACTCCTCAGAGGCACCCGCATACATCACCTGGCTCTCAAGTACCACAATCTGCATTCTCTAGCTCGTCCAGTAGCGACCCCTCCAATCCAAGAATAGTTTCGGCATCATCCTATACCCAGCAAGCAGAGCAAGAAACGCCACCACGTCTTACCTACCCACAAACGACCGCCACGTCAGAAAAGACAACAAGGAGGATCATAGAAGAGGCTGAAGAGAGACCATCGCAATCTAGACCACAACGTATATCTCCTCGATCACAATCGGCAATTCTCTACGCGGTCGACGCTCTCCATCGCTCAGGATCTTTCGCGCCAGGCTTATTTGAGGAGAACGCGTCCATGTCAGATCTGCCGAGAGCGCCAGCTGGGTCAACACGAACAGCACAAGATGCGCAGACAACAACAAGTACAGGTCAGGCAGTCGAACCCAGACGTTCTGTGCCTGGCATACGAGGCCCCATAGAAGTGTGGGAATCGAGGCAAGCCAGGGAAGCAGAGAAAGAGGCAGCAAGGCGTGCAGAATCTGAATCGAGCAGCGCAGATCAAGCAAGAACGTCAACAGCAGAGACCATTCGGCGCAGGCCAGTCGAGCATCGCCCTCAGACAACGGCTGCCCAAACGCTTCCATTACATGAGCAAGGACAGGCTACTTTTGCACGGCAGATTCCTACTCCAGCCCGAACTCAGTATGATCCTTCACCACCGCACCCAGGTGATATCGGTCAAGCAGGTTGGCCTTCCTCGCGACCGTATGCGACTCAGCAGCAATCACCACAGCAGCAAAGAGCTGGCGCACCTTCCCAGTCTCATCCTGTCATTGCCCCTGTCTCCTCAAACACCACCCAACAACGTACAACAGGAGCCACATTTCCCCATACTTTTGAACGATGGGAGGAATTATCTTCACACTGGGAAGGACTGACCTCATATTGGGTCCATCGTCTTGAGCAGGAGGCGGAGAAGATTCGAGATCAAATCACTGTACAGCAAATGTCAAAACAGATCACAGACCTCAACTCAGCAGGCGCTAATCTCTTTAACGCGGTCGTGGAATTGCAAAAACTTCGATTGTCTGCGGAGCGCAAATTCAATCGTTGGTATTATCAAGCCAGGGAGGATCAAGAGAGAGACCATGCAGAAATTGAGCGATTACGACAAGCGTTGAAAGAGGAGGAGAATCGGCGTCTGAATGAGCCGCAAGTCAATGTTGATCTGGTCGAAGCACGTTTGAGAGAGCTTCGTCGAGAAACGCAGATTGCACAAGCAGAGTCACAGCGATCTTGGGAAGCCGTTGGGAGGAGGGAGGACTATGATCGAAAGGCAATGTCTGCACTTCGAGCTGGTCAACCATTCTATATTGGCGGGATACAAGTAGTGCCTGTGCCAACGTCACTCAGTCATGGCAACGAGCAGAGTATACATCCTCAGCAACACAATCCTGCATACTCGACATACCCTCCTATGCATGGTGCGCAAGCTTACGGGCAGGGCTATGAGCCAGAAAAGCCATCACCTACAGATACTGACCCTTTCTCTGGACAACCTCCGCCTCAGCTTGGTCGTCCTCATACCGGCGGTGGATTTCAGCCCTTTCCTTCTGGGCCTTCTCCGCCACCTATTGGCTCCATGCGCACCATCGTGCAAGGACCAACCTCGCAAGCATATCCTGGCATGTCACCGTCAGGATCACGAGGTCCGCAAGTCCATTCCAGAATGCCGATACAACAATATCCATTTCCACATCCTGGTAGTCTGCCACCAGGCCCGTCCGCGTTCTACAATCAAGCAGGACAATACCTGCACCAGCAAATGCCAAGTACTTCCAGTCAAGTCCAGCATCAGCAGCATCACCACCAGCACCAGGAGGCATATCCTGAATCCGGCAACACGTCGGTGGTGGAAGATGACGACGATGAAGGCTACGGCCTCGAGCTTGATCCACCACCACCAATACCAGAAGGGTTCAATGAACCAGCCTATCCCGATCGCGAAAGATATCAGCAAGAAGAACGGCAGCAGGAATCAAGAAGTCCGGAACACTACTATGCCACACCGATGGAGTCTGGACCAATTGGGCAAGACCCGCATCGTGGTGGATTATACCTGCAGTACCAGCCGACTATACAGCACAGCCAAGCACCATACCAATCCTATAC
>Ga0268246_10000812_pt1 | contig 12338 bp, 11 predicted proteins | sample AgamicOrSfe_FD_200242 | JGI IMG/M metagenome (GOLD analysis project Ga0268246, IMG submission 200242) | Agave microbial communities from Guanajuato, Mexico - Or.Sf.e (v2) (version 2) | ecosystem: Host-associated > Plants > Phyllosphere > Phylloplane/Leaf | place: Guanajuato, Mexico | collected...
ACCATACCCGCCCACAACCACCTTCATCATCCCCGCCCCCTCGTCCTGCCAATCCCCCGGATCATACGTCCACGGCCCCAGAACCTGTATACTCTGCCCGGGACTCGGTGGGATGCTAATGAGCTGTATGGTGCATCTCTCAGGGTAATAGTCTTGGTAATCCACGCTGCCCACACAAGCGAACGTGAATGACGTGAGCTCAAACGTGCCGGAAATGGTTGCGCCGAGGGCGGGGAGGGTGGCGATGTTGGATCCGGAGGTGGCGTTGATGTAGTAGTTGGAGGCGGAGGAGACGGTGAAGCCGGACCAGGTGAGGTCGGGACCGCCGTAGTTTGGGAGCGGGTGGGAGCCGGTGGGGAGGGTGTCGAACTGGGAGGGGGCATGGTGAGCTGGAGACTGTGGGTGAGGGTGGGAGGATTGAGACGTACCTTGGCGGTGGAAGTGACTAAGGATTTGCAGACTTTGGTCTTGGTGTGGGTGGGGTTGATTGTGGTGGTGGTGGTGATAGGCTTGACTGTGGTGTGTGCCTTTGAGCTTGTGGTCGTGGGTGGATGAGTGAGGGCCCCTGCGGGAGTTGCGATTGCGAAGCTTGCGAGTGCAGTTATGGCGATGGCAGTGGACCAAAGACTACGCATAATCACTTGCGGTGGTGGACACGGAGGAGCAGAATGTAGGAGAAGACTCTAGGAAAGTAGGAAAGCGCGCTACCTATAGACGGCAGTGCCAATACATGACGCTGTCAGCTCACCTCACTTGGCGAGATTATTGGTAGCACATTGCACGACAGAGGACGCGAAAGGGCCATGTAGGTCAGTTTTACTGGCTTATGGGTGTGGTACACGCTTCACAATACGAGAAATACATTGCTTCCTCCAGGCACACGATGCCAAGTCTCGAAGTCACGATACTTGTGCTGGTAGTGATGCCTATACAGTTGCAGAGGACTGTGTGTACATCACGAAATCTGGCGTGTACAGGGAGAAATGAGTGCTTAATATGTTTGATGTGTTGTTGTTGTTGTCAGATCTGAAAGAACAGGCACTGGCTCAAGATAGGAATATAAGGAGACATACAGTATTACCGTTTTGAGCTATCGTAATAGGAGTACCGTCATTCATCCATACTGTACTAGGACATTAGTCTGAGCAGATCCTCCACGGCACGCTCCAGCAGCTTCCACTTGACCAGAACTTGCTCAATGCTCATCAACCCTCCCGCCGTCGTTGAAAACACCTCTTTCTCCGACACTACCGATACTCCAACGCCACTTTCGTGGCCAGCCGCAAAGTACCATATCATGAACTCACTCTCCCAAAACGTTTCGGTGGCCCATCACCGCGCCAATTCACAAACATACCACCATCACCAGTCGACCCCGTCCTGTTGCTCTCTTCCTCTGCGATCAAGCATTCGTAAACCCCTCCTCCTTCAAATACCGCGTCATCTCCGCCCCATTCGGTCTCGACCTCAGCAGTCCCGCCAATTTCCAAGGCTATTCAGTCACAGTATTAGCAAGCACATCCCCCGTTCCTAACACATCAACATCAAAACAAAACTCACAATATCGAAAGCATCCATCCTAACCTCCACAACCTGCACTTCCTTGGGGCGCTGCACATTCTCATTCTCCATCGCCGCCTCGAACTCGGCACACGTTGTGGCAAGGTGGTAGTTTTTGCCTGGCTTGCTCTCACCGCCGAAAAAGGAGAGCATTTGGGCGTATTGGAAGGAGGGGACGTTGTTGTATTCTGGTTTGGTGTTAGTGCTAGAATGGGGTCGGCGAGGTTGGCGAGGGTGAGAAGAGGGAAAGGAGAAGTATATGAGAAGGGTGAGGAGAAACAGGTGGAAGACGGGAGGGTGAAGGGAGACGTACTCTTGCGTGCGCCATGAATGGCGCGCTCGATGGTGTAGCCGTAGTTGTTGATGATGACCCTACACCGTGTGTGATTGTCAGTAGTGGCATATTCTTGATCTCTCCGTACGGTACTCTCCAGAGAAGCACTTCATTTTACTTACAGCACAGGCGCCAATCCCTCAGCAATCATGACGGCAACCTCCTGCACCGTCAACATCAGGCCTCCATCACCAATAACCAGAACCGTCCTGCCACGCCCCTGCGGTCTCTCTCTGCGAGCCACATCCGCGCCGAGAGCGGCGGGACAAGCGTAGCCGATGGAGCCGAAGTAGACTTGGGTGAAGAAACTGCATTGATTAATCCAGGTCAGTTCAGATCGTGATAAAGATGGAAATAGAGGTGGAAGAGGAGGAAGAGTGATAAGCTGAGGTGGGTGCCGTGAGAGAGCATTAGGACTTACGTGACATTCTTCGGCATTTTCGCGTCAGGGAGACCGTACTGAGAGGCGCCTGTATCGCAGCAGACGATGTCACCGGGCTTGATGTAGTCGCCGAACTTGGTCCAAATGTAGTTGCTGTGGCCAGATTGTTAGCTATAATCTTTCTCTCTTTCTCCCTCAATGCGGTCCTTGAGGCTGGAGTCCATGAGGGTGAACTACTCACTGAGTGATTTTGTCGTCAGTCCTATCCACTTTGAGATCGTGTTCCGGCAACACTGGCATTTCGACCTGCGGCAGCTTCGCCTGCCCAAGTTCCTTGATCAACGCTTCCAGCACTTGTGCCATATACACATTCTCAAACCTCTTTCCCTTGACCTACAAACCATAGTCAGCACTCATCAACCATCGCGCATCACAATTCAGCGCCTCATCATCCACCCCAGGAGCGAGGACTTACCATAACAAATTCATCCATAACATCCACTCTCTTCTCCTCCGGCAGCTTCCTTCCCAGTCCTCCATTCGTATCCGCAGGCCACCACCCCACAGCCACCACACAATCACTATCCTCTATAAACTCCGCCACACCCGGACTTGACACACTCCCATTATACAGCCCCACAAACCTCTCATGGTCTTCATCCACAATCGCCTTGGCTCCGTGCGCCGCCAGAAAGGGCAGCTTGACTGCGTCGACGAACGCCCTTGTTTCATCCTCGGCGTGATGCGCCAGCATGTCGAGGAAGATGACAGATTTCTTCGCCTCTAGCAGTGCCTTGCTTATTGCCGCCACAGCAGCTTCTAGGGCGGCTTCGTCGACGGGTATACTCAGATCGATCTTTGTGTCGAGCAACCTCGCTGGGACGCGATGCGCATGCAAATCCAACGGCATGAAGATATACACCGGCGCCTTCCTCCGCACACACTCCTTCAATACCCTATCAATCTCTCCGGGCGCCTCATCCCCATCCCACAACTCCGCCGCGTCAGCCCGAATCAGCTTACTCGTCTTCTGGTACAGCTGCGCGTCCACCTCCCCCGTGCTGCCGATGCTATGATGGATCATAAGTTTCTTCTCCTGCAACATCCGTGGCGTCTGGCCAACGACGTGAATCAGTGGGATCCGCTCCGACGCCGCGCCAGCAATACCATTGATTGCGCTGAGCTCGCCGACGCCGTGGGTGGTGACGACGCAGCCCGGCTTTCGCTTGACGCGAGCGTACCCATCAGCAGCGTATGCGGCGTTGAGTTCGTTGCTGTTTCCGATGAAGGACATGCCATCGATGTCGTAGATATAGTCGAGGATGTCGAGTTGGAAGTCGCCGGGGACGCCCATTACAGTCTCGACACCGATGTCGTAGATTCTGTAGGGAGTTAGATGTGAGGTTGCGGTTGATGGAAGAAGGGCACGAAGGGTGCAGAGATTGCTCAGCTGGCGAAGCGGGAGAAGGAGGCGTGGCGATGACGATGACGATGCGTAGGTCTTTGAGGAAAAGAAGGGAGGGACGTTGGTGAAGACACGATCACAGAACATGAGTTCGTCAACATTCACCATTGAGTGCCGAAAAGGTTCTTCTCAACATATGTGCCACTAATGGGAAAGACTGACCTCTTCCACAAGTACAGCCCCAACGGGATAGTACCGGATTCATTCTCCATCGCCATGCTGAATCCCTTATAACCTGCTCAGTCGAGCAATGGAACTTTGGAAATTGTTTGATTCTCTTTCGAAAGGTGTGATATAGCAGACAATTCGGCCTTCAGATGACGACCGGCAGGACTGTCCTGTTGCTGATGTATGGAGGAAGAAAAACTGCTGATAGGGGTCACAGTCTAGGAAGCGAGTCCTTTTTTCGAGAATAGCATGGGGCGAGATCACAAGGCACAAGTTTTCGGTTGATCAAATGGCTCGGCGTGAGATGATGTGGTGTTCAGGTGATGCCAGGGCGTGACCATGGAAGTGATGTGGTGAAGTGGAGTGCCTAAAGCCTCGGCATTCACACTCCATGAGGAAGGAGCGCCACACTCCCTACCTGAACAAAGGCTCATGCTCATGCACCTTCTCCAGTCCCTGCACAGTGATGGAGAAGCAATGACAGTCCAAAGTATATTGAAGTATTCATTGAGATTTTTGTATTCAGAAACAAGGAATATACATAGAAAACGCCCACCAACCCGCTAAGATTCTGCTTTCTGCAGCCCAAAAAACATCCCATCCAGCTATATCCCTTCCATATCTCCATGCCCATATAAGACTCCCTGAACCCTGAACCCAGGCCCTAGAAAAATTGTACAGTCTCGAAACTCTTCCATACACACTTATCACTCCAAGCACACCTATGCCTTCGACAGCATCTTGAGCACCGCCTCCTTCTCCTCAACAGGGAGCATGCTCAGCACTTGTGCAACACCCTTGAGACCGCCATCCTTGTTACTCCTCATCAAGCTGGCGACATCGTACGCGACAGTCTCCGACTTGAGTGCCTCAACCCTCGAGTGCACATCCTTGCGGTTCTCCTCGTACCACATAGCGACCGCCATGTCGTCCTTGTCGAAGTTGGTGATGTTTGACCAGTGGCGCAACTTCTCGAGGTCGGAAGCACGGTTGACAAGCTCCTTGCTGGTAGCCGCAGCCATGCGCTTGAGGATGTACTCCTCGTTCAACTTGCGGCGTAGACGCCAGTAGAAGAAGCGACGAGCGTTGAGCCACTTCAATGGCATGCGGATAGTACCCTTGGCCTCCATACGGCCGGCGCGGTCGTGAAGGTCGGCGAACTGGTGGGCAATCTGGCCGTAGATTGGTAGGAGCATGTTCTCGCGCTCGGCCATCTGTGTCTTGATGGAGGCGAGCTCTTCGCGGGAGATGTTGGTGTCGGCGGCCTTGCGCTTGAGCTGGCCGTAAGTGGGGTCGAGGCGGGCCATGGTCTCGAGTTGGCGGTCCTTGCGGTACTTGATACCGATAATACCCTCAGGCTCGAGGACACCACCACGGGCATCTTCGTCGGCGTACATCTCCATGTACTTGGCGTTGATGGTAGGGTCAACGACGACCCATGAACCACCACGGAGTTCACCGTATGGTGGAATGTACACGAAGACTGGCTGCTCGTAGGCAACGAGAGCGTCGACAATGTATGAACCATACTTGAGGACTTCGTTGTACATGTCGCGCTGACCACCAGAGAAACCACGCCAGTTGGCAAGGATGATCAGAGGAAGCTGCTCACCATTGTTGAAGTCGCGGATCGCTTGAGCAGTCTTGTATGCGGAGTTGGGGTACCAAACACCACCAGCCTCAGAAACGATTGTCTCGGTAGAGTCCGGGTTGGCGGGGTCAGCTGGTGTGATGTTCTCGACAGCCCTTGTCTCAACACCGATAACACCAACTGGGATACCACCAAGACGAGCACGACCAGTAACGACAGTCTTGGCCCAGCCACCGAGGGACTCCTCGAACGAGCCACGGTCGAAGAGACCAGACTGGAAGCCACTCTCATCCTCCTTACCAGCAATGAGCCATCTGACATCGTATGGCTGCTTGTTGGGAGGCATGAAGGTGATGTCACGGTCCCATGTGTCGACGGAAGGAGAGATCGGGACGGGGTTGCCCTTGCGGTCAGGCACGAACGACATCCATCGGGTGATCTTGGAGACACCCTCAAAGTCGTCAGAGGCAGTCATGTGAGAAACACCGTTCTTGTACATGATCTGTGTGCCACCGAGCTGCAAGTTGGAAGTGTAGACCTCGCGACCGAGCAGCTTGTTGATGGCGGGCGCACCAGTGAGGATAATAGGCTGACCCTCAATCTGGATAGCACGTTGACCGAGACGGACGAGGTAAGCACCGATACCTAGAGATTGTTAGCTTTGTATAGATATTGAATGAATGATTGCAACATACCAACTGAACGGCAAGTGACCAGCGTGATCGTGAAGATGTCGTCGTAGGCACGCGATGTCTCACCAGCAATGAGACCAGAGCCCTTGAGACACTCAACACCAAGACCATCCTCAGCACCAATGACGGTGGTGATCTTGTGTCTGACTTCGTTGTCCTCCTTGATCTGCTCAGTGAGGACAGTCTTCACCTTACCGTCATCGAACCTGGCCTTAGTCTCAGGTGTGAGGTAGAGGTACTTGAAGCCCTTCTCTGGTCGGGAAGCGTCGTTCCAGGCAACTGAGAAGTGAGGAATGAGCTCCTCAGCCATACCGATGCGAGCACCGGAGTTGGCAGAGAGGTAGATTCTGGGAACACCAAGTCTGCGGGCAAGCTCGGAACACTTGAAGAAGAACTTGTCTTCAGCAGGACCGAATGAACCAATCTTGAAGGTGATGTCGTTGGCGATGATGATGAAGCGACGGCCACGAGGGTACTCGGGTGTCTTGGCGGTGACGATCCAACCGACCATACCGATGTTGTTGGTGCCAGGCTCGCGGGAGACCTCGACAAGGTTCTCCTGCTCGTCAAGGACAAGCTCGCTGTACTCGATGCACTCACCAGTTGGTGGCTGCTTCTCGCGGAGGTGAGGGTGCTTGGTCACAACCTGCTTCCACTCGTTCTCAAATGCCTGTCTGAACAGCTCTGGGAAGTCGTAGACGTACTGAGTACCCATGATGTGAGCCTTGTAACGCTTCGGCTGAAGAGCACCCTTGGTTGGGTAAGGGCTGGAAACAGGGCGGAGGTGCATGGAGCCCATCTTGGTGGTGCCACCAATGCTGTGGAAGAGCCACTCGCCACGCTCTGACTTGCGCTCCTCGTAAAGCTCAACATCGATGATGTATCCAGAGGTGTTGGTGATGACAACACGCAGAGGGTATGGCTCGCCAGTCTGAGGGTTCGTGCAGATGATGCGGATCTCAGCACCAGTAACACGGAGTCTCCAGGCACGGCGGCCGAAGCGCTCGAGGAATCCACCGAGAGCCTCCTCAACATCCTTGGGCTCAAGAGGGAAGACGAGGGAGAAGTTGATGAAGATGTGGTTCAAGTCGGAGTTGTTGTTTCCGAGAATCTCCATGGCATCCAGGATGTCGTTCATCAAGCGGTCAGCCTCAGAGACCATGTACTCAGCGCTGGGAATGTCGTCCCGTAGACGACCAGGTCTGACAATGGCACGAGTGAAGTATCTCTTGTCGTTCTCAGCACCCTTGCCAACAGCCTCGTAGACGTGGATGTTGCGGTTCTCAGTGAAGATAGGCTTGATGTTGAACTTGGACAAACGTCCGAGCTCGAGCTGGAAGGCAAGAGCAGGCTCGATGTGACGGATACTCTTGTCCTCCTCGTATTTGGGCCCACGGAAGGTGAAGTAGCCAGGGTAGGTACCGTCATTGTGACCGCAGATGAACGTCAGTCTCCTGACACGGCGGGCAAGCAGCTCCTCTCTGTATTGCTCGAGGATAGGCTCAACACGAGCGAGGATCTCTGTGTCGTCAAGAGACTCGGCATCGCGTACGGCAATGTTGCAAACAGCGGTGAGCTCATCATCGCTGTTGAGGGAGACGAATGACTTAGACCTGGTAAGGTCGGTCATCAAGCCGGCACTTGAGCCACGCTTGAATCCGCCACCACCTGGCATTGGGAAGATCTCCAGACCACGAGCGAGAGCCTCGTCAGCCTCGTCGATGAAGTTGACTGGGAGGATGACACCCTTCCTGGTAGGGTCGCTATCACCGCGAGCCTTGAGGTAAGACATGTCACTGATGGAGTAGATTCTCTTCATGGAGCCAGGTCCCTCAGCACCAGGAGTGGTGGGGGTGGATGTGCCGACAGGAAGGCCGAACTCAGATGCACCAACCTTGCGAAGAACAAAGTCCCAGGAGAGGGCGAATGGCGGCTCGGAGTCGGTGTGGTACTCAATCTCCTCAAGCTGGTAAGCCCTGTAGGCACGACGGATGTAAACCTCGAGAGCAGCGAGAGACACGTAAGGGTCCTTGTGGCCGAAGAACTGAGGAAGCACGTCGAAGACGGTGTATCGTGAGTCGACGACATCCTTGATGACCTCGTATGCAGGTGCACGGTGGTCAAATCCTTGGTCGCCGTACTTGGACTCAATGACGGAAGAGCGGAGGATGTGCTCCATCTGCGAAGTACGCTCTTCGAGAGAAGGCATGGCGCACTGGATGAGTAGCTCACGAGCCTTGAGAGCGACCTTGGCGGTGGCACGACCCTCGAGCTCAGCGAGCTTGCGGAGGATGTTGCGGAAGGACTTGGCCATGTTGCCAGCACCAGGCTGGTTTGGTCTGTAAGCGTCAAGGATGGCGACAACCAAGCTGTTCTTGCCAGCGGCACGGCTGTGGGACAGAACAGTCTGAACGACGTAGGCCAAGTTGTCCTTGTTAGCCTCACGCAGAGAAAGGATGACATCCTCATCTCTCAGGTTGCGCGAAGAGAATTGGTCCTCCACGGTCCAGTACTGCTCGAGGAAGCTGATCATGACCTGGTATTCGGCCTGCTTGAGACCCTCGGTGTATCTGTCCAACAACTCAATGAGCGGAGCCAAGGCTGCCTTCAATGGGGCAACGTCAGCCTCGTCGACATTCTCCTCAGTGAAGCGAGAGAAAGCCTTCTGGAGCTGCTTGGCCGGGAACTCCTGTCCACGGCTCTGCGAACGCTCTACTGTCTGCTCGAACAATGCATCCAGCTTCGCAGGCATGCGGGCGTGAAGCGCGGATGCCTGTGCTTGCCACTCGCCGAATGGCAGAGCAGGCTCGCGGAGGACTGTGATGATCTCCTTGAGGGAAGAGGCCATAACAACCTGGTTGTCGTATCCGTTGAGGATGTCGGAGAGGATGCTCTTGTACAGCGCGAACCTTTGGTAAGGCTTGTTACCGAGGACAGATGGTGGGCCGAACTCTGGCAACTGGCTGAGGAAAGGCTGAGCAGACTTGACCTTGGTCGGGTCATCCAGGGCGAGTATTCCGATAATGTCACCAGCAGAGAGAGTAGATCCAGGTTGCTTGATCAAGGTGACGTGACCATCCTCGGCGGCAATAAGAGGCATGTACATCTTCATGACTTCGACTTCAGCGTAGGCTTGGCCCTTCTTGATGTGCTCACCGTTCTCAACGCTGTACTTGACGAGCTTACCAGGAGAAGGTGTCCTCAACTGAGTGGGGTCGTTCTCCTGCTCGAGCAAGCAGGTCTTGCCATCGACACTGAGACGAGTGGCACCAACCTCTTCCTTCCAGTAGATGTTGTGAGACGCACCACCGAGGAGGACAAGGAGACCACCGTCCGCAAGAGCTCGGATGCCGACAGAGCAGCGCGAGCCGTTGATGAACAGAGTGTAGGTGTCAGCGCTGGACTTGGTGGCGGTGAACTTGTATCGGTTGCCATCGTAGATGAAGTCGACCTGGAAGACAGTCTTGAGGATATCCTTTGACGGAACTTGACCCTTCTCGAGGCTCATTCTGTACTCGGAGATGCATGCATCGCTGGCAATGTGAGCACGAGTGACGGCACCACAGACAACAGCGAGCATCTGATCCGGACGTTCGGCAGTAAGCTTCTTGGAGATCAGCTCATCGAGCCAGCCAGTTGTGATGGTGTTGTCCTCGAAAGCAGGTGTCTCGAGCAACTTGATAAGGTACTCAACAGTCGTCCTGAAGTCACCACGAATGCTGAGTTCCTTGAGTGCGACAACCATGTGTTTCCTCGATGCAGCACGGGTCTCACCGTAGGCGAAGATGTGACCGAATTGCGAGTCGGAGAAACTGTGGATACTGGAAGCAGAACTGACGGAGAAGTAACCCCATACGTTAGAGCTGGACCTGAAGTTGAGCTCGTGCATGGTACCACCGGAAGGCTTGAAACCCTCACCAGGGTCCTCGGAGGTGATACGGCAAGCAGTGGTGTGACCACGAGGTCTCGGTCTTCGCTGCAATGACTTGCTGCTGTCTGATGAGAAAGAGAAGTCAATCTCGTTTGTGAGGTTGACATCAGCACCGTAAAGTAGACGGATGTCACGGATGCGGTGAAGAGGAAGACCCATAGCGACTTGGAGTTGGGTGGCAGGAAGGTTGACACCAGTGACCATCTCGGTGGTGGGATGTTCGACCTGAAGACGGGGGTTGAGCTCCAGGAAGTAGAACTTGTTGTCGTGGTGAGAGTAGAGGTACTCGACGGTACCGGCGGAAACGTAACCGACCAGACGACCAAGAGAGACAGCGGCCTTCTCCATGTTCTCGAAGGTCTCGGGGCTTGCAATCGTGACGGGAGCCTCCTCGATAATCTTCTGGTGACGACGCTGAACTGAACAGTCACGACCGAAGAGGGAGATGTTGTTACCGTACTGATCAGCAAGCAGCTGGACTTCCAAATGGCGGGCGTTACCAGCAAGCTTCATGATAAAGATGGGAGAACCAGGGATTTCACCAGCGGCCTGCTTGTAGAGAGCAGCGAAGCTCTCCTCATTGTCGACCTTTCGGATACCCTTTCCACCACCACCTTCAGATGCCTTCACCATGATGGGGAAGCCAATCTTCTTGGCAGCGACGAGACCCTCCTCGACTGAGTGAACGCAACCTTGGTCGTAGATGTCGTCGGCGACAGTAACGATTCCGTGCTCGTCGACAACGACCTGGTCAACACCACTTCCAGACCACGGGATACATGGCACATTGGCGTGTTGTGCTACGATTGTGGAGGAGATCTTGTCACCGAGCGATCTCATGGCAGAACCGGGAGGACCGATGAAGACAATCTTCTTGTGAGAGGCGGCGAGAGATTCAGGGAGCTTGGGGTTCTCGGATGCGTGACCCCTGTGGTATGCATTAGAAGGTGTTCAGATGAGGTTGACATTGGCAAAACTCACCAACCAGCCCATACTGCGTGGACATCCATACGCTCAGCAACATCGACGATGAGCTCAACGTTGGCGTAGTTGTTGTTGTTGGTACCACCGGGAACCTATGAGACAACCATTGTCAGTTCGATACTCTTTCTGTGTGGTTCCAGCTTATCATGCTGGAGCAGGCCGATTGTTCATACCTCAACATATTGGTCAGCCATTCTGATGTAGTCTGCATTCGCACCCAAATCGTCAGGTGTAGCCATGACCGTGAACTGAATAGCCCGCTCGTTTCCAAAGGTCTCGTATGCCCATTTCCGTACTGATCTGATCATCTTGACTGCGGCAATACCGTTGTTGGCGATGAGAACCTGTAACAGACGACTTGTCAGCTTCTGCTGCCCTTTACTCAGATCTTATGCTCATTCAATTGCGTACCCTTGTAATGACGGTGTGACCATCGTGGTTGGCGACAAAGTCCTTGACCTTGCTGGGAGCAGCGGCCTCGAGGTGGTTGCCACCGATGAAGTGAGGAGCGAGGTTGAAGCGGGCAGCGTATGAAGAAGGGCTGCCATTCGAGGGAGCACCGTTACCATTCGATGTGGAGCCATTGCGCACCGGCATCTCTGTGGTTTCTGAGGGCGCCATATTGATGTGGTTGACGGGACCGGGCAGAGCAGAAGGAGACTGGGTGGTTCTCGTTCAGACTCCAAGGAGGGAGGATTGATGATGTAGTCGGGAGGAAAGTCTGATCAACGCAATAATGCACCAAAAGTCAATAGGATAATCGGACGCTTCCCCACACTTCCGAATCGTCCAACAAATAGCAGCGGGCGAAGGCGAGGGAGATGATCAAGGGGTCGTCCGGCGCCGTAGAAAAGAGTATAGACAAGCGAATGTGCGAAGGAGAGGCGTGCGGCGACTGTCGAAGTATGGAGGAGGAAGAAGAAGAAGGTTGGAGGGAGGTGAGAAGAGAAGTAGTAACGGAAGAAGTGATTTCGATTCAAAAAGCCGAGCAGGCAGCACGAGAATTATATGAGGATCAGGCCACCACCGGCTTTGGCGATAGAGCTACACGCATGGAGCTGTGGTAGATTTGCCGTAATGCAAGCACGGCCGGATGAAGCATCAACAGAGTCGTTGAACACTTGAGTCCGGTCGGAAGAGGCTGCCGAACCATCTTCTCGACTTTCGTCTCCACCAAAGTCAAAGTAAGCTAGACTCGAGACGCCTCATCCCTCATCATCCCTCCCTCCTC
>Ga0268246_10000813_pt1 | contig 12316 bp, 11 predicted proteins | sample AgamicOrSfe_FD_200242 | JGI IMG/M metagenome (GOLD analysis project Ga0268246, IMG submission 200242) | Agave microbial communities from Guanajuato, Mexico - Or.Sf.e (v2) (version 2) | ecosystem: Host-associated > Plants > Phyllosphere > Phylloplane/Leaf | place: Guanajuato, Mexico | collected...
GAATATGAACATGCTAGATTCTGATAAGAGGTATGAATCCAGCTGTTCAGTCTCGATGGTCGATAGTACTTTGCAGTGCACAAGATCCAGCATCTCGTTCCATCGCTGCTTACTCACTGACTTCAGCCCATTTGGTCGTGCTGAGGGAGGGAGGTCATCTGCTGAAGGCGCAAACCACACCTCTAGGAGTTTTTCGGGCCCTGCTGGATATCAGTCCCGCATCAGCCTAGCTTACGCAATACTATCTCACCCTCGAAGTGCGTGCTTTCATCGAGTTCGTATGTGGCGTCGCGATTGATTGTTAGATGGGGGGTTCCGACAACCGAGGACGGAGAGCCTGTGTAGTGCTTTGGTATTTCGGAGCCAACCATCTCCTGTGATTGCTAGCGAGCTGTCCTTTTTTGTTTGTTGTTGTCTGCGCCTCGTATCCACCCTGGCCTGTTTCGTGATGCTGGTGTTCTTGTATTTCTTGCGTGCGCCGATTGGGCAGATCGTCTTCTTCCGCTCGACCAAGCCCAGCACACCGACCGCTTTTCTGCTACGGCTGTTTCTGATGTTCTCTTGTCGTAGTCTTTCGATGTTTTATTCTGTCACGTAGTCGATGTTATCTGGGCCTGATCGTGGCTCTGTTAGTACAGATCGCAGAATATACGGTCGTGCTACAGGATATAGGAGGCATACTTGGCGCGCTTGAAAAAGAGAAAGCAGACTGCTGAGCGCATGAGAAGTAGTCTAGTGGAAAAAGTGTATCCTTAGGAAGTGGTCGAATGGGCAATCGACATCTGAAGGAACTGGTCCGAGGGTAAGACGAGTGACCAGTCAGTGGTACCGTAGGAGATTAGTAAAGCAGCACCCGTAATGGAAGTTGTAAGAATGGGTGAAGTGAGAGTGGCAAGTAAGGTCAAAATCTATCAATATTCTAGGAAAGACGAAAGGCGGCCTCCACTGGCACTCAGAATTTTGTACGTACGGACGTCATGAAATGCGGGGAAGCCTCCATGAGGTGAGAAACTGAGGAGCAGCTCGCGTGATGACTACAATTTCCATATATGCTTCGATGCTGAACATTATCTATACCTTGATCTGAAGTTCGATCACTTCCTCATACATCTCTCATCCTTTGCGGCGTTGTCCCGCCAAGTCCTGTCTGCTGTTGCAATGACCGCAGATTAAGACTTCCAATCTTTTTGGTCAGCATACTGCCAACGGCATCCACCGCGCCTTGTGGTGCCATCAGTGTAGGACCTTGCGGCGCAATCTCGTGGACTCTAAACAGACTGATGCCTGTACCCTTCCAAAGTCCAGGTCCACCTCTCGAAGTCTGAACCTCAAACGAAAATATGAAACTCCAGAGTAATGATTCATACCAGCCCAGTGATAATGGTGACCACTCGAAAAGATGTACCCGGACTGGCGATCGTTCGAGATCGTCTACTTCAGTCTTTCGTATCGTCTCTATACATGCCGCAGCAGAAGCGATGACGTGCGTAGGTAGTTTTGTGTTCAACTGCTCCACCAGTGTCAGAATTGTTTGCATTGGTAGGTCTGGCAACCAGGTAAGCATCCAGTCGAAGTCTGGTTCGAAAGATCCAGCATTCGAATAGCTGGTCGTTATTGCCAACGCGTTCAGACTTGTGCTACTGCTATGTCTAGTGAACGTGTCTTGACCAGCAGGTAGTTTGCCTCTAGCCTTCTCCGACATGCCTCTCAACTGAAAAGGCACTGCATCTTCAACAGATTCTGCTATCGATGCGATCGAAGGCGCTCTTGAGTGCTCGCGCGACCTCGTGGTCGGTGTGGCTTTCGTGTCTGTCTCTTCCGGCTCAGAGTCATCCTCCTCCTCGCCAATTGCGAAAGTTCCACCTTCTTCTGGAACATTACTCAGTGACGATGTCCTTTTCGTAGGACTTCTCACCGAGTCCATGGACGGCGCTCGTCGAGTTGGACTTCTCATATTTGACTCTGCTTCTGCAATTTTCCGCAAGGTCGCCAGCCGATCGAGTTCAGATTGCCCACCCTCCTCAACAAAGTCTCGCAGCGCAAAAAATCTCTTTTGCGAGCGTAGCACGGCGTAGACCAAGGTTGGGTTCGCTGTAATTGATCAGCTTCCTTCACACACACTATGTTGTCCTTGACTCACATTCGTATTGGTGATCAATGATGGCACTCATTGCCTCGAGTAAAGACTTCAGTAGGACATGATTAGTCTCATTCGCAAGGATATACGCAGGAGAGGACATCTGAGCAAACAGCTGCAACAGTTTTGAAGAAGCAGCGCCCGACAGCTCCAGCACATGCGGTGCGACATTGTTGATTATAGCCAGCAATGCTGGGTAAATAGCGTCCAGCTTGCCTTTGCCTGACGTGATCAACGTGTGGATGGACTGTTATCGTCAGCAAGTAGTTGGCATCTGCACAAGACAGGGAACCTACTATGATGAGGAAGTCCGCATAGGTGCCATGAAAGTTTGGCAGTCGAATTATTGGTGGCAGTGTTTCCTGTCCGTGGAAGGTCTTATTCAGACGTGAGCCAAACGTGTCCTCCACACTCAGCGTCTGCAGGACGAACACACACATCCTAACAATGCCCTGTTTCGAAGGATCTGTTCGATTAGATACAGCATGAAACAGAATCAACACCACAAAGTCATGTGCCCGATCCGTGTCTACAATGAAGGAGCGGAAGCGCTTGTTGCACTGTAAGACCTCCCAGAATAGCATGATCATCTCTGGCGCCCATGTCAAGGACTTCTGACTGCCGGGAAGTATAGATGTCGTCGCTTGTAATGGCTGATTAAGGATTCTCGTCATACCATCGACAAGGAACTGGAAATCTTGTGGCCGATGTAGCTTGCCTAGGAAGTGTCTGAAGCTGTTCTTTTGTGGCGCGCCGGTTGGTGAGTCGGGCACTGGGTAGAGTACCAGAACAAGCAACAATTGTAGGCAGTACGTGACGAAAACCTGCTTGGTATCCTTGAAGACCATATGATCGTACGGTACTCGCCATGTCGCTGGATTGTACTTCAGTGCGGTGTTCAGCAGTGAACATAGCAGAGTAAGCACAATCTGTTTCTCCTCCAGTGTAGTCAAGTATGTTATTGCTTTGATCCCTTGCACCGGCAGCACATTCGCAGATGTGTACATGGACTTGCTTGAGAGAGTCAAGAGGAGCCTCAGGATCTCCATTCTTCTCAGCTCAACATCTTGATTGGATCCTACTGCCGTGTTACACCCCACACCACTTTGCCATATTGAGTAATTGACTTTCGCCTTTTCAGCCTCAGTCTTGATGAGCGTGAAGTCCGAGAAGAAGAGCAGATCAACTAGAGTGTCTATCAATTCCTCCGCTAATGGTTTGACATGTTCGAAGTCCTCGTCTTTCGGTTCCTGAGTTGTTTCAGCGCCATTTGCATTCACATCTTCTGGCTCAGCCACGACGTCACCATGATTCGTCGTTCCTATCTTGATCTTTCGCCGTCGCGTACTCCAGAAGAAGCTTTCCTCCCAATCTTCAAGATGGTCTGCCTCGTAGATATATGGTAACAGGCGAGTTAGCACTCTCACGCAATTCAGCGCATGTCGTTCCGGCGCATCGAAGCTTGGAAAATCGGGGTTGTGCCGCAATTGGTATAATCGTGATGTAACAGCCAAGATCAGTGTCTCTAGATTCTGCAAGGACTCATCTCGAATACGGCGGATATCTGCTGGTGAGAACAGGGAGAAGATGTCATCAGCGGATTCAGGAAGTTCCCAGAACTGGTTATATTGTTAGCGGCTGTGGCACATTGCGGGAATTGTCAGTCAGCATACACCAGCCCAATACGGATCCGTAGCCGGTATCTGTTTCTGCTCCGAAAGCTTGAAGATGCCTTGTTTGAAGATCAGTTTCGAATCCGACGCCCCCATCCTCGCTGGCTAGATGTGGTTTCAGAGCGCGTGGCCAAACTTCATTTCCAAACGAACGTCAAACCCAGCATGAGTCGCATCGACATAGGCGGACGTTGTTTCGAGCAGGTCACACACAATTAGGTATTGCGGTCTTATGTGTTTGCAGAGATGTCTTGTGATGCAATACTGCATTGACCTTGGCGTCACGTGTCGCAACCTGAAGGTTTCTCCATAACAACAAGGTAACATGAAAATTGACCATTTCGCGCAGCACTCTTCCTAGACTGTTATCAGATGAACGTGATCTGATTGGATTCTCTGGGACCTTTCAGATCATTCTCCAATTATACGCTATGCTTGATCCCGCTATGCAAAGACTCAAGCTGACCGGATGTCCCCGCTCGTACAGTAACGTCAAACTCATGTATAGACGCCTCTTGTAGTCTTTGGACTGTTCCTCCCTTTCTCATACAGCCATCGATTGTTCAGCCCGACACTAGCATTGTTCCGCATGCCGCCGGGACTCCCACTTCCTATGGCCAGCGCCGTGCTCGGCTCATTCAATGCTCTTGGGTATTGCAAAGAAGACGACGCGCCCAGACTCTGTCGTCTCGTTTCCCGACCAATTGCTTTGTGTAGGAGCGGACTGGCGGTGGGAGAGTAGGTATTACCAATGCCTGAACCGACAGAATCACGTCCTGAGAACGGCGAGCCTGAGTTGCTGCGATTACTGCTAGGTGTGACGGATCGTGCATAGCGAGGTGGAGTGACGTAGTTGCCGATGGCTGGACTAGCTGGCTTTGTGGAGGGCTCAAGACCGAGCAAGGATCTTTGCGAGGGTGTGAGAGGAATGTCCGACAAGTCGTCATTTCGTCGCTTCCATAGCGGATATAGCGCATAGACGATGCCGGCTGCAGGTATCAGACGAAGTGCGTAGAGGGTGTACAATGTGTAAGGTGTGATGTGGTTCGTGAGAGCGGCTACCCCTGGACTTCAGACAGATCAGCGAGGCATACTAGCGATATATAGTGGAATGGTTCGTACTGTAGTGCTTTGATTGACTCAACTGTAGGTAATAGAAAGGTGATGACTAGGAACAGCACGTTCCCAAGGACTGTCCGGACGTTGCGATCATCGAAGCGTGTTGCTTGCATTCGCCGTTGTATTTGGTCAAACTGTGGATGTCGCCATGTCCCTGTCGGTGCATTGGACGGTATTGTTTGTAGGGGCGTGGATGGTGCTGAGGTGGACATATTGGGCCACTACGCGGTCTGGGATATGCTACCTACCTGTGATTAGTGGTTAGTATGGACAGCTTAGGATGGGGTATCAAGAAGTGCAATTGGAGATCCAGCCTATGCAAGGAACCTTGTAAACGAAGCGTTTTGAGATATGAAACAATAAACAATGCCAAGAACGAGAAGTGATCACGTGATCCTTATCCATCTTCCTCCAGCTTCTATACCGCAAGCGCTGAGCGTTCAGTGCACATTGATCACATTGATTGTATCAGATCGATAGCTAGTCAACTCAAGAAACATTACAAAGCGTCATGGCGGGTACGATCCTCGAGACAATCGATGCACAACTCGACGACCTCTTCAGAAGTTGGAATTGGCTCTCTACGATCCTAGCGGCAACACTCATCATTTATCTTCTCTATCCACTGTTAGTCAGTGAAGAGCCGGAAACACATCCACTCCTGCTCTCAAGACAGGCGAACATTTCTCAGATCCGGCACGCTAACGAGTCTGCAATATACCGCTCGCTCGAGACAGCTCATGGGTATCCATTGAAAGGTGGCCTTAACGTGAAGGAGAACGGCGCCGCGAAATGGGCAACAGGGCGTGATGGTGACTTGCGTGACATATGGCGCCGTGCTGTCCAAGGCTCAGAAACTGAGAATGGTATGCGGATGGGCGAAGTCGGCAAGCTACAGACGGTGCTCGGAATGAGACAGGTCATCGATCATGATATGCTCGGCGTTTCAAAAGAGATCAACATTATCGGGAAGCATGTCAAGCAGGAAAATGCTGTCTCGGTCGCAGTATACTTACCGAACTCTGTAGAGCTGCTGACTGTAGTTTTTGGTATGTGTCGAAGTCACACCACGATGTAATATGCTGATTAGAACAGCTGCTGCCTTCTATGGCTTTACTCCGGTTCTGATTCCCTATGGTCTTCCCGTGGACATTGTTGTCCAGCTCCTGCAGCTTGCAAACGCTGACTTCTTGATCGGTTCAGCTGGATCTGTTCCACCGGACGACGTCAAACAGCATTGCAAGGCGATAAAGGGTATTGTGTGGGTCGTGGAAAGATCCAGTCGTGAGATTGACTTCGCCGAGCCAAGCAGCAATGTCAGTGTGTGGCATGAGCTGGTTGACACACAAGCTCCGAACACGACGTCGGACCTGCCAGAACGCAACAATGAGCAACCGCCCCCAGGGATTACCAGTATATGGCTCGGTGAAGACCCGAAGCATGGTGAGCTGGTCACCTTCACTCAAAGTGTAAGCAGAGCCATGGGGTAGAGTACTCGATATACCAGTGCTGACAATCTTTACAGAACATCGTTGCTGCAGTGGCAGGTCAATTGAGTGCACTGCCACATCCCCAGCGCATCAAACCTGCTGATCTTTTCTTACCCGCCGATTCTTTGACATCGCCGTATATTCTGATTCAGACTCTCGCCGCACTGTATTCAAATGCTTCCGTCGCTCTCCACTCGGTCGCTGGTCATGATGTGGAACTGCCACTAACAGTGACCGGCATTGCTCCAACTATCATTGCTGCATCCGCAGAGTCTGCTTCCAAGTTGCACGACATAACACGTTCTAGGCTCACTTCCAGCATGCAGAAGTTCGCTCTACGTGGACAGATGCAGGCTTTCGAGGCAGGCCATATGCCACGCAAGACACTACTCGACAGCATCATGCCAGCAGCCTCAGTAACGCTTGGCAACGCTCCGGGCAAGTTACGACTCATCTACGTCTACGAGCGATCAAATGCTGAGTCGCCACCGCTGAGCTCTATAGAATTGGCAGAACTCCGAGCCTTTACTGGAGCACGCATTGTGTACGCTTTGACCACACCGAAAGTTGCCGGTACAGTAGCACAAACACATTACTTTGACTACCGAGTCGATAATAGCTCTGAAGACTCAAAAAGACCAGCAAAGGCTCACTTTGGCGTTCCCGTGTCCGGAGTGGAGATCAAGGTTGTGGATTCTGGAGAGTTCAAGACAATCGAAGGACAGCGGCCAAGAGGGGAGATTGTGGCTAAAGGTCCTGCAGTTCTGGGCGGGAGTGCGAATCTGGGAGTCATTGGCACGTTCCAGCGGGACGGAACATTGGTCTTTGTGTAAAAGAGGAACGACGACATCATGTCCAGGCCAAAGCCCCGGCAGATATTTCACAACACTTGGCGCATATGGCGCTCACATTCATGGTCCTTGGTGTCTCTAGGCAAAAGACCTGTACGTATTTGCCATGCTGCAAGCGAGCCACTTGGCTTTGTGACCGAGATCTAGGCTAAGAGGTATATTCGTACCGTTCAAGTTTCGCATTTATTGTGTACTAGTATCTCACTTGTATCTAGCTGATACAGAAGTACTGATCACCAAATGCCATGCCAGCTCCGTGTATGTATACAAATGTCCAGTTGTGGCTGAGGAGCGAGCTGTTTGAAGCAGGGAAGCCACTCGTGAGGATGATGATTCAAGCTATAGTAACGAGGACACGCTTGTCCATGTTGATGCTGCTGACACTGGCGAGAAGTACGACGCCTACAGAATAACCGATCACTCTGCCAGTTGCCAGCAGTGTAGCACAAAATACTCACGGGAAGAGCTCCAGCGCCAAGCGGCTGGTGGAGAGAAAGTCTGGGGAACCTGGGAACACTTCGTGCGGAGCACCAGATGTCCGTCAGCTGGTCAGTCACACCAAGGTAGTCTTGTAGCACCCTTTCAGGCTATGCAGCGTACTCCCTATGCCAATGACCTGCCAATAACCTGCCCGTGACCTGCCAATGCCCGTGCAAAACCTTTTGCAAAACGAGGGCTGAAGAAGCAGTTGTAACCTCCTGTAGAGCAATTCAGGACTGCTCACGCCGGGCCAAGCGTATGGTAGCCACCATCAAGGGGAAAATGGGGGCGGTATCACGACGCAGATATCCTATGTTTCGTGCCACCATTCCAGCTTAAGTGCGCCTTGTGACTCCAAGCCGGGTTAAGCTATACAAGAGGAGTCACTTGCTCCGATGCTGGCGGCAGTCTTAGCTTCTATTGGAACACAAGCCGCATGGCAACCTTGCACTTGCATACAAGATAGGTCGACTGACAGCTGTTTGCCGCAGACCCAGGTGTGCCCAGATGTATCCCTTACCCTAGCAGTTTGTGGTCAGCTGCCATCCTGTGTCCTGATCATATAGATTCTACCCTCTACCATCTTCTGAAACCTTCGATCTGCTCATTATCTCGTGCAAGGAGGACTATCGTGCAATTTACATTTCACCTCCCTCTTCGAGCTTCCATCAGTGTACAAACAATTTCGACATGGTTCGCCTTGCCGCTGTGACTGGGCGTGTGCCCAGGGGCGGCCTCGAGGGCGCTCTAGCTGATGCTCCGCAATTCGAGCACGTCAATTGGAGGACTCAGCCCAACATGAAGAAGCTTTACCTTTGGTGCATCGTTCTCTGTGTAGCATCCGCCACAACTGGCTACGACGGGTAGGTGCTGAGACATCTACTACTACACTGCAGTGCTAACGACTTGGCAGTATGATGATGAATAACAGTCAGAGCATGACCTACTGGGAGTCGTTCTTCAACAATCCTTCAGGCTGAAGACTCGGAATCATGAACAAGTGAGCAGTCGCAACCATATTTACTGCTCAGTTGCTAACTGTTACAGCGCCTATAATCTCGGCTCGATTGCCAGTTTCTTCATCGTGCCACCAATTGCAGACAGATAGGGTCGCAAGCTGCCCATCGCCATTAGATGTGTCATCATGGTCATTGGTGGTATCGTTTCGGCTGTTTGCCAGAACTGGCAGACATACCTCGCCGGTCGCTTGATCTTGGGCTTCGGCAACTCCATGGCTCAGATGTGCTCTCCCATCCTCCTCACCGAGATTGCTCACCCACAGCACCGCGCACGTTTCACGAGTGTCTACAACACTCTGTGGAACCTGGGCGCTGTCAGTAAGTTTTGAGTCTTTCAAATTAGCGAGAGTATTTTTACTGATATGACCATAGTCTCAACCTTGATCTCCTTTGGCTCGCAATACATCAAAAGTGACTGGTCATGGAGACTCGTCACCCTGTTGCAGATCTTCCCATCTGTGATCCAGCTCATCTTCATCAAGTGGATCCCAGAATCACCCAGATATCTCATCAGCAAGGACCGCCACGACGAGGCTCTCAACTTCTTCGCATATTACCACGCTGCCGGCGACTCCAACAACGCCACTGTGCAATACGAGTATCGAGAAATCAGCGAGACCATGCGTATCGAGAAGGAGGCCGAGAAAGGCTCCAGCTACCTCGACTTCTTCAAAACTCGCGGCAATCGATGGAGACTGGCTATTCTCATTGGCCTTGGTATCATCTCGCAGTACTCTGGTAATGCTCTTTTCTCCAATTACACCAACCTCATTTATACTGGAGCTGGCATTACCGGAGCTGGCCAGAAGCTTGGATTGAACATTGGGCAGACGTCTATCTCTCTGATCACTTCTATCACTGCCGCAACATTCGTGGATTCAGCAGGTCGTCGTCGCCTCTTCCTTGTCGGCACGACCGGCATGGTGGTGAGTGCTGATGGTTTTTCTCTTTAGGCTTTCGTACAGTCTACTCACTCCATTGATAGGTCATGTTCACCCTCTGGACTATCACTTCCGCAATCTACGAGAACTCGAACAACACAAACAAGGCTGCGGGATACGTCCAGATCCCTATCATATGTACGAATCACTGTCCTGTCATCACCGCCCACTGCTAATCATTATCAGGGATATTCGGTGTCTTCTACTCAATCAGGTTCGTACTTAAGTACACCAGTCAGCAATGTCCATGCTAACGCAATAAATCAGTTGGTCCGGCCTTCTCGTTGCATACGCTCTGGAGATCTTGCCATTCCGGCTTCGTGCCAAGGGCCTCATGATCATGAACATTACTGTACAGGCCATTCTTGCCGTCGGTAACCAGACTAACCCCGTTGCCTGGGCGAACTTGCCAAAGCACTGGGTAAGCTCCAGCAGGAACTATCCTTCGTTGCCGAGTGCTGACTATGGCTGCCAGAACTTCACCCTGTTCTACACAATTTGGATCTGTCTCGAACTGGTCTTCGTTTACTTGGTGTTCCCAGAAACCAAGGTATACCGTTTCCTAGTGTACCACTGCTTGCATCTACTCACAATTTGCAGGGTCCAACTCTCGAGGAAATCTCCAAGATCTTCGACGGTGACGATGCCGTGGCACATATTGATCTTGCTGAGATTGAGAATATTGATCTTGCTGAGATTGAGAAGGAGGACCGTCATGGATCTGACTATGATCTGAAGGGTGGTGCCGTGGAGCACGTCGAGTCTGTTCGATCATCCATGTGAGTGAAGGCACATTCGACAGTGCTGGGACGATCTTCGTCATCGTGCCAGGCAGTAGAGGAGTGATCATCGAACGCTGTAGTGCTGCGAGATTATGAATCAATGTCGTTCTTATTGGATCTTGTAATGACCTTGAGCAATGACTTCAGACCAGTATTTCCCGGCACTATCATGTAGTAGCCCCTCGCACCGCACCCATGTAGTGTCAGAAACTTGATGCGTCACCACATAGTAAATGTGGCAAATGCCGAAATATTCCTCGTCCGATTAGGATTAGCCCCTTTCCCCTGTAATCACTATCACTCCATCACCTCTTCTCACACGAGTCACGACAACAGTCGCGTTTCTGCTTTCACACAATCACCACTATCACCTCATACACGAATTGCTTGACTGCATTCAAGCGCCAACCAGGAAAACCCGAGCAAGCTTGTTGCAATAGACGCGGAGAATACCCTCGCGCCTGACAGCACAAACGAGACACCGCACCTCAGCAGGATCACATCTTCAAGGTCGCCTCCCAAATACGCGATCGCGATTGTTGCAGATGTGATAATGCCACATTGCGATCACGATGCTGTGACGGCTGCAGGTACCAGATGAGTCTAAACTGGTGATGAGATGCTGGTGATGAAGAGGCTGTTCGAGTTCCGAGCACTGTTGCTATGTGAGACTTGTTCTGATGCTCCGCATGTGGGCGGCCGCAACTGGTGTCTGGCAGAGCTTCTCTGGCTCAATCTCAGATCCGCGGGCCACGTTTAGACTGACGCCCATTACCCGCAAAGCTTACCTTGACGATTGCAATATGTACGGATTCTCTCTGTCATTTGTAGATCTGATTCCTGCCTGACCGGGCAGTCAATGTGATAGTATGACTACACGCGAAGCTTGCCCCTCGATCTGGACTCTTTCGCGCCAGGCCAGCCTGTACAGAAGTGTACGAGACGAGCTCGAACTGGATTTGAAACGGAGATCTGCTAGCACGAATGATCTAGAGCTACATAATTACTAGGTTAATTGCTCCTCCGAGATCAGTCTTCCCGTCGTATGTGCTGTCACAGATCGTGTTGCCATACATGATCAACCTGTGATGACTGTGGCTGATGGTTTGCACCTACTTACTGACGTGCAGGACCTGTATGCTCTACCTTATAAAGCCAAGCCGGCATCAAGCTTTCTTAACTTCTCACCATCATCATCATCCGATCTCCATTCACTCATAATCCCAAAGACTCTTCTCTCTTCCTTCACTTTAGCAACTCAATCACTTTCGCTTTTACGTTCTAGCTGCGGGTTCGGCTTCTACTCACGACTTTCACTCTACAAGATGTACTTCAACTCTATCATCGCAGCTCAGATCTTGGCTTTTGCCAGCGTTGCTTTCGCCGCACCTCAGGTGTCTACCTCTGAGCTCATCATCAAGCAGAACTGCACGATCACTACTGTGGAGCCTCCTCCGAAACAGTTGATCTGCCAGCAGAATGGAGTCTTGACTGCCCGTGATAACGCGGTCACTACCACTGCTACCGAGAGTAACGCGTCTGACTGTTTGGCTGCCTGCAAGGCTGTTGATACATGTATCGCTTTCAGCATCGATGCCTCGACCAAAGTCTGCCAATTCTTCGGCAAGACCATCAAGGAGCAGAACTTTCACGCCGATGTGAATTCTCAGCTTGAGTACAGCAACAAGAACTGCAAGTCTTGTAGACCACCTACTTCGAATCTTCCCGCTGATTTGTCTCCTCAGGTTTCATCGAGCACTGCTCTGGTGATGGCACCTCGACCATCACAGTCAACCATGTCTCCACGGCAGTTTCCACCAAGAA
>Ga0268246_10000814_pt1 | contig 12307 bp, 14 predicted proteins | sample AgamicOrSfe_FD_200242 | JGI IMG/M metagenome (GOLD analysis project Ga0268246, IMG submission 200242) | Agave microbial communities from Guanajuato, Mexico - Or.Sf.e (v2) (version 2) | ecosystem: Host-associated > Plants > Phyllosphere > Phylloplane/Leaf | place: Guanajuato, Mexico | collected...
TGACGGACTGGCCGCTGTGACTGATGGTGTGCTGGCTTGCACTTTCGGTGTGGTTGCTTGTCTTGACAACTTGGGTATCGCCGCAAGCTTGGCGGCGGTGACTGGAGTGCTTCGTGCATGATCCTCGGGGGCTTCGCCGTCTGTTGAGCCAATGTCAGCTCTGGCAGATATGTCGTCTGTGAAAGAGTATACCTTCAATATTGCGTCGGTCTGCACGTCCTTTACGTCGACCTGCTGCCTCTACCCGATCTCGATCTCGCTCCTTATTGTCTTTCTGCTCTTTCTCTTTCTCCCGCTGGCTCTGAACTACTGCTCCGCGTGGTCTTCGTGTACTACTGATATTCTTGCTCCTGCTCGTCTGCTCTTCGTCGTCTGACTCTACAGCGGCGCCTCCGTCATGCTCAGATGGAGAGCCTGGGTTCGAGCCTGTCTTCCGTCTTTTCAGATCTTGCTTCGTACTGCATTGAACGTCAGTCCTGTGGAAATCTGTGATGAGCTCTAAACATACTCGTCGCTCCCCTCACGACCTCGCTTGCCTTTGCGAACACTGCTACCAGCCGTACTCAACGACGGCTCTGCTTTGCTCTCCTCGATGGCCTTCCGTAGAGCTTCCTCCTCGTCGAGCGCTGCGCGACTGTTCATCGTTGATCGTTTCTTCGCACTACTCAAAGCTGCCGCTGCCGCTGCCGCGCTCTTACTCTCGGGATCTCGCTCTCTCAATGCTCGGATCTCGGGCTCTTTCGATGGGGGTGACTTTCGACTCGGCTTACTCGTGAAAAGTTCATAGACGGGAAGGTATCGTGAGTATCGTTGCCTAGACACGGAAATAGAATCAGTATAGGTTAGAGCATCGTCAAAGGTAGACCACTTACCCTTTCGCACTCGTCATGACCTTGTGGAGATCTTTCTTGCAAAGCTCACAGAAGTACTCGTCTGGGCTCATCGCCTCGCTCATGATACCCACGCAGCCTCCGTGTTGCCAGACCTTACAAGCATCGCATTGGATGAACATATCCCCAGCAGCATCAGGGCCGTCGGTTGATGCTGTGGCGCTTGGCGAAAAGTTCCTGCTCGCTTCATTGAGTGGGATTGGCGCGCCAGGATATTCTTGTTTTCGACAAAGACAGCGCGTGATTTCTTCATCCTCGCCGCCCTCTTCTGCTTCGACGTCATCCTCCACTGGGAGTGGGACTTCTTCCTCCATTGGTTCTTGTTCTCTGCGTCTCAACCTAGTCTGACGCGCTTCTGGTTCCAGTCGTTCCATTTGTGAGGAGCTGGGTGTGTATCGATCTTGCGGAAGGAGCTGCTTGGACATGAACGGGCAGTGGTTGCGTGGTTACTGCAAGGTCGAGATTTCTGCAGATTGACGAGGAATTATCCGCAAGAGCTGACCAGTGCAGTAGATCAGCGCCTTCTGGTGCTTCCCACCAACGAGATGGATTCGTGACTGTCAATACTTGCAAGATAGGGAGCCTGTGCGAGATGGGCCTCTGCAGAACTCGGCATCTAACCACTACATCTGGCTGGGGACCTCTCTTTGGCATGTGTCATTGTGGATCCACCACGCTGCACGTGACCGGTAGAGGAGAAGAGGCATCGTGTGAAAGACATGCTTGCGGTGCTTTGGATGGGCGGCGTTACTGTCAGGAAGTTGTTATAAACTCGTGTCGTAGCTCAGGCAAGTCTGCTGCAGTCAAGTTTTCCGAAGCCAAGCCTGACAAGTCAATGCACAAGAGATTTAGGCCTGTGAGTGCAAGCAGGCAGTCGAATCCTGAGGATGGCGAGACGGGAGGGATGGATCGGCAGCTGCAGGGTAGCCACATGGAGGATGTCAAATCAGAACCGCATGGAACGATAACCACAACCTCACACGCCTCACAATATCACCAATATTGCTCTCGGAAACCCTCCAGCTCATTCTCTTGGTCTGTGCAGTCGCTTTTGGTACCTCTCTATCAGTCTGCTGGGACTCTCACGATACTCGCTTTTGCACAAAGGCACTTGCTTCTGCAGTCGTGTTACTCTGAACTTTGATCTTATCGCTCTTCTTCTTGGCTAGGTGTGTTCTACTCTTTGATAATGCTGGAGGACCGGGAAGTACTGTCGTGGGGGCTTGGTGGATGGCTGGCTAGTCTATGAAAGAACCCAAGTCCTGCAGAAGAGTTGGACCGGTGTATTTGGAACCAGAACCAGGGCTACGCAGAATCGGGATGACACGAATCGATAATCAACAAGAACAAATTGGCTGATCGGTTTTGTGCTTGCAGTTTGGTAGACATCCTCGGCGACATCTCTAGTCGAGTCTCACAGAACCCTGCAGTCGTGCCTGTGCCGGCTGGCGTAGGACACACTGCGGTCGCCACACCAAAGAGCCCATGATGGCAACAGTAGCCGGTATGCGATATCACTGGAGCCCAATCAGGAATGGCAGATGATGTGCTTCCTTGAAGATGAATATTCTTGAATAAAAGGAAACTGCTAAGATCATACGTGGCATTGCAGGTCATGAATGGGCAGTAGCTAGTCCTCGATCGCCGGACAACTCTTCTCCGGTATATCCTCACCGTCCCATCCGGCCTCTTCCTAAGCGGCGTCTTCGATCCCGCCTATCCGTCGAGGAAGTGGAAGGCATCATTTTTCCAACACTGCCGCCAAGTCTTTTTGGGTCACCACGCGACATGCTGGATCGTGCAGAGGCTTCTGTTTATCGTCCCAGCCCCATACCCGTGCAGGAAGATGAGGATCATGACCACGTCTGCGAATGTGGGGGTACCCATGTCCTTGAAAGTGACGAAGAGGAGGAAGTAAAGGCATCTCCGCACGCTCGTTACGCCTGGCAAGAACACATGCCAAAGTACCAGAGAGAGTCCGTGGATCCTACAGCATATCGCATAAAGTCTCCGCAGCCTCTTTCTGCCACGTCCTCGGCAGATGGGTACGAGTCTTTTGAAAATACCAACAATAAGAAGAAACGAAAAATTCCCGTGCCTGGTACATTCGCTGAGCTTTCGTCTCTCGATAACATGGGGACCGATGTCTCTCCGCAGATCGAGGGAGGCTCTCCTGGCGAGCGCGCCTATCAGTCATATCACGCGTCATCTTCGTACTCCTCTGTTACTGGTGTTGGGATTTCTGGAGCTGGACGTGGACGCAATGGCAGGGCGAGTCGGTATGCCAACGAGCGGAAGCCAATCGCAACGTCCACAAGTGGCTTAACATCAGGTTTGAGTGGTAAGTTCAATCCCGAGACTGCTTCTCGGACCTCTATCCGGTTCGATTACGGTCTGCGACGGAGTCTGACGTATCCACTCGACCACGCAGAACAACAAGGCATCATCTCAGCCGCCATGGCAAGTGCCGCCGCGAACGGGCAATCGGGTGTGGTGGAGGGTCAAGAGCACGTCAGTCTGTTGCAACGACAGTCGCCAGACTCGTCTGCTGTCAAAGATTTTACCTTCGAATATCCGTCTGACTCGGCGAATAAGATGGGTAACTCTGCGCGGGTCCTTCCTCCGAAAGGCGCCGGAAGGTTGCAATCTTCTACTGCTCAGGGCACGCAGACATCCGGCCGGAACGATGGTCAATATTCCGTGCCCAGACAGGACGACCAGTATGCGCCTAATCGTGCAGCTGCGCCGCCACCGAAGCCTCGTCGACCAGGAAATGTGCTTCGTGGCGCCGCTCAGCAACGAAGGCAACAACAGACCTACAATAACAGGTCAAATCCTCCAAGACGCGAGGACATGTACATTTGCGAGTTCTGTGAATATGAGAGTATATATGGACGCCCCCCTGCTGCACTCATCCGGCAATATGAAATCAAGGACTGGCGCGAACGGAAGGCCAAAGAATTGAATCGTCGCCGACTGGAAAAGATGAAAGCCAGAGGTCGCAAGAACCGGAAGGGTGGCAAGAACAACTACCAAAATTCAGCAGCAACACCAACAGATATTAACCAACAGCCCTATGATGATCAATACGATCCCCCAGATGATGACGACAGCCAGGGCGAGGAAGACTTCTTTGAGGAGGGTGATGATGACGATGTGCCGTCTTTACCTGCAACGGAGAGTGTTGTTAACGGGCGGCACCATCGAAATCAGGGTCTTGATTCACGATATAAAGACTATGGCTATCCTCCGCAGGACAATCGTGTCCCCTTGGATCCTCCGCTGCATACAACGGCTGTCCGGCATTGATAGATTGGTATTGGGTGAGTTGACACTCCGTCTTGGACATTGGTTTTGTTTAGCGTCATTGGTGAGGATTTTTCTGTTCATTATATCCCTGTACGACACACAACTGTATAGAACGCTTTGTACAGCACTCTCTCTTCTCTCCACGCTCTCCTCGAGATCATAATGTGATTATGGTCTTGCTGCACCTAGTGTGACATGTTTCCTTGTGAAGCCATATGATCACCGCTATCGAATAGTACCAGGGCAACTATCTCTACGGCAGTCTCCCGGGGCTGTTGTCAATATATTTGCCTGGACGGTACGACTGCTTGTGTTGTTGCTAGTCCGCGCATTAGTCGCGGTTCTTGTCCGCACAAAGCGCTCAATAAAGCTATCGCCAAATCGACTCTCTCCGAGGACAAAGGCAACGAGTGTTATTTGTGCTGGCGATAAAGGTTGCAGTGTCTTGTCCGATGACCTCTCTTCTTTGTATATACAAAGGCACCTCATAGTCACTAACCCGCAGACCTTGCTCGAGACTAGTAACAAGGATCGAAACTTACGAACAAAGCCTGCGCTCTTTGACAGGCCAACAATGAATCATCAATGTCGATCTTTGTGTCAGATGCGTTTCAGGCTCATCGAACAAAGGTTGCTGCTCATTGCTATTGTGACGCAAACCTGACGCATCATCTCTTTGACACGAAGGCACATGGTGCTGTCTATAAAGTCAGCCGCCCATCTCCAACACTTTGACTCTGCAGTTCAGTTTCTTTTGTTGTATTTTCGCTCGTCCTTACTCTCTCCGCCAACTCCATCACACAGGATCTTCCCGGCGTTTCCGGATACTCTTCGTCAACAAGTCACTCCTATTATCAATCGCTCTGGTAGTATTGATAATCAGTACAGTCAAGATGTCCAAGTTTACCCTCATCGAAGTCTTCGCATGCGGGCATGCACGAAGCGTCCTCAGTGCACGTCCTCAACTGGAGCCGTTCTGCGCCACCGCCATGACACAGATTACAGCATCAAATGGACATGCCAACTGTCTATACACAAACGCGTACTGTCTCCTGGATGCTTGTCAGGCTCAGGACTTCGACCCTACTATTGCCGAGCCAGCGTATGATGTTGACGAGCATGTCCGTCTGGACTTGCTCCGAGCTGAATACACTGAAGCGCGTGAGGAGACCCACTACGCCTGTCGCTATCTGAAGACCTTTGATGAAATCACCCTGCGCACCTACGACGACCTTTGTATCGGTCTGCCCGCATCGTTCTCAAAGGATCATGATCTCGCCAATCTCGTTGCTGTTGTTCTCGCACGCATGGAGGAGGCCATCCGTTCCCGTGCTCCAAGGGTCACATACGAGGCCAATGCAACGCACGCTGCGTTTCTGCTTCAGGAATTGAAAGCGGAAACGGCGGACATGGTTCACTTCGGTGGAAAGATCGCCCAACTGCAATCGCAGCTTGATGTGGCAGGGTTGTTGCGCAACATCATCTATACGCCCGAGGATGTTGAGAATGGCACGAACATCTACTGGACTGCTTGTGGTGAGCCAATCGAACGGGAGAAGATTGCGATGCGCATCTTCCAGCCACACATTACCAGCTGGTCACACGTCGCAATGTCAGCCTCAAGCGTCGACGACAGTGGGTATGACTCTGACGACGCTGCAACAACTCCTGCTACGTCTGAAGAGGACCAGGCGGCTGCTGGGCAGGGCTGGATGGAAGATCCCAACAGTGACAGAATCCTCCATCCTTGCTTCAAGTCTACCCCAGTCCCTTTTGTTTGGTAACATTGCAGCTTGATGCTCGATGTCCCAGGTTGTCCGGTCGGAGCTCCTCTGTTGGTGGTTACTGGGTTCGAAAACAAGATATGTGCTCTATGGAAGGATGGGATTGGCGTTCTGGAGTCTGGGATCAGTGTATATAGGACCTCCAGATCTTTCGAGCTGGTTCTCGACGGGTCACTAGTCTGTAGATAGTACAAAAAAAGAAGAAAAACTGACCTCAAAATTGTTTCACGTACTAAGTGGTGACTGACGATGTGTATTTGTCAGGGCGTGCGGTATCGCCGCCCGCGCAGTTCTTCGATCACGAGATGCCGAACGCGGACAGTGAGGCATTCCAAGAAAGAAAAGACAAAGAAGCGCGAACAATACTAGGGCTTCAACGCGTATCTACACGAGCAGTGACTTTGCAAAGCACAAGACACGATGCTGAAACCATGTGAGACGGCCTAGACGCGTGAAGAACTGTTTGGCGTGGTCCCGGAGCAGCCATGCAGTCTGAAAACAAAGTCCTCACCACCAACAATCCAATCAGTCCAATGGACGATGACAAGAACAGCACGTCTACCAGCCGGCCATCTGTCGATATGACCAGACGTCAACATTTCGAGACGACAACGGATATTGCCGCGGCATCTCTTGTGCGAAGGATACTCGGCTCACACCAGCTCAACATTGCTAGCCACGCTCCTGACCGACACGCGGACAACAACACTCAGACACTCGATGCCAACCTGCCGCCCTTGACAAGCTCAAACGAGATCGACTTGCAACTGTACGCCCTTATTGCCATCCTTATCAAGGATTGTGTGCAGTCATGGTACTCGAGATTCACCACAGATCATACTTTCGTAGATGAGCTACTGCAAATCATAGCACACTGCACCCGTGCGCTGGAAGAGCGCCTTCGAAGGGCTGATCTTGAACGACTTCTCCTGGATACTATCCCAGCAGCTATCGATATCCATATACAGAGTTAGTTTGGACCGAATGCTTCCAAAACCGCTACGAGGAAGCTATGAATGCAGCTGATGTACAGTACAATTATAGCATTTCGACAATGCCGCGACCTGGCTGCAAGTCGACATCTGCCTGCAGATGATCGTATATTGTATTCTACATTACTGCCGCATACTGCACTATTGCCCACCCCTACCGATTCATCGTCATGTGACCAGCAACAGCTGCATGAGAGCACATACCGCAGGCTTCTTGCTGAAGGCATTTTGGCTTTACTTGTGCCGGCTGAAGACCTTCGTAATACATGCCTGAAGTCGCTGCTGACAGAGATACTGGCAGATATGATACTGGGTGGACTGCTCAGTAAGAAGCTGTGCGACGGAACCTTCATATACGATATGGTACAGCGTGCAGCAGACTCGGCAAGAGGAGCTTCGAAGCCATGGGCTGCCATGGAGACGCCATCGCAGCCAGCAAAGATAGATCGCCTTGCGCACTTCGGACTCCTCTCTCCAAGATCACCAACAGCAACTCACGAGATAACGAATGTCTTTTGGAGCATAGTTGGCTATCTAATACTGACTGCCAAATATTTGCAGACATGCTTCAACTCATGGATGTGGACGACCAAGCTGCCCACACGATCGTCATCGAGAGATAGCACGATTCACGATGCTCCTCGACCGGACACTTTCGTTGACCTTGTCAGCGGCATTCAGCACGAAGAGGTGACCACAATACCGAAGCCCGCGGTTCACCTTCCTATGATCTCTTATCATCTATGGACAATGGCGGCAACAATAGTCGATCTTGCTGAGCGTATGCCATGGCTAATTGGGATTGCAAGATTGACCAGGCATTTCCTACTACAGCACTTTGGCGACTATGACGGCTATCTTGACAGGTAAGCAATCTCAGATGTGATCAGTTGTGGCAAGATACGTGTCGTGATAGGCCTCTCGGCTACGTGCTACGTGTGATTAGGCGAGCATTGGGCCAACAATCTCCGTCATGCAGGGACCTGTCATACCCTTGTTGTCAGCTCCCCTTAATCAAGCCCATCTATATGATGACTTGCAAATGCAGTGGAGGATATCATGTGTCCGTTGTGGAGACAAGTCCAGCAAAGCACAGTGACGAGATCGGCTAGGTCCATGGTTCCACTCGTGTTTTGCTAGTATTGCGGCCTCAGGGAAAGTAGCAATGATTCTTTGCGTTGCTTAGTCTGATGCAATACTGAAGGATACCAAAGACTCAGTTCGACATGAATTTGCATGCTACCAATCGTTCAACGAAGCTTAGGCTGGGAAAGCGCAATGTTCCGTGTTGCGGATGCACCTCGTCCGAAGCTTGTGGATGTGCTTTAGTCGTATACTCGAAACGTGCTGTGTCTGATCTTTGCTTGTCTGTTTCACGCATTACTCGGCTAACAACATCTGACAGAGTCTTGGCTCATGTGGTTCTGAAACCAGCCTTTCCACTATCGAAACATCTGCCCGGTATCTTGTTGGCATTGAGAACATCACTCTTCCCGGAGAATACTATGTTATCCACGAAGACAACACCAACCACCACTGTAGACCCTTCCGCAACCAAGCAAAAAGCTTCTAGGGGTGCGGCTGTCGCGATCCTGAATGCCGTGCCAGCCAGTATTGCACATCTATATCTGAAGCCCTCAATCCAAACATCACAACACACGACGAGTAAACAAAGAGAGCTTGACGAGATCGAGCAGATGGTGGCCGCTGTTCAACGTGATATCTTGTCTCCATTTGGCGCAGACGAATATCTCACGAAGCACCTTTTGTACACAATCCTCGACCACATTGTGCTCGAGATCTTCCCAGAGCTCAGTCAAAAGACTGTGAGCCAGATTCTTGCTGATAAGGAAGTAGCCATTGGATCCGAACAGGACGACCACTTGGAGTATGCCGTATAATGCACGGTCGAATCGGACCAACCTGCTTGCGCATGTCAGCTCATACTATCATGAGCAGACGGTAGAGCGGCATATACTCGCGGGCGATCGCTACTCCAGTCGCAATTGGAAGCCGGCTGCAAACTGCGCAATGCGCGAGTGCTTGAGCTATGTTAGATCGTGGCAGGGGACCATGTTACTGAAAGGCCAATGTCCAATGTCACAAACTGGCATTGTTACCACGAAACAGAATGCTCGAAGTGCATGGCCAGCTAGTCGTCATGCTGCCAAACATGAAACGCTACAGGCACATCCATTGACCCGGGACACTCTAAAACTTGCAAGGATAATCGATCAAAAGCAAGGGATGCCGTGTGCCGTGCGGACGAACACCTGGAGGGTTCACGATGTTGCAAGCGCGGCAGAGCATCCGGTTCTGCGAGAATAGACTATAGCGGAAAGTACTCCTCGACGCGCAACCGAGACTCCTTCGCGCGGCTGAGCATGAACATTCTCGAAGCTGGGTGATCGGCAAATGTGCTTACATTCATGCTTACTGCAGATAAGACTGCCACGCTGCGTCGTCGTGATACCTCTGCGACGATCAGACACCGCAGACACAGAGACGTGGAAGTCTTGCATCCGATCGAGTCACAACGCTGTCTCACGGAGCGGCACGCGGTATGGACGGCAGTGATTCTAGTGTGAGGAAATGCACAACAGGGGTTTAGGATATCCTTGGGCATCTGGCACGACGTGCTCGTTTCCGTGACGAAACAACAAATACTATGACCAGCGCCAGCAAAGGAGAAGGAGGTATGGCACGGCTCGAGTTGTTTCCGGTGGGCGATGCAATCTCTCGGGAAGAAGCGATAGTAGATTGGCAAAGTGCGGTAACATACTCCTAGTATACTTTCGACTGATATATTAGACCTTTGCCAAGGTGATAATTGCTCCTGTTACACTTGGCGCTCAATGTAGCACGGGACAGTCAGACACAGTCAACTGCGGAATCAGTACGCGCGCCAGCATGGCATGTTCCGCTAGACTTGAGAGGCGGCAGGCCAGCATGTCACTACCTTGATGGTTCAACACGACGACAATATACTTTTGACTAATAAGATGCAACATACGGAGTACAATATACAACAATCCCGCTCGAGGCCGTCCTATCCGCGCCTCTTCACGAGTTGCAGATTGACTATTGACCATGTCGATCGCCAAGAGTAGCGTGGCCGAACCGCTCAAGTGCTTTCCGTTGCAGAGAAGCGGAAGAAGGAGGGATGATCGAGTGGCAAAGGATACTGATCGCGGATCGGATCAACTTGGAAACCTGCAAGCTGCGGATCGATCTTGAGTCGTACAGGTATCGTGAAAGATGAAGCCGGATGGATGTACATTTTGCCGTCCCGGTCCGATTGCTCTCGGGATTCCCGTCTCGTCTTATGGATTGTTTTTTAAGTGTACCGCCTCTGGCTTGGGGTTGGGTATGTATCATGATGTATGGGCACCAGGCACGCTTGCATAGAGGATGAGCGAGCACTCCATGACAGGATGACAGGAACAAAGGCACACATATCTACCTCGGTACAGAACTCAGTTCTGCTCAGGCAGTCATTCTGTGCGGCAGGAACCCAGACGGACGAATGCAGTAGTGCAATGTTTCATGTACATGTAGTACAAACAAAGTTTCCCACGAACCAGTGGACGGCTCCACAAGCGTTAAATTCTTATCTCTGCACTCTGACAGGACGGCTTCAGACGCGGCCATGGTTCGTGCTTTCGCCACCGTGAGCCACCCGCAAAGTCGGAATCTGTCCGGCCGGCCGCCCGCTGGGTGCGCCCAATTGCACCATTGCTCTGAAGCTTGTTGTCTTTTTTGCTGCTATGTAGTGCAAGCGGCTCGGGGTTGACAGGAGGCTTGGCGGATTGCGCTTTCGAGGGTTCGAGACTAGGCATGAACGATGGGCCCGGGAGGGAGGCAGGAGTCGTACAAGGAACGAAACCATGCCTCTGTTGTTCACATATTTCATCTCAAATCTTTACTGAAGTTGGATCTTGTATTGATGGTGTTACTCGCCAGATGATATGGGGAAGCTGTGAGAGCATGAGTGACGTATGAGCCAAATTATCTCGCTGCTTCGCTGTACAAGCACGGTGTGTCAGGTATCAGCAACATGCGGCTGAAATTCGACGGGCCATGTCTTTTCCGTCTCGACTTTAGCTTCAAAGCTTGGCACTTTAGCCTTCAAACGATGAAACACGCTCCGATGCGATATGCGAGCGATGCCTCAAGCTTGTATTTTGGCTATAGTGCTCCGATCTTGGAGTGATACTGTACTGTACTACTACGTACTGAAGATCGCGAAGATGCGCGAGGTTCTTGATTGTTTACAGCGTGTCCGAGACGCCAACGGTGAATCACTCCCAATCACATTGAGATTTGAGATTCGGGTTGGATCGCTCGCTACTCACACTCGCACGCTGCTCGTCGGCTCTTTCCTTACTCTTACGTTGCGGATCTCAATCGATGGAAGAATATTCAGCAGCGCTTCTGACTATGTCTACGCGCGATAAGGCTCGATTGCGTCAGTTACGACTCGAGCATCCATCATTTCTCAATGACACCACACTCGAAAAAACACCACTTGATACATTCAGATCTTCTTTGTTGTCTGTTGAAGTCGCCCTACCCAATGCCGCTCATCCATTCGAATTACATGCCAGTTTTTCCTCCTCCCAGTCCCGCAGTTGATGCCCATGGACGCCTCGCTGATAGATTAATCCTCCTCAATGCAGTCATAGCTCATATCTCCTCATCAATTCGATTCAATTCACAACTTTCACCATGCCATGGTCGCCGACCATAACTTCTCACCGCAGTAGACCTAGCTCGTACACCTTTTTGCCAGCCGGCCTGGGCATGACATCGACCCCAGCATAGCATTCCCCTTCACTGCATCCGCGTACGCTTCAACTCCGATCCGTCGCCTTCTTGTGCAGCCCTCCTTCTGGACCCGCCCTCAGTGTCCTGGCTACTCCCCTCGCTCGCGCGTGTCCTCGAAACCGTCTGCAATCTCTCGACCAAGCGACCCACAGTCATGTCGCGAATAGGCTCATGGCCTTGAGAAACAGCATCCTCGCTGTTCATCATGTTAGTCAAGGCGCTGAGGGCTCTCTCCTCGTCCTCATACCGTCTCCGTCCGAGCCGTTGACCCGAACCTCCTGGTGACGAAGTGGACATCGAAGATACCACAGTCGAGGCTGGTGAAGAATTGTTTGATTGATTCGTCCGGGCGTGGCCCATTGTCTGGGTGAAGGGAATTTGCGACTCGCCCCAGGCCCGGTGGACAAGTGGAAGGTGTTGGTTGTTTGGGATTGAAGCAAGATCGTTCATGCCGCCTGGCGCGGTATAGTCCGTTCTGTAAGATGAATACGCTGGCTGAGTATCA
>Ga0268246_10000815_pt1 | contig 12307 bp, 14 predicted proteins | sample AgamicOrSfe_FD_200242 | JGI IMG/M metagenome (GOLD analysis project Ga0268246, IMG submission 200242) | Agave microbial communities from Guanajuato, Mexico - Or.Sf.e (v2) (version 2) | ecosystem: Host-associated > Plants > Phyllosphere > Phylloplane/Leaf | place: Guanajuato, Mexico | collected...
GGTAAAGTGTGCCGGCTGTAGAGCAGTTTCACTTCAGGTGTTCACTTGCCAGCGATCATGATGATGGCTTTGTACGCAGGATCCGAGTTCGATGTATCAGGTAGAGTATTGTCTGCGACACGAGCGACAAAGTCACCTATGCTTTTGACTGGGCGGATAGCATAGATGGCAGCATGGATAGCGGCAAAAACGGTGGAGACACTGAGGAGCTTCATGCACTCCCACTCCATGTCCAAATCCAGTACCTGATAGGTAGACCAGGAAGTTTGGTGGGCACGAGCTGCACCGAGCACTCTCGCCAAGCCAGAAAACAAAAGCACCTTCAGAAAGACGGACCCAAGAATGTCATCCATGGCGGCGTTGATGAGAGCCGCAGCTTCGTGGTCACTTTCTGCGGCGAAGTGACCCATTGCTTGATAGACAAGAATTCCAACGTTCACAATCTGTGGTCCGGTGTGAAGAACAGGCTCGAAGAGTGCACTCCAGAAGTGTTTGTTGGTCGCCTCAAGCTATCGAGTGTCAGTATGATTAAGACGTGCCGCGTGCAACAAGAAGGCTCACAAGTCTCTTATGCGTCAAGGCAATATTGCCGACCAAAGTGAACGACGTGGCCAGGGCGAACACACTGGCGATGAAGCGAAAGATGACGCTCTTCCTTGAGCCGGATCCGTATGCAGACTGGACGCCTGCGAAGATGATGGTGACAAGCATGAGAAGCCAGAAGACAACAACCTAGAAGACCGTACAGCCCACTGACTTTGCCAGCAAGTCGTCTTTGAGCCAAGCAATGGGCTTGGCGCGATCCCAGGCAGGTCGGCGTTCGTCGCGGATGCCGTCCAAGCCAAAGCCCTCATATTCCTCCTCATTCCGATTTCCTTGCGCTTGTTGGTCGGCCTCGGCTCCGAGAAGAGGTTGTCCAGCCTCGTTGTCGTCGGACGGCATGCGCGCAGGAACGAAAGGCAGATATCTGCGGAGAACATCCATGATCGACTGTTGAAAGTCAGTAATGTTGTCACTGCTCAAGGATGCGTGAAGCGTACCGCCATGGGATCAACTTTGTATCTGTGCCAATAGGTATAGATGTGATCCGGCTGGGTATCCAAGTTTCGGGAGGGAATGGGGTTACCTAAAAGCACGCTGGAGAGTGCTGTACTGTGAGATCCCATACCAAGAGGAAATCTTTTTCCATTGATCTCCACGGCATGTTCGTTGCCACAGATTCGGCCTTCGTCAGCCTGCAGGCATGAGTACTTGGGTGGGTCTGGCCACACTTCGTCGGTGATCCTGGCATAACATGCAGCTCTGGGACAGTCCAACACTCAGAGCGATCATTGTTGCATTCAGTACCGCACATAGTTGGACACGCGTCGTCATTTCGCGGGTATGATTGGTAGTTGTCCCAGACAATCGATTCCGTGGTGGTCGTCCAATTGTAGGTGGCGACGTAGCCAACCTCGTCGGCCGACACGCAGAAACATTTTTGGAGGCTGAAGCTATCTGCGGAGACAAGTCGTGCGCAGATGAGCGCGACAACGCAGTGATGATGTTGTGGATGATCATGTCTCTGGCTCAACCTGGTCAATACAGGTACATGCAAGGTACGTGCCGCAGGGGAAGCGGCTGACTCCTGCGCTTTATACAAACAGGAAAGACTGCATGGTGGGGAACCAATATTGCTGTCTGAGCGTCAAGGATGTCATCGACCCAAGGCTGCGAAACAGAGCTTCTGGAGCCGTGCCATGATAGTGAGAAAAAGTTCGTGGTTGGGCGAGTGGTTCTTCAAACTCTTCATAGCCTAACAGACTGATGTGGTTTGCCAGTGAGCGTATGAGGCTCCACTTGCTTACAGCAAACCTTCCCGATACCGTAAACGACCAGGCGTTCGCAACCCTGTACAAGCTGACCTTTGTACCCCTGATTGCGCCTTGCGGTGATTCCGCTGTCGCAACATCCTTTGACAAACGCCTGTGGTGAAGCTGCTGACTCCAGGTGACACAAAACATCTCCGGGGAAAATTGGCGGCCTTGAACATGCATGACCGGCAGAAGATGCACTTTGTGCGAGACGTTCCTTCTGCCTGTGCGTCAGGCTAGCCACAGGTCAAAGTTCTCTTGCCAAGAATAATTTGAAATGATAGGTTGATCATGATGATGTTGTTGACTGGATGATGCATCAAGCAAGCAAGCAAGAAGAGAAGAAGCAAACGAAGAAGCTACGAGAGCAGGGTAAGGCTAGGTTAGGTATCTGTAACGAGAGAACAGTATCACGTGAGTGGCAATACGAAAGACGTTGACTTCTGAGCTAGCGGCCGAGTCCGAGAAACTCAAGACCTCCTGTCGGCGATAAAGCGACTTCGAACTTCACAACTTTTCGCTTGCGGCATCATTGATTCCAGCATCATTCGCTGTGTCGTAGCTATCGCGGCGGACGCGGCCATCAGCTTGCGCCTGCAACCTCCCCGAACCTTGAAACTCACCCGGCTAACGCCTCATCTTCATCACCTCGCAAGATCATGGGGAGGCCGCCAAAGTATACGACGAGCAAAGACCGGCTGGAAGCACGCCGAAACCAATGTCGGATCAACCAGCGCGCTTGGCGAGCGAGGGCAGCTGCAGTCAAGGTCGAAGACCGCTCAGTGTCGCCGTCCTCGACTGGCTCAAGTAAGCAAGGCTCGCCGAGCAGCAACATTACTTCAGAAGACCTCCGTCAAGCTTTGACGAAACGTATCGCGAATGACCCCGATCAGGAGAAGTCTGACATCTCAACACCATCGCTCTCAACGACGAACTCGTATTCTGGGACGTCATCAATGCACACTCCCATAGCGAATATTGCCGACTGGAGGACACAATTACCACTCATTCATGCTCGCGATTTTGCGCCATCACAATATGATATACCAGTACTTCTTCCCCAACCGTCCCCAGCCCATCATATTTCTCTGCACGAACTTCGGCAGATAGATTACTATCGTCGTGTCATGATTGGCAGGCTAGATGGTGCTTGTCCGTCACAACTTTGGACTCAAGTTGTTCTCCCCGCCAGTTTCAGTGAACCTGCTATCATGCACGCCCTCGTGGCATTTGCGGGGTTGCACGAGGAAGGGGAGAAGGATGTTCAAAAAGCTCACCCGTCTTCCGAAAGGAATTCCAGTCCGGGTAACGAAGCCAGTGGTCGAAAGCCACGAAGTGCATTTGAACTTGGGCAGATCAACAAAGCAATTAGGGCTTTGGTGCAGCACAATGACACATCGAGTAATGGCCGAGCTCGTATGGCTAATACTGAGTCAAACATGGAAATGGTCCTCATAGTCTGCTTACTGTTCCTTCTCCAGGACATAATGGCCGGAGACTACGATGCTGCTCTTTCTCACCTCCAGCATGGCATATCTATGATTGAGAAATGGTCATCTCGGAAGCATTTCAATCGTGAAGGAGGCTTTCAAAGTAAGACATGCGAGGCACTACTGGCACAATTCCAGCGAGTCGACATGGTGGCCGCAAACTGGGGCAAAGGTCACAGGATGAAGCTGTTGCTCTCCGAGGAAGAGATGAACGCAGATTTTGTGCTTGGTACACTTGATCATGCTCGGACTCGTCTGTACATGATACTGAACTGGTTTTATGAAATCGAGAGAGTCAAGACTGGTGATGACAAAGGACATCCTCTGCAAGGTTGTCAAAACAACAACGCTAGTACCATTGATCGACAGAGAATGTGGATCAAGCATCATCTGACGACCTGGTACATTGCTTTTGGCAGCTTTCTTGCAAGCAAGCAGCTCCCTGGACTCAACCGCTCCTTCTACTCACCTCATGCAATGCCAGACTTTGCTACTCCAGGCATTGAGCAGTTCTCACCAGACATGGCGCTAGTGAGCACAGACAGCTCGCTCTATCTCCAAGTCTTCGCGGTCGCAGTCGCGTGTGCACGGGCACTTAACGAGCTCTGCGCCCATAGCACACCTGGCGGAAAGGTCTACATTGATATGGGCACGATTGCACCCCTCTACTTTACAGCTGTGCAGTCATCAACGCATCAGAGAAGGGCATTACTCATCCTCCAAGGCCTGGTCAAGCAGAATTGCTTCTGGCATGATGAAGCCGCTTTCTCGTGGGCGGCCGGCCAAGCTGTGGATGTGGTGGACTGAAGAACGAATTGGTCTCATGGTATCACCACACCTCACGACGCTCCGATTGCTAGTCGCTCGTCGTGCTGCTCACTCTTAACCTACCCCGCAGATCATTCTTGGAGGCGGCTTGGCACCTTGGCACCGTCTGATCATCGTGACGCAGCACCCACACGTGCTTCATACCTCGAAATGCCATTGGGTTTCAGTCACGTTGCGACACCTCGTCATGGCGAGAGGTATGACAATCTCGGCCTTGATGCATCGCGCTGCAGACACGGAGTATATGTCGGAAATGATTTGCAGGTATAGAAGGCTGCATGGCCCTCTGAAGCCTTTGACGCTTGCATACACTACCTGCCAGAAGTCTCTCGACCACTCGCCATCATGAAAAGCGTCTCTCTTCTCGCACTCTCTGGCGCTATTGCTTCAGCAGCTCTCCTGCCTCGCCAGTCTGTCAACTCCACTACAACTGGTGCTGTCAACACTACCACCTGCAATGGCCGCACCTATGTATACAACGAGCTTGCCGGATATGGCTACGTGCCCAGCGACGCGTATGACAAGTTCGGAGATACTATTGGAGGCATTGGTTCTTCCATTGCTATCCCTCGCAAGTCTTGGACTGTCAGCAAGAAAGGAGTCTACACAGGAACTCTTTATGCTATTCCTGACAGAGGCTGGAACACCGAGGGCACATTGAACTACCAAAGTCGAGTCCAGAAGTTCCAGATCTCCTTCACCCCACAGCTCACCAACAACGCATCGAACCCAGTCACCACAAACATCGACCTGCTCTACCAGGACACCATTCTCTTCACCGACCCAAAGAGTAATCCCACAACTGGCCTCGATGCCAATGACAACGGACCCTACCTCACTTACAAAGGCTTCCCTCAGCTGCCTAGTGCTACATACACCGGAAATGGATTCGGCGGTGCAGGTACTGGCGGCACAAGAGTTGTCAACGATAATGAAGGCCTGGTCGTTGCTAACGATGGTACTTTCTGGGTGTCCGACGAGTATGGACCGTACATCTGGCAGTTCTCGGAGAAGGGCAAGATGCTGCAGGCTATCATGCCACCGCCGGCATATATCCCGATGCGTAACGGTAGCATCAGCTTCTCTGCTGACTCTCCAACTGAATACTCTGGCTTGGTATGTGTGGATTGTCTCGGCCAAGCAGTCCTTTCGCTAACTCTTGACAGACCGACGATGTCAATCCTGCCAACCCCGACACTGGTCGCGACAACAACCACGGTCTCGAAGGCCTGACCATCTCTACTGACAACCAGTACCTCTATGCACTCATGCAAGCCGCTCTTATACAAGATGATGGCACTAGTGGATCCAAAGAGACATATACTCGCATGCTGCAGTACGACATCTCCGTTGGTACACCAGAGCTCGTTGCCGAATACGTCGTTCCTCTTCCATCGTACATTCAGACCACCGGCAAGAGTCATGTCGCTGCACAATCAGAGATGCATTATGTGGATGGCAAGCAATTCCTCGTCCTTGCCCGTGACTCGAATGCTGGACGTGGTCAGGCTAGCTCGACCAGCTTGTACCGTCATGCCGATGTGTTCGATATCTCGACTGCAACGAACATCCTTGGAAAGTACGATTACTACAATGCGGCTGTTGCGCCAGCTGGTGTCTTGGCTGCCAACCTCACAGCTGCCACATACTGCTCATGGCTGGGTATGTATCAATGAACCATTAGCGATACCTTCCACTGACGTATGTCCCAGACTACAACGTCAACTCCCAGCTCAACCGCTTCTACCTCCACAACGGTGGCGCTCAGGACAATGGTCTACTCAACGAGAAGTGGGAGTCTCTTGCACTCGTCCCAGTGACACCATCCAACGACGGCTCCGATGGCAACTTCTTCCTCTTCAGCATGAGCGACAATGATTTCATCACACAGGTAATGACGCAGTGTTATCCCCTACTTGCTTGGAAGTTTGCTAATGTGATTCCGCAGAACGGCCACCTCAATGGCGGCGAGTTCAACTACAGCGATGCTAGCGGCTTCAATCTGGACTCGCAGATCCTGTCCTTCAGAGTCACTCTGCCGACTGGAGACGCTCCCGGGTCATGATTGATAGAGGGATGAGGGAGGGGACGAGCCGAACGATCGCGACGGATCTTGGTCCGCAGATTAGCCTAATAACCTTAAATCGACGATCCGAACCTAAATTAATGGCGTCTTATGTTCGCAACACAAAAAACGTGTTCCAGTCTGAAATTGCATTCGCCATTTCCATGAGCTCGGTGATCTTGATGTATACTGTGCGACCATGACCCCATACCTCATGCCTACGATGTCGATGAGCTGCAAGCAAAGTACTCAACTGCCGGCCAGCAATGCGGAATACTGCAGTTGAGATCAAGATCGGAATTGTATTTATGCATCCATGCGGAGTGCCTTATCATCTCCGCGCCGAATGAGGCAGGAGTGAATGGCTTGGCTTAGCAGAGCATCTTTCTTCAACGACGCCCCTCGGCTGCGTCAATTATATATGTGACTCACCACTTCCATGGCTGCCTAGGACGTGTAGATGCGTGTTTGTGACTGTAGCCTGGCATGAAAACATAGAAACACATCCCATATCTCCCCTACCCGGCGTCGACTGCACAGCACACATATTTGTCAGCTGCTTTGAAATCAATCCCCTCAAATGGCCGACAAGTCCGCCGCCGAATCGGCCTCCATGCCCATCGCAGCCCCCGAGCCCGAAAAGGACATGGAAATGGAAGAGAAGACACGGCCGATAAGCAGCCACTCCTCTTCCGACGACGACACCAAGCCGAAGAAGACCTACAAAAATGGATCCTGGTACAACCCGCTGACATGGAATCCTCCACCACCGCCCAAGGAACGACCCATCAGCAACGAATTCAGCACGAACATCATCTCCCAGTCTATCTTCTGGTGGGCGAACGGCCTGCTCGCCGTGGGCTACAAGCGTCCGCTGGAACTGCAGGATTTGCCACGCATTGCGCCGGAACGGCATAACAGGCCCATCACCGAACGCCTCGAAGCTGAATTTCAGAGACGCGTGGACAAGGGCGAGAAACACCCGCTGATGTACGCGCTGAATTGGACGTTCTTCGCAGAGTTCTGGTTTGGGGGCGCGTGTCAGCTGTTGGCGATTGTGCTGATGACGCTGAGTCCGTTGATGTTGAAGTATATCATTCAGTATTCGTCGGACGCGTATTATGGCGATAAGACGAACTCGGGACAAGGTGTGGGATTGGCGGTCGGGGTTATTGTGATGCAGTTGACGGGTGCGATGTCGATCAATCAGTGGGCGTATCGCTCGTTGGTGGTGGGTGGGATAGCGAGGGGGAGTCTGATTTCGTTGATTTATGCGAAGAGTCAGGTCATCTCGGCGAGAGCACGAGCGGGTGGGAGTGGTGTCACGAAAGCTAGTGAGGAGAAAGTCGTAGACGAGAAGAAGAAGCCGAAAAAGAAGACCAAGAAGTTGAGCAAAGAGGAAGAGGCAAAAAAGAAGGATGACGAGGAAGAGGGCTGGTCAAACGGGCGCGTGTCGAATCTGATGAGCACCGACACGTCAAGAATCAATCAAGCTGTCGAATGGAGTCAGCTGCTTGTCACTACGCCGATCCAGGTCATCATTGCATTAATCCAACTTGTGATCAATTTGGGCCCCTCGGCACTCCCTGGCTTCGGTCTACTTCTCATCATGGGTCCAGGCATGTACTTCATCACCCGATCACTGGCACGACGAAGAGGCAAAACAAATAAGATCACGGACGCGCGTATCTCTTTGACGCAGGAATTGCTGGGGAGTATTCGGTTTGTCAAGTACTTTGCGTGGGAGAAGTATTTCCTCGACAAATTGGAGGTGCTGAGGAAGAAGGAGATTTATCAGGTGCAGGTGCTGCTGAGTGCGCGTAGTGCGGTAACTGCTGTGGCGATGGTGAGTCTTGAGTCGCGATTAAGAAGCACGTCTCAGCTAATACGATGTCATAGACACTTCCTGTCTGGGCAGCTATCCTGTCGTTTCTAACATACTCTCTTACACATGATGGTCTGAACCCTGCCGAGATCTTCAGTTCATTGGCTCTTTTTAACTCGTATGTTGCGCGTCTTATGCTCACAATCACTCACTGACGGCACTCACCAGTCTTCGAATCCCACTCAACCTTCTACCCATGGTCATCGGACAATCAATCGATGCCTACGTTTCTCTTGGCCGAATCGAAAGCTACCTCCTCGCAGAAAATGACACCTCGAAAAGAGAAGTGAATACCGATCTACCTGAAGCCATGCTTTTCGAGGACGCCACATTCACGTGGGAGACTGTCGGTGGAAGTCAAGAGGGTGATGTCGGCAAGTCCGAAGACGAGTCAGCAAAGGATGCCAGGCTCGCCAGAGACGCAGATGAGAAGGCTGCAGTAGAATTGCAGGCACCCTTCCAGCTGGAACATCTTCATCTCAGTATCTCGCGAAACGAACTCGTTGCCGTGGTTGGCTCTGTCGGTTGTGGAAAGACGTCACTGCTTGCAGCGATGGCGGGCGAGATGCGTCAGACCGACGGCACGGTACAGCAGGGTTCCAATATCGCTTACTGCTCGCAATACGCATGGATCCAGAACGCGACGGTACAGGCTAATATTACCTTTGGTCAGCCCTTTGTGAAAGAGTGGTATGACAAGGTTGTGGACGCCTGTGCGCTGAGACCTGACTTCAAGATGTTCACTGCTGGTGATCAGACGGAAGTTGGAGAGCGTGGTATCACATTATCTGGAGGACAGAAACAACGTATTTCCATTGCCAGAGCCATTTACTTCAATGCCAGCATTATAGTAAGTGTACCAGTGACTGCTGTTGCCAGTATACTAACGTAAGCAAAGGTAATGGATGACCCCCTAAGCGCCGTCGACGCCTCTGTAGGCAAAAAGATGATGGACGAAGCCATCTGCGGCATTCTTCACGGCAAATGCCGCATCCTCGCCACCCACCAACTTCATGTCCTCGACCGCTGCGATCGGATAATTTTCATGGTGGAAGGCAAGATCAATGCCATTGGCACATACGCCGAGCTCTCCACCACGAATGCAGGTTTCATCGAGATGCTCGCTGCTACCAGCTCGCATGACAAGAAGGAAAAGCAGGATGAAGACGAAGAGGAAGCGATCGAGGAGATCAGGCCCAAGGTGTCGAGGAAGGCTACGCAAGTCAGTGTGCATGAGGCCAAGAAAGACTTGATGCAAGAAGAGGAGAGGCAGACGAATGCGATCAAGTGGTCGGTGTATAAAGAGTACTGGACCGCTAGTGGAACGATACTTAACGTGCCGATCTTGGCTATCTTGGTGTCGCTTGCGCAAGGTATGTGTCACGATGTCACAAAGTACGGGACGGAGACTAACTGATTTGCTTGCAGCTGCTCAGCTTTTGGGTACGTTATGGTTGAGTTGGTGGTCAGACGAACGATACAACCTGCCCGTTGGAGGCTATGTGAGTGATCATGATTGCAACATAAACTACATCGACTGACTCCTTTCCTAGATCGGTATTTACGCCGCCATCGGTTTCGCTCAGTCCGTGTTTTTATGTTCGTACTCCATCATGCTCACGGTGAAGGGCACGAAGGCGAGTAAGGTACTGCTTCACAATGCGATGCAACGTGTTTTGAGAGCTCCAATGTAAGATCATGTTCGAACATGCCGGGATCACTTCGTCTAACGTATTCTAGGTGGTTCTTTGACACGACTCCGCTTGGACGTATCATCAACAGATGTACGTCATTGAGTTATTCCTGGAGGCATTACATTGCTGACGTTTGTGTACAGTCAGCGCCGATGTTAACACCATGGACAACTTCCTGACGGAAGCCATTAGGCTCGTGGCATGCCAATATGATGTGAATTTCGAACGCTAACTTCATGTCAGAATGTACATCCTCACAGTGGTTACCGTGTTGTCTATCTTCATTCTTATCGTGGTCTACTATCCTTACGTAAGTATCTGGTGGTCACGTCGAGGTAATCAAGCTGACACCTTCACACAGTACATTGCTGCAGTCGTACCTGCCCTCGGCCTCGTCTACTTCATGAGCGACTACTTCCGAAGTTCCAACCGCGAACTCAAGCGCCACGAAGCCGTCCTCCGCTCAAGCGTCTTCTCCGTCTTCGGCGAAGCAGTCGCAGGCACCAGCGTCATCAAAGCCTATGGCGTGCAGGACCTGTACAAGCAAAGACTCGAAGACAACATCGACGAAATGAACTCGGCCTACTTCCTCACCTTCTCCGCCCAATGCTGGCTCTCTCTCCGCCTGGACGTCATCGGCAACACCCTCGCCCTGATAACTTGTCTCCTCATCGTCACAAACGTCATCAGCATCACCCCCGCTCTAGCCGGTGTCCTCCTCACCTACGTCCTTCAAGTCGTCGGTATGATCCAATTCGCCATCCGTCAACTGGCCGAGATGGAAAATGCCATGAACTCCACCGAACGTATCCAGTACTACGCGAACGAGTTACCCTCTGAAATTCCTAGCACGCCGGAATCCCACGCTCTGGTCAAGCCATCACCTACATGGCCAGAAACAGGCAACATCACCTTTTCCGACGTGACCATGCGCTACCGCCCAGGCCTCCCTCTCGTTCTCAAAGGTCTCACCGCCGACATAAAGGGTGGCGAGCGTGTCGGTATCGTCGGCCGCACGGGCGCAGGCAAATCATCCATCATGTCCTGTCTGTTCCGCCTTGTGGAAATTGACGGGGGCTCCATCACCATCGACGGCGTTGACATCGGCCGCATGAGTCTGACAGATCTACGGTCCCGCCTTTCTATCATCCCGCAAGATCCGACACTGTTCAAGGGTACTGTTCGAAGCAATCTCGACCCGCTGAATGAGCACACCGATCTCGAGTTGTGGACTGCGCTGCGCCAAGCCAACCTCGTCGATGCAGAGATAGCGGATACCAGCAACACCGACGACATGGCCGCCGCGGCGTCGGAGTCCCGCATGAGCGTGGGAATAGATGACCCCGTCGTCGCCGAGGGCCTCAATTTCTCCCTCGGACAACGCCAACTCCTCGCCTTCGCGCGTGCGCGGCTGCGCAACAGTCGCATCATTGTCTGTGATGAAGCCACGTCCGCTGTTGATCTTGCCACGGATAACTTGGTTCAAAAGACGATGCAGACGGCGTTTGAGGGAAGGACGCTGCTGGTCATTGCGCATAGGTTACGCACGATTATCAACAGTGACAAGGTTCTGGTAATGGGTGGAGGCAGGATTGAGGAGATGGGGGTGCCGTGGAGGCTGTGGAGGCAGGGGGGCGGGTTTAGGGAGATTTGCGACAAGAGTGGGATTGTGGAGGAGGATTTTGTGTTCAGAGGATAGATAAGGTGGGGGAGTTTATGATTTGAGACGAGACGAGACGAGACGAGATGGCGTGGGTATGTAGGAAAGAGGTGTGGTACAGACATTGCAGAATAAAGGTCAGAGGTCTTGAGTTCTTGGCTTTGATGTTGGTGTTCTGGCAGCAAAAGGGACTCGGTTATCAGCAGATTGTCATGCATGCTCAATCCTCGAGCCGGGGAGGTGTTCTTGTCGTAGTGAAGCAATGCTAGCGGACCTGAATCCGGCGGGAAAGTCGGAGCGCGAAGATCAACACGTGGAAACAATACGTCACTACCCCTCGTCATCTTGCTTGATTTGTTAGTGGACCTGTAACCCACGGCAGTGCTGCGTCTTGCCCTTTCTCTTCACTTTTCCTTCTTGCAACACTCTTCACAATCATCAACAAATATCATACAAGATGCCTCAAACCGACATTCCTCACGAGATCGAGCACGACATCCCCGATGAGCACCAACGCCAGAGGTAAGCAAGAACCTGAAACGCCAATGCCAAGCTGAAACCGCCGCCAAGGCCAATGGCACAATTGTCAATTGCCTTACTAACATGACCCTTTTGAAACTCACAGAATTGGTGGCTGGATGCCCGCGGACCACCGCACCCACAACGCATGGCTCGGAGACCAGGTCAAGCATGTCGACAAGAACCCGGTCAAGCACGAGGATCTCAACCCGGTGCTTAAGGAGTTTGGCGATATGATTTACAAGTCTCCCAAGTTGAGGATGTTGTCGACGGCGATGTTTGAGGAGATTCCGAACAGAGGGTGAGTGAAGAT
>Ga0268246_10000816_pt1 | contig 12301 bp, 15 predicted proteins | sample AgamicOrSfe_FD_200242 | JGI IMG/M metagenome (GOLD analysis project Ga0268246, IMG submission 200242) | Agave microbial communities from Guanajuato, Mexico - Or.Sf.e (v2) (version 2) | ecosystem: Host-associated > Plants > Phyllosphere > Phylloplane/Leaf | place: Guanajuato, Mexico | collected...
CTTCCATTCCCATTGCCATTCCCCCTCCCAGCCCCCACCAAGTTCTGTCCATCAATCATCTTCCGCATCTCCTCCTCACTAACCACCTCCCCCGTCTTGCGATTCCGCATCGCCACAGGCATATACGCAATCTCCGCACCTCCCTTCGCACCACTTCCCTTGCCGCCCGCCCTTGCGCCCTTCCCCCACGCACCCAGCTCCACGCCAGCACCAGCCTCGGACTTCGCTCCCAGCCCAAGTAACCCAGGCCGCCGCACAGGCGCCCCTGTTCCGTCACGTCGTTGCTCCCGTGATGGCGCTGCACCAGGCGGCCCGTCCTTCCTTGGAAGTCCATTTACTTTGCTCTTTCCCTCCCCAGCTTTCACATCTTTCCCCAACCCCGTGCGTCCCTCCAATGTCTCACCAGGTTTTAAATACCCGCGCAATATCGCAGCCCCGAACCCTTCAACGGGCGTGGCTGTGTATTCATCCAGCGTGGCCATGCGCGGGGCGCTGCGGAAATCGGAGCGGAATGCGTCGTCTTCGTCGAGGGGAGAGGCGGCGCGGATGGTGGTGTGGGCTGTGCCGGAGGTGGGGTCGAGGAGGGCGGCGAGGGCGGCGTCGTCTGCCGATTGTGGTTGGGGTGCGGAGGGCTGCTCTTCTGTCTCTACTGCGGGGACAGGTGTGTCGGAGGTGGATTGAGCAGAGGCAGGGGTGCGCGAAGTGACTGTGAGACCGTAGGCTGGACCTTCGCGGTTCACGACATCGCCGCCTGCGGGCACATTATTTGCACCGTTGCCCTGCCCGGGAATACCGCTTCTCTGCCGTTTCCGCCGAGCTTCCTCGCGCCAGTCTTTGTTGGGCGCGCCTTGTATGATGCGCTCGGGCTTGACCTCTTTCTTTTCTCCATTGGCGACCCCTGCGCCAAATGTGGAGATCGTCGAAGTAGTTTCTGCAGCGTGGTCGTGGTGGGATGTCGCGTCTTCGTCGAGGAGGGAGTGAGGGCGCTTGAGGCCGGGAGAGGATGTGCGCGAGCTGCTATTGCTGGCGTTGTCCTTGAGAAGGGAGAAACTGGGAGATGCGGTGGAAGTGGAGGTGGATTTGGGCTTGCTGGAGAGGGAGAAGCCGAGTTTGACGGGAGCAGAGATGCTGGCGACACTGCCGTTGGCGGTACCGTTGCTTTGGAGGTTGAGGTCGGGGTCAGCCATTGCGACGGAGATGTGGTGGTTGCGTTGTTGTCGAGAAATTTGGTATACACTGGTCAAATGACTTACGTGAAACACGGGGAAAATGCGGTCATGCATGAAACGACACTCATTATTATGTCCGCGAAAATTACATCAGGCACTAAGTAACACATATCCGGCGAGGACGGTGGCTTTGTTATCATCTCCTCCTATGTATCCTCCATCTCTGTTTCGCTTCTACTTTCTCAGCTCACGTTCGTTTCCCTGACCCATCATCTACTCAGTCACATGGGCAGCTTTGATCTGCTCCTCTCCCCTCGGCCTTCCCTGCAGGTTTGGCTTCCCTCATGCCCAGCCGCGGAATTTCAAGCTGGTCTCCGGCCTTGGATATAGCTGTTCTCGCGATTGAATCTAGGTCGATCGAGGTACAAGGCACTCTGGCTCTGTGGCGCTTTGCTTCGTGCATACCTGACCGCAAACGCTTTCGCGGGGGTCTATTCGGTATTGTCGAGCAGCATTGCCATCATAATCATGCTCTTCGGCCGGCGATGATCTCTAAAAGATGTGCTTTTATCATATTCATTCGTCGTATCAGAATGTCTTCGTAGCAGATCATTTCTCAGGAATATCCGGAAGACGTTCAACAACATATTTGCCGCGGGCCACACTGACAATCGGGACACCAGGGACTATGCTATTGTTAGTGAAGACTCCCCGGATGGTCCGGTGCCTGAACATACTCTTTCGAATTCTTCTCTTCAAGTCTTTGTCATTCGTCGCCACAACGTACACCCTCTGCTTTACACACCGATCCACAATACAGTCATCGGCATAGACACCCTTGTGGTCGCAAGTCAACCTCTCGAATCGTTCATCTCTTGCAATTTGTAGAGCCAGCCTGTACTTTGGTCCCAGCTTTTCTAATTCTGCCATGACACAACTTGTGATCATAGGCCTGACAGTAGCCAAGAATGTGTCCATCAATGTCTCCAGCAGAGGTAGCTTGCACCGAATAGTGTGTGACAGGAAGTTGGTATCGACTAATATGGGATAAGGAGGAGCAAGGGCGGTGTTGTGTGAGAAGAACATCTGGCTAGGTGCTTGTGGGATCTCGCGGATCAGCTCGTTGCCTGGCGCTTTCGACCGTGATTCGCGCACGGCATCCTGCTTTTCCTGGTTCTTTTTGAGGCGAGCATCTTGTTGGCCGATGACGCGCTTGACTGCCGCGAACTTGCGAGTCTTCTTTGCGACACCCATGGTGAGTGTAGTCCGGAGTAAAAAAGAGTCGGGTAGTGAGTTTGGTTGGTGAAGATTGAATCTCGAAACCAAATTGTCGGGCGTGGAGATGGTAACTTTTTATCGCCGATATCGCCGAGCTCCGAGCCGATTGCATGCGATGGGATGACAAGAGCAAGAGAAGGCATTTGCGCTTCTTAGTCGCAATATCATATTTGGTCACTATGTGGGTATTACCTCTTCTAGGCTATCTGGGTATCATTCTCGGTTTCTGCTTCTTGACATTGGCGATCGGTAGGCGACACAAAACAAGTCCGGCGCATATTTAAGCCGCAAGCTAACACACGATCTCCAGCATCCGGACTCTACTACCTTTCCGAGCTTGTAGAAGAACATACAGTGTTTGCAAAGAAGCTACTGAGTCGCCTCATCTTCGCCGTTATATCCATCCTACTCTTTCTCCTGCTGGTCGATGGCTTCCCAATCCTGATCAGTGCATTGAGCATTGCCAGCCATGTTGTCTATTACCAGAATCTGCGCCGCTTTCCCATCGTCAAATTGACAGACCCAGTCTTTATTACATCATGTGGTATGGCACTATCTACCGCCAGTCAAGAGGCTTACCAGCTGACACCTCTTTCAGTTCTCGTTCTGTTGAACCATTACCTGTGGTTTCGCCACTTTTCTGCTCCTCGAGCACGGCAGTCCGCCTCTCAATATCGCCGTGTAACCTATGATGAGTGGGATGAAGACCATGCGAGTTTCACTGAAGTGGCTTCATTCTTCGGATTGTGCGTGTGGCTCATACCATTCGCACTATTTGTCTCTTTATCCGCAAGCGAGAATGTTCTGCCATCAATGGGAAGCGAGTATGCTACTGGACATGGCGATGGTCTGAACGGGATGAGTGGGAACAGGCGGGGCTCTAAGAGCGGTTCGTCGGGGCTGGTCAAACAACTAGTAGATAAAATTACTGGCTTCTTCGGTGAGGCGAATGGCCTCCTTTTAGACGGGCGACAGAAAGGGCATGCTTTCTGAACAAGCGGAGGCCCATCGCTTTCTTCAACATTGTTCATGCCTGAGCTTTTGCTCATGCTGATTTACCACCTACTTGGGATTATCGAGGGTCCCAACGCTTATCTCGGCTTCCTTGACTCCCGGACGACAACCTCTATCCTTCCGGTTGTGCAATAGAAGAGCAGAAAACCGCCCACGACATACATATTGAAAGATGGTACTGGATACGGATACGACTCGGCTCGTCTCATGTTGCTGATACAATATCAGGGCAAAGTCAACACGAATCCCCAGAAACTCGCAAATATTCTAGCATGGTTCCAGCGATCTGGACGAGCATGGGGTGTAAAGGACCTCGATAAAGAGATCCCCGTGGCCGGTGGCATTAGTGGCAGTCAGTACAGGCACAACACTACTTGAAGAGTGCCTAACATGCTATCAGTGCATGTCAAGGATTACTTGCAAGCCTTGCTGGATGACAACAAGATCAAAGTCGAAAAGATCGGCGCCGGTAATTGGTATTGGAGCTTCGCCCAGGAAGAAAAAGCTCAATTGACAACGCAATTGGAGAGAGCTGAGGAAGAGAAGAAGAAAGTATTGCTCGAGATCGAAACGATCAAGGCAAAACTCGACGAAGCCGCAAAGGAGCGAGAGGACGACGACGATTCCGCGACTGAGCATGCTGGTATGGACCGCAAGACCACACTGGAAGCACGATCCCAGCTTGCCAAAGACGTCGCTCTACTGCGGAACGAGCTCGCTTTATATCGCGATTCTGATCCCCACGTGCTTAATGAGAAGAAAAGAGCACTCGCTGAGATAACTACAAACACTACGAGAATGACCGACAACATCTACGCCATGGAGAAAAAGGTGAAGGAATTGGTCCCTGACAAGCAGCAGGCTCGGGAGATGAAGAAGCAGAAGTATGCAGACGAGTTTGATGCAGAGGAGGACGGTTTGAGAGAACTTCCTACTTTTTGAGCAGTTTCACATCAAGCATAATGTCTTAGATGGTTCGAGGTAGATCAAGAAGACCTTCCAGATTCAAGTGCCGCAGCCAAGGACTACCCTCGATTTGCGTGGAGTTTCAGGTACAAAGCTTGACCTCTACTTGGTATCTCGATCCGAGAGTAGGATGCAGATAGACCTGATGGGCGTATATGCTATCCTGAGGGACCTGCCTGTTGTGTGTAAGTACTAAACTAGTACAAATACATTGCTACATCTACAACCAATAATACAGCTGCTGCTGCTAGAGAAATGCTTATTCCTGGCTGACCGCAATTCTCCTCGTGACACGCTGAGAGCAACTCCTCTGTAGACTATAAAGTTGTAGAGCGATATGTGCATTTCTAGATGATTGATTCTTGACCGGACTTCTACATGTAGTATGAAGTTGTATCCTCTGCCGCTCACCTAAATACGGGCTTCAACTTTGAAGACCCCTCACATCCATCGCCTTGGCATCTTCAATCCAGTCTTGGCAAACCTCATCAATCGCATTACGCCCGCACTGTATCATTTGTACGTTGCTCTCTTCTTTCCATGAGTCTCCGATCAAGTTGGCGACCAATGCTTTGACGTCGCTGCTGTCTGAAGTCTTATCAATACTCAAACAGTCCGGCGTGTCGCGTGCCAACTCATTCCTCCGCTTATCTGATCAGACAGGCCTTGCCTGAGCTTTGCGCATAGCATAACTATCGATGGACGTCGCTGACAATCACTCCATGATCCTTAGTAGTCATCTTCGCGCTTTACATCATCATCCTCCAAACTTATTGTACCGTCTCAGCTGGCATTCGGACCCATAGAGTTGCAATACGACAAATCAAGAACACTCGGCGAAGAGCACTTCCACTTATTGTCGCATCGAGGCTGTGATAACGCACAATTGTGGAAGTTCGTATCGGATAGTCTACAAGAAGGAGAACATCCTGCAGGCCCTTGCTGCATGAAAGCCCGACCCGAGCTACGGTCATTCTGGACATGACTTTTCAAGAAATACAGCTGGACATCTACTGTACTTGATGTGGCTGACTGCCTGGGCTTAGCAAAAACTCGATGTCCGAAGCAGGAAGTAAGGATGCATCCACAAGCTCGCGACTAAAACGTGCAGTCTCGAGCAAGCTGAGCTCGTATTTACCTTCAAGATCTGCTCATCTCAATGCCTATTCTATTGAGCTGGACGAACCACATCGGAAGTATGGACCTGGAGATACAGTAAGAGGATCTGTTGTGCTCAATGTTGGACGGCCACTTGGGGTTACACACATAGTGGTGTGTCTCTATGGCTATGTTGAGGTATTCAAGAATCACCAGAAGACTAGTCGAGTGCACAAACGAAACAACTTCGGCCGAAGTCCGACAGGAAACAGTAAACGGTGGGTTGCAGAGTACTATGGCGATGGCTTCGCCTCACTCTTCGAAGAGGAGATAGTGCTTTGTGGCGAGGGTCGTCTCGATCCGAAGCTCTACCACTTTAGATTTGAGATTGACTTCCCGGTGGACATGGATTTGCCAACAAGTATCGACGTAAGCCTTATCTCAGTCAGCCTTGGATGAAATAATCTAACATTTGCCTAGTTCGAACGAGGCACTATCAATTATATACTCACGTCCACAGTCACAAGACCCAGCTCCATTGCAGCCCCTACGACCTGTGAAGTGATGCTCGGCTATCGAGACTCGATCATCGTCGGCAACACCCATCCTCCCAAGCCACAGGAGGTCACATTGAGAGCGGTCGAAAAGCCTAGTCGACCAAAAGTCCCGGCTCTGAAGCGATTGACGTCTTCTGACAAGCAGAGAGAGCCGAGAAACTCGACTCTATCGCGGACGACGCTATCAATACGCTCTTCCGGATCTCGAGAACAGTCCGAAGTTTCCAGACACGCGTCAATGAGCGTCCCGAGCTCGCGTAGTAGCTCGAGCAGCAGGCGGCCGCCGCCAAGTATCGCCTCGGACCTTATATCGACGCAGTATAGTAAGACATCTAGGACGGAGCGCGAGCCTAGCAACAAGAATATCACTGCTTCGGTCCAGCTCGCTACCGGCGGTTGCCTTCCAGGCGAGGTAGTACAGCTGACTATCAACGTGTCCCACACGAAAGCTGTCAAAAGCTTGCATGGTGTGATTGTTACATTGTATCGTCAAGCACGCGTCGATATGCATCCTAATTTACCAGTGACACTAGCCGACAAGAAGGAACAGTATGAAGACTACTACCCAAGGTCGAAGACCGGGTTGGGCGGGCTGTCTCTATCTGCAGCTGGCTCTTCTCAAGTATGGCGGAAAGACCTGTCTCAGACATTTGCACCGCTATACGTTGATCCCATGACCATGACCGCTGAGGTCAAAGCTGCTGTCAGAGTCCCTGACGACGTGTTCCCTACCATCCGTAATGTACCTGGTGACATGATCAGCTTCAGATACTTTATTGAGGTCATTATCGACATACACGGAAAGCTGAACAGTAGCGAATGGTCCCGCAATCTAAACCTATCAGCACCGCAGTCGACGTTTCCAGCTTCACCTGGCGCTGACGGTATGGAGGCACGAGATCCAATTCTTACTGCTTGGGGCACGAATTGCGTCGATACTGCGCCGATGCGGCGACATAAGGATGCTATTGCACTGCACTGTGACCTGCTTGTTGGTACGCGGCATAGCCTCAAAGCACTAGGCAAGAGGAGGGCGAGTGTGTCAGACAGCCAAAGTTCCATCACAGCTCCTACTCGTTTCGAAGCACTTCCAGGACGCGAAAACAGCATAGCGGAGCAGCTCTCCCCCACGGACGCGACATTTCAGCCAGACCTACAAGGTCGAGAAGACTACCCGCCTGATGAGGGCTATTGGGGTTACGATGGTCACTGGTATTCTCACGACGAGGGCTATGGCCCTCAGGAAGAGCAAGAGCAGTATGGTCATGCCTACCAGCATGGATGGGAACAGGGTTATGCACTTGCTTTTGGCCAGGTGCATGGCATGTCAGGCTATGGCCCGCCTCATGGCTACGGAGGACCTCCAGTGCCACACAATGGAGCGCAGTTGCCACATTTCTACCCGGCAGTTCCCCCACCGGATACACAAGATACTGGCTTGAGCGAGAAGGAACAGTTGCGACGTGCTGAAGCAGCTCTACTACCAAGTGCACCACCGATGATAGGCGGGCCGTCGCCAGATGTGGACAATGGTGCTCCATCAGCTCCGTTGATACCCGAAGAAGCGCACTTGCACCTACCTCGGATACCAAGAATGACCAATCAATTCACAGAAGACCTTACTACTGCTACCCCACGGCCTGGAGATGGTTTCAGCCATTCCTCAGCCCCTCCTAATTCCTCACTCCCGCAGGAGATCGCCCCCGAAAGACAGCATACACCACAGGTCGTACCTGACTCTACATTACGACAAGAAACAGGACCATCAGCACCTACCTTTAGCCCGGAGGATGAGGCCCTTTTCCAGGGCACAGGGAGACTGAACATCGACGATGATGATACACGTACAGTGACGGCGACCGGTAGAGGCGAATATCTGCCACGATATGAGCGATGAACTATTTATCCGAGCGCTCGTCCCAAAGATATAGCGAGCCCAGAAGATTTGAATCTATAATACGACATAACACAGGGTCTTCCTTCGAAAGGCCAAGGAGGCTCGACCTCGACGACTTTGACACACATACGATAACGGCGCCTGATACAGGCGAATATTTGCCACGATATAAGCGATGAGATAGCTTTTCACTTGGGCGCTCGGCTCAAAATCACAGCGAGGAGTCCGGCTTTCATCATGACGGCGTTTTGTGTAATGGTATAACAGGATATAATGAATACTGGGATGGTACAATAGGAGTAGTACTGTAGATAGTACTCTCCACGGAGACGATGTCAGATGACGTGCTGTTCTTCAGATGATGGAAACAAAGATAAGCGAGGAAGATGCATCTCGACCACCCCGAGTGACACAGAAGAGACTGTCCGGCAGATATGGAAGTATCGGATGCTCCCAGCGTGTCACAAAAGAGATCGAAAAATGGACGGATGGAAGCGATAGGGGTGTCAGCTACGTATATCTATCTAGTAAACAATATTGATCACGATGCCGCCGGCAAAATGTCTGCGTCCCACGTTCCAGGTTACCAGTGCCTGCAGCTCACGATGTCACGTTGCTGTTCTGTCACGGCTGTGCATACTCTTTTAGTATATCGCACCTTCTCCCTCCTAGTCTCCGCTGCCCTTTCCCCCACCATTCGATCCGACACACGGCCTCTCCACCGCTTCTTTCACTTTTGCATCAGCTGACAACATATCTATGATCGACAATCTGGTCTCGGCGTCGGGGATGTCCGCCATCAGAGGCATTATGACTCCAACGACCTTTAGCCTCATTCAACCGCCATTATCGTGAACGCAGGTACCAGTATTGGACGACAACAGGGCGCAGCAAGAAGCGCTTCAGCGACGTCAAATGCACTGTGACACCATCCCCTTCAGGATGCGGGTCCGAAGCCAAGAGATAACCACGCTGTCACGCGGCGGGGTGCTCGCTTCGCTGCATGAACTGCACGTCAGCTGAGCCTCGCGGGCGCAGCTTCTTAAGAGACTTGTGCGCTGGCATCTTCTTCTGCAAGCTTCCTTTCTCCTCGAGACAACACATACACTGAGCACATCTTGCGCCATACCAGGGTGCCCTGACAGGCCTCTGTGATAGCGACGCCACCCCTGCTGCTGGCCAGCGGGCACTTGCATACAGGGACCCCACAGTTACTCGCAAGACACAAGCTCACCAACCATCATCACATACATACCCCTGCTTCTATGGCCCAGGACGATCGACAATCCATCGAAAAAGCCCTCGATGCCCACTTCGGCACCGACGTGGCTCGGAGGCTTGGACACCTGAGCCTGCATCCACACTCCGACCTCAGTGTCAGCCGAGTCTGTACCAATGTCGGGGTCTTCCTCAACGCACTCCGCCAAGTATGGCTTTCACCCCCGAGGCCTTTATACTCTCACTGACATCGTATCCAGTGGAGCTTCGACTTCAATGACCCCGAGAACCACATCTCCGAGGAGGCAAGGGACCTCATACACAAACTCAAGACATCCGCTGGACATCTTCTCGAGGTTCTCGATGCTCTGGTACGCCAAGTCACCGATTGGCATGCGAAGTACAAGACGGGAGAACCCGTCGGCGAGGACGGCGTTTTCCCTTTGGCCAGGAAGGTCAAGAGCACATTCGACACACCTAGAGTTAAGAGTGTCCTTGCAGAACTGCAGTACTTGGAGGTTACGGTCAACCTCATCAACGATGTCGTCAAGTGCGCAGCACTACAGACTGCCCAGATGGAGTCGCAGTCAGGCCGTCGCACGGAAGCAGACAGGCGCGATGTGCTACGCGCCAAGCTCTACATTCGATCTGTGATTATGTCACATCGAGTAGCACAGAAATACGTGCAACAACGACATGCGGAGGAGGAAATGCTATGGAACGAGGCGCAGAATGAAGGATTTGTCCCCAGGGGAGAGAACCTTCCACCTCGTGTGGATCTACGCGGGGACAGTTTGCCCTATTTACACGAACCCATAGACTACAAAGATGATCACGAGGGGGCGGAGCAGCAGAACCAGCTCGTCGACCTCCTCCTTGAACAATGGGCTGACTTCGCGCCCAATGTTGCGTCGGCCGAGGGCACGGAAATTGACATGGAAGGAGACGAGCAGGCGACGAGAGCAACAGAACAGTACCAGGAGAGACAAACGTATGGACCTCTTCCCTTCAGGGCTCCATACCCAGCTCGGACTGGTTCAGCACCTGTGGCACAAACCCCAGCGCCTCCTCCCGCCCAGCGGCCCGGTCCTCCTCCACCTAGGGCACGACAGCCCAGTCTTACTGTCGATACAAGTCACGTTCCTCGAGTCAGCCAAAACTCGTCGGCCGTGTCAGGACCCATCACGTATTGGAGCATCGTGATCGGTCAAAAGCATTACCTATTCGAGAATGGAGAACGGAAGTCTGATCTCGACATCCCTGACATCGCTCTGGAGGCTAGAGTCTTCAGTCATGACAACGCCTGTACGGAAATACCGAAGGACCTAGTCAGTCAGGACGCTATCAGAGCGAAGGGCTACGCCCACGTGGAAGTCCCTGCCGCTCGCAACAGGGCCATGTGGAATATCAGGACAGCGCTGCACTGGGTATGTACTATCCTGCTACAAGCTCAATATCGATCTAATATTCTGATAGGAACAAGTGAATGAGCTTATCCAGCTTACTAGACAGATGCAGTCACCATCGTCGTCCAAACCACCCCCAAGTGCTCTCAATCCCGGTCCAAACAGTCGCTATGTCACGCCCGACTCTAGAACCAACCCACACCCACCTTTCGGATCCAGACCATTCGAAGCGACGCGCTTAGGTCCCATCCAGGGGTCTCCTCCTGTGCCCAACACTGGTTATCCGCCCGCGCAAGGGCCAGCCATCAGCCCATCCGATGACCGCCGACAGAGGCCTCAATCATTCGAGGGCCCAAGCGGTCAACAGCGCATCATAGCACAGCCCCCGGCAGGCTACGTGCAGCGGCAGCCTTCCGACCACAACCCCCCATCGCATTATCAACAGCAGCAGTACCAACAGCAACAATGGCAGCCGCAACGACCCCCACCACAACAAGAACCTCTTCGTCCCATCTTACGTCAGTCTCGAACTACAGGCGAAACCGGAGGATACGGCTATACCGAGCCGACTAGGCAACCTCCACCGGCTCCTTTCAACACATCACTCGTCCGCCAGCCTCGCCAGGGCCAGCAAGCTCCCCCACCACCCTACAGCTCCCGCGACCACGGCCGAGACCACGGCCGCAGCAACCGAAGGCGGGACCCCTCGACCGAAAGCGATTCGTCTGACTATGACGACGAGCCGAGGAGGCGGCGCGGGAATAGTCGAGGACGTAACGCTATCCGCGATGTTGATGATGACAGGGACTATGAGCGCGATCATCAACGTATCCGACGGCTTGAAGCGGCAAACAAGGTTGCGATGGCGAAGGATGAGCAGAAGACTAGGGATAAGAGGAATAGGAGCGCGTTTGCGAAGACGTGGGGGCTTGTTGCTAGTGGGGCTGCGCTGTTGGAGGGGTTGGACGCGGCCTTTTAGTCCGCGGTGGGAAAGGCAAGGTGATAATAGGGATGATTATGATGATGTGGATGGGGATGATGTGGATGGGGATGATGAGGATGATGATGATGAGGATGTTGATGAGGAAGAGAAGGTTTGGTTGGTTGCTGGCAACGAATTTCTTTCACGACTGATGCTGTGTTACTACGCTATTGCTTTCAGTTCTTCTCTTGGTCTTCGCAAGCAATATGGACTTGGGACGGAGGCATTTTGTAATATATACATGTTGGATATGTGGGAGGACTTCTGTACTATATAGCTGTATGGTACTGTATGTAGTCAATGTTTCGAGTATTCTTCCACAACACAGGGACCAGGTATCTCAACAGCGAATGAGTGCCGACTGTTTGAGGGAAGCAAGGAGCCAGTGCCCACACATACAGGAGAGTACAAGTACCACCCTCATTCACGTTCATCAAACCGCACTTCCGATATCGTGTCTTCTACTCTATCTCTGCCACGCTGGCAGCGTAAAGTGCATGTGTAGTGCTTCCACAAAAGAGAGGACGAAGAACCACGGTGAAAGGGCTCGAGAGTCAGGGTGTACTGACGCACCAAGATGATGCCCCGTCGGCAACAGTTTGTCCTTTCACAGTGTGATATGTCTGACCGTGTCAGCTGGTTTGCTTACCGTCGCCCTGCTTTGGCACCAATTTGTGCCTGTAGAATGTGAAAGCAAACAAGAATCGAGCAAACAA
>Ga0268246_10000818_pt1 | contig 12255 bp, 16 predicted proteins | sample AgamicOrSfe_FD_200242 | JGI IMG/M metagenome (GOLD analysis project Ga0268246, IMG submission 200242) | Agave microbial communities from Guanajuato, Mexico - Or.Sf.e (v2) (version 2) | ecosystem: Host-associated > Plants > Phyllosphere > Phylloplane/Leaf | place: Guanajuato, Mexico | collected...
GCGCCAATCTAGGGCTCTCGGGCTACGAAGGCCTAGTATATACGATGTGTCCGAGTGTCCTGCATTCATTTGGCTTGTATTGCTTCATTACCAGCACTTATCTATTGGCGCAGGAGAGATCTACCTCGCAATACAGCTGCTGACAAGTAGTGTGTCCGTCCACGAGCCATTGGCGTTCTGCACCGGTGTCTCATCGAGGACGTAGGTGTTGTCGAAAGAGCCAGCAGCCCATCCAACATAGCCAAAGTAGACGTCGCTGTTCTCATTCAAGAATGCAATCTCCTGGCACAGGTCTTGCACGCAGGATGCGACGTTGCCGCCGCCAGTCTCAGAGAGGATGGCCATGCGGTGGTGTTGACGGAGAGTGGTGGCGAGAGGGGCGAAGGTACTGTTGATGTTGTTTGTGACGCATTCTGCGTGTGTGCCGCCTGTGCAAACTGTCAGCCTCAGCCCAAACAAGAATCTTGCTGTTGTGCATTGAAGAAGTAGGAGGAGAACACGCACTGTTATCAATATCAAGGTACTTGTGAACATCGAAGATGAGGTTTTCGTATCCTCCACCTGGGTTCTCAACGCGACTGAGGTTTCCAAAGGAGCCGTCGGACACAAAATACTCGGCCGATGTGTATGAAGTGCCAGGCAAGCTGATGATGTTCTGCTCTGCGCCAGTGTGGCGGATGGCGGAAACGACATATTGGACTGTCTCAGCCCAGATGGCAACGTCGACTGCGAGTATCTCGTTAGTGGAAGGCAAGTCGGTAGAACTGAAAGATGACGTACGATCATGCGGCTCATTCATGATGCCAAAGATGACCTGTCTGTTGTTTCTGTAGTGTTGCGCCAGCTGAACCCACAGGCTTGCGAACTGCTCGTTTGTTGGGCCGCCCTGGCCGATGATCGTGTTATTCCAGCGAGCATAGTTGTGCACGTCCAGGATACAGTAGGCGCCGGTCTTCAGGCACGACTGCATGAGGCCATCGTACTCTTGGAAGATTGTCTGGTTGAGAGGGCCGCCCAGGTCGAAGTTGACGAGATATTGCCAGCCGATGGGAAGGCGAAAGATATTTAGGTGGTCGTCCTGTGGCTGGGTCAGCATACGGGTTTCCATGAGGTGCTGACTGGAGGTGAAAGACCTTGACAAAGTGCTCCATTTGGCCAGGGCCATTGGGGTAATAGCCTGTTCCGAGGGGTGGGTAGTAGCCATCTGGTGTGCAGGTGCCTGGCATCGAGTATAAGCTGGGCTGGAATAACACCGTGATTTGTGCAAACCTACCAGTAGTGTCACAGCCAAAGTCAAAGCCAGCAATGTTGACACCAGCAACTTGAGTCTGACGTCCGAAGTGCGGCGGTTGCGGCCTGGCTACAGCAGATCCAGCCAAGGCAAGAACACCGGCGGCATATGATGTGGTCTTCATGATTGATATTGGGAATGAAGAGACAGAACGGGAGTTCGCAAGGTAGATGGTATTCTTCTTATATTGTCATTCCGGGGGAGTGGAGGGAGCTGCGGAGGCAGGAAGGCCGCACAGTGGTGATTTGTAGTGGATGCTCACTAGAAAGGATCTTGCCGTCCGAAGTCCAGATCGAGTGTGACAGTCTGACTGTGGATCATGGTGTGGACAGTGGAAGCATAGAAGGCCTATGAGCGGCAGCAATCCTGCCGTCCGCAATAGCCGCTTAGACAGAGCGAGGTGTAGTTAGGTAATGCTGGTGACGGCGGCGCGGCTGCACGATATACCATTGCGTGCTCATCTTTGCTGTTTCGGGCAGGATTTAGCAGACTGACATTGCTATGCTCCGAGAATCAGGAAAGTCGTTCCTTTTCTCCTGAAACACCCCGCTTGAGCTCCACATTTGAGTGCTTGACCTCCACATCCTCCCCATCTTCATCCATTTGCCGCGAACATATCCCCGCTTCGCTCTTCCTTCGAGGGCGAGGACAGCGGATCAAAATGATACTGGTAGGCCATGATTGGCTGAGCAATATAAAGTAGATGTACCGAGAAACGTCCGTGAAAGGCCGAACATGCAGACTTCCCTCGATCTCTTGCAGGAAAGGATGACTCTCTCTGTTCCTTTAGTTATACGTTCACTAGTCGAAGGTACGTTCATGATGGTCTCGGTATCGTCATACCTCTATATACTGGGCTGGTAGCTGGAGTTCGTGGGCACCGTGAAGGTCACTCAGTCAATTCGTCGTGTCATCGTGTCACTGATTCCCATGGACGATCCTGAAATGCGCAGATGACTGGAGAAGCTGGGTTAAGAGAGGTGTGTGCGCGAGTTTCTCAGGCTGCCCACTGTCAGCTTCTTTCGTCTTGTGCCTCTGAAGTGCTGTATAACCTCGATCGAGCACAGCGCAAATGTCGGTATCAATATCGATGTCAATGGCAAGCTCGCTCTATAGCTTGGCCGTTGCCACCGTCTCTTTCTTATTGTTCTCCATCTCCGGCCACGGCCTCAAAATACACTGTTGCGTCATGCTCGCCACCATATGCCCCTTGCCATTCCAAAACCTCGCCTCACTATACGTCCTCCCCACTCCACCCACCACCGTCTTCATCTCCCTAAACAACTCATCCTCCTGCTTCGGGCCGACCCTGACCTCATTCCCGAAGATCCTCAACGCAAACTCCAGACTTGAACATGCAGCCGCATCAGCCAAGCTCATATTCGCATGGCCCATCGCCAGGAAACTCAATGCCCCATCCGCCACGAACGCCAGCGCCGCCATCTGCTGCCCGTGCGTTGCGAGCGGGGCTTTGCAGCGGAGGTAGCCAGCGCTAGTTTTGTTGTAGACGGCGCGGTGGTCTTGGGTGGTAGGGGCGTGCTTGGCCATGCCGCGCAGGTTCTGCGCGAACACAGACTCAGGACATTCGTGGAAGTCGAAGAAACGGGAGCCGAGCTGGAAGAGGATGTCGTGTTGGGCGAGGAGTGCGGGGGTGATTGTACCTGAGGAGACCAGCTTTTGATTGTGCTCTGCCAGCGGGGGAGTGAGAGAGCGCGGCGTGTATGGCATACTAGGAGGCGTCGAGTATGTCATCAGTGTAGCGGGCTCTGGCACCTGGAAGTCGGCGAGGAATGTCATACAAGGCCGAGACGTGCCGGAGTCTTGTATTTGTGACACTTCGACAAGACGAGTGGCGAATGTTCGGGTGTCGCGAATGGTGGTGACGTGGACTTGGAGGGTGCGGTCGGTCAGGGCGGGACCGAGGTAGCTACCTAGTGCTGAATAGAGGCGATAGGTTGGCCCGGCGGAGAGACAGGCGGCGTTGATGCCGACGGCCATGGCACAGCCGCCGTAGGCGATGTTGGCTGCGTTTCCCATCTTTTCCGGGCGAAGGAGGGTTTCGTATGTGCTTGGAGAGAGCTGTTTGAGGGCGATGAGGTCGAGGATTGTGGCTGCCATGTTGATGATGGCGTGTGACGCAAAACTCTGCAGATGGCTGGGATTGTTGGTATGGTCGAGAGAATCAAGAGATTGAGCTTCAATGATAGGAGCTCGCTATTTTAGAGTGATTGTGTCTCGGGGCATATAGGAGAGAAATCAAGTAGTCCAATACGAACATCACGAAAACACAAGAGAGCACATCGCAAATATCATGCCCTTGTAGTCTTCTAGGAGCAAGAAAGGTAAGACTTGAGAGGAGAAAGAACAGAAGAGAAGAAGGAGAAGACGCGAGGTTCACGATTGACGATTGACGGTCGATGACTAAACAGCACTGTTCGCTCGTTCGTCGTTCCCAAGTTTCAACCTCGGCTCGGCTTGTCCCCGTCTTGTTGATTCCATCTTCTTTGTACTCACACCTAACACTACTCTTCTTGCGCACCCTTTGCTGCGCGGCCGGATCCAAGACATCCACCTGCCCTTCGCTCTGCAACACACTTCGACGCCCTGCGCACAATCTTACACAATGTCTTCCTCCTCCTCCACCACCACATCCGCCGCCATCCCCACGCACATCCCAACGCCAACCCACCTCCACTACCTCCGCCACGCCCTCTCCCTCGCCCGCCTCTCCCCTCCCAAACCAACAAACTTCTGCGTCGGCGCCCTTCTCGTCTCCTTCCCCTCCGCTTCGCGCTCCACCATTGATCACAGCGTAACATTCGCCGCGGGTGATCCAGCAACCTCAGGAATAGACACACAGGCAGGCCTTCCACAGATTCTGGCTACGGGGTATACACTGGAACTCGATGGGAACACGCACGCAGAGCAATGCTGTCTGGATAACTTCGCTGCTATGCATGGCAAGACGGCTGAAGATCTGCCTGGTATCTTCGCTGCGAGGAGGGCTGAGAAACGCGAAACACTCGTCCTGTATACTACAATGGCGCCTTGTGTGACGCGACTGAGCGGGGCAATACCTTGCACAGACCGGATATTGGCAGCATCTGGCATTGATATTGTGGTGGTGGGTGTGGGCGAGCCGGAGACGTTTGTGGATGGAGCGAAGACGGCGCAGGGGCAGGTGAGGCTAGAGGAGGGTGGTATCAAGGTGCTGAGGGTGGAAGGATTGGAGGAGGAGATACTGAAGGTTGCGAAGGCGGGTCATGTTGAGAAAGATCCTTGATGTCAGGGTGGACGCCACGTGAGGCGGACGGTACACGAATTGAAGGAAATCTTGTGATGGAGATATCCCGGACTGAAACATGGTGTTTGCTAGATGCAAGGCCATGAAGACGCTTGGCTGCGCTTCGAGTCTTGTCCATCGCACGGCAGTACTAAACGAGGGAAACATTGCCAACCACGCGGCCGGCCATGGTGGTCTCTGGGAAGATCGGGCACGCCAGGAGTGGACAAGGCACACGAAGAGATGAGACGGATGACATTGACGAGCTCCATGATTGCAGATGACATGAATGACACAGACGAAATAGATGGGATGAATCGAGTAGCCAGCGCGAAAAGCTGGAGCTGGACTGATACAGAGAAGCCTCAAGACGAAGGGAACTTCATACAGAGCGTCACGGGCTACACCTTCGACTTCTCTCGACTAGATAAAGGCCATTTCGATGCCGATGCCAACTCTATATAGAATTAGATGTGTCACAGGACTCGAGTACTGAGTAGGTAAGCATGATGCTGATTTCTTGCCGCCAAGATTGAGTGAAAACGCCATCCCGATCAAATTTAGCAACAACGCTTCTGAAAGTTCCGATTCTCAGCCCGGTAATCTACACATCTCACATCCCGCCATTGCCATTGCCTGAGCTACCCAGATAGACAGATAGACGCGTGCAGCACAACGCTCGGGCAAGAGTGGCAAGAGTGGCCAATCGCTATCAGCATGACAGAATGGGAAGGTGAATAGTGAGTACGAGTAGTGCATGGATGTACCGTAGCCCTACAGGGTCTCTTTAGAGCAAGCGGTACTCGAGCTTCGTCGCCAAGAGAGGGCGGGGGCTTGGTGTGAGATGATGAGATTAGTTACAGATTAGCTATCTTCTGTTTTTGTTTCTTCACATCTACCTCCATTCGTATCGTATATGCTATTATGCTTACCTGACTCTTATGACTACCACGGACTCGAGTATCGCAAGCCCAGCCAGTCATACACAAATATAGCTCACCTCACCACCCGTCATCTCCTTCCCAAAACAGCAACACCCAACATAGCAGTTACGACCTGGACTTCCTTACGAGCACGCCCTTGTCCCGTCGATATAAAGTCTCCTCGAGGATCCCTGATCCTCTTCTAGATTCCCGGAAATATACGACACAGCGACCAGATTATTTTGTTGCCACTTGCTGCTCTTGCTGTTGCTAGGTCCTTGCTATATTGCTGGCTGGTCTGATCGAGTGCATATAAGGATACTCGCCGGCACTGCTTGCTGCATGCATAGGATTGCTTGGCTCTGTTCATCTTTACAAAGACGAAGGATTGCGACTCGACTGTCACTATCACACGGACTTTTGCTTTACTTGCGCTCGACACTCTTGAGGCTCTACGACGACGGAGAATAGCTTCACCTGGGCTGCGATCTGCTTCTCAGCACACTTCAATCACACTCCCACCTCAAACCCCGCACACCTCAAACATCATGCGCACCACATCCACAACATCGACACTCCTCACGCTTGCGCTCCTCACCACCTCAGCTTTTGCTTCACAGTCCTGGGAGCCTGTGCACAGTACGTCCTCTCTTCTCTCTTACCCGCGCCATCCGCCTCGAGTGCACTTTCCATTTTTCTGAAGCTGACACTCTCCCCCTTCTCATAGAATACGACTACCGCCTCCCCGGCCGCGAATACCGTACCGCAGCCCTTCACCTCTCCGACTCGGTCCAATTGCACCTCCCTGCCTCGCTGAACAACCGACTCCCATACACGCCTGAAGATTTCTTCCAGCAGTCGCAAGCTCAAGCCCACCTTGCAGGCGCTGCGGCACCGCTGTTCCTGCCATACTCCCTGACTCACGGCTTCCTCAGCGTGCTGCTCATTGTGTCTGTGCTGCTGGGCGCGGCGTTAGCTGCAAGCAGGGTTGTGCGGATGGTGAAGAGGCGGAGGTTCTTTGCGAAGAGGTCGGGAGAGCAGCTACAAGATGGTATACGAGGGGAGATGTTCGAGACGCCGAAGCGCAAGCTTAGGGTTAGTATGCTAGGCTTGGGAGGAGCTTCCGCTGGGGAGGAAGATCAAGATGAGGGAGAGAGGGCGAGGGACTGGATGGGTGGGAAGGACAGTCCCGTGTGAGCCTTGGCCGGAAGAGAAGGAAGAAGAAGATTAAGATATCATACCGAGCATGGATAAGCCCATCCGTGACAACAAGCGCGAGCCCATGTGCGATCATTGGGCGCCATTGTCGCCACCGGAGAAAATCAACGTGTCATTATCGGCTATGCCGCAGGAGCTTACCACGACATACAACCAGGCGATCCAGGACATCATACCAGCACATACGCTACAGACCAGCTTCCGCCGAGCAGTGCACGCAGCGGCGACATGCGACTATCTCAGAACAATATCTCAGCCTCAGCACGTCCAGTGCGATGTCATGTTCCAGTCCGGCCGTCTGGAATTCATGCGACTTGACATCGGCACGGTCGCGTCGGCACGCGTGCGATTCCAGCAAGGAAATTCAGGGAAGTGGAAAGCAGGCTTGGAGGACGAGGGGAGAGGCGAGGAACGAGCACGTTCGGCCGTAGGTCGTGGCCGCGGTCGTGTAGAACGAGGACGAGGACGAGGACGCTAATGGTGATGGCGATGTTAGCATCGTATGTCTAATATTAGGCTGGAGTGGGATATGTATTGCTATCGATGAGTGAAAGTTGGAGAGGAAGATGAGGAAGGGCACAGTGAGAAGATGGCGAGGACGAGTTGGGGAATGAGGTGGACAGAGGGGTTGAGGAATGCATCATGGCCTGTATGGCCTGTATTGAAACATTCATGGAATATCAACAACATTGGAGATATAGCTAGGATCATCTGTAATCACAACTGGTCGTATCAAAGTCCAAATTGTACTGTTTCGTACTATACATACTTTTGCGTTGTGCTGTGCTATGCTCTGCTATACTATTCTACACTATACTACTTCGACTCTGGTAGCCATTCCGTAGTTTCGGTATATGACTCAGCTCAGCTCATGTCTTGTCATCACGTCCCCATGCATGGCTATTCCTTCACCAAAAACATCATGCCATAGCCCATCCCACCGACCCCTCCGCGCTCCTCTCCCGTTCGTGTTCCCTCCTCTGCCCTCGCTCCAAATTCCAACTCCATTGCCTCATCCCCTCACTCCGCCGGCCACTCTCACCTACTAGTCTTAGCATCTCCTTACACTCCTCAAAATACCACTTCGCATTCTGGGTGGTCAGAAGAAGGAGCGGGCGGTACCGCTGGGGCCGAGGGTACATCGTCTGCGTGGAAGCGGGGCGGGTGATGCTGCGCGCGTGAACGTAGATCTAAGGATTTTTGTATACAGTGTCGCTTGTACATGCATCCATCCACTATGCAGAATATCTTTCGTGGTTCCCCTGCTTGCTTCCCTATCCTACCTATCGCACTTCCTACTGTGCCTCACCGACCCCGTGGGTGGGTGGGAGTCTGATCTGATCGTGCGCCGAGGGCAATGAGATGGCCTATGCAGAGACTGAGAAGAAAGAAGAACCAAACCCGGAGAGTGTACTGTAATGTCCTGTTGCTTGGGTATCGATGCAATCCATAGAACTAACCGATAAGAGTGATGTTGAAACCAATTAGAGCCATAGTGAAAGATTTGTCGACGAAAGATGTCATTATGCTTTTGGATTCGCATAGATTGTGTAGGAGGGAATAGGGAGGTGGTCGGGGAGTGGGCGAAGGGTACTACTGGTCGCCACGGAGTGGTCAGCGTAGCAGCGAGCAGTACCGCCTGTAAGTTAGTCGTGGAGGTGGACAGAACCATTACAGTCGACGATCGTGGATTAGGCGAGTGTGGTTGCGGCTATGTTTATGGTAGTTTTTACTTGGTATGTTGTCGACTTTATAAGATATCTTTCGTAGTCGGCCTAATTGCCTCCCTTCGTTTCGCTTGCCGTCACACATCCTAGCGTCCCCTCGCACCACCTCGTAGGTGGGTGGGGGAGGCGGTGGCCAGGGGAGGTGGTCGGGAAGGGGCGGGCGGCACTACCAGGCGTCAAATGTAGTGATGGTGAATGATAGGGAGCGAGTGTGGTGGTGTTAGATCGTAGCTAGGGCGACTGATGTATCTTTTCGTCATTTGTTACACTGTCGCTTGTACATACATCCGTGTCGACTATGCAGAATATCTTCCTTTGCTCCGCTGCTGCTCCGCTGCTGCTCCGCTGCTTGCCTCCCCGCCCGATCCTCTGTCCTCTATCCAACCAACATTTACCGTCCCCTTGCACTTCCTCTTCCATTAGCAGCTCCCCTTCCCTCATTTCCACTCCCATTCCCATTCCCACCACCACCACCCACCACAATTCCTCCCCCGTTATTCCCCGACCCCATACCCAAGATCTCCCTACACTCCTCACAATACCACTTCGCATTTCCCCTCGGCGCCCTTGCCAGCCCCACACACGCCAAATGGAACCATTCCCTCGCACACCCGTCATTATCACAAGCAATCATGTCGCCGTAGCTGATCTGTCCGCAGGTACAGTATCGCGGCTCATTGGGGTCGTCTTCGTCTGCTTCTCCTTCTCCTTCTGCTTCCACTTCTCCTTCAGCATCGGACGGTGGGTCAAGGGGCTGGCGTGAGGCGGTGGCGTGCGGCTGTGATGCAGAGTTGGTCGTGTTGACGTTGGGGTAGAGATGAGGCGGCGGCGACGAAGACTGCGGCTCGGCCGGGATGGTGCCGGGTGAGGATGTCGGCGCTGGCATGGCATGCATGTTCGCTTGTGTATAATCCGGCGCGTGTGGCCGAGTGCGCGTACCTGGGATAGCGGCCACGCCGAAGCGGGATGGTGAGGGCGAGCGTGAGGGTAGTGGGGGTGAGGAGGAGAGTGCGGAGGTTGAGGGGTGTGTTGTGTTTCGGGTGAGGTCGGGGGCTCGGCGGGGAGAGCGGGAGCGAGGTGGTGGTGGTGGTGGGAGAAGTGCGCCTTGGGTTACGGCTTGCTGGTTGTGTATTGGTGAAACGGTGTCATCTGCTGGTTCGGCTTCCAGGGTGTTGTCGCCGTCGTCTTCGTCGTCTTGACCAGGTCCGCGTGATGGAGATGTGCCACTTCGTTTTCCCGTGGTCGTGTTCGGAGTATCTGACGGCTTCAAGCTGTAATCACCTCCTAAAGCAGAGACACCGCTCGGTGGACCACCTCCAACAACAGCCGCGTTGTTTGTGAGTACGCTGGCTGCAGCACGAGCGGATCGACTCCGTGACATCAAAGGTGCTGCGAGCTCAGGTGGGGATGGCAATGGACCAGCTGCATTGACAGGAGTGCCTTGATTGCCAATGGGACCTGAACTATGATGCGTCGGTCGAGCACCTGTACGAGATCTTGTTTGTGCCATTGGTACAGAAGACAGGCCAGCTGGATCTGTTGCCATTTCGGCATCCTCCACCTTCAATTGACCACCATTTGTGCTTGGTTCCCGGCGAGGCCATGAGGATGTGCTTTGACCATTCCGCATAGCAGGCTCTTCAGGCATGGTCTTGTATGATTCGCGTTTCGGCGCTTGAGTCGTACCATTGCTGTGTTTGGTATCAACGTGGGTTGAAGAGACTGGACGGCCACGAGAGTCGGAAGTGGATGGTCGCAATGACTGGTTGGAGTTCCGTCTGCCACGAGAAGAGGCCATACGCGACATTGGCGGTGCAGGACTGTAATCGCGAGGATTGTGAGTGGTCAAGAAAGTGCCTCGAGTGGGTGAAGATGCTAAGGATGGAGATTGGGGTACGTTTCTGGAAGAGATCAGCTTCTGGTTGTCTCGAGAACGGTACGAGAACAAACCTCTTGCGTGAGGTTGGCGCTGGTAGTGGCTTTGTGAGCTTCTTCTTGGCGGCATCACTTGTCACGTCGCGACCTCGTCCATTCAAGGTTGCTGTACTTGCTGTTCTCTCCATAGATGGCACAATAGCCTTGTCCACCTTTCGACGTTTATTGGCTTGTGTCGCAGCACTGCTATTTACACCATTCTTGACATCGACACGACTCGTCTGACCATTCACTTTGCGCATTGAAGGCTGCTCAGCGAAATCTGCTTCAATAGTCTTCTGGGTGCGCTTCTTCGCCTGGACAGCTTCTCTTCTCAATTCGCTCCGAGACTGATCTGCTTCTTGTAGTGCGGCAGCTGCTGCGACCAGACTATTCGCACCTTGCCTGTCAACTTTGGATCGTTCGTTGGGAGCTGCTTTGCGAAGCTGTTGCATATCATATAATGCCCAGTGGGTCTTACTGCCAAGGCGAGCTTCCTCACTGACTTCTTCTTCGATGACTGGTATTGCGCTGTCGAGTCGCAGCAATTGCCGTGAGAGGGCTTCATTCGCAGAGCTGAGCATCATATTCTTCTCGTCCAGGATACTGATCATTTCGCGCAGTCTTTCTCGCAGGGTGCCAAAAGTTCTTCGCCTAGCCTCCGAGTGCTGATCAACGACGGCGTGTGGTTGTGGGCGATTGGAGTCAAAGTCGGATTGGTAGGCATTGCCAGACGGCTCATGACCATCAATCATGGAGACATTGGCGCTTGGATTGACACTGTTGGACATTGAGAATGCCATGAAAGCAGCTTGCTGTTGTGGCATCTCTTTTGGTGGATCTGGAAATGTCGCGATTTGGGAGACCAGCTCGCCAATGGCTTGATCTGGCTGGAAAGCTTTTCCTTCAGTTTCGCGGAGGAGGGTGAAGTAGCGCATAACTTCTTTTGGCAACGCAGCAATGCCATCCGTGAAGTGCGTGATACCTGGGAAGAAGCCTGGAGGCTCTGGAGCGGTGTCTTCCTCCATGGCGGGATTGGGCGCGTTGCCGTATGGTCGCTGGTAATAATTTGCAGGCCTCGCGACAGAAGTGCGGGCGGACCGCGCAGGCTGCCGACGATTCGAGCCAGACATGAGGAGATGGGTGTGAGAATTACATGCAATATGGGTGCTTGGAAGTGGAGGACTGAACGTGGTGACACTGTTGTCGCTGTCGCCGTGTCTTCACAAAGTGATGAACGACACAGGGTCTTGTTTATCGCCGCTGTAAACTCCGGGAAAGTTACATCACTTTTTTGATTTGTGATACGTGACAAGTGCTTTTCATCATGTTGTCGAAATCAAACGAGACACAACTTAAAGCCATTCGATCTGACGAAACCTGACTGTACGATATTGCACGCCGCTTACGCGGCTGTATCTTCTGTACTAGTATAATAGATCGTTTGACAAAGCATATGTCCAGCACATCTTGACACCACATACTGTACAAGAACATAACTCTGAGCAGAATGCTTGACTACCCTTCTCCTCGATAAGTTCCTAAAGATATGGACTTGGAATCTGTCCCTGTTTGAGGCTGTATTCGAGAGAGACGCGAAGCTGGTCAGCTCGTAGCTGCTGAACTTGGCAGAGTCTACAGGAAGAGCGCTACCGAGCTGATGCAAGCACAGAACGAAAATCTGAGAATATCGTGAGGCAACAGTAAGAGGAAATCTACTTGACTTATCATCCTACTAGTCTCTTTCTCCAATGAGTCCTCCACCGGTGATGTTAGGAGATTGAGTTCCTCCTTCCACCTAAGCATGCTCGCTCATTTGTCTGCTTGTTGGTTCATGTTTACTTTACAATACCTTGGAGTTTGCCTAGTGCTGGAAATATTGTTGATGAGCATGCGAAG
>Ga0268246_10000819_pt1 | contig 12251 bp, 12 predicted proteins | sample AgamicOrSfe_FD_200242 | JGI IMG/M metagenome (GOLD analysis project Ga0268246, IMG submission 200242) | Agave microbial communities from Guanajuato, Mexico - Or.Sf.e (v2) (version 2) | ecosystem: Host-associated > Plants > Phyllosphere > Phylloplane/Leaf | place: Guanajuato, Mexico | collected...
AACGAAAAACGCTGAGCAGCTCATGTTTGCGAAGCCGGTGGAGTCGAAGCGGAAGGAACCTGGTGTTTCACCCGCATGATGAAAATTTGCATCGCGTCAACCAATGTCGCTGGCGACATGGGGGCATTCTATTACGGCCTATTTCTCCTTGACAAGACGTGAGGATGTGTTGGCTTGTCGTTGGAGGCGATTTGAGTCGACGAGGATAGGGAAGGCTGCATCACGACGGACCTCCACAGCGTGAATATCGCATTGATGGATATGCTTTCTGGGAATCACTGCATAGCCTGGTTTGATCTTTGCAGAGGGCTTGTATTTTTACATGTAGTCGTAGTTCTTCATTTCATGAGTATTTGTCTGTTGAAACGTTCGTTCCTCTGCATCGCTGCATACCTCGTCCTCTTTTTCAGCCTTCAATAGCCCAAGAAATACTATTACAGAGAACCTTCCCATTCTGATACAAAAGGTATGTCCTACACACGCACCATCTGCGCCATCTTCGTACCCATCGCACCTCCAACTCCAACATTCACCTGTCTCTTCACAATCGCCTTAGCACTCGCGCCAAGTACCCCATTCACTCTCTTGCCGACACCCGGCCCCTGCAGAGCAGCCAACCGCCGCCTCCTCGCCGCGCCACCTCTCTCCTCATTCCGACTAGCCACGCCCTCATCCACCCACTCCATCCTCTCAATCTTGAAGCTCATGCCATCATGATTGTCGCCCCACATCCTACTCTTGACGCCATGCCACACGCTACTATTGTATTTCTCCAGGCTCGGCAGAATCAGCAGCGTCAGATGTAGGTCGACGTTTGGCGGTGGTGCTACCGGGCCCGTAGGCGGTGGGCTGTCAAGGCGCGTCGGAGGCTTGTCGTCGCCTATCTGGGCGGACGTCGCGGCTTCGCATTCGGCGTTCGTGCCTGCTGTGTTGATCGCAGGCTGGAGATCTAGGCTGAGCATCGTTTCGTCAACGTCTGCAGACCACGCGCCACGGAGCCAGCCAGAGTGCATCGCAGCGGCCACTGGATCCGAATCGTCTGTGTAGACGTCTGTGCCCCAGAGGCGGCGTCCGGCACAGATGGCTTTACGAGACTGTGGTGTAAGGAAGTAGCGAGGCACGCGGATTGTCAGAGTGCAGTTCTCTTTGCCTTCAAGGCGAGGGAGCGGGTTGGGAATGTTGTCGTAGACGTGGTCCGAGCCGAGGACGGAGGAAATTGGGGCTGGGATTGTGGGGGTTGGACTGTATAGCTGGGAGCCGAGGTGATGACGAGGGAAGGTTGCTACGTCGCGGACGAGTTGTTTTGTCAGGATCGTTGTGACGGGGTGATGAGGCGGAGGCTTCGGCATATGATGGTGGTGGTGAGGCGGATGGTGGTGATGGTGGTGTGGTTGTACAGGAGTAGTAGACTGGCCGTTAGGTGGGAACTTGAAGTTGCCAAAGCCAGAGCCACTCTGAGGCCGTGCACTATGTGCTGCAGACACTGCCTCGTCTGGTTTGTGATGATGGTGATGACTACCTCGTGTTAGCTTCGGGCTTTTAATTGGATTGCGGACGCTCTTACTGGTGCGTTGCAGGTAGTGGATGGTGATGATGGCCGGCTGGTATCGTATACTTGTTTCTTTTCCCGCGAGTTGATGTAGCAGATGTCACCCGATTGTCCGGCGTGTCACCATCGACCTTGTTGGCGTCTTCCAGAGGTCGTTTGGGTGCCCGTGCAGTTCGTGTACCATTCGACAACGGCTTCCTTAGGTCGATGTCCTGTGCCTTGTTACCAGTACTTTGACGGTTGTCCATCTCCTCATAGACATGTGGGCGGGTCGGCGGTGTCAAAGGTCGCTTCAATGGTGTGTGCGCAGGAACAGGCGTACTGCCTACACCACTTCCCAATCCTGAAAACATGCGACCAAACTCGCTCTTGATGTTGGGGTCTCGACCAATGTCAGGTGGTTGACTTTGTGCACCCTGCACGGCTTGCGGCAACGGCGATGCTCGATCTATCCTCCGAGAAAACTCGTTATTTATGCCAAGTAGAGATCGGTGATTGTTGTTGATATCCTCTACTGTCCGGCGTGCCTCTTCGGGCCGCTGCGGCGCGAGCTCGTTGCCAATGTTTCGTGGTCCATGCATTACATCTTGGTTTCTTGGGGCATGTTCTTCATGTGAGGGTGGTGGACCAAAAGCATCAATTCTTCCTACTAAGTTCTGCTCGGCGAACTGAGGTGGTCCATGGACGATGGCGGGTCCTGGCCCTGGTCCCAACTCTGCAGCATAACCAGGCGGTTGCAGAGCTGGCGCACCTTGATCAGTGGGAGGAGACAGACCTGGCCGCTCCGTGCCGAAGATCCTGTGTTCGAAAGGACGAGGAGGCTCACTGTTGAGGCCGGAGTGACGTGGATATGCTTGTTGTTCAGCAGGGGCGTAGCCTGACATTGGCTGGTCGAAGACGGAACGGTTGAGTGCTGCAATACTCCGGCGGCCATCGAGATCACTCATTGCACGTTCACGCATCGCTTTCTCTAATGATGCTCCGTCCTGATGAACCTGGGCCGGAGGCATGTTAGGGTGGTCAAAGATCGGTCTCTGACCATGCATACGACTACCAGCATCGTAGCCTGCTGGCTGACTGAATGGACGAGGTGGTATTGCTTGAGGTGGCGGTGGCTGTTGCTGCGACGGTTGCAGGAGCCTAGCAAGTCCATGCTCGGCTGATCGGTACAAAGGCTGCGCATGCGGCGATGCAGGTCGTGGCATGGAGTATGCCTGTCCATAGTGTGCATCTGGACGTCTCTCTGGAGTCCTTTGACGTGGTTCGTATGGTGCTCTTCTATCGTTTTGTGGCGAGGGTGGCATTGTGTACCCGCCATTGCTTGTGATAGGTGGTCGGGGTGGACCAGCTGGTGACCAGAGAGGCTGACGCGGACCAATGCCAGCATCTGCGCCCATGATATGCGAAAGAGACATGCTGCTCCCTGGTCGTGAGAATCCGTGGCTGTTGTCACGGCTCGACCCGAACGAGTTTGGGCCCGGCAGAGGAGCTCGCCCATTTTGTTGGAGATGGGTCGGAACTGGGCTATCTTTTGGCGACGATGCAGGAGGCAGCATGTGCCGTGCGGATGGAGGCGGTAGTGAATGTTGAGGTGGCTCGAGGGGACCTGTACGGCAATAAACGTCTGACACTTTCTGGCGAGATGGGATTGCCTGACTCACCTCCAAGATAGCTCCCTGTTATTGATCGCTGTCTGTCTTCTCGAAACAATGGTGGGCCATGGTGGTATGGTGAAGCAGGAGGAGGAGCCGCAGACGATAGGGACTCATACCGAGCTGTAAATACTTGTCAGTGCTGTTGGTTCTTGTGACTCTTGTGAACGCTTACTTTGGCCATTTGGTGGATCTAGTGGTCTGTATGGGGAATGTGGTAGATGCGACTCTCTCTTCTCATGCGCATTAGACAGGAAGGGATCGTGACGGGAGCCAGTGAATGGGTCGCCAGTTGGCTGTCTTAGAGGAGGTTGTGGAACTGCTGGTGCATAAGAGCCGAAGGAGGGTCTGTGTGGACCTGGAGGTGGTGGTGGTGGTGGTCCACCATGATGTGGATGTAAGTGCGATTGAGACTGGGAATGAGGATGGCCATGGGAGTTGGGATGAGGAGCATATGAGCGATCCATCGTAGTGCCTTGGCCCTGCCCTTGCGCTGCTGGTGCTAGTGAAGTGTCACAGACTTCTTTCGAGTGTGACTCTCTGGGGCGAGGTGATGATGTCAAGTCTGGTCGGATGTACGGTCGTGCAGCTGGAGAGAAAGGATGCTCGAGGATAGCAGTCGATGGAGTAGCCTGATCGATCTTGGGTCTTCGTGGGTTGATCTTGTGCTCGTACGTTGTCGCGCTCGTGCTAGTAGTGTAAGAACGCGAAAGTGGCTATTGAGAAGCTGGCTTTGGAATCACCTCGAGAGCGATGATGATGCGCGTAGAGGTCTGTCGTTCGTAGAGAACACACCCGGTGATGCGAAGATGAGAGGCAGCAGAAGAGAGATGTGAGATGGCAGGATTCGCAGAGAAGACCTCACACGCCCTCATCCGGATTTCAGGTACTACGTCTGATCGCGCGAAATCACCTGGAACCGTTAGTTGATTTTGACTCCAACGGCTTTGACCCCTACCGGTACTACCCCGCAAAATGACGGCATGCAGATTGGTTAATTTGATTTTCAGCCTCATCATCCGAACATGAAACCAATTCCTAACATTACTCATTCACTACTACAATACAGCAGGCTCGGATACTCTTCCACGAGCACTTCCAGACTCGTGTTATGCTACTGTACTGTATATGCATTATATACAATGGCAGAAGCACGCGCACTTGATATGATCAAGTCAAAAGCTGCTACTGTCACTCGGGCAGATCTCCGCGTCTTCGTTTCCTTCTTCCTCTTCGGTGCGTGACGAAACAAAATCCAGGCTACGCTTGGGCTCAGGCCAGTCAACAGCATTACAGTAATACTCATACTATGAATGGTAATTAGGTCTTATAAATAATGTCCTCTATGTGATCATCTTGTCCGCCGCCCTGGATCTAGTTGGCGCAGATATTCCAAAGGGCGTAGTCCTGCTGGCAGACGTTGTTCCATCTTTCTTCGTCAAACTCGTCGCTCCCTACTTCATCTCCAACGTGGCATATGGCGTGCGAGTGGTCGCTTTTGTTGCCCTATCGGCTGGTGGCATGCTGATCATTGGGCTGTCTCCTGCTGGACAGGACCACTTCTCTCTATTTACTAAGCTCGTTGGTGTCGCCTTGGCTTCAGTCTCGTCTGGTGGCGGAGAGCTCAGCTTTCTGGCTCTGACTCACTTCTACGGTCAACAATCCCTCGCTGCATGGGGTTCAGGTACTGGTGGTGCTGGTTTATTGGGAGCATGGCTGTACGTTCTTGCTACGAGTACTTTCGGCATCTCTTCAAGCGCGACTCTGCTTGGATGTTCTCTGTTTCCGGTGCTCATGCTAATGAGCTACTTCGTACTTCTTCCAAGTCCTCATGAATCGAAGCGTCAGGGCTATCAGGCTATAAATGATGCTGAAGATGATAACGAAGGTGTCGAGGCCCAACAAGCAGACCCTTCGTATCAGCGCCTGTCCGGGCCAGAAGGCAGCGAGGAGACCACGAAAGAAACGAGATCACTGAGGGAGAATCTTAGAAACGCAAAAGCTTTGGTGATCCCATAGTGAGCTTAGTGACACCTCCGACAACAAAGCCTGACTAACTGCTTTACTAGCATGCTTCCATTGTTCTTGGTCTATGTCGCTGAATACACAATCAACCAGGGCGTAGCCCCAACGCTGCTATTTCCTCTAGCATCGACACCCTTCACCGCATTCAGAGAGTTTTATCCTGTTTACAACGCACTCTACCAGGTCGGCGTCTTCATCTCAAGGTCGAGTATCTCCTTTGTACGCATCCGTTCGCTGTACATTCCATCCATTTTACAGATCCTTAACCTCGTCCTACTCACTCTTCACGCCATGTTCGACTTCATCCCGAGTGTATGGATAATCTTTGGCATAGTCTTTTGGGAAGGTCTGCTCGGTGGCGCGGTATATGTCAACACCTTCGCTCAGATACGCGATAACGTCCCAGAAGATTTGCGAGAGTTCAGCCTGGCCACGGCGACAGTGAGTGATTCAGGTGGCATCATGGTAGCTGCAGTGCTTGGCATGGCATTCGAGAAAGGCTTGTGTGGATGGCAGGTATCGCATGGCCGAAACTACTGTAAGATAACATAATGCCACCTGGAGCTGCCAAAGCAAATCAGAAGTCGGTCGCCCTCCCATTGTAGCTCCAGTCACTGCTATGGCCCCATCGCAGCGGCTCGTTCTTTGGTCCACCTGCCTCGCCAGTCTTCGGATTGACCTCGCCCTGGAATTCTGGCGCCGCGCCACGTCTGATGTTAGGGTGTAACTCCTCGCCATCCTGTACGTTCGCCCGCAGCTGAACCTCAGAGGCTAAGTTTGCTTCTGTAGACTGGACCGTGCTCTCTGTGCTTTCTGTTGACTGAGGAGATTGATTGATCTTGATGTTGGGGCGAGCGCTGGGTGTACTGAATGCGCCAGTGGATTGTTTCTGTAGTTGCTCGAAGATCTCCTGCTCATCCTTGGGGAGACGCGGTGGTGATGGACCGGCTGACCAGGAACCTAATGCTAGAGGTCGGGAAGTGTGTAGTGCCCTGCGGCTGGAGGAAAATGCTGGTCGGATGATGCGCTGCATGATGTTGCGTCAAGGAGGTCCAAGTTGAGAAGATAGGTAGGCCTGAAGACTTCAGATAGGTAGCTGTATTGCAAAGGGTATCACTTATAAGAGTAGGTTCGACTGCAACGATTCGAGTCTAATGCAATCTCGTCGTGTCGTCTCTTAAACATAAACGTAAAGTAGACTCTGGTGGCGTGGATGTCGATCATTGGAACCATCTGGACTCCGCATTGGTTCGCATGATTTTAGCGGAGCCGCATGCTTAGCTCGTTCACTTTACACATTCAATCATCTTGACTCATCTCACGACATCATATACAGTATTGGGTCTCGTCTTCTGGTTCAATAGCATATTCGTACATCTTGACGCACTCAGATATCACCTCATCTGATTAGAACAGCCCCGAGCAAGATCAATTCCTTGCCTGCAGTCAGGAAACGACCACCACAATGGAGGGCATTAAGAAGACCTTCGCACGCTGCAAGGAGGAGAAGAGGGTAAGTAGAGTGCTGTATGATGCTAGAGCGACAATGCTAAGATCAGTCTCTAGGCTGCCCTCGTCACCTACGTTACAGCCGGATACCCAAATGCTGACAGCACGCCCGATATCTTGTTAGGAATGGAGGCTGGTGGTGCCGGTGTGTACACTCGGTGATTCGCGCAGGGAGTCATGAGGCTGAAGATCATATATAGACATCATCGAGCTCGGCATGCCTTTCACAGATCCTATCGCCGATGGTCCAACTATCCAGAAATCGAATACGGTGCGCTGCAATCACGCAGATAGTAAGACTACAGCCTAACAAAGAGTACAGAAAGCACTTGCGAACGGCATCAACACCACAATGACACTGCAGATGGTCCGAGATGCACGGCAGCGTGGCTTAACAGCACCCGTGCTACTCATGGGCTACTACAACCCACTCCTCAGTTACGGTGAGGAGAAGATGCTAAGAGACGCGAAAGAGGCCGGTGTCAATGGTTTTATCATCGTCGATCTGCCACCCGAGGAGGCTGTACGATTTCGCAACTTCTGTACCAAGGCTGGGTGAGTTGTCTCTCTATAAGATTCATGGCACAAGCTCACGAAGATAGGCTATCATATGTTCCTCTAATTGCACCATCGACATCCGAGAAGCGCATGAAGACACTCTGCAAGATTGCTGACTCTTTCATCTACATCGTTTCTCGTATGGGAGTCACCGGCGCTTCGACAGAGTTGAGCAAAGGTATTCCCGAGCTGGTAGACCGTGTGAAGAAGCTGTCAGGTGATGTACCCGCGGCCGTTGGCTTTGGTGTAAGCACGAGAGAGCACTTTGAAAACGTAGGTGCTATTGCAGACGGTGTTGTCATCGGAAGTCAGATCATCAAGACTATCGACAGTGCAGAAGGCGGCGATGTGTACAAGGCTGTGGAGGAGTACTGTGCATCCATCAGCTTGAGAACTGTCACCATCAACGGCAATGATGGTACCGCATTACCGGTCAAGACTGACGACCCTAACACTGAGTCTAAGGAGCGGCCGATCGTCCATGTTGACGCAGTAGTCAAGGAGGAGGATGTACCAGATGGGCCTGGCCTGGTGCAGCAGCTAGAGGCGCTCAACACTGACGAGGGCGAGGCGGATCCTGCAGCAATTCCTGCGCGATTTGGAGAGTTCGGCGGACAGTATGTGCCAGAATCGCTGATGGACTGCTTGTCCGAGTTCGAGCAAGGTTTCAATGACGCTAAGAACGACCCGAAGTTCTGGGAAGAGTACAGATCATACTACGAGTGGATGGGTCGTCCAGGGCATCTACATCTTGCTGACAGACTTACGGCGCATGCAGGAGGAGCACAGATCTGGTTGAAGAGAGAGGATCTTAACCACACTGGTAGTCACAAGATCAACAACGCGCTTGGGCAAGTCATGGTCGCAAGAAGGTTGGGCAAGACCGAGATCATTGCCGAGACTGGAGCTGGACAGCACGGTGTGGCTACTGCTACCGTGTGCGCAAAGTTCAACATGAAGTGTACAATCTACATGGGTGCCGAGGATGTGCGGCGGCAGGCTCTGAACGTCTTCCGCATCAAGCTGCTTGGTGCACAGGTTGTTGCTGTGGAGGCCGGTGCCAAGACTTTGAGAGATGCTGTCAACGAGGCTATGCGCGCTTGGGTCGAAAGACTGGACACGACGCATTACTGTATTGGATCAGCTATCGGGCCGCATCCTTTCCCTACTATCGTCCGAACTTTCCAGTCAGTCATCGGCAATGAGACAAAACAGCAGATGCAGGAGCAGACTGGCAGACTGCCCGATGCAGTCGTGGCTTGTGTCGGTGGAGGCAGCAACGCCACTGGCATGTTCTTCCCGTTCGCAGACGACCCAAGCGTCAAGCTACTTGGTGTTGAGGCAGGAGGTGACGGCATCGAAACCGGCAGACACAGCGCAACACTGAGTGGCGGCACCAAGGGTGTTCTCCACGGTGTGCGAACATACGTTCTCCAAGATAGTCATGGCCAGATCATGGAGACACACTCGGTGTCTGCTGGTCTCGATTACCCCGGTGTTGGTCCCGAGCTTTCGTCCTGGAAAGATTCTGAGCGAGCCAAGTTCATTGCTGCAACCGATGCAGAGGCATTTATTGGCTTCAGACTACTTTCGCAACTGGAGGGTATCATTCCTGCGTTGGAGACGTCGCATGCCATCTTCGGTGCCGTGGAGCTGGCAAAGACTATGAAGAAGGATCAGAACATTGTCATCTGTCTCAGTGGACGTGGTGACAAGGATGTGCAGAGTGTCGCGGATGAGCTGCCAAAGATCGGGCCACAGATCGGGTGGGACTTGCGCTTCTAGATGCTAGTAAGCCCGGGCTGGGAGGGGAATTGTTGCACAGCATTTGCGTGGTGGCAGAAGGAGTTGCATGTCATGGAGTTTCCATATTTCGAATGAATTGAATTGAGTTCTAGTATTTATGAAACAATGGCGATAAGCGTTTTCGAGTCATGCAAGATCTGAAACAACGGGAAGACCCTCTCTCCACACTCCCGTCATTGGTATGACTGTCTCTATTGCCTGGCGTGCCTGATACTCCATCACTACAGCAAGTCCACACCTTTGCGCCAAAGGACAAGAAGCTGTGTACTTACTGTATTGCGGTGATATGGAGACGCTGTAGTCGTTCCTTCCGCCCTCGGTGTCTTGTTCCTCATCAACAACCTTACCCAGGCTTGACCTCGTAACCCCGGAGACTGCACGTGCGGACACTTTCCTCCATCCACAGCTCTGTTCACGTCAGACCTCTTCGACTTTCCGCGCATAGTCGCTTCACGAATATCATGTCTGATGTCAAAGAAGTCCCAGTGGCAGGCGAGGCTGAGAATGTAAACAAGAACGAATCCATTGTGTCAATCCATTGTACTGATCCACAACTCAAGGAGGTATTCGAGGATGCCAAGGACGAGACCTCAGCTGGCAGTACGGTACAGGACGGCGCTGGCGCACCTGAAACATCCCAAGACCAGGACAATGCGAGTAAACGACAGTCTCAGGCCGACAGTGCTAAGGCATTAGATGACGAGGAAGCAGAAGCGCTCAAGAATGCGGAGGATGTAGATCAGTCGAAATCTGTTGATGTACTACATACGCAAATTGACGACTCCGACTCGACAGATCGTGGCGCGCATACGGAGAGAACAAGCCACCAAGGGGACCAAGGGGGTTAGCTGCATTCCAGGTACATGTCAAGGGTCCACGACTGACTCTAGTGTTAGTGACAAAGGTCCAACTATCCCAATTGCAGCCTGTCTTGTCGCCGGGTGCAGATGATAGCACACCTTCAAGCCCTCCTGCCAAGCGGAAACTCTTCGGGTGGCTGCAACGGACGACGAGCAGTAGCGACAAAGCAAGCATGCGTCTACCGTCACTACCATTCAGAGCTCCTCCGGTTCCTCAGCTATCGACCACGGAGGAAGATCCAGCACGCTCACCTACTCAAGAAAGTCCTATCAATAAGCGCAGCAGTCTACAGGACAGATTCAAGACGGCACGATTGCGGGAAGAGGCAGGTGTCGATATCGATGATCTGGACGACTTCCTTGGCCGTCCACAGAGCGTTGGAGTTCCACAATCGCCACAGATGACCACAGCTGCGCGAAGCCAGCGAGCCAACTCTCTTGCAGGACCTCCCAGCCCGATCAAGGCTAAAGCTGTACCAACAGAGCCTGTAGACTGGGATCTCTGGCAGGACGTTGTGTATGAGGGGCCTGCTGCGGTTTCTCGGAGAAGTTCGAAAGAGTTGAGCGATGCAATTACGCACGGCATACCTAGTGCGATTCGAGGTGTTGTTTGGCAGGTCCTCGCACAGAGCAAAGATGACAATCTGGAAGCACTTTACCGGAGCTTAGTAGCGCGTCAAGGCGGAGAGGGTATACCGCCAACTGATCACAGAGCGAAGCCAAAGCTGCCACCCAGGACAGCGGTTTCGGGCCCCTTCGATAAGACCGGCCGACGTCGGTCCACACAGCCTACGACTCTTGAGCAGCCTGAGACGATCATCTTGGCAGACTCATCGACAGATGTCTCTGGTTCGAAGTCTACGGATGATTCCCCTGCCAAAGCCACACTATTCGAGGGTGCTCTGGCAGAAACCAACGCTGATACCGCTGTCCCTGAACCTCTAGGTATTGACGATGCACAAGTCATGGACAAACTCACTATTCAGAAACTGGAGAGAGCGATACGGCGTGATATGGGAACACGGACCAGCTATTCGAAGTTCTTGATGAGCGCCGGCCTACAGGAAGGACTGTTTGGTATCTGCAAAGCATACGCACTGTACGATGAGGATGTCGGATATGCTCAAGGAATGTAAGTAGCTTCAGTGACCTCGTCATTTTGTACTCGTTCGGGAGACTGACTGATATTCGCAGGAACTTCATTGCTATGCCATTACTTTTCAATGTGAGGCAGATACTATCCGGTCGTGCTTTGTCCATTCTAACATGATAGTAGATGCCAGAGGAAGAAGCTTTCTGCTTGTTTGTACGATTGATGAATCAATATAAGTTACGCGACCAGTTTGTACGAGACATGCCTGGGCTGCATCTGCACTTATATCAATTTGAACGACTACTGGAGGATATGGAACCTGCTGTGTACTGCCACCTCCATCGAAGAGGTGTCTCGCCCCAATTATACGCCACACAATGGTTTCTCACGCTGTTTGCGTATCGTTTCCCACTCCAATTAGTCCTCCGAATCTACGATCTCATCCTCAGCGAAGGCTTAGAGAGTGCTATCTTGAAGTTCGGCATTGTCCTCATGCAGAAAAACGCAGAACAACTTTTGAAAATGAAGGACATGCTGGAGTTGACGACATTCCTGAAAGACAGGCTGTTTGACATATACATTGACAAAAGCCCATCGGCCAATTCTCTGCTCGAATCTGGTTTCTTTGGAAGCGCTGGTGGTGTGGACAAGGAAGTCTACAAAGCCGATGCTCTTGTGCAAGACGCTTGCGCGATCCAGATCACACCGGAAATGCTGAAAACTTATACGAAAGAGTGGGAGGTCAAAGTTCGGGTATGTTCCGTCTGTCCATGGCTGAGAAGTACTGGAATGGAAGAATGCTGATACACATGACCAGGATGAGAAAGAGAAAGAAGCAGCCGAGGAGGCTTTGCGTACCAACAGCGCAACACTCACTACAAAAGTGCGCTCTCTTGAGGTGGCAGCGGAAAGGTCGGACACCGAACACGTCCAAGTATGTTTTCCACGCCTAGCACATCTTGATGCCTGTGCTAATATATGCTAGACTGCCTCCGAGCTTGTCCGGATCAAAGTCGAGAATCAAAAGCTCACCGATGAGAACGAGAGCCTGAAGATGCAAGTCCAGCAGTTGCAAACTATCGTCGATGCTCAACCCAAGGAAGTCGAGGACCGACTTCGTGAGGAAATGGAACGGATCATGACACGAAATATCGAGGTGCAGAATGAGAATCGGTCGTTGGAAGAGTCTACCGCAGAGA
>Ga0268246_10000821_pt1 | contig 12224 bp, 11 predicted proteins | sample AgamicOrSfe_FD_200242 | JGI IMG/M metagenome (GOLD analysis project Ga0268246, IMG submission 200242) | Agave microbial communities from Guanajuato, Mexico - Or.Sf.e (v2) (version 2) | ecosystem: Host-associated > Plants > Phyllosphere > Phylloplane/Leaf | place: Guanajuato, Mexico | collected...
GTCTTTATAGTAAGAGTTTAATAGTGCCTTCTCTAAGGGTAGTGTAATTCTCTCCTCTAGCGTTAATTAGTAGTAGTCATAGGAATGCTTTATAGTTATAGAACTACTCTTACTAATAGGAGACATAGTACGAGGCTGCTTATTAATAACCTAGTTAAGTGATTTCATTCTAGCATTCTTATATTCTATCTAGGCGAATGCTATCTATACGCTTAGTTAGTTAAAGTCTTGTTTAAATCCACGAGATACGCCTATAATATAGAAATCATCTTCTCTAGGGGGTGCTATAGTGTAGTGTCTAGTAGGTCGTTACTACTAATGGTTTAGGTTTGATACGTCTAATTATTGTCCTTATTTACGATGTCCTATAGCCCTTACCTTGTTTTTGTCCTTAATCTACTATAGTATTAGAGACGGAGTTTTGTTCTAGTAAGCGTTAGTAGTGTGGCCTTCTTTCTTATAGTAGTCGTAAGTCTTGCCCTTAGGCTTCCGCTTCTTTGTGTTGTCTGCCTCCAGTCTCATTACACTGATCATCTTCCGCCTCTAATCTCCCTAGTTCTTTATCGACAGGGTTCTAGCGTTAGCGAAGTTTACTCTAGTTCCTATCGCTCTAGGGTATAGATACCTAGGATCTGGTAGTAGTACTCTAGGAGGTAGAACGAACGTTTAAGGACTTAGTTAAGTGTCTATTTCTATAGGAAGGCCCTATTAATTAAAGTTATTTAGTGAAGGTGACCCTATTAGGCCCTAGATGTTATTAAAGGTTTAGGGCTAGCATAACCCTGCTAGGTAGTTACCTAAGTATGTCTAGAGTATATCGAATTTTATTTTTAATGTCTTAACGTAGGTTTGTCAAATAATTTAAAGGTTAGTTTATTAATCTTTAGTATAGGAGTATCTCTATATTTAAGGAATTTATCTCTATAAGACTAGTAGTCTAGGTTTGTTTTATCGAGTTCTAGTAAAAGCGACGGTAAGTATTAAGGTAGATTTACGTTAAAGAAGGCCTCCCCCTTAGTAGGCTAACTCTAGTTTAAATAGTTAGAAGTTGTCTAATTAATTAGATTGTTTAAGGGTAGATTATAGTAGTTTTTCTAGGGGGTCTTCTATACTTAGACCCCTAGTATTATTATATCTAGTGTCTATATTATATGTCTTAGCTATTTAATTAATGCGATTAGAACTTAGACTATCATTATCGTTAATTCTATTCTAGGAACCTTTAAGGTCTAATATAGTCTCTAGTGTGTCTCTATAGTATGCTTCTACCATAGTTTAGAGTCTATTAGCACATCTTTATTAGCTAGCTATATAGATTCCTTAAAAGAATTCGTTTATCTTTAGGTCTTAGGCTTTATACCCGTCGTCTAAGGTGTTAGCTAAACTATCGCCTTTGTTTAAGCTTATGTTTAACTATATTAGATCTATTTATTAGTTACTCGAAGTTAGCATAGTAGAAGTAAGTTATAGATCTAGGCTTATAACCTATTAAACATGTAGGTATAATAATCTATTAAGTTTACTACTAGTTCCCTCTAGGACCTTAGCCCTTTATAGGGCTGGCTATCCCCTTATCGGGTTACTAAGGTTCGCTAAATTAGCCTATTCTCAACACACGGGAGCGGCATACAGCACTGAAGCAGTCGATGCAATGATGAAAGCCGTCTCCGATGATAGCGATGCAAACCATGTGCCGTGGTTGAGAGCTGATGCCAGCAAGCCTGCGCCACCGATCGGTCCAGAGTACGGCAAAGCGATGGTAGAGCGCGCGAAGGAGTGTCTTGGGGGTTTAGCGGGGACGCACGCGATAGGGGAGATGAAAGTGCATTTCTTTTGATGAACTTGCGGTGGGTGAGGGCGGAGGCCAAGTCGGATCAACGCATATCGTGCCTCATGGTGCGCGTAGTTCATCCTTCAGAGTCTACTTATCAAGGGCGCGCTGTGAGTTTTGCATCCTTCGACTTATACTCGGGTCAGAAAAGTCTCGTTTGGCATGATTCTCGCGACTGGAAGGTCGTCGGATCCGCTGGCTAAATGCAGCGGACGGTCGTACCCCGTCTGGGGGAGTTTTGCCGGCAATCCACCCCCACTTGCTACCCCATGGTCGGGGGTCAATCCTCGTGGTCATTCCAACAACCGTTTTCCAATCCTACCACCTTGGCGACTCAAGATGTAGCCACCATGCAGGCCAATATTAGCCACAATGCTTCGGATTTTTTTCTTGGAAAATGCCGGCTATTTTGTGAGACATGTGAGTTTGCGGCAGTCGACCACGCCTTTGCCAAAGCCGTCATATGATCGGAGTTACCCCGATGTTGGAGAAGGTAAGATAGGTACAGCCATTATTCATTCTGTCGTATTGTCTTGACAAGGCGGCTACATCTTCCCCTCGATACACCACTCTATCGTCACGGTTCAAAATGGTTGTCAGTACACCAAAGGGCTTCCTGAAGGTCAAAGGGACCGATATCGTCGACAATGATGGCAAGCCGGTCATCCTCAAAGGAGTACGTCTGGGCGGAGCTCATTGCACCACGACTGGTACTGACAGAACTGCAGACTGCCATCGGCGGACACCTCAATATGGAGAACTTCATCACCGGCTACCCTGGTCACGAGTCTGAAGTGCGAGATGCACTGAAGACCGTGCTGGGCAAGGACAAATACGAGTTCTTCTTCGATAGAGTAGGTTTTCGATTTGTGTTCCATGAGAGAATCAATCACTGACTGTTTCTAGTTTCTTGACTACTTCTTCACGAGAGAAGATGCTAAACTACTGGCCTCGCTGGGCATGAACTGCATCCGCATCCCTATCAACCACCGTCACTTCATGGACGACATGAACCCATCAGTTATCAAGCCAGAAGGTTTCCGCCTGGTGGATCGCATTATTGATGCATGCGCCAGTGAAGGTCTCTACACCATCATTGATCTCCACACCTTCCCCGGAGGTCAAAATCAAGGCTGGCACAGTGACTCTGGGATTCACAAGGCTCTTTTCTGGGAATTCAAGGACTTCCAAGATCGAGCCATCCAGCTGTGGGTGGCATTAGCAGAACACTACAAGGATAACACCTGGGTCGCCGGTTACAACCCTATGAACGAACCCGCTGATCCTCTGCAGTATCGCCTGCAAGATTTCTACGCTCGCATCGAGCCAGAGATCCGTCGGGTTGATCCACATCACATCTTATTCCTCGACGGCAACACCTACGCCATGGACTTTTCCTTCTTCAAGACGGTATTGCCGAACTCGGTCTACGCCATCCACGACTACAGCAACATGGGCTTCCCGTCCGGCGACGCCTACGTGGCCAGCGACGATCAAAAAGCCAAGCTGAAGCAGCAATTCCAGCGCAAGATCGAGTTCATGGAGGAGCACAAAGTGCCGGTGTGGAACGGCGAGTTCGGTCCAGTGTACGCTTCTCCCGACGAAGCGAATGCCGAGACAATAAACAGCCAGAGATACAGCCTGCTGGGCCAGCAGTTGTCGAATTATAAGCAAGCCAGCATGCCGATCCACTGGTCGATCTGGCTGTACAAGGACATTGGCTTCCAGGGAATGGTATACGTGTCACCGGACACGCCGTACATGAAAGCGCTGAAGCCGTTCTTGGACAAGAAGAAACGCATGGGGCTGGACAGATGGGGTCGCGACGACACGCAGGTTCGCCAAGTCTATGAGCCGTTGATCGACTACCTGAAGAGCGAGATCCCGGAGGAAATCTGGAAGGAGAGGTATCCGAAGCATTGGGGTATCGAAGGACATGTCCATCGTGCGTTGAGAGAAAATCTTATCAGTGAGTACTTGACGATCGAGTATGCGAATTGCTTCAAAGGCATGTCGGATGAGGAGCTGGATGCTATGGCCAAGAGCTTTCACCTGGACAATTGTGTGCAGAGGAAAGAGTTGAATGAGATTCTGCGCAAGGATGCAGAAACGTAGATAGATACCAATCTACAAGCCAGTCGGGTGTCAAGTTGCAAGTCCATTGGCATGCAGAACGAGTAGACATTAATTACGATATTTTATATCCAATTTTTCGCTTGTATCACGTGATGGTGAGATGGCCGAGCGGTCTAAGGCGCCAGCTTAAGGTGGTTCTTCTTGAACATCTGTTCGCTGGTCCGAAAGGGCGTGGGTTCAAATCCCACTCTCATCAACAAGTTTTTGCACTTTTTGCGGCAGGTTGTGGACCCACTCTGCTGGCGACGCCGTCTCGTCCAGAAGCGCTTGTTCGGCGCCGTTTCACTTCACTGTTTTGGTTCCTCACCACAACTGTGTTATCAGTAGTAAGCGCACGTCAGATGTAGGTCTTTTCCTTTTGCAAGGTCAATATGACAACGAAAAGGGTATTCGATCGTTTGGTGTCCGGCTGCATAGCCTCGATGCCACTGCTCTGCGCCCCGTTTGCATGTGCCAAAGGAGGGCGGTACGGCGTAGTGAATAGGCAGCCACTTTAGACATCTAAGTATTCATTGCATAAATCTTGCAATCACTTACCATGACCTGCTCCGTCTTCGATTGTATCATTGCCTCAAGCAATGTCAAATCCAGCCATGGCCTCAACACCACAACCTAGTCCGACTCGCACAGGCACGAATCTGTCAATACAGTCCACCGCCAGATCGATAAAGGATGTTGCAGCGAAAGCAGTTCAAGCAGACATGCCTTTAGGGGCTTGTGCGGCTGCGGCTGAGGTGACATTCAAGGCGCCCACCGCAGTGAAAATCAGGAACGGCTCATTCTCCTCAGCAGCAGACATCGACGCCAGCGATACCACCAAGGCTCCATCACCAGACGACTGGACACCTCCTCCCAAACTTCCCCGGAAAACTACCATCCCCATCTTCTTTCGCCAGAGCCTGGTCTTCGTCCTCACGCCGACGGGCTTCCTGGTGACCATCTACAGCCTGAACATCGTCGCCTGGGGCGGCATGCTCTTCCTGCTGCTCCTCAACACCAGCGCCGCAATGTGCGCCCCCAACAGCGCGGCCAACATTTTCAACGGCTGCGACGACATCGACTCGCCCCGCCGCAGGTGGATCGAGATCGATTCGCAGATCCTGAACGCCCTCTTCTGCGTCACGGGCTTCGGTCTCGCGCCCTGGCGCTTCAGGGACTTGTACTGGCTGCTGCGCTGGCGGGTGGGAGCTGTGCGTGGGCAGAGGCGTGCGAGTAGGGCGCTCAGGGTCTTGGCGGGGATTCATCGTCGCTGGGTCAGGTTGCCTGGTTCGGATACGCTGGAGCAGGGCTGGGTCACGCATGCGGCGTGTATTGGGCGGGAGGAGGTGCATGCTGAGACGGAAGAGCAGGACGAGCGCGTGCCACTGCCTGTGAACAAGAGGCCTGCGGATCCGGCGTCGGGATTTAGAGCGCCGCCGACTAGGCTCTGGTTGCTGGATCTTGTGGTCTGGTGTAATGTCTGCAATACTTTCATGCAGGCTGTGCTTTGCGGTTTCATGTGGGGGTTCAGTCGGTATACTCGTCCTGGTTGGGCGACTGGCTTGTTCGTCGGGCTGGGCTGTGTCGTTGCTGGTCTCGCTGGGATTGTTATGTTCAGGGAAGGCAAAGCGGTCGAGAAGATCGAGGGTGTGGCGGCTGAGGAGTCGGCTGATGGATCGCAGGACGAGTGTGTAGAGCGCGACGCCCAGGCTACGCCACGAGTTCTGAGACAGCTGGGTAAAGGTGATGTATAGATTCACGATCGAGGACAAAGGAGTTTTGACGGAAGGGAGACCTGAAGATATATGGTATAAAACATGTTTTATTCTTACGATATTGCGATGGCATTGCGATAGCATCAGCATTCCATCGGCAACGAATTTACAGCGTCATAGCTTAGTCAAAACCGTGCCTGATCGCGAGAGGTTTTTCCTTCAAGTCTCTGCAGTCGTGGTATCCATCTGTATCCTCAAATCTCTTCCCGTGACAATCACTCTACAAGGCGTGCGCGGCAGTGAGCTTTTGCTTGAGCGAATCCTTGCTCATTCCCTGCAAGTCGCTGTTTCCACCAATGTGCTGCTTGCCGATGAAGATGTTCGGTACCGACCTCTGGTTGGTCATCTCTTGGAGAGCATCCTGGATCGCAGCGCCGTCGTCTATGCAGCACAATTAGCCTATCGTTCAAGCCTACTTCTAACCCTTATCCAGTCACGCGATCGCGCGGTGACCCGGTTCGAAAGATATGTTACGCACCGATCTGGTCCAGCTCGAGAACCTCGTAGTTGGCGCCGAGCTTGGTCAACAGCTCCTTGCTGGCTTTGCAGTAAGGGCAGTAGCTCTTGCTGAAGACGGCGACGCTGTTGTTGTCGATGACGCTCTGGGCCTTGGTCTTGGCGGCGGACATGCTTGCTGGACTGGTTGGTCTGGCGAGGGAGAAGAAGGATCGGATGAAGGACGTAATTGTGGCGGTGGTTGTAGGAGTTTGGCGATTGGATGGTGCGTGAGTGGATTGGAGAGATGGCAAGAAGAGGTGTTGATAAGTGGTTATTATTCTATGATGGATTTGTAAGGGAGGGTAGCGATGACGTGACTGCCATGGTTGGCCGAGTGTTCTGGAACACGAACGGGTGGTTGCAGACGTTCACGCGTGTCGCCGAATATGGGCCGAGCTTAACGCTTCTAGTACTTCGAGGTTGTACCTGGGGGTTATCGTTTACTGATCACGACTCGGCTACTCTGTACATCCCGCAGAGCTGTACCGATACTGAAAGCGAAATGAGTGCATCTAGAACAATGCAAATGATGCATTGTTGCCGCTATATGCTGCATGCCCTTCATGATATATCGTCGCTTCTTATGCAGCTTCCGACCAATCCACTTGCTCGGCCACAGGTGCTCCTCCATCCTTGGTGTACCCAATCTTCAGCCTCAGTCGCAGCTTCGGTGGTGGTGGCTGTGAGTTTATCAGTATCGATCATGTGGTGACAACCTTACGAATCACTTACCCCTTGTACGCTGATGATCCTCATCTGCTGTGTCGCTTCCTGACCACCTTCCAATTCGCTGCTACTAATGGCTTGTAGTTGGAGTTTCTGACTCTTTGGCACCGCAGCTTGTAGCGACACATCTCTGATCGTCTCGAACATGCTGTCGTTCCTGAATCGAGCCATGACCTGGACAGCTTGTGCGTTTCGCTGCAAGTGGAATGTGATGGCGAGATCGTTCTTGTTGTAGGCGGGGTGGGCTGCAGATGAGGCCGGGGCTTGACTTTGTTGCGGCGGTGGAGATGACATGCCGGCAAAGAGATCGTTACTGGCGGCTGAAGGCGGTGGTCGTGATGCTGCTGCTGGTTGTGGAGTTGCAGCAGGTTGTGATGGTGCGTCAAAGAGATCCATGATTGAAGACATGTTACTTTGCGCGGGTGGTGGAGATTGCGTTTGTGGTGGGGGAGAACTGATTGAACTTCCACCACCGAGAATATCGGCGAGGAGATCAGCATTGTGTTGATTGCCGTTGAGCGTCGCGCTGGTATCTGTGGCTTGCATGTTACTATCTCCCATGAGATCCAGCAGCATATCCTGTTCTGTAACTTGACTTGGCTTTTTCTTGCTCGGTGCCTTGTTGGCTGTCTTTCTCTTCGAATGTGACGCTTCGCCCAGAACTCTCTGCTCTTCCCGAATCTCTGGTGGAGGCATCCTCTCAAGCACACCCCTTCGCACTTGGTCGTAACCAAAAAGACCACCATACTCGACTGCACGTTGTTGAATCTCGACATCGAGATTTGCTTGTTTTGATTCCAGTAATCTCCGTAAGCGCTCAATTTGTGCTGGATCGGTCAATCTTGTCGTGAGTTTCATGGCGCATGTGACGATGTATTCCGTGACGATCTGCCCGGCGTAGCTGCTATTGAGTATCGCAGTGAACAGATCGACAATATCGCTTTCTCTGACCTCTTTGACCAATTCCTCCTCTTCATATTGACCTCCTCGGAGCAACGCATCACCGTACTCGCCAATCACCCATGCTCCTGCGAGATTGAGAGCTTCTTGTGAAATGTCGTCTTTCAAACTTGCGTAGAGTTTCTGAACAGAATATGTCTGCAAATCCGGGGTCGTGGCAATCAGGCGCACGAAAGAAGACAAGATCTGTTCCTTGACGTAGTTTCCGGCAAGTTTGAGCACTCTTAGCATAGTGTCGACATGCCATCGCTTGTTCGGCGCATATCTGTCTGCAGCGATACCAATCTGGGTCGTCATAACCGGCTTGAACTCTGCGTCGGCAACCTCTAAGAAGGCCAAAAGTTCTCTGATCAAAACCCTTACATTGCTGTCATTGATGAGCGTGAAACTGAGATCGAGCGCTCTTCTACGAATGCTGATGTCGGGATCCCTCAGACAGTCCAAGATGGTGTTTCGGTGTCGTTGTACGGCATTTGGCTCAACAGCAACGACTTTGATGAGGGTGTTGAGCGCGACGTATCGGATGTTGTTGTCCTTGTTGGTCAAGAACTTTCCGAGAATGTTGACACCAAGAACGCGCAGCCCAGAATCGGCTTCGATATCCAGAATGGTCAGAACTGCCTCGTACAGAATCGCGTTACCGACGTTCTTTGACGAATCAGTGTTGGTTGCTACTTGCGCCAGGATGTCGTTGATTTGCTCGCTGACATGAGCGTCGCCTCTTCCTAGTACGCGCAACAGCCGTAAGATCTTGACTTGGAGGAATGGATCCGTAACACCAGTAACGTCGTGTTCAGGGGCATAGCCTGAACTTGAGAGACCTTTGAGTATTCTCACAAGCGATGGGACCAGAGTCTTGAACGACTCGACAGCACCTAGTTCGCCTCCTTCTTCCTCATCTGCCTCACACATGCTGGTGACCAGTGTAAGGCCACAAAGCATAACACCATGGTTGCGATCGGCCAGTAAGAGTTTTGCTTGGTCCAAAAAGTGCTCTTGTAACTCGGGTACTTTGGCGCATATTCTGGTTGCGCACAAAGCTGCTTTCCGGCGGATGTATGTGTTTGAGGATGACATGATTGTCTGAACTTCTGGAAACAGATCTCTTGCCATTTCCACGCCCGCAATGTTTCCCAGGGTACAAAGAGCCAGACCAACGACGTATTGATTCGAGTGCTTGAGATCGTTCTGGAGAGAGTTGGTGACTAGTGTGATGACTTCCTGGTTCTCGTCGAGTAACAACATGGTGCCCAGGTATCCAATTCGTTTGTCGGCGAAGCGCGGGGAGGCCAGTAGTTTGATGCATTCTATCTGACCGAAATGTGTGCGTTCTCCGAGAGTAAAGAGGTAGAGGAGTTTGGCGACATTGTTTCGTCTGTCCTTGTATCAGTCCTTTTCCTTTTGTCCTCGCATCATCGTGGTGCCCCTACCGTATATTCGAGTCGTGGCTCTCCTCCCTGAAGCTGGCTCTGATCGCTGCGCTCTCCTTCTGCACGACAGCCCGCTCGTCGGCGATTGTCTTGGTCGCTCTAACATTGCGAATGAATTGCTTGACTGTGAATCTGTTCAGTATGTTGATGACCAGCGAGGGGTCGCTCTGCTGTTCGCTTACGAGAGCTCATGGTCGCTGAAACATGCAATTAAGTAGTTACGAGGAAAAGAAACAGAGTGCGCCAGCAGCGTCAAGAAGCATACCGAGCCCAAGTGGAAGAGGGCGGGCGTGAAGATGAATTAGTGGTCGAACAATTATCTACCTGTCGTCAATTGAAGTCCGGCTCGAGCTGTTCTGTTTGGATGACCGGTGGTGGTTCAGGGTTCAAACATCACGCTAGGCTGATTCGGAAACATCTAATATTATCACATCTTATCGCATCTCATCTCAGGACGCTGAGTGACTTCTGGTTACCTCATGCAATGCACTCCACAAGCCACACACATACTTCGGCAGGGATGATTTGGCATACAAAAGGTACAGTACTATAGTCCTGCCAATAGAGGCAGCCTTGGTTGCGTTTATGCGCCGACAACTCCATATAAAAGTCGAATATCTTCTATCAGTCACGAATCGATCATAAAACCTTCCGCTTATGCGCTTACAATTTGATCAGACGCCCTCGCGGCGCCTCGCGCAAGAATTGTGCGGCTCTCGTGCTCTGACGTCAAGTCGGTCATCCGAGTCGCGTTGTCGCCGAGGCGGCCGTGTCGCTCGGCATCATTTTTATATCCAATGATCATGAGACCGCTTTTTTCGCTGCCTACCATCACATCATTCGACTTCTTTACTCGTGGTCTGCACAGGATCCCGTATCGACCATGTCGGCGGCTACAGGCAGGAATCTGGATGGGGAGGCCACCAATGGCAATGGCCATGCCTACCCGCGCAAGTCAAATCCACAAATCACTCAGGTTCTGCATGAATCAATGCCAAAAGGTCTAGCTTCATCGGGAGCATCGAGGTAGGCGATTCCGGAGTGTTTCCCTCTTTAAAGACCACATACTCATTTTACATAGCGGTACAAGCACACCTGTGCCTCCAGATGCTCCTCCTTCCGTCCAAGCAACCGCTTCTGCGCGTAAGGAGCGCAAGGCCGAACAGAAGCGCCGCCTCTTCCCTGCCATCGATTACACCGCTCGAGTGTCGCATTTCGACCCAAAGTCAGATTACCGAGATTTCCGAGGATTCTTTGTGCTGTTCTGGATTGGTTTGGCCATCATGGTCATCACGACCATACTGCGGAATCTGAAAGAGTATGGACAACCATTCAGTCTCCGACAGTGGAAGACGTTTACCAAAAACATCTATGAGATGATCGGTAGCGATCTGGTCATGGTCTCGAGCACGGCTCTCGCTCTGCCACTTCACACACTTTACAAGAACAGTACTGGTGTTATGCGCTGGGACAAGGGTGGTGTGTGGATACAGACAGCTTTTGAATTTGTCTGGGGCATCTTCTGGGTCAGCTGGCCGTTCATTCGCGACTGGACTTGGACCGCCCAGGTCTTTTTCACACTACATCTGATGGTTTTGTTCATGAAGATGCACTCCTACGCCTTTTACAACGGACATTTGGCTTCGACTCTGCGACGACTGACAGCAATGGACAACCCCAAGGCAAAGGTCAGCAGAGCGCCAATCGTGCGATATCCTTCTTCTTATACTACACGGATCGAGATTGAGAAAGAGTTTCGTTCAGAAGACGATGCAGCAGCCAAGAAGAGGGTGACCGATGTTGCTCAGTTGAGAGAAGACCTGGCGTTTGAACTCGTCTCTCCGTGGGGCCACGTTACCTACCCTCAAAACTTGACAGTCGCAAATTATTGGGATTACCTCCTCTGCCCTACTCTCTGCTACGAGATCGAATACCCTCGAACCGAGACCCGCGACTACTACGAGATCTTCTGGAAGACTACCGCGGTGTTTGGATGTATCTTCTTGCTCACCATCATCAGCGACGAATTCATCATTCCTACCCTGGACGAGTCCGCATTGAGGCTTCAACAGCACCGCGGATGGCAAGATGGCGCCCTGATCTTTGCCGAGACCGTCAGCCGTCTGCTCTTCCCGTTCATGCTCACCTTCCTCCTAGTCTTCCTGTCCATCTTCGAATATCTCTGCGGTGCCTTCGCCGAAATCACACGATTCGCTGATCGAGGATTCTATTCTGACTGGTGGAACAGCTCGGATTGGCTGGAGTTCTCCCGCGAGTGGAATATCCCAGTCCACCACTTCTTCCGACGACACGTTTATAGCGCATCGCGAAGTCGGATGTCCAGGCCCATCGCGACCGTCATTACGTTCTTCATCTCTGCTTTGGCACACGAGCTCGTCATGGGCTGCATTACGCGCAAGTTTCGCGGATACGGCTTTTTCGCTATGATGCTTCAAATGCCTATTGTGCTTCTGCAGCGCAGCAGATGGCTCAAGGAGAAGCATTTGCTCAACAACATACTCTTCTGGTGCAGCATGATCACGGGTCTAGCTCTGGTGAGTTGAGCTTCCTACCATAGATTTTCCACCTGCAGTTCGCTAACTTTCGTACAGATGTGCGCTCTCTACGTTCTAGTGTGAAATAGCCCACATAACCCCATATCGTGGAGGCACTGTACTATACAATAAAATAAAATAATCCCAACACAAGCTACTCCATCGAGGGCTTATGCCCTTTCTGGTACCAGCTCCAAATATTCAACCCCACCTTGACCCCCTCCGTAACCGGCATGCCAGCATGCAACCCTTCCTTCCACCCCCTTCCCTCGGCATCAAAATTCTCCCAAAACACCGCCGCGCCCGCCTTGGGCAAGAACGTAACCCCCTGCAC
>Ga0268246_10000825_pt1 | contig 12182 bp, 8 predicted proteins | sample AgamicOrSfe_FD_200242 | JGI IMG/M metagenome (GOLD analysis project Ga0268246, IMG submission 200242) | Agave microbial communities from Guanajuato, Mexico - Or.Sf.e (v2) (version 2) | ecosystem: Host-associated > Plants > Phyllosphere > Phylloplane/Leaf | place: Guanajuato, Mexico | collected...
GTTGTGCCGAGCTCGAATGGTAGCGGTCACACTGCGTCAGACATTGCTACACTTCACCACAGAACAGCGAGGAATTAGGACTCTGAAGGAGAAGTCTGTAGCTCTGAAATGTGCCTCTTGCCGAGAAGATGCTCGGGGATGTCTCACTGAGTCGAGATAGTGGACTGACTGATACATCTGACGTTTCGAGCGCAGTCAAGCATTCTTCCTCGTCGAGCTTGGAAGCTACAACAGCATCACAGTCCGCCAAAGAGAGCTGTATCGTGTTGACCGAGGAGCTGTGCTTCTAGATGAGGTCCAAATGGGACTACTAGTGGCTAATTGGGGAAGATTGCCATTCTAGCCAGTCGCTCCTTCCGATCTAAGAAATCTAAACCTCACCGCGACCTCGACTTTGAGCTTTCCATCATTCGACAACACACACACATCATGCAACCACGAATACCGTCCCGCCTGGCGTCGCAGCCACTATCACTCCCCCTCCGTCCGATCACCTCCGCACCCTCGCTCGCACATCCTCTCCACCACCAACAAACCCGCACAATCCGCTCCATCCAACAATCCATCAACAAAGGCAATGCCAAAACCGCACACATCTCCTCCCGCTTCAACAACCATCCCTCGCTTCCCACCTTGATCGCCTCCACCACTTCAGCTCAGATCCGCAAAGCCCCGCGCATCCCGTTACGATCAGGCGCTCTTGCCACAAAGAAAGGAATGACTGCTCTCTACGACTCGGAGACTGGAAAGCGCACACCCTGTACAGTCCTGCAGATGGATCGGGTGCAGGTTGTGGGACACAAAACAAGAGAACGCCACGGCTACTTCGCAGTCTGTGTCGGTAGCGGTTGGAAACATCCACGAAATGTGGGCTCCGCGATGCTGGGTGTCTTCTCGAAGACGATGTTCACAGACGCACAAGGTGGCGAGGTCGGTCTGCCACCAAAGCGCGACGTCAGTGAGTTCCGCGTGCGAGATGCAAGCGCATTAGTGCCGGTGGGGAGGACCATCGAGGCGGACTGGTTTAAGGTTGGGCAATTCGTGGATGCGAAGAGTGAGAACAAGGGAAAAGGGTTTGCAGGTGGTATGAAGCGATGGGGATTTGGAGGACAGCCTGCAAGTCACGGTGTGTCTTTGACGCATAGGAGTATGGGTTCTGCGGGTGGTTCTCAGGGAAGTGGAAGTAGAGTGCATCCGGGCAAGAAGATGGCGGGAAATATGGGTGGGTATAACCATACAGTGCAGAATCTGAAGGTTATGTTGGTGGATGAGACGAATGGCTTGGTCGTTGTCAGTGGTATGTTGAGATGGCGGTCATCATGTTCTGAGAGTGTACAGACAATACTGACTTCGGAGTAGGTGCTGTTTCAGGACCAAACGGGTGCACAGTCAAGCTGCAAGACGCCATCAAGAAGCCATGGCCGGACGTTGACCCAATTCCAGCGCCACGACAAGCGCCACCACCTCCGACGGACCCCGCTGCAGAAACAGCGCCTGCGTCTGCAACAGCATAAGCTGCAAAAGCTTGCTCACGGCAGGAAGTTTTAATTCCGTTGACACCATATCCACAACGCAGCGTGCGGACGAGTTTCGTACGCATATACTACACCATCACTACACCATGACCCTGTCTCCGCAGCCCTGTCGATCTGCTTGACTTCTTTTGACTTCACCTTCTGTTTCACCTTTACGTGCTTTATCCTATCACCATTTCGACTTCCCATTGGCATTTCGTGACGTTCAGATCATGTCAGCAATACATCTGAGAGGTAGTCCAACTTTTCCTGGTTGGCGCAAGCGCTACGTGATGCGCATGGTACGGTGCAAACTGAAGCTGCAAGCAGATCAACTCAGGACGGCCTAACTTCGGCATGTTTGCCAAACAACACACATTTGTTTCAGATCTGACACAACAGTTTGCGCAGCTCGGTGCAAAATCGATTGTGATGGAAGCTTCAAGAACTGGCAGGAATTGCCCCCGTCGAAGTCCATAACGTATCGACCCTTCATGTTGGGAAGCAGGCTGCTGTGCCAATGCTGCCCGCGTGGAGCCGTTCAGATGCACGGTGCAAGAGAGGTTCCTCTGGACGACCGCTGTCGTTCTGTTTCAGATCTGGTTTGTCAATCCCCATCATTTCGACTATTGCCCCACCACGTAGGAAAGGGTAACGGATCTCATAAAACACCACGAGGCCCAGCTCTCTCATTCTTAGTCTTCACATCACACTTTCTCCCTTGAACGAAACACTCTTTCTGCTATCAGTCGCCATTTCACTTGTCCGATCTTTGACTGAGCTGAGCGTTAACACGCTTCGGTACCACCCTCTTTGTGAGGCGAGCCATCATGGCTCCGACACGAGAGGAGCTGGTTTACGCTACCAACCATATCTTCCTCCCTCCGAAATTGCCACAATCCGACGACTCCGGCAATGAGACGGCACTCTTCGCCATCACAATCGACGCCCTTACTGCATTCAAGCAGATTGTGTCAGGTCCTACAGCTCAAGACGCTACCGAACGCGCTCGGCTTACTTTAGCAGCATCCAAAGCTGCTCACACCTCTGAGGGTCTTAGTGAGACCGCGTTACGTCAAGCTCTAACGAACTGAAGTCCTCCCTCTCGCTACACGTGAAAAAGCAGAACGCTGGTCTGATCATCACAAAGATTGGCAGCAAGACGAACTTCGAGCAATTTGAATTGTCACCACAGAATGCGAGCGTCTTTGCAAGTGCAGGGCGACTTGTTCGTACTTTTCCGGCATCTGCAATCTCGATCTCCAACGATGATCTGAGTCCTGAGGCAGTTGCAATGATTGCGCAGACTTTATCAACACTCAGCACACAAGCAGCACCCGGTATGCAACCACAAAGTAGCAAAAGTGGCCAGACTCACGATGAATTCCGCGACACAACACATCCTGGCATGATCTCGGAGTATTTCATGAGCCTTTTGCTCCCACTTGGTGCCTTTGTCAGCGTCTCCGCTGTCACAAAAAGAACGAGAGAGGAGGTTCACTGGTCAAACGCAAAGCTGCCCTTCCGAAGATCACCTCTTTGGTTACTCATTCGCGTGACACTTCAGCTCATTTTTTCGCGTGTCACTCTCTCCACAGACATGTACAAACTCTTCGTCACCTTTCTGATGAGTCACATCCTCAAATTGTCACTGGAAGGTTCGGCCATGTCAGTACAAAGTGAGACCATCTACTTCATGGAGGCTACGATCGCTCGCCGGCTCCTCAAGCTTCCTGAAGAAGTCAGTGATAGGCAACGCGCGATAGTTGAATCAATCAATGCTATCCTCCTTGTATCGACAGACTATCTCACACGTCGCTGGCAGACGATACAGGCCAACCAGTCTCAACGCCTAGATCTGTCTGCGCTCGGCACTCTTCATTTCGAGCAAGATGCCCACGTCAACATGCCACAATTGGATACTTACCTTCGATCATTACAACAACGCCAGACCGCGCTTGTCTCTGAGGGCTACTCTCCAAGCGCGCGACTGGTCAACTACTCTGCCGACCAACTTCCTGATTTGTCTCAATCTAGTACCGGTGGGACTTACCTCACTGCAAAGCTGGAAGCCTTCGAGCAATGGGTATCTGATCATCTTGAAGCATGGCTTGAGAAGCACGACCAAGATGCCTCAACTTGCGGCAGATTGGCAGATATGCTTTGTGCTTACCATGTTCAAGCTTCCGGTCACTACGCAAACAATCCAGAAGCTTTCTCGATCCTAATCTTAACCACTCTCGACATCTGGGTATCTTGTGACAAGGCAGCCATTGCTGCATGTCCCTTGTTAAGCGAATATGACGCGGGGATTCCATTCTATCTGCTCCAAAGCTTGCTTCTTCCCACCAGAGCACAAATGACTCGGTTGCATGCGATCGAGGTGTATCTACATTCGAGATGTGGATCTGCCGGGCTCCAACGAACTTCTTTGTTGTATGACACGAGCAGTCCTGAGAGCTTCGGTGCGAAGTACTACGACACCTCCCCCGACCACCAGGAAATACACGCCGAGATCGATCAATGGGCTCGCGAGACTCGTGCCCAGAAGATAGCTGAGCTGAACGCCCTTCAGGCGGAGTATCGTCGTCTCTCACGCATCATTGAAAGGACCGCTTGCCAGACCGAGAGAGTGTTCAACTCATATACCGAAGAGTATGATGAAAAATGCCTTGCCACTTGTCGCCGATGCGCCTGTAGGCGGCAGCTGGAAGCTCTGACAATCTCGTCTCACGAGTGGCCACTTCCCCGTGATCTCAACACGGCCAAAGTTGTCACCTTTGAATTGCGCGTGCCTCAATGGTACGCGAGGTGGCGCGACGGCACTCGCTTCCTCCTTCGACAAGTGCTTTGCGGTCAGAAAAATGGTGAACATCCACGAGCCAGCTACCCTCTGTCCTCAGATCGCCATCTTGCGTCAAAGTATTATGTGAGCCCACATGACACCCCCGCCATTGGACTTCTCTCTCAGGACAAGCCATTTGCAGTCACGCACTGGAGAAGCAGCCAAGCCGGTACAGTACAGGAGAAAGATGTTTGCGTGGACAATGGTCTGAACTATCAATATTTCGACTCGTCGAGCAACACGTTTGGGCACGCTTTCACGTTCGGGAACGAAGTATCGAACATGTCCACATACCAACTGCCATCCAGTTATCGAGGGTTACAAAAATTCCTCGTGAGATCTTCTGGTATGCCTGATGGTCCGCCGCCAAATGAGGTTATTGCGGGTCAGGCAGGTTGTCGTTTTGACATGCCGTTGCAGGAGTTCAAGGAGCTGGCGTCGCTACCCCTGGGACACCGTATTCAGTGGGACAATATCCTGCTCCAGCTCAATGCGCCATCGGTTGACTTCAAGAAGTCCGAGACAACTTTATTCGTGCTGCAGTGTATTTTCCAAGCTGGACCCTGGAATGAGACGGTGCTTCGTGCTGCGCACCATACTCTTGCAGAAACCGGGATGGCAGAACAAATCATAGAGTTGCTTAACAAGGCACTTGACAGGGTCAAAGAGAACTGGGAATCCTCGCAGGCAATCAGTGTTTTCATCACGATTGCCGTTCGAGTGTGGGATCTCAACAACGATGCTTCACTATATGATGCCTGTTTGGCGTTCCTGTTGAAAGCACGAAAGGTCTTATTTGGTTGGGTGCAACTGCTCCGAAACAAGTCACATAATGCTCTAGACACAAACACGCGCACGCTCTTCAGTATCAAGAGTGTTGAGATTGCCCTGCTATGCGCTGCTTCATTCGACGTGAGCGAGGATCACCTCATCGCGATCTTGACACCGACCGATAGCGCCTCAATGCTTATCCAGTGTTCTATCATACTACACGACAGCTGGGTGTCTCTGAATGCCAAATGTGGTGGCCTTGATCAGCTGCTGTATTTCCGGTGCAAGAGAATGCTTCATCGCTGTCATGACCTACTAGTACAGCACACTTCTGCCCTGGATCATGCGATGAGACAAGCATGGTCAGCTTACGTGCCTGGCACTCAATGGACAAGTGTATCGGACGAGTGCCCTGAGTGGGTAACGTGTATGACAGCGGACGTCCCCGGAATACACGCTCTACAGGTACACTACAACACGCTCACAGGGGAGCTTCTTGTTCGCGGTACACCTCTGAACACACCACCGCAGCAGTATGTGCAGCAGGCAATGTACACGACACTCTTCAGCAACCACCTCGTGGAAGTGATGCCATCAATGATTCCTGGGATGCAATTTTCTACGAAGAAGTCGTTCAATGGCTATACCGTACATATGGGCCTGAAAAATGCTGAGCTTCTGGTGCAAGCATCGGATGGCGCCTCAACCTTCGAGACTGTCCCTTCACGGATATTGCAAGGGATATTCCCATTGCATTTCGAGCAAGACTACATCCACTGGTATGACTTTGCTACTGGCTCGATCCAATTCCGCGCGAAGTCGAAGCCTTGGGATGCCACGTCGAACACCATCTGGACACTCCACAAACATGGTTCAGGATGGCGTCTGCAACGGGCAGGCCACACTGTAGTGTTTCTGCACAGCAGAACCTCATCTGTCATTGCGGGATACCTCAAATCACTCAGTGTTGCCACTGGCATCCATATCACGACCAATTCGTCTTCAAGCGATATTGATATTCAGATACCCGCCCTACGACTAGATTTCCTGATCTCCGAGAATGATTGGCACATCTGCTCGAAACAGTATCGTGGCATGAGGATTGACGAGGATCAATCACTTGAGACTCTGCATGGTCTGGAGAACCGGCTCCTCCTCAAAGACGAGACCGGGCACCGACAGCTTCTTCTACCAGAAGCAGAGCAGATCAGTTGTCAGCCCACCGGCCTCCACGTCACTGTGAGCTTGGATACGAATGCCATACGCAAGCTGCATCTGTTTGACATTGACAATTTCCTTGGACGGCTCTCAGACGATGGCAGTGTTCACGCGAAGCTGTTCATTGCGTTCCTACATGCTCTCACTTCTTTTTGTCTCCCAGATCATTTCACGAGTATGACAGGCACCGAACAGGCGCTCTCAATCTTGCGCTCGGCGGGCGTTGCTTCATTCGATCAACTTTCGAAGCATGATATTAGTGTACTGGTCAATATCGCGGGTTTGACGCCATTCAGAGAGTTCTATCCCCAGCATCTGAGGCAGATGCAAACCACTGACTGGGATCCCCGTTTGAGCTGGCACTCCCAGCACGCCGAGTTCGTGGACGTGGTGGCAAAGCTTCTCAATCAACACAGCGCGACCACAATCCTGTATCCGGATACGGAAAAACCTAATGTCCCTCGGCTTAAGCTCCCCGACAAGATATTGAGAGACCGTGACCTGATTCGGTCATCCACTGTCAGAACCGCCGGATTCGGTGCAGAGCATCACACTGATGTGCACGATGTCGTGTACGCATCCCGAGATCGCGATCAAAATTCGCAGAGGGCCAAGAATGTCTTTCATCTTTCCAACCTGATCTATCACAAACTCAGCATCAGGCGGTGGCGCTTGTCAGCAGGTTATCTTTGGCAGTCGATGGAATCGTGTCAAGCCATATTGCCTCCGAACCAGCAGGCACTAGGCATCAAGAAATTGAAGTACGATGTCTCCTTGATGCTGACAAAAGAGCAAACCGGTCAGAACTCCATGGTTCAGACTAATTGGCCTTCATTGCACCGTCTCGTTGCTCACCACATGGGTGACGACCGTCGGAGATACGCTCTGATGGCTTTCGTGACCACCATGGGATGGTCCAGCTCGACCGACGTTCTCGTGCTGCAGTGCCTGTGTCTCATCTTTACGACACCAGCCTTGGCGGACGTAGTGTTTCCAGCTGCAGTAACGACGAGTTTGTCGCCTGTCAGAGGCAGGCAGCCAACACAAAGTGAGCTGACAAGCATGATCAAGTCTCACGTTCGGCCGATCGACCAGTGCCCAGAGAACTCATTGCCGCAGAATCCTGGCGAGTCCAGAAGGAATTGGAAACTTCGGGTGACGGGACTCTATCAGAGCAATATGAGTTCTGCCGTGAATACCTTCGTCCAATCCCTGCTGAACCAATGGCCTGTTATCACTCCAGTGATTCCGCCGCGCAACTCGCAGACCATCCGCAGGTATGTTAGCGTCGATCCCGCTATGCCTAGCATCGTGGAATACTTCAGGGCATGTTATGACAACATGCTATTCTACGATTATCTCTCAAGTCTAGAAGCGCAAGTTGCCAGCTTGGCTTTTGGATCTGCACATGATCTTGCTTGCATCAATCTCAATGCTCTGCCGCCTTCAGTAAGCACAACAACGCATGTGACGATTGGAGAACTCTTCCTGGATCCGGACGAGCAGCTTATGCAGCGCTACGTGGCCCCTGCCCTCGACATATTCCATGACGCCACCACCGGACGCGCTTCCGCAGACAACCACTTTCGTTTGTCGAACGTAGTTGCAAAGCTCGATTCAATTGAGCAAAGACCATCTTTCGAGACGAACTACATCGCTGAACTGCAGGATAGTATCGAGTGTTTGAGATCTTATGATGGTGACCAAATTGCCAAGGTCGTTGTCACCCTGGCAGAAGCTGTTGAGTATCGAGAGAGCTGTCGCCAGCACGTCGATGCAGTGTACGAGGACCTGGTCGCTGCCACTACATCTGGCTTGAGTGACCTCACACAAGCATCCAGCGATGTGCAGCAATGGCCTAGAGTGTCGCCGCTTTTCTTCCTTCAGCAATTGAGTCACGGCACCCTCCAAGGCCTGTCACCGCAGTGGAAGACGCGTATCATTCAGTATGGGCTTGCCATCACTGCATTGCAGAGAGCAACCAGGATCGCGAGGCTTGCAGAGAACGGCACCTCCGCGGAGTTGACACAAGAGCTCCAGAATGCCGGACATGGAAATTGGCAACCCGAGGACTTTCCTTCCAGTCTTTTGATGGAAATCGAGAATGGATTCCTTATCAGACCAGTCCAAGAACAAGTCGCTGCGGTAATGAGACAACCCAGTGGCACTTCCGTCAATGCTACAGTCCAGCTCAACATGGGCGCTGGTAAAAGTTCGGTTGTCGTTCCGATCGTTGCTGCTGCCCTTGCAGATGGCTCGAAGCTTGTTCGAGTAGTAGTGGCAAAGCCTCAATCGAAGCAAATGGCCCAGATGTTGCTCTCGAAGCTGGGCGGTATGCTGAACCGTCGCGTCTATTACCTGCCCATTTCTCGTGCGATCAAGTTGGACATTGGTGGTGCAGCATATGTTGGGAAGATGCTGCGTGAGTGCATGAGTGGCGGCGGTATCCTCCTGGTGCAACCAGAACATATTCTTTCTCTCAAGCTGATGGGTGTAGAAAGCTTCATCACTGACAGGACAGAGTTAGGACTGACTCTGGCTATCACCCAAGACTTTCTGGATAATTCTGCCAGAGACATCGTGGACGAATCGGACGAGAATTTCAGCCCTCGCTTCGAACTTTGCTATACAATGTCAGCACAAAGACAAATGGAGCTATGTCCCGAGAGGTGGGTTTTGATTCAACAAGTCTTCGACTTGGTGGAGATATGTGCTCCTCTGGTGGCCATAGCGTTCCCAGATTCCATCATGATCAGCAAAGGCGCCCCTGGTCAATTTCCGCGAGTGCGCATTCTACGGCCTGACGCTGCCACACGACTCACAAGGTTGATTGCATACAACATTTGCCAGACTGGCCTTCCATCGTTCTTGAAAATCTCCAGGCAAGGAGATGCTGCACGTAGGCATGTCTTTGACTATCTCTTTGACGTGGGTATCTCAAAGGAAGACGCCAGACTCGTTGAAGAATCTTCCTTGTGGACAGATACAACCGGCTCGGTTTTACTTCTGCTCAGAGGACTTCTCGCCGGTGGAGTGTTAGCTTTCACCCTGGGCCAAAAGCGCTGGAGAGTCAACTATGGTTTGGCAGATCGTGCACCACCTACAAAGCTTGCGGTACCCTACAGGGCAAAGGACAACCCAAGTGCGCGCTCTGAGTACAGTCACCCAGATGTGGTTCTGACATTGACAATGCTGTCATACTACTACGAAGGGCTGACAGACGAATACCTCTTCACAGCACTTTCGCATCTCATGGAGTCAGATCAGAAGGACACCGAGTATGCAGAGTGGGTCAAAGGTGCTGAAAATCTACCATTGGCTTTCCGTGGTCTGGAAGGTATCAATATCAAAGACCGCGAGCAGTGCATAGCTGAAATTTTCCCGGCAATTCGCCACTGCAAGAGTGTCGTGGATTACTTCTGCTCCAAGATTGTCTTCCCCAAGGAAATGAAAGAGTTCCCTCACAAGCTATCTAGCTCTGGGTGGGATCTGGGAAAGCTCAAGGCACACCCCCTGACGGGATTCAGTGGCACAAAAGATTCTCGTGCGCTATTACCTCTCAACGTCGAGCACCTGGATCTTCCAGAGCAGAGGCACACCAATGCACTGGTGCTAGAGTACCTACTGCAACCCGAGAACTCTGTCAAGATGATGTCAGACATCCCTGATCATTCTGTCTCGGAGGCCGAGCAGCTCTTAAAGATTGTTCTTCATCTGCAGCCATCAGTTCAGGTTATACTTGACGTTGGTGCCCAGATCATCGAAATGGACAACCTTCAGGTGGCTCAAGCTTGGCTTCGCATACATGACGACCAGGGCAAGCAAGGTGCAGTTTTTTGCAATGATAACGACGAGCTCTGCGTTGTCGATCGTGAGGACCGTGTTGAGCTCTTACAAACCTCATCGTTCATTTCCAGGCTTCAAGACTGTCTGATTTTTCTAGACGAGGCTCATACTCGAGGAATTGACCTGAAGCTTCCACAGCACTTTCGTGCTGCTGTAGCACTCGGTGCGAATCTCGTCAAAGACAAATTGGTGCAAGGTAAGTCAAAAAATCAGAATATGACGTCCCGTGATCGTTTGCTGACACTGTACACTAGCCTGCATGCGAATGCGCAAGCTTGGACAAGGTCAGACTGTCGTCTTCATTGTGTCCCCGGAGATTGAGTCCAAGATACGGGAATCTGTGAACTTGCCGATTGACACGGACATCGAGGTCTCAGATGTCCTGCAATGGAGTATCTGCGAGACATTCACTGATCTTCGGCGTACCACACCGTTGTGGGCTGTACAAGGCAAGCGATACGTGCATCATCAGGCCTTATGGGATGTCGTTACGACTTCTGGCAAGACATCTCTGACAAAATCTCATGCTAAGAAGTTTCTCGAAGAAGAAGCGCAATCCATCGAGCAGCGCTACAAGCCTAAATTCGACGATGGAAATTCCATTATCCAAACTTTGAGCGCTTCTGCAAACCCCAATCTCCGCAGCATCGCCGAAAGATGCAGAGCGTTCGACAACTTGCAGTTCAATTCAACCACCCTTCAGGAAGAGCAAGAGCGAGAGCTGTCTCCGGAAATTGAGCAGGAAAGACAGGTTGAAAGACCAGCTGCAGCACAGGCAGCTCCCCACGTACTGCATCCTGATGTACGGAAGCTGTGGGAGCGGGGCAGGCTACTGGCGGAATCTGCTGCCTTCAGACCTGCTTTCGGCACTCTCCGCAACACAAGCGCAGGAGCGGTATTCGGTGCCCAGCAGCTTGGGCACGATCGTGGTTTGCTCGTTACGCAGGACTTCGCACGCACAGTGCAGGAGCATGGTCGCAGGTTCATATCGGACTCGTACCTACGCAATGTGCAGTGGATCATCTCAACACAAACCAACAACACCGTTGATCGATTGATCATCATCAGCCCTTTCGAAGCCAACGAGTTACGACACCAGACTCCTCACAGATCAACGACCATGCACCTGTTCAAAGCTCGCTGGAACCTCAGCTACGCTTCACTAGACTCGCTCGACTTCCACACGATCCCTCTCCGCTCTCCCGCCCTAACCGTCCCACGCCCGCTCGCTATCCAGCTTAATCTCTTCGCGGGCTCTCTCTATATCACCTCCTACACCGACTACGTCGCGATCTGCCGATTTCTCGGGCTCGCCGCTAACTCTGTCTCTGCTGAGATGAGCGCCGCTGGGTGGGACGTCGCTGCCGATGGCTTTATTGTCAGGGATGCGCAGGGAAGAAGGGGTGGTGGGTCCGGACTACAACAGAGTCCAGTGAAGTTTATGGGAATGGTAGCGAGGATTAGGAAGAATGGGGAGGGTGTCGAGAAGACGCATATGGGCCGGTTGTTGGATGGAAAACTGTTTCGACAGGCAGAGTTGGATACGTGAGTGGGAGTGGTGGATGAGGTATCTGGGAAGGCAGTTGGGCAGGAGGGGTGTGCAGTTGGATCAAGGATACCCTGGGGAATGTTGGAAAGACAATTGGTGACGAGATGGTATCGTATGAGCGCTGCGGTATGACCAGCGATGACCAAGTGGATTGATGACATGGACTTTGATCTTGTATCGAAGGTCCACAACAGTGTAGCATGAACGAACGATAGACTTGCGCAATGAAGAAACAACTTTTGAAACATCCTCTCTCTCTCAAAATCCCATGCCCATAAGCTACAGTAGCCATTACGAACACAGATATAGAAACCAAACGCGTACTTGCATACGTACCTCCACACCTCATGCTTCCTCCTGTGTTCGAAGATGATGGTGACAAAAGAGATCCATAAGACGGCAAAGGGCCACGCATATAGCTCACGCTGCACCAAATTCA
>Ga0268246_10000829_pt1 | contig 12163 bp, 10 predicted proteins | sample AgamicOrSfe_FD_200242 | JGI IMG/M metagenome (GOLD analysis project Ga0268246, IMG submission 200242) | Agave microbial communities from Guanajuato, Mexico - Or.Sf.e (v2) (version 2) | ecosystem: Host-associated > Plants > Phyllosphere > Phylloplane/Leaf | place: Guanajuato, Mexico | collected...
CCCACAATCTCCGGCGGACTCGTCATCCCCGCCACGCCCCCAGCCCCCCACGCACTCGCACTCGGCGTACTAGCTCCACTCCTGACCTTCAATGTCGGATTTCCAAAATACCCCGGCCTGCTAACATTCATCCCCGGTTTCTGCGCCGCCGGCAAACTAGGAAATTCCAAGCCCGTTGCGCCACGTGCTGCGTTGCCCGTGCGTGAGGACGTCGCAGGTGGAGGTCTAGCGTTGCTGCCGTTGGAGTTGCTGGGCGTGGAGGAAGCGGTGCGTGTCGCTACTGAGGAGACCCAGGGCGTTGTGGTTACTTTTCCGGCGCCGACGCGGTTGGGGTTGCTGGGGAGGTTGGGGAAATGCGATGCTGGATTTGGACGAGAGCTGATTCCCGCTGGGGCGCGTGACAGTGAAGGACCAGCGCCAGAGCTGTATGCGACTTTTGGTGCGAGGGAGCCCCAGCCTGCTTGCTGGTTGACCGCGCTCCGTGACGATTGCGCCGTCGATGTTTTGAGTTTGAGGATGCGCTTGCCGCTTCCGCCTGAGCTGCTTGCGCCTGGGGGCAGGCCGGGGAGGGAAGGGTAGTCCTCGTTGATTGCTTTCCAGTCGTTCCAGGCTTTGAGGAGGTCGTCGCGCTTGGATGTGGATTCGAAGATGTCGGCGAGTTCTTTGATTAGAGTGCCGAGATCGGTGGAGGTGGTGTCGAAGAGGGCGAAGAAGGCGTCGATGAGGGCCGGGGCGGTGATGGCGTTGGAGCGGTAGGAGGAGACTGTGTTGCGGAAGGTGGCGAGTTTGGGGGTTGAGCCGGCGAGGAGGTTGATGGCCCGTTCGGTGACGGCGGCGTGGCGGAGGGCTCGGGCTTGTTCTTGGGGATTGGGTGACGGGTTGGCTGTTGCTGGTGCTGAGTTGTTTAGTGCTGGAACAGTTTCATGCATCGCTGAACGTGGTGCAGTGACAGTTGGTGGTGCGGCTCCTGCTGGTGCTCGTGCTGCAAATGCATCACCAGAGGTGAGCTGGCCGCCGAATGTCCTGTTGGAGACAGATTGTGCGCTGTGTATTGCCAGTTGTCTTTGATATGCCAACTCGTCCCGGCGCATCGGCTGTGCTGATGATTGTGGAATGGGTGCATCGACATTAGGATCCCGTCCACGTCCTCTTCCACGTCCTTCCCTTCCTTCCCGACCTTCTCTTCTTCCGCCTCGTGGTTCTTGATGAGGTTGTCTGTAGTCAAACCCGCTCATATCCACCCGACGTGCGTCCCTTCTCGCATCCTTTGTCAACCCATTGGGATGTGCTTCTAATTGATGGGCTTTGAGATCCATCTCTGACCCAAAGACCACGAACTTTTTTTCCATACACTCTTGATCTGCGCAGAGAAAGTGGTCCTTCCGGAAGTGAATTTCTAGTGCATTGTAGTCGAGGTAGTACTGCTGCTTGCGGCCGCTGTTCTGCCTGTCACAGATATGACACCTTTCATGCTTGTCCCGACAATGTGTGTAGAGCTCGTCGTCACCGTAGAACCGTTCGTTGCAGAATCCACATTCAGGATGACCTTTGAAACCGCTTTGATCGACCGCTCCAGGATTGTCATCACCAGTCCGTTCATGTTTGCTGAGCTCGGCTCTCGTGAATAGTTCGTGCTCATGTGTGAACACCTTCTTGTTCCGTGTGCAAAGATCGCTGGTAGATGTTAGACATTGCCTTTACTTCACACTACATATCAATACATACCACATGACTTTGTGATGGACATTCCGGACATGTCGGTGCAAGTCAGGCCACCCATAGCAAGCTACATCACAATACCCATCAGGACAGTTGTATCTTAGCAGTAGTACTGTGTCTTCGAAGATCTCCAGCTTTTCGAACTTGATGCCCAGATTGTCGTCCGATCGTGCAAAGTCTGTATCTATGAAATCGTCGAACCGCTTTTCAGGGTCGTCTGTAAAAACTACTGTGTCTGCGTTTGTCTATATATTATTCAGCAATGTCCTCAATATCCTGCGCTCGACCGACAACTTACTCGACAATGCATACACGCTCTGTTCTTGTACAATGCCCTCATTCGCAAAGCACATATGTGACACGTCCGGTGATTACAAGGTGAAACCGAGTTGTGTACTACTGGTCCTGCGCAAATGAAGCACACTTCCACATCAGAGTCCTCCTCTTCTGCTGCGTTACTTGCTGCTTCAGGCTTCAGATTTTCGCTTTGCGCCGCGCTTGGCATGACTCCGTTCTGTCGCATAGTACCCTGCGCAGGTGCTTCTGGACGCCCAGCTGGGTCTTGTGGCCTTGACTGATTCTGCATCCCTCCTCTTTGTCCACCATTCTGCCTGCCGCGGCCCCGCGAACCTCCTCCTCTACCACGTTCTCCGCGACCATTGTTACCCCGCCCTCTGCCTGGACCAAGCGGCGCTCCATTGCTTCCGGTTGCAGGTGTGTTTCCATTGGTGCTAGGGGGTTGCGTCTCCATGATGCTAGGAGGTTGAGAGCTTGACTTGAGACTTGTTTAAAGGGAAAAGACGACTGGTGACCTTGGATACGGGAGTACTTCAAGAGATGGCTAGTCTGTTGGCCGCTGAAAGAATGCTCCCGAAAATGATAAGACAGCAATGGTGTGAACGAGAAACGATTGTGAGGAGCTCAGACTATGACAAGCAGTAAGGCCGACTGAAGTGTAATAAGATAGTATGACTCCAAACAAAACTACGGGATGGTGGGCTGGCTTCGTCCGAATTATGACGTTGTGATGTGCCGGGTAATTAAGGTATCACACTCTAACCAGAACATTCACAGCGAAGTACGTGTTGCTTCCGCTGATCGAGAAGACAAGAAGATAAAAAGACAAGAAGGAAGTCCTTCTTACAGCTTGTCGGAACGAGGACTTTTAGCACAAGTTGACACCTGTCTTCGAGACGCTGGGGCAGTGGTGTGCTGTGCCTGAGCAGGCGGACGACTGGGAGAGGGTAGCGAGGAAGGTGGGAAGGTGGGAAGCCTGGTATGAGAGACAGAGATGGCAGGGTGGATGCGTGATCAGGGGCATACATTGAAGTAATCGTGTGATCCTGTGATAGGTGTGGTATTGAGCTGTATCGAGCCTCACTTTCGCTATCTCCAGCAGTATCCTACTCGAGTCCTCATTGACATTCAATACAAGGCCCGTCGTCATGCTATATGCACACTCTCTCCTCGTGTCATCGTCTCTCTAGATGCCGTCGCTGTCTTCGTTTCGTTCTGTACATCCCTCTATCTCATGCCTCCATCATGCCGCCATGTGTTCGCAGTCATATGTCTACGCCAAGAAGCCAGAAATCGCCGGTGAGAACCGAGAGAAAACATCGTAAGAACACCTCAGAACGCCACGCTTGTCTCCAAACCCACCTCATAACACATCTCAAGAACGTAGAAAGAAACCCCAAGAAGAAGAAGAAGTGAAGTAACCGCAATCGTCACCAATCATCACCACCTCAAGCAAGATCTCAAAATCAACTCAAACCTCAACTCTTCCCACTAGGCCTCCTGCCCCTCAGACTCTCCACCGCTCCGACCCCGTTCCCATATCCATCTCGAAACGGCGTAGTCGGACGACCCACCGCGCTTGGCGGAAATACCGAGTCGCCATCAAGCTCGCTGATAACGATTGGCGAGGACGATGCCGATGTGGGAGCACCTCCAGCTCCATACCGCTGCTGATACGCCATTGCCGCAGCTTGATGCTGCTGGAACGCGTTGTGCGATGGTTGCTTCACTGTGCCCGCACCCGTACCATTATATTCGCCCATGCGAGGCGTGCCGGGTCTGCTCGTACTAGCACTAGCACTAACCGCAGAGGTAGGCTCGCTGGACCCAGGCATTTGCTGCACCGCGGCAGGATGTGCCGGATCATTGAAGAGCGTGGGATACTCCGTCAGTAGAAGCGCGACGAACCCATCAGGCACATTCAGTGTCTGTGTAAAAACGATGCTGATATTCCGAATAGTCATTTTGTTGCGGTCGGAGTTGTTGACGACGCCGATGAGGAAGCGGGTTAGCGTGGCGAGGAGCTCGTGGTTTGCTTCGGGGAGAGAGCGGATCAAGGCGGTGATGGCGTGCAGGCGGGATGGGGGAAAAGGGTTGTCTAGGACGGGGGTGTTAGTGATGTAATGGGCCTAGTTGTTGGGAAGGTGCAACGTACTCATAGCCTTGACCAAGTCGACAAGAAGACTTGATGTCAAAACTGACTCTGGGAGTTCCCGGAGATACGCTTTGAGCACAGAGGCTACGGCATGGACATCATAATGCTTCCCGTCTACGAGCTTGACGTCGCCTTCATTATTGAATCGCTCTTTGAGTGTCTTGATGACCGAACTCGCCCCGCTCAACCTGAAGATCCCTTCTTCGTCCGACGCTGACTTGTATTCCAGATACTCGATACATCGATAAACAGGAGATGGCAACAAGACGTCTACGTCGCGTGGTGGGAAGTGTTTCGCAGCTTCAGCCAACGGAGCTCCGAAGACGACTCTCGAGCTACTCTTGCCACTTGTGGGCAGATGTCGACTCAAGCTTCGTCCGTGTCTTTGCGGCGTGGAGTTACTGCTGTTATCATCTTCAGCAGACTGTTTCGTGCGGAAGCCGAAAATGCTGCGCTTTTTTGAATGTCCTCTCTTGCTGCTCTTGACAGGTGCAGGAGCGACTTCTTCGAACGACAGTTCTCGATTGGTCGATGCGGGAATGCCAAGAGCTGATGTCGAACTGGATGGACTGTCTATAGACAGACTCGAGGCGAACGGATTAGGCAGTGGCTGCGCACTCATCAAAGGTGGCTGTGCTGCCACTGTCGATTCGTAGCCCACGGCACGAAGAGCATCGATGGTATCAACATTGAGCCCAGGACCTGATATCACTGGCGATGGCTTGCGTTTCTCCGGGTTGTACGTGTTCAGCATACCTGCAGGTTCTCTTACCTGGCCCGTGGTATATGGTAACAGTGCCTCGATCCAGCCATCTCTCGATGCATCGTTGGCAGCACAAAGGACGTGTTTCACTGATGAGGAGGGCCCTTCTGTCTTGGCCTCCACGACCAGGAAAGCGTGCTTGTAGTCAGAAGAATCAGGCGTGCGTTCATTGTTTTGACGCGCGATACGTGCATTCTCCAGCTGTATGCTGCCAATAAGCTGGCCTGCAGGTTCCGCATAGTACTTGAGCTCCGGTCCATCAAGGACGAAATATCTCGAGCTCCAACCACCGAACGACTTTCCTTTCTTCGTCAAATAGCCTGTTTTCCTCTTCGAATTGACGAATGGAGAGTTTGACCCCATGGCAACCGCAGAGTCATGATCGGAGACGCTGGTGTTGGGTGAAGAACTTCCCGAAGTACCTAGGACATCTGTTGACAGGTAGCGACAAACTAGCAGAGCAGCAGGTTCATCAAAGTTTGTATCGGCCATGATCGTGAAATACCGCATCAAAGCGGTTTGCCTCAAGTTTGCGTTCACTCTAACCTCATTGGCCAATGGAGTATCTTGTGGCAACATACCCGAAAATCTCGCAATCGGTTTGATCGATTGATGCAGAGTAGGCAAGCCTGACATGGTCTTTTGGACGGACCACAGCTTCCTCTGGTCGGATCTTCGCACGATGTGAATGATGAACTCCTCATAGCTTTCCCGAACATCTTGCATAGGACTATCGCGATGTGGTGTTTTGGTATTAGGGCATACTACATTCAGCTCAATAGCTGGTAGAGCCTGCGTCGACAATGGAAGTACTGGCAGTGCTTCGAACGTACTCTTATTGGAAGCATCTTCTTGTTGTGTCGCGGCGACGTCGTCGGTCTGTATAGACATGGTCCTGTCACTAGCTGTTGTCGACTTGAATGCCACGGGGGGGCTTTCATCTTCTGGTGCGTCAAACGAGGGTAGATTCGGACCAGAAGATGGTAGTGGTAGGAACTGTTTGGGTTCTCTTGGAGATAAAGGTAACCCCGCGATATTTGAGAAGTTCTCCGCACGGGGTGTATATAGTGGCATTCGTGCTGGTCGTGGTAGTGGTGCATTCAATGGTCTGTCGGCAGGACGAGGTGTCATGGGTAAGCCTGGACTCATCAAAGGAGCCAAGACTGATTGCGCTGTCAAGTTCTGGGAGTGCTCGCTACCACCATCGAATCGAGGACTAAATGACTTGGTGTCGACAGTGTGCTGCTTAGGCGACACTATTGGACCAGTATTGTGCTGGATGTCAGAACGATGCTCATAGTCAAGAGCTCGCTGTACACTGCTAGCGGCGCCTGACTCCGTAGGCAACATGATGGGCTTCTTGCGTTTCTGCGATGACTTGGACGACCTAGTGAGTTGTACTTCTTCTGACACGTTGCCATCCCGATTACGACGACGACCACGTTCGGACGGTGTCGTTGGCGACTGCTCACACCCGGAGTCTGACTCCAGTTTACTATGTGGTACATTCTCCTGTTTCTGCTCAGAGACCGAGGCAAGATTGAGTGGTGTAGGCGGTGCTTTTCTCGATCGAGCACGTTGCTCTGCCGAGAGCGGAGAGCTTGGTATAGCCATCTTCAATCGCGGTGGCGGTGCAGTCTGTGGTGTTTGAGCACGAGTGCTGTCGGTGGCAGTTGCGCGACTCATAGGCGATATCTTCACTGGTGTAGCCTCCATAACAATAATGCTACCAGTATCCGACATCACACTATCACCACGGTGGTGTGTTGTGGGTGGCGTATCGACAAGTGAATTAGACAAAGCGCGTGCGGATGTGCCAACCCCTGGGTATCTTGGTGGTGTCTGGGGACTCGACTGTGTGAAGTTGTCGTCCACTTGCTGAAGATGTAGGTTCGTAGCTGGCTGGTCGAGGTCAATCGAGCCAGGCTCTTCTACGTCGCTATTCGTTCGTTCCAGGACAGCGTTGTTTGCATTCAGAGTCTCTTTCAGCTTCTGCCGATATCGTTCCTTCTCTCCTAGTGCTCTTTCCAGATTCTTGTGCAGGTCTGAAGTCAAGCCCCTTTGATTTTCTAGGACCTGCCACAACCGATCACTCCGTGCAGCGATCGCCCTTTTGCTCTCTACCACCTTGTACAGAGCCTGCTCTGCAGAGCCGTGGGCTGAAATCAAATCTGCAATCTCTTCCTCAATGCTTAACTGTGCGCCTGCGCCATTGCTTTTATCGTGACCCAGAGGACTCCGTCGTCTTGCTTGGGCCCTCTCTGCAATCTTTCGTCCTTCCTTTGCAGGCGCCGAAATGCTATTGCCTCGACGTACAACTTGAACAGGTGCTGGAGAATCAAATCCTGCTTGTGGCAGAAGAGGTGAGGATATACTTCGTCGAGCTCGATGTCTGCTGGGTGTACTCGGAGCAGGAGCCTCTGGGACAGTTTCCAGCTCTTGCGACTCTATTGGCGATGGCAAAGAGTCAACGGGCGACACAGCTGTCGACGTGGACGCCATCATGGCTTCCCAGCGCTCGCGTGGCGATCGTGCCAACTCTTCCGGTGTCAGCGAGGCATACAAGATCGGTCTCGTAAACCTGTTCCGGTTGCTCAACTGCCTGCTCAGCAGTGCATTCTTGCTAGGAATCGAGACGGTTAGAAGTTCAGCTTGGAGACTCGAGTCTTGTAGTGGAGGAAGTTGAATGTGTGGAGGATCTGATCGTGGAAGATCTCCTGAGTGCGTGAATCGGAGATCAGGTAGCGCGATTGAAGATTGAGTAGCGCGTGCCTGGTGTTTCTCTCCGAGTGATGATAGTTGTGGAGCAGTCGGAGGTTTTCGAGATCGTGATAGTGCTGGAGCTCGAGGCTGACTACTGCTCGAGCTTTCCATCTCCAATTTGCACTATGCCACCCGAACAGGTGCTGGGCGCTTAAGCTTGTGCGACTGGGGTCAGGGCGCCAAGGGTATGGTGATGTGTCGAGGGACGGGACAGTGCATGGATGCGTGTCACACAAACAGTCAAGGCACGCGCCCACTATCGCTAAGAGCTGGAGAGGCCAGATTAAAAGCAGACCAGCTGCCAGAGAAGCTTATCAAAAAGAGTGTATGTACGCTGTAAGTGCGAAGAGAGTGTGGTGAACGATAAGTAGTTCGATCAACAGTTTGCCATTAACCAAGGGTGAAGTGCAGGGTGAAAGAACCGCGTACAGGGCAATCGAGTCTTTAGCGCACTTTCATTGGCTGATCATGCCGAAGTGGACCGCGTTTCAGATTTCTGCAGGCCAACTTCAGTTTGCATACACTTAATACAACACTACTGTGCCGTATGCACTACACGATCCAGACGCGTTTGCAAGGACTTCATCGAGTAATCGCGGTCTCGTGCTATGCGTAGGAGGTCAAAGTATATCCTGTATACCATCTCGCATACACGTTGGAAAGCTAACAAACCTGTGGCTGTGTCTGGGCTTGCTCGATTCGACGGGTCCGCCCAAGTGCCCAGATTCAAGCAAGTTTCGGCTATCTGGGCAACCGACAACATGAGCATTTGCTAGTTGAAAGGCTTGATCTGCAGTCCGACAGCACTCTCCACTAGAAAGCATATCATGACAAACTGAGGCTGATCAGGGAATCACGAGTATGTTGGCCGAGGTTCAGGATTTTCAGGACTACACTCCAACGTCTATACCAAGCAGGATGATTACCAAGTCCGGCGTATATCAAGGTGCTGCGTAGCTTCGGACATGCTGCTGAGCAGTCAGTCAGACGTCGGCTCGCCGCAGCTGTTGCGCATAGCGGTGTGATATGTCCTCCAAGGTAGGGAATTTCGCATGGTGAAGCTCATCGCGCAGGAGACACTACAAGTTTGGCACCACACCATGCAGAGTCAGGTAGGATGAATGTAGTCATCTTCGCGGTGTAGGGATCGAAGTGTCTGAATAGGTTGCTGAATCTTGCCCACCGTCTAAATGCTAAACAATGAATACATATTCCCGCCCAGAAATGCTCGTAAATGCTGTCTATAATCGTGTATGCATCTCTATCTGTCTGTCCTTCCCATCGCCGTGCTATGGTCAAACCAGGAATCCAATACAGCCGAAGGCGTTCTCTGTCCTGACGGGTCCAACCCAAAATTGCTGCCCAGTCTGTCTCGTCCAACAGGCCTAGCACTCAGATAGTCACGCGCCATCTCCGTGCTGGCACCACGACTGCCAGGACTAGGTCTGAAACCAGGTGTGTTTGGAGGAGTGATACGAGGAGAGTCGATACGACCATATCCAGCAGCAGAAGGACCTCCAATGTGTGCGAGTGCAGCGCCGCCTGCAGGAGCGGCAGCACCGGAAGTGTAGTATCCTGCCGGCAAGTAGCTGGAGACCCTGTTTCCAATTGTGTTTGCGCCAGCGCCCGCTGTGGGAGAGAAGAATAGCGAGCTTGTCGTGGGCGTCCTCTTCTGTTGTGCGTTTGGCTTTGGCAAAGTGCTATACCGTTGTGTACTCCTGTCGCGCGCACCCTCATACGCTGTGTTCATCGACGTGAGTGCCTCCATCGACATGTTGTTATCCGAATATGCGCCTGCATACCCTCCATTACGCGACTTCTCCTGGGGATAGTTCTTCGATGCAGCCCGTTGTGCAGAGCGATTGATTGACCAGGCTACAAGGACGCGCCATGCGAGGACAAATGCTCCGAGGAATCCAAGAGCTGCACCGACGACAATGAATACTGTGCCTTCGGGTAGGCTCGATCTTTGCATAAAGGGTGCGTTGCTGGTGTCAGGGACAATCAGTGATGGTATGGATGTGACGACGCCAGCTATCGTTGGCGCATTGGAAAGAAAGCCGGAGTTGGTGGTTGATGGCGCAGTTGTCGCTGGTGTGGTGGAAACTCCTGACGCATCACTTGCTGTTGACGCACTGTTTGCGGTTGTTCCAGTCGTCGCAGTTGTCGCAGTTGTCGCAGCGGAGCCAGTCACTGTTGCAAGGTCTGGTAGGTCGCTGAGTGCGGTTTGTGCCATGGCTGCTGCTGCGAAGAGGAGAATGCCACTCCATAGGAGGATGGGCGTGATTTTTCTTTGATTCACCATGACTATGATATATCTTCAAGCGCTCGAGCAGCTCTCCAGTAGAAAACGCCTGTCCTCTTCCGACAATGTAGTAAAACGCGTCGTAGGTGTATGTCTTGGGTCTGTTTTTGTGGCTGATGATTTGTTGACAACGACGAAATTTGATGAGGCGAGACTATTGCAGGTATGGAAGACTTGACCGATGGATGGGAACCAGGCGGGCAGGAAGAATGATATGGACATTCGTCAGGTGAGGGTGGCTGAGGGGTGGCTGCCGAGGAATGTCGCAGTTCAGTTCAGTAATGGTAAGGGGGCGTGTTGGCGTCGACACAAATAAACATCGATGCCAAGACTGCGGGGAACGCTAAATTTGAGTACTGTGCTCATGAAGTTTTGCGCCTCACGATCTAAGGATTTCTCTCAATATCGCACCAACATGTCGAGGCCCGAAGATCAACTGTAAGCTATGTCTGCGAGCTTGCTGCGAGCTGCACTGAGACAAAGCAGCACTGACATGCTTAGCAAAGCCCGCCGGACCTCTACTACAATGACACAGCCTCCCGCGCATACACCACCTCCTCTCGAATACAACACATTCAGTCACAGATGACAAATCGTGCACTGGAACTCCTAGATCTTGACTCACCATCTCTAATCCTAGACGTCGGCTGCGGATCCGGACTGAGCGGCGAGATCCTTACGTCTGAAGATCCGTCGCATACATGGATTGGCATGGACATTTCAGCTTCCATGCTGGCTGTCGCAAGAATGGAGCGAGATGTAGACGGTGACCTGTTTCTGGCAGATATGGGACAGGGCGTTCCATTCAGACCGGGTACATTCGATGCCGCAATATCAATCTCAGCTGTACAATGGCTTTGCAATGCCGAGACTGCAGAAGAGAATGAGGCGCCCGATCGGAGACTCAAGCGATTCTTTGGAGGACTCTACGTCAGTCTCAAACGAGGCGGACGAGCAGTTTTACAATTTTACCCGAAGGACAAGAATCAGCGAGACATGATATGCAAGGCTGCTATCAGTGCGGGATTCGGAGCCGGTCTGCTTGAGGACGACGGTGGCACGAAGAATGCCAAGACGTATCTGGTGTGTACTGTCGGTGGAGGAGACGTCACAGGCGTCGTAGCTGGAATGGAGGGGGTGGATGTCGAGGACAGCAGGAAAGGCGCGACGAACAAAGTCAAACGACCAGATCACTCGAAACTGAAGGGAAGCAAGCAGTTCATCGTCAGGAAAAAGGCACAGGCTGAGCAGAAGGGCAAGGTGGTCAAGGCGACGACGAAGTATACAGGACGGAAAAGGAAGATCAAGTGGTAGGCTTCTGTTTTGTGAGCTTCGACTCTGTTCAATTAGCGTGGCGTTACGGGGATTATAGATGATATAGATGATACCAGCCATCTCGGCTTCGATACCGAGCAAAGGAAACCAAATATCTGTGTTTCACCTCCGCCACTAGCTGATTCGTCCAATGTAATGTTGGTCAGTGCTCAAGACATACGCGATCGGTCGGAGTTCTCGCCGTCCTCGTGACTCAGGCCGATGCCCTCGCCTTCGTCACTCACCTCTTCGATAACCTCATCCTCCCCACACCTGGAACCTGGACTCATTCTTCTACTCTTGCCACCCGCTGCTCTGCTCTGCTGTGCTGTGCCGTGCTTTTTCTTTCGTTTTCTTGCGGCTGGTCCGTTATCTGTAACTGACCAAGTCAACAGCCACCCGATCTTAGAAGTCACCGCCTTATCTGAAGCGCATCCAGCACGTCGCAACATTCCGACCTACCTCAGCCGACTAGGCAGATTAAAGAGACTTACTTGGGCACTCTTCGTATGCACAGTGGAGTGTCCTAGCTCCCGACCACGCCTGGCTTCCACTACAGACCTTGTGTAACGTCAATCGATAACTGGCAGCCAGTACACGAGGTCACACAGCTCTGCATACAAGACTCGGGCTGTTGACTTCCGCATTGGAGATCTGTACTGGCAGAGGAGAGTAAGACTACCAAAAAGCTCTTGACGCAGGCGTGCCGCGTGCCGCCATCATGGCGGCTCAGACGTCGCAGTCGGGCGCGAAGCGCACAGATCCTGCTGGAGATCCCTTAGGACCGTACAGACGATTCGAACAAATTGGAAAAGGCAGCTTTGCTACTGTCTTCAAAGGCACGCAT
>Ga0268246_10000830_pt1 | contig 12160 bp, 11 predicted proteins | sample AgamicOrSfe_FD_200242 | JGI IMG/M metagenome (GOLD analysis project Ga0268246, IMG submission 200242) | Agave microbial communities from Guanajuato, Mexico - Or.Sf.e (v2) (version 2) | ecosystem: Host-associated > Plants > Phyllosphere > Phylloplane/Leaf | place: Guanajuato, Mexico | collected...
CCCTAAACCCACCTCTATACCCCTGTTCCACACTTCCCAAACCAAACGTCTCCAGATTCCTCGCCCTCTCCTGATTGCGCATATTCCTTCCGAATTGTGGGCCGCTCCTTCCACCACTGCTAACCTCGTCGCGATCTTTCTGTTCCGAGGAGAGATTGTCGAAAAAGGATGATTTAGTGTAAGCCGGAGTAGCAGGTGCCGGGACAACCACATCGGCGCCGTTGCCATTGGTGGGACTACTAACTTCCGCACCGGAGGCGTCGTCACTGTTGTCCTTGCGTGCGGCGGTGTGGCCATTGGCACTGTCGAGGGGCGTGCCGAGAGGTGAGCTCGTCGAAGCTTTAGTAAGGTCCTGCTTGTTGAACCTGGCGTTGCTCGTCTCGAAATCGAAATCAGTCTTGGGCACTTCAATAGCTTTGGCCTCATGGCCACCTCGCCCACCACGAGCGCCGCCACGAGGACCACGTCCACCACGGGCAACGCCACGGTTGCCAGCTGCAAAACCACCGTTGCCGGGTTGTCCGGAATGCTTGATGTGCTCGTCCGTGCGCATCTCGTTGATCTTCTTCGTTAGGTTGTCCATAGCTCCGTCAGTCGGGTTTGGCTTTTGGGAAATACTACCACCACCTCCACCACCCAATGGAGGCAGTTTAGCCATCGCAGCTGCGACAGCCGCAGTGGCAGCTTGAGTCGCGTTTTGGTATTGTAGAGCAGCATCTGCAGCAGCTTGGCCTGGTGGTCCATTACTTGTCATTGCTGAGGGTGTCGCTGCTGCGGGAGCATTCGACTTTTGTGCTTGCTTCATCTGGGGGATCGCTGGAATGATGCCACGCGTCTTCGGCACAGCCGCATTTGGCTTTGCCGCCTCGACCGGCGCTGGCGAAGGCGCACTAGCAAGTGCCTGTGCAGATGTTGATTTTGATTCCGTTGGTGGCCGTGGTCCTTGTTGCGGCACTGGTGTAGACTGTTTCTGCTGCTCATTCTGCTTCCGTGCATCGGTTGGTGCTTGTTGTATAGTGTTGTTAGCTGGTGTCTGCGCAGTCTCCGCTGGGAGTTCTGGCTTAGGGACGTCGCGCTGTTGTGTTGGCTGCTGCTGTCCAGGTTGTTGTGCTCCTCGTGGTCCAGTTGGTGGTTGCTGCTGAAACGGTGGGCCTTGTCCAGGACCACCAGGGCCGGCCGGACGCATCTGCTGGTGCGGCGGAAATGGTCCAGGCGGGAAGCCTTGACCCGGTGGAGGGTAGCCATATGGAGGCATGCCTGGACCGCCTGGACCGCCATAAGGGCCATAGCCATTAAAACTACCGGGAGGCGGCCCCTGAAAGCCAGGTCCTGGTGGCCCTCTTGGACCCGGACCGCCGAATTGCTGTTGCTGATATTGATTGTATTGGTTGTATGGAGGATATTGTGGTTGCTGCTGGAAATGAGGTTGGCCTTGGCCTTGGGGACCACCCTCCGTGGGAGGAGGACGAGAACCGCTCTATAGTAGTCGCATCGTCAGCAATCGCGTAGCTTCATAAACTGTTGATACTTTGCGAAGGTGGCTGTAAGATCAGAAGGAAGGCAACGGAAATCTCCACATGGTGTTTACGCTCTCGGAAGGTGACAATAGTGTTTACATCCGAAATATTTCATCACAAAAACAGGCAGGAAGCAAACGCTTTCACAGTAACCGAAGTACTCACCCCTAGAATCGCGGGATCATTCGGCATCTGCGGTGGCGGGGGCTTGTTCTCCTTCGGCGCTTCCTCAATCCTCAGATCTTTGACATCGCTGCCGCGAAAGACAATGTATTCGTAGACAGCATCTGAAGCTGGAACTTCTTCGTCGGGGCTGTTTTTGCGACCTTCTGTACCGAACGACTTGACTTGCTCGAGAGCTACTGTGGACGACTCGGAGTTGATTTCGTGGAGTGTGCCGACATAGCTGATGATGACGTGTTAGGAAAGGGTTGTGGCAGTAAGAAGAGCTAGTGGTGCCAGGTACCGGATGTCGCTCTTTGAGATCAACGAGATACGTGATCTGGGTCACAGTCAGTATGGATTGTGGATGTCATTGAGGTTGTGCAAGCTGCCATACCCAATGAATTCCGACATTGTGTTGACGTTGTGCGCGCGCGATCACGTCGTCTGCTTGCCAAAGGAAGGGATGAGGCTCAGAAGCGCGTGCGGGGATAGTAAGCTACTAGTTGAGATGAGAATAAGATAGCGGAGGACTAGAAGATGAAAGAAAGAGTGTTTGTATATCGATAGGCCAGCCCTTACTGATATTGTGGTGGTGTTTGCTTGTACTTGACAGCTCTGATCAGAAGAGACGGAGCTCTTGGCGTTTGTGTCACGTGCACACCACTACGACCATTGGAAAGTGAGAGCTCCATAGACACCTCTGCAGACCACAAACCATGTAGTACAAGACTCCAGTAAGCTGAAAAGCACAGCTAAACAATCAAATCATGGACCACTCCGCCGACGCCTCTGACGCCCCTCCTGCCTCCGCCACGCCAAATACATCAATCACCGATCTTCAACAGCTTGACGCCTACCCATGGTCCTTAGACGCAACCTTTCAAGCAGGACTCTCCTCTATCCTCGAGACTCAAGGCAATGACTTCGAAACCCCACAGCGCGAAGGACTCGTAGCGAAAGCGCGTTGTTTCTATTTCCTCCGGTACATTTCCGAGCATATACTACCACGACCGACATTGTCGCTAATACGGCATCTGTAGGAAGCACAATATCAATATTGATCCCGCGGTCTACATGACATGGCGGACCTCTCAGCCAGCGTTCCAGCTGTCGCCGCTCTTGCCAGCTACAGCTACCCCTCCGACCGCCTCCATCTCGCCAACACCGAGCAAACAAGCTAGCACAACGCACGGCACGTCCTCGGACAGTGCCCTAGAGCCCGCTACCCCGGCTCAACCTCCCGCCGTTTACACACCAACCTTCGACGAAATCGTCGCCCTCATCCAATCCAACCAACCCATCCCCGGCATCCGCGACATCCCCGACACCGTGCTAACCGGGCAAGGAAGCACAACCACGACGCCTGCGAGGCGGAAGCCATGGGAAAGGAGCCAGAGAAGTGAGGAGCCGGCTGCGATGCTGCCAACCGTGGCGGAGGTGGGAGCAATGGGCAGTCATTCGGCGGGCCAGGGTGATGAGTGAAATTGCGTGTTTGCGGCTGTCAGTCACAGGAGGAAATTGAGATATGCTTGCAGGATATGTCGGTGGCTGTGAGAGGATACGAAGGTAGGGATGGCGTGGGATGGGAGGAGGACTAATGTCGAGGCACGGACCCGTTCGATTTTGGAGAGACGATTCTGTGCAGAATTGAGGCGCCTCTACCTGGCCCAGCTGCATTGTTCTCTATGCTGTGTGTAGTCATGATGGACTCGATCGGTGCAACAGGGGAACCTGGAAACAATTGAGCTTATGACCACCCTTTGCTGGGCTTCGCGTAGATATGTACACCTAAGTGCACGAACAGGATGATGCAACCGGGAAGCTCAAGAGGAGAAGGTGAAGATGAAAGATCAAGAGGCGAGAGAGCAAGATTGGCAAGACAATATGGAGAAAAGAGTGTTTCTATATGTACTGCGTTATGATACACCAAGGACATGTGGAAGAGCTCATCGTGAGCGTATAATCCCAACTCATGGCCAGATCAAGCCCAAGCTTAGCAGGACAAAAGCTCATTCTTTCGTAACACAATATGCCACCTAGGCACTTTTGACACCCCAATCCCACTCCTCCAAGCAACAGCAGCAACGTTGGTTGTACCTCGATTTCCAATGTGTGAAGAGGCGTTGCCATTCACATAGACGACGGCGAAAAGAGGTCTGATCAGCTGTCACCGTACCTTATATAATATAAAGAAAATTGAAGCTTCGAAATGGTTCTGATGATGAAACAATGACAATTTGAAGGAATGTCATAGTCGATAGGTCCAGAATAAGGTGATTGGCCATGGTGAGCGTCGACGGAAATGAAAATGAAAAGGTCGAAGATTATGTGGAAAGGCCTCGACAATCACCTGTGAAGAGGACGTCAGTAGCCCGGCATCCCTTTGTAGGCTGATGGACCATGCATGCTCATGCCCGGCTGCATGTAGCGATTGCCGTTACCACCTTGTACGCCTATGCCCGGGCCTGGACGAGTGGCGGAAGCAGGGTTGGAACACAACATGGCGACCCTTGAACCGAACTTTGAACCGCGAAGTGAGACCATGTGCTTCCTGATGTGACTGCCAACAATGTCACGACGAGCTCCGTCGGCATTGATGAGGATGTATTGGACAAGGTAGTTGCCGTACTTGTAAGCTAGTCAGCATGGGAAAGGCAGTGAGGAAGAGAAGCATGACATACCTGATCCCCAGCAATGTCGATGAGAGGCATACGAGGACGGTCAGCACGACCCTCACAGACTTTTTCAAGGTATCGATCGAGGAACTCGGTGCCAGAAACTTTGAGACACTTTTCGACAACCTTCGAGGCGAATTGGTCGGTACTGTACTCTGTTGCATAGCGAAGGACGTGTTCGATAGCACGGGTCTTGTCAGGACCTGCACCGTGCTCGCAGATATGCTGGATACACCAATTGCCGAATTGGCCGTGCGAAACAACATCGATGCTGCCAAGGACTTCGTTGATGCAGGGACGCTGGAGAACATTGTCATTAACGAGGCGGGCCATCAGAACCAAGAGACTTACCTTATCTTCTTCCAAGCAGTTCTCGAAAATGTTCTGTACAACCAAACTTCCGGTTTCACCGAGAGCCACTTCATGCCACATACCACGCAGAGCTTCGTTGACATACTTCATGATCTGAGGAGGAGAGTCACTCCAGCGAAGCTCAAACAGCTTCTGCCAGACATGGCAAGCGTATCGATGGATGACAGTCTCGGGAATACGACGAAGAAGCTCGTGAACCATGATAGCCTTGCAATCTTCTGGCACAACGTCAAAAGCTTTCTGTACAACATGGCAGCCGAAGGGATCCATGCTGAGTTGCAAGGTGTTGCCTCTGATGGCATTGGCAATGGCGACAATCTGCTCGGGTGTGCCATGTTCGAAGCAACGCTGAACGAGAAAGTTACCAAAGCGGTTGATCATGAGCTGGTAAGCCTGGGCGACAATGGCCTCAACAAGCTCAAACTTCTGCTCTGGCGAAGACACTTTCAGTTTCTGCTGCAAGAAGATGGATGCTTGCTGGTCGTTGCTGACAACAATCTTGTCGACAATGTACTTCCAGTTGCAGTTCATGCTGCGGTCGAGGAGGCGGCGGTAATTGAGAGGTTCCATGGGCGGGACATAGCCTGAGGTAGACTCGGTTGAGGACTAGACGTCTGGTTAGCCTGGAAGAGGGAGTGAATCGGTATGAGAGTGAAGAATTACCTGAGCATTCCAGGGGCCTTGCTGTCCACCCATGATGCCAGCACTGAACTCGAGAGCTGTTGGCGAAAGGGGTGTACCAATAGGACGGGGTTGATAGGTAGCTGGTCCTGGTCCTTGCATCATGCTGAGAGGTGTGATGGGAGGACTGTAGCCAGTGGCTCCAGACATGCCTGGTCCATAACCATTGAACCCAGGATAAGGCCCAAACGAGGCGCCAGGTCCGAATGCTGAGCTGGGTCGAGTGCTGGGCAGCGATCCTCTGAGGAAAGCCTGTTCAGGTGGACTGTTGTTTGTGGGACCACGAAACTGCATGTTGTCATTGGTCTCGATCCGAAGGCTGTTTTGCCATGGACCTTGGAAGCCATGATCACGAAGACCGAAGCCAGAACCCAAGCCACGATCATTGTTGTACTGAGGGCGAGGTGGGCCACCCCAGCCTTGGGATGCAGCATTTTGAGGTGCCAGCTCCACAGGAGTATTGAGCAGAGGCATGAGTGCTGGTGAGTCATCGAGCCAGACACCATGCTGGCTGTCGTTTGTGTTTGACATCATGGCGATACCGCTGTCCGAGAGATCATCACGATTCCCACCAGGGATGGGATAATTAGAGCGAGGTAGACCAGCCCTCTTCCATGGGTCAGCATTGTCAAATGCGACACCGCCGTCTGTGGCGGGAGTGGAAGCAGGTGTGGACTTGGCGGAACGATGAGATAGTTGTTGGTCCATTATGGCAATCTTGCTCTTGGCGGCCTCGAGCTCTCTCTTCAAGCGTGCAAGCTCTTCGGCTTCGAGGTCGTCCTTCTTGGAAGTCTTGTTTGGGTAGATGTCGGACGCCTCGGCTGTGCCGTTGTAGTCGTCATCCTTGATGAGATGAGAGAGCAGCTTGTCAATGGCGATCTGATTCTCGTCGTATATTTCAATCGCTGCGTCCTTGGTCTTCTGCTTCTGTGTCAGTCAGTGCTCTGGCGAAGCAAAGATAAGAGTGGCAAGGGTTGTGAATTTGTGTCAGCATGTCTAGGTCGACTAACCTTTGGAGCACTGATCTGAATACCCATTGGCAATTGTTGATTGATCAACTTGGAAGGAGCAAGAGGAAGTGAGGTCATGTTTTGAGTGTCGTTGTTACGCTTGAAGCCAAGAGAGGCGATTGGCATCTAGTTGAGGTGAGGTCAGTATTCTAATGGGAGACACGAAAGGTTGAGGACGTACAATTGAGCGAGGTGGTGGCGAGCCAGCACGATCGAAGCCCATCGTGACTCTTGATAGCAGCGACACCAGTTCTTGTTGATATTCTCTTGACGACAGGTTGATGGACGAGTCGTACGCCTTGCCTCTCGCAAGAAGCTAGACGTGGCTGAGGTCGGAGTGGTTGTTGAAGATACTCGAGAGCTTCTTAGTCAAAAGAAGTAGATGATGGTCGAGAAAGATGGAAAAAGTGAGAGAGAGAAAGAGGAAGAAAAGCAGTGACGGTCGAGGTCTGGTCGCGTGAGTTTCGTGGCGGAAGGAGCCGCTGTGGACGCGTTGCGAAATAAGCAGGAAGGTGTGACGCGACTGCCTGTTTCAGGTTGATCGCTGCGATATCAAGAAAAGCAGACAAAGCAAAATATGATGTCCAAAAGCAATCGAGGTGGCGTGGCGGGATGTGAATTTGTCAAGAAAGATGAAAGCACAGAAGAGGGTCCAAGAGGCGTCAAAAAGGCTTCGTGCCGTGACGAAGATACTAGTGGTCAACTGCCGAGTGGTGCGAGTTGAATGCAGGTGCTTGTTGGGCTGGGTCTTGGCACGGAGAAGAGCGTGTCGGATACTTGAAACACGGATCAAGATTTTAAATCATCAGAGATCATCTCAAACACTTCCTCTTCATGGCTTGCACAGGACCAGATTGCCTATCTGAGTGACTGCTTGCGACGCCTTGTTCCGTTGGCTGCATCTTAGCTCATTTCAGCTGAAGAACGAGCTTCTTGTGGCGTTCCACTGGCTGTCGAGGAAGCCCATGGCAAGCACACCCTCGAGTCCTTTCCATGCACTTTCCCGGCTCAGGATGATGAACTCGGGCTGTCCAACTCCAGTCACCATTGGCATCATTCTTGTTGAGAGCTGCAAGCTGGCCTCATCGCCTCCCCATACAACGAGCTCTAATCTTTCACCCTCAAGCGGTCGGAGGAAGATGGCGCTGTTACCTTCTCCTGAATATCGTCGTACCACGCCAGCGTCGTCACGCACAGTTATCAACTTCTCAGATATCTCGATGGGATAAGACGAAAGATGTCCTCGGGGTACATCCTCGCCTTCCAAGATCGTGATCATATTGCCTGGTCCAGCGTCGTCACCGCCATCAAGAATTTCAGAATCAGCACCAAAGTATTGATACAGATTACGTGATATCTGCAGAGCTATCCTTTGGGCTACATCTCCATTACTTTTCAGTGTGAATCTGCCTCTAGACGCAAGAATAGCTTCCAACCTGCCATGTTGCAGTAGACTTCGAGATGGATTTCGCCTAGAAGTAGCAGCGTGCGATCGCCACACACCATCCGGAGCCTTGTTAAAACGTCCTTTGTTGGATACAGCGACTTCTTGACTGTCAACCACAAAGTGGAAGTCTTTCAACTTTGCGTCCTGTACTGTGAAAGTTTCGACGTTTGATGTAGAGATTCTGAAGGATTCTGCTTGCACCTGCACTTTCAGTTTGCCTATCCGGCCTGGGTCTGCAAGCTCTTCGATATGGAGACCATGTTTGGACGTAGTATCCGCAGGGTTTGCAGAAACAACAGTGAAGCTCATCACGTCCTTCTTGTCTGCCTTGTCATTGAGCAGAATACGCCGATAGAACTGCTGCAAAGGTTTTGTCGTCATGATGCCTTCGAACCAATGACCTGCGCCAGAGACCTCTTCATAGTCGGACGACCATCCTATTTCATCGATCAGTTGGCTCATGCGCCTCGAGTGGAAAATTGGCACATTGTCGTCAGCGTCACCATGTTGTTGCATGATCGGAATGTCTTGCGCATTGGAAATCAGCAGTTCGTGTCGATGCGTGCTTAGTGAGGATTGGACGACTGACGTTCGCGCAGGATCTGCTTCATGCCACAAGGTATACGGTACATACTTCTGAATCGACAGATAGCCTGACACGGGTACTGCTGCGATGACCTTGTCAGGATGATGCGTAAGAGCATGCCAAACACCCTGACCACCATTCGAGTGACCTGCAACAAGCCACCTAGTTATATCGACATTTGCTGATCCATCACGCCAAGTGGGCAAGGCATCGATCGCAGCTTCGACGTCGCTCCAACCCCACTGATGCCAGTCGTCACCACTCCATGGTGTACCTCCGGTGGGAAAGATTACCCATGCCGGAACATCGGATATAGCATCCAAAGATAACGTAAGTTGAGGATCGTCAGCTTCAAGTCCAGCTCCATGTAGGTTGAGTAGTACTGGCAGCTTCCTGGGTGAATGTAAGCTATCCTGGACCGGTGGTGCTCTCACCATAGCATACGAGACGATGCCGTTAGGATGACGGAAGGTAAACTTGTTGACTTCCGCTAAGGATTTGTTGACCAGATTGTGATTAAGGTGGTATACCAACCTCACACCATTTATCATGTACGACATCTCGATAGCCAATGTTGATACAGAGATAATTGCACCAGACACGCTGAACATGATAGGGCGAGTCTGTCCTCCTTTCAGGATGACAACATCTTCATTGTCAAGCTTGACTACTATGCCTGGCTTCGCTTAGTCAGCAGGACATACGCTGTCTAGAGGTAACATTTCTCACCGTTACTGACACGATCTCCAGGATCTTCATATCACTAATGCCGGTATTACGCACGGGAACAGATGCATGAGGACTTGCAAGGGCACCCTCCACAACATCCGATATAAGTAGACGCCCTGCATCAACCTCGATCGGCTGCGTGACCATTTCGAACTCGAGCCCCGGGAGAATGTTCGGCTCGCCGACGCTGCCCATAACGCGTCCATCCCGCACTAAACGAACATCGAGCTGGTGCTCGCCTGGCTCCAGATGCAGAACCACAGGCGCCTTTCGGAACGAGTAGTAGTCGCCCCCGAAATAAGCTTTCCCATCAAGCCAGAACTCGAGCACGCCGTCGGTGTAGAACTTGACAGTCTGCACATGGTCGCTGTCAAGGACGACAATTCCACGAGCCCACCCTTGCCACTGCAGCGCCGCCCAACCATAGAGAGTCTGGTGGAAGTTCCAGTCCACGTCGGGAAAATCAACCTTGAGATCAGCCTTACAGCCACCACTGTCTGTCAATGTACTCTCGACTTGTGGCCGAGACCAATGCACTGTTCCATTTGGGGTCAACGAGCTCCTGAACGCGGCATCCGTGCTATACTGCAAGCTGGGAAAGCCGCCGTGCTGCTCGAGTGGGTCAGCACCCCATGTTGCCTCTAAATAGCGATCAATACATACTCTATATCATCAGCTTAACGCATACATACCTCTTGTTCCTATCTGCCACGGTCCCAAGATATGCCACTCGGGCTCGAACCTTATCGAACTCGTGATTTTGCTTCCACGTAGAGGTACTTGATCAGCCAGGCATGCCACCGCGGCTAGTGCCAATATCAATATTGGAAAGAGACGCCGCATTTGTAATGCAGCTGACAAATGTCGTCGTCATCCGTTGCTGTTTCTGTTTCATGATAGAATGATCGGCAGAAGCGTTTGAGGAGTGGTTCAGCCCACGCCCTGCACATGGCGCAACGGTCTTCGTCATTTCCTCTCAACCAGACAACAGGGTTGTGCCTCTTGGCTGCTTCATATGTTGCGATACATACAGATCTCTCCTCTACCGACGGTACAGACACTATCGTGAGCTCACCATCGCCGAGCTATCATCTCCCGGCCTTCACAAGCGACAGCCGAGCCGAAAGTCACAAAGCCGACACAAAGTCCGGGCGGACTTGGCGGTCAGCATTGGAATCTGTTTACAACAACGACGAAAAACATCATCTCACTCGTCGACGAACAGATAGACCTGGTGTATGGATCCTCGGTGACCCAGACTTAGCTTCTTTGTCACAAGGCATTGCTCTACACCGGCTCGACCTTCTTGCTCTCGGGACCGCCTGTACACTCCTGCTCCACCATCCACCTGAGCAGTCCCTCCCAACATGTCTCAACACCACCGCCCCGCCGACATCAACACAACAAACACCTTGCGCTTCCCCGAGTTCTCCCACGAAGAAGTCATCTCGCCCATGTCAGATGCTGCTTCACCACGGATAACGAATTTCGTCTTTCCACCAGGTCGAGAGAACCCACGATGGCAGGCTGCGCCGAGACGGACTCAACCAGCATATCAGGGAGGCTGGCCACCGAATACAGGAAGAGGAAGACAGAAGAGTCTGAGTGATGCGTTCAAGGTGATCAAAGATAGGAGAGGAAGCGTTAGTGAGAATGCGGCGGAGATTGCGGAGGCTTTGAAGGCGCCCGTGTCGCCGAGGCTTGTGGTGAGTGCATGCTGAAGCTATGGTGGAGGAGGAAGAAAGACATGCATACTCAACTGCCTGGTGGTGGCAGGCGAAGAAAACTAACGCAACACAGGCCCTCTGCGGACTCTGGTACATGACCTCGATCTTCTCCTCCGCCTCCTCCAAAGCCATCCTCACCGCCTTCCGCTATCCCATCACCCTGACAGTCGTCCAATTCGCCTTCGTCTCCACCTTTTGCATCCTCTCCTCCGTCCTCGCCTCCCTCTTCCCCGCCCTCAAATCCGCCATCCCCGCCCTAAAATACCCCATCCGCAGCCCAACTCGCGACCTGATTCTCACCACCCTCCCACTAACCGCCTTCCAAATCGGCGGGCACATCCTCAACTCCGACGCCATGGCCCGCATCCCCGTGTCCCTCGTGCACACCATCAAAGGCCTTTCCCCGCTCTTCACAGTCCTGGCCTACCGCATCCTCTTCCGCGTCCACTACTCCCTCGCGACGTACCTCTCTCTCTTCCCACTCACCCTCGGCGTCATCATGGCCTGCTCGACCGACTTCAGCGGCAACACTCCGGGGATCCTCTACGCCTTCGGGTCCGCCCTCCTCTTCGTCACGCAGAATATCGTCTCGAAACGCCTCTTCAACGAAGCAGCTCGTGCGGAGCAGGACGGACCTGCACTTACTCTCGCAGCCCGCCGTGCCGCTAAGCCGGACAAGCTGAATCTGCTCTGCTATTCCTCAGGTCTGGCATTCCTCCTCACCTGCCCCTTGTGGCTCTACACCGAAGGCCTGGGCCTCCTCCGCGAATTCGCCACATCAGGCACCATCGGCCTCGCAGCGCAACATCGGCCGGATGCTCTCGACCACGGCCGTCTGGCGCTGGAATTTCTGTTCAACGGAACCACGCACTTCGCACAATCTCTCGTCGCATTCATCCTGCTGAGCATGGTCAGTCCGGTGACGTACAGCGTAGCGAGTCTACTCAAGCGCGTCTTCGTCGTCACATTCGCCATCGTCTGGTTCGGAAACAGCGTCACGGGCGTGCAGAGTGCGGGGATCGGATTGACGTTCTTTGGGCTGTATCTTTATGATCGGACGAACGATGCCGCGAGGGGTGAGCGTAAAGCGAGGGCGATGATGGGGAAGGGCGAGGCGCCGCTTTTGCCGGTGACGGGGAATGGGAAGAGGGCGGATGAAGGGGCGCTGCCGGGCTATGCATACGGCGGTGGAGGTGGAGGTGGAGGTGGAGGTGGAGGTTTACCGCTGCCACAAGCGCAACAACGCCGGAG
>Ga0268246_10000832_pt1 | contig 12153 bp, 12 predicted proteins | sample AgamicOrSfe_FD_200242 | JGI IMG/M metagenome (GOLD analysis project Ga0268246, IMG submission 200242) | Agave microbial communities from Guanajuato, Mexico - Or.Sf.e (v2) (version 2) | ecosystem: Host-associated > Plants > Phyllosphere > Phylloplane/Leaf | place: Guanajuato, Mexico | collected...
CATTGTAGTAGGGCTTGGACCTCGAGACTAACCGCATACTCACTACAGACATGCTCATGGCTCCCCGTCGACACCCTCGCGTCCAGCATCCTCGATCTCGCTATCCCAATACCAACCTCAACATCAACATCAATCTCAACATCAATGGCAACCTCAACCCCAAGCTCACCATCACCGACAACAGACCTCTCCATCTACAACCTCAACTCCCCCCGCCACTTCCACTGGACGCGCGACCTCCTTCCCCTCCTTTCCTGCACACCGGCCGCGCCAGCATTCACAGCCGTCGCCACCACCGTGTGGCTTGCAGCATTGCGGAAGTATAGTGAGGAGGTCGAGCATGCTGGGACGGGCGAGAGTGACAGGGCTGTGAGAAGGAATCCGGCGGTCAAGTTGTTGGAGTATTTTGAGGGGATGTATGGTATTGGAGCTAGGAATGGAGAGGGAAAGGACAGGGACAAGGAAAGAGGAGACGTTGTGTTCAGCACGGAGGTAGCGGAGCAGGAGAGTCGGGCGTTGAGAGAGGCGCCGGATGTGTTGGAGGCGGGCCTGCTGGGGAAGTTCGTGGAGGTGTGGGTGAGGAAGTGGGACGTGGAGGACAAGGAGTAAGACCCTTCAGTCGGAGAGGAGGCCAGAGAGTGATGTGAGTGCCGTCGTTCGTGTTGTATGTCACAAGGAAGCGTCCGTACACTTTCCACAAGCTCGACATCAGCGCGTCTTGAAGGTCGATATCGAAGAACGCATATTCAAAACTCTTCAGTAATACTTCAGCAATGCTTCAGCATTGATGTTTCGATGAGATGGAAGTTGATGGCACCCTATCTTCACGCCTAACCTTCGCCTTCACACGCTTCACCTTCACAGACAATATTTGCCTTCATGTCAATACAAATTGTAAAAAACCACTATCGACGCATCGGCAAGCTGGCCGCTCTGCATCAAAGTCTTCTTCATCCGGGACCTTGGCAATTCGCAGGACCAGCGCTTCGGCTTATCACAGTATACTTCACACGAAGATAAAGGCAATGAAGAGAGCGAGGAAAGACCAGGGTATTTCGTGTAGGAAAACACATCTTCTACTTCGTCCTCTGGAGGTCATAACTTTCTTATGGTTGAAGCCGCATCCGTAGATCTTCTGACATACTCCTACAGAAATGCCAACAGTCCAGAAGCTCGTGTTGGACGATCTCTACAGAAGACGCCGGAATCTGTAGAGAGCTGGGCACGTCTCAGAAGATCATACCGCTACTAGACGTCGTTGTCACAATGCTGACGACTCAGCAACTCGCAAGATCAGACCAGCGCCTCGCCTTATCACAGCATACTTCACACGAAGACAAAGGCAACGAGGAGAAAGAAGAAGGAGTAGGATACTTCGTATAGGAGACTTGTGAAGTATACGGACTAGCTTCACGAGATCAGCAGCTCGCCTTTATTACGGCACTCTTCACACCGAGCAAAAGGCAATGAAGAGGAAAAGAAAAGAGTAGGATATTTCGTATAGGATACTTGTGTTGACTTCTTAGTTCCATGTAAGAGCAGCACTTCGCCTTTATCACGGCACTCTTCGCACAAAGCCAAGGACAGTGAAAGCAAAGACGAAGAGACAGGATACCTCGTACAGAATCCTCGATACCTCGTCCAGAATCCTCGATACCTCGTAAGTATAAACGCCTCGCCTTGTCAGGGCTCCTACAACACTCTTCACATGAATTGAAAAGCAATAAGGAGAATGAAGAAAAGCAGCGAACATCATGTGGCACACTCACAGGAGGTGAGTCGTCCAGGTAAGAAACCACGCCAAGGAGAAGTGGCGAATGTCACGATTCGTGGTCATTCTCGCCCACATGCGCATTGGAGAGAGCCGGAGGAATAGCTGTCATCACTTCATAGCATTCTTCCCGCTACTTCTCATCCTCACCTCATCTAATAAGCCACTCTCGTCCTCATATCCGCAACCTTCCTCTCCACCTCGCGCACACTTCTATCCAGCTCCCCCGCAATCGACGCCTTCTTATCCGCTGGCAACTGCGCAAACCTCTCGCACAAATCCCCATCAATGACACCCTTAACAGGTACATAGTACGATCTATACATCAAATGGTCTCTACCCGCTAGTGGCGCATCCTCCTGTCTCAGATGCTGCTCCAGACTCTGGAAGAAATCCACATCCTCTCTGCTCTCAAACGGCACGAGCACACCCAATGTGCCGTGCAGACCAGACCAGAGCAGAACCTCTTTTCCGCCGGCAACGAGCTGGCATTTCTGCATCGACGTGGGAATGTCGCCGGGGAAGAAGTGTAGCATGCATGCCAATCGATTCGGTGTTCCCTGGAGATACGCCCGTTCATGTGTGAGATGTGCGCCGCTGCCTTCCTCGTCAGCCTCATCGCTGGCCTTCTGCGGGCAGCGCACGAGCCAGAGATTGCCGAATTTGTCGCCGCCGGCCGTGGTTTCGTAGTCGACCATGGTCGAGCAGGTAGTCCAGCGGGAGATTGAGTCGTCTGCAAAGGGGATGAGGCGGTTGTCTTGGGGCTTGTAGACGACGTAGATGACGCTCTCCGCGAGGTCGGAGACGACGACACGGGAGCCTTGAGCTTGCAGACCGACAATGATGTTGGGCGCGACTTCGCCTTGGGCTTTTCGGAGGAGTTGCTTTTGACCGGGTTCGTAGAGACGGAGGCTTGTGCCGACGCCGGCGAGGACTCGGCCTTGGAAGGGTAGGAGCGCCATTGGTGGCTCTTCGACCTTGGTCTTGTGGATCAGGTTTAGCTGCGTCCCGTTCTCTGTTAGACCGAAGAGGTAGATGAAGCCGCCGTCGTGCGATCGAGGTGACATGATGACATTTTTCCCGGTGCCGACGACCAGGTAGACATTACCATCTTGGGCGGCGAAAGGAACAGCAGCTATACTGACAGCTGCCTCTCCAACGTCAAAGTTGAATGTGTGGATGACCTTCTTTTGAGTGACTGGATCGACAATTTGGACACAAGATGCCCAATGATGGTAGCCCCATGGATGGCCGAATTCTTCCGCCGGGAGAATGGTAGCATCGCCATTGACCAGGTTCGGCTGATTTTGTTGCTGTTCTTGCGTTGCCGGCGCAATGACATTGTATTCTGATTCGATAACATAGAAAAGTTGCTCTGAAGGATGTCGGACAAAGTTTCGTGGCGTATATGCTAGCGGGACTGATTCTTGGAGGATGTTGTTGGTGAGGTTCTCGATCGTGAAAATACTGGCATAGAACAGTCAGGAAAACACACTCGTACAAGTAGATTTGGTGCGAGACTTTGTGGTATGGTTGCAATCAGTAGGAACAATTGGAATAAAATGACATTCCGCATTCACCGTAGTGTTGGCAGGTTAACGATAGTCAATTTCATCATATGCAAGAGGGAATGGAGGGTGGCTTTCAGCGGACTTACCGTAGACTTTGGCCATTGATACCCACCATGCCTTCCACGCACTGCTCACTGGTGAAAGCCCAACCCCACTCGAGGGGATTGTAATTCAATGGTGTGAGCATGAATGACTTTGTGACTTGATCCGAATAACCAAGCCATGATCGTGAGCTGAGCGCAAGTATGGCTTGTTGACCCTGGACAGGAACACGGAAGAGCTTGACAGGCTTCGGACCAAGAAATCGTGTGCGAGTATCGGAAAGATCACCAGTGACCTCGTCAAGTACAGTCCGTAGGTACACTCCAGAGTAGAGGCCGATGTGCAGGAACAGTGTTGACCCACCAGTACTCGAATCAGCCATAGGCATGATATTCAAGTCAGATGGCGCAGATGTGAGGGCTTGGACGGACTTATTCTCTAATGTCGAATCAGGGTCGAGACTCAATATCCGGACAGTCGAGTCGTCGCAGCCGACCGCCAAGAATGAGCTTCTTTGTCGACCCTCTGGTACCTCACCCATGCTGAGACAGGTCACAGTGCCACTCATTTCACGCTTCTCGTCATACTCAGACAAAGATCCATCAGTGTCCATCTCGAAGTAGACAATCTCACCAGAGCTCAATGCTACAGCAACTTGTCGCTCATTCGTCGTAGCTGCAACGATTGTGCGGTGCTGTGGCGTGGGCCACTCGTTTACTCGGCCTCCAGGTCGGATGTGACGGATTCCTCGGGAGTGTATCTGAACAAGAGCATCCTCGCCGAGCAGTTGGACAGCCAATGTAGATGCGGTAGACAGAAAACCTGTATCTGTGACTTCCTCTACAGTCTCGCCTATGCTTAGCACCAGTGTACCATTTGCGAATGAAAGCACGATGTATGCATCGTACTCGTCACTTTTGTTGAGCTTGACCGTCCATACAGCGGATGGCTGACTGGGTAATTGAGATTCCACGATCTCAGACACCTCCAATCCGTGTTTCAGTGTCTTGAAACTGCTTCTCGCACCGGTACCACAAACCGAGTAGATTTGTGGCGCATCTTCATCTGTAAGATTCGTGACTTTGGTGCTAGTCGTTGGGTTCATGGTATCCACGCTCTGGTTCAAGGCCAGATTGCCATTATTGTGTGCGTAAAAGTAGGTTGGCTCATATGTCGCATCAAGTTCAGCACTATAGTCGTCGCTCGAGAACTCGGTTTCCTCATCGTCGTCACCGAGCTTCTCAAATTGGTAGTAGTGGTGGTTACCTGTCTCGGCAGCGATGAAAAGGAAACCACTCTTGAAAATGAGCAGTGATGTCGCTACTGGGACGGTGTCGAAGTACTTCAGTTTCATCCTAAGCACTTCTCCAGTCGGCGGTTTTCCCTCTTCCGGCTCAGCCATTTCAAGTGTGACTTTGAATAGATCACCGTCTTCGGTCTGCAGAAGGAAGAAGAACGCGCCTTTCATTTTGTGCATCACACCACAAACAATGTGTCGCTTCCTCGTAGGTTCTTCTGTGGGGCCTCGCCTGCGAGGTATTGGTACGCGGAAGCTTTCTTGGTTTGAGTGGCGATACATGATGTTGTCTTCTGCGCAGACAATGACACCACTAGGTCCATCGGCGCCTCCTGGCACTTGAAAAAGCATATTCGCAGTTCTGTCTACAGTATCTGACCACTTTCGCACGACGTGATTTAGACCCAAGTCAAGTTCGTAGTATACTAGCTGCTTCTCGATCTGCTCGAAAGCTCTGCCAGAAGGATCCTCCTCTGATTCGCTGTAGTCAATTTCGAGGGCTGCGAATATCGGGTTCTCGTAACCGACATCCAGTCCAATGAGCGCGAAAACAATGTTCTGCGGCTTGTGTGCCTCCAGCGGTGACGATATCGTAAGCTCCGCTTGTGCATTTCTGTTCAGGACATAGACAAGCTTGTTCTTTTCAATTGAAGCAATCATGCATGCTCTGCCCTTGGGGTCCACACAAAGATACTGACCAGGTATAACTCGTCTCACACCTGATTTGCCGAATGTCTCCAAATGTACGCGCTGGAATCTGTTCTGCGCAGGAATATACTCCAAGATTGTGATGCGACCGGAGTCAGACCCAATGATCACATAGTCTGGGATTTGTTAGTAATTTATCCAGCCGGGCGTATAAAGCGACTTCCGCAAAGCATAATAACTTCTGTCGCTCATGATCCTCCACTGACCACAAACGTGAAACATAGATGTGCCTCAGCGATAGCTTGCTTTGCGGAAAAAGTCACTAATCGCTCCGCCTGAGCAGTTTAACCTGAACAAATGCTCACCTTTATTACTTCCTGCCAATCGAAAAGCTGCCAGTGTCCTCACAATGCCGAAAACGTCATGACTGCCAATCGGCAAGATCTTGCCAGTACCTGCATCCGGCCTGTAAAGCACTAGCCGCGAGCCTTGCGCCGTCAATATCTGCTGCTCTTTTGTGCCTGCAAACTGTCCCAGTATTGCCTGTGTGATTGCGGAAGAAGGTCGGAGGGTGAAATTGTACATGAACATCGTCGAAGTCGTAGTCATCTTGGCTAGTGTTGGTGGCCTCTGCGGCCGTACTAGATAGTGTTCCCAAGAGCTTGTATTTCAGATGATATTCGCGGTATGGTAGCTTTAGGACTCTCAGAAGTAATTGCTCTTTCGGCGCGCGTGATATAGAGTAATCGAGTCAGCCACGCGCAAGACGATATCAGGTGATCGACAATGATCTCGTAAGGTGCAGAGCTGTCGATTTGTAGGATAGTTATTGTCGGTCGACATGAAACACGCAAGAGCAAAAAGATGTCGGTTGTCGGAATATTCTCCATCACGATGTCCAAAGAATCCGGATGGCTTTGATTCGAGGCGTAATACAACATCACCACCAACATACTGGGGATCAATAAGGAATGAAGACAGCTCGTACTTGTAGACAGTGTCTGGGTCGCCTGTCGACCACGCCTGCGTCCAAGACGATTTGGAGATCAAAGTCGTCCACCTCTAGACGTAGCACAGAAACACCTACCTCGCCCCAGACTTCTTCGACGCCTCGGAAATCATCTATATTACTGCCACAGACTGCAAAGAGGAACGTCTCGTTCGGTAGTCAACAGCCATCGGAAACGAAGAAAGATGACTACTATGTCACAAGTTTAGGCCATGCTACTCCGAACACAGAACGAGCTTTACTACAACCCAATAACCTCTTCCACTCCTTCAGCAACTCACCATCGCCCGAAATTCGTCGACGAGCTGCTTTTATGAAACAACATGCATACTGTCCACACCCCTCACATCAGCGAACTCGCATACCGTCAACGCCGTTAGATACGGAAGCTCGCAAGCCGGCTCCAGATGATCCTCAAGCCAGTGCTTCGCCGCCTGCACATGTCCGCTTCGAATGTCCAGATTGTGGTATCCCTGTTGCATGCTGTCAAGAACACTGGGAAGATGACTACGAGTCACATCTTGAAGTATGTGATACACTACAGCAGATCAATGAAGATGATCACGATCTACGATCGGGGCGCTTCTTTCATGAATTCGAGTACCCTGAAGGACAGAGGGCCGAAGAGTTTGTCCTCAACATGAGTAACTGGGACACTTTTCTATATACAAGAGACTTCAACGCGATTGATGACGCAAGGTCAATGCGGCAGGTTACAAGATTACTTACGTATCCAACGACAATCGCCAGTGTGCTGCATGAGCTGAGCCCGTACTCTATCAAGAAGGGAGGGCGTTTGACACCGGAAGGGCTTCGAAGCTTCAGCGGTAAGCACATTCTAGTGGTAGACTGCCGTCGGTCAATGCTAATCTTGCTCCTCTTGCAGCTCTGCGATATTCCTTACATCCACCGGCCATGGGTGAAGGTGATACCATGGCATCATTGCGTCCTAAGCCTCCTCCTATCCGTATATTCATCCTCGGTGCACGAGCCGAGTCCTCTCTTCCCCGCGCGGTCTGGGTCCAGCTCACCCACTGCTTTCCACGCTCATCATTCCACATCGTCTTCGTCGGTCCGGAGGCAATGGCCAACAGAGAACGCGAATTCCCACTACCACCAAGAACCGAGGTCAACCCATTCGGAGGTATCGTGGAAGACCGTATTACTAAAAACATCAAGATCACGACTTTTGTAGAATACTACCATACGATGCATGAAGCTCAATACTTTGCGCCCTTCGACCCTTACTTCGATGTCTTCATGCTGTTCCACCCAGGTCTAGGTCATCCAGCAAGCTCACACGAATGGGCTGAGACTATCCCACAACTACTCGAGACGAAGTGTCCAATCATCTGCACGGGCTACACTGAGTGGGATATGGAACGTGACAGAAGCTGGGTGGAGAAGCAGGTTGGAGGAGAGATGGACGTGCTTCTTGAACCCGGCGAGAACATCTTTAGGAGTCTCCGCTGGGATCTTAACGATTTAGACCCCGCTGATGTCAGCTGTGGCAATTGGGGTTTATGGGCATTCCGTGGGAAAAGATATGAAGCGATGAACAGAGATGATGGGACAGTAGCGGCACCTCCACCATTGTCGAAATAGCGGAGGGTACCGTAATTACGACGATACTCCTCTTTCACTCCTACCAGGATGCCACGCAGCATTGCCTGCTGGAGATATACTACCAAGCTGTACTGCTAGTGAGCGGTAGGAAGAGTACTATGTGCTGTAGATATATGGGGTAGAATCACACTTCAGTGTACCTGTAATTTAGAAGCTGAAGAGGATCCTCTTAGTACCTGGGATCTTTAGGAGGACTGCCGTACGTGCTAGATAATTCCCAGGCTGTGAATGTGTTCCATTGATAGTGGTCTGAAACAACAGGCGAGACGTCTGAAACAAGCATACTGAATTGAATAGGGGTCCATGGGTGAGTTGCCCTGTGTACCGCCCAACGAATCGGGCCAATGGGCTCCACGTGCTATTATTCCTAATTTTCCCGAATTGCCTTCCCCCGAGACAAGCTGTTGCTTGCCAATCAATCTTCTATTTTTCACAACACACCTCTCCAACCCCATCACTACTCTCTCCTCTACCTTCTTCAGACCGTCGCAATGTCTGCTGCCGCCCTTAAGGATATGGTGCCTGGCACCGAGAAGAAGCCCACTGGCCTCGCTCTCTACTCTCGTTTCGCATTCGCTGGCGCCGTCTGCTGTTCCGTCACGCATGGTGGTTTCACTCCCGTCGATGTGTAAGCTCTCAGATTTATAGTATTACCAAGCTCGGCGCAACTAACACATGCGCCTAAAGCGTCAAGACGAGAATGCAGCTCGACCCCGTCACCTACAACAAGGGCATGATCGGTGGTTTCAGACAGGTTATCCAGAACGAGGGTGCTGGCGCTCTCCTCACTGGTGCCGGTCCTACCTTTGCTGGATACTTCCTTCAGGGAGCCTTCAAGTTTGGTGGATACGAGCTCTTCAAGTCTCAGTTCATCAACGCTGTTGGTGTTGACAACGCCATCAAGAACCGCACTGCTATCTACCTCGCTTCAGCTGCCACCGCCGAGTTCTTCGCTGATATCGCTCTCTGCCCTCTCGAGGCTACCCGTATTCGTCTCGTCTCTGACCCCAAGTTCGCAACTGGTCTCGTCTCTGGATTCACCAAGATCGCCAAGACGGAAGGATTTGGAGCTTTCTACGCTGGATTCGTCCCCATTCTGTTCAAGCAGTGAGTCATTGAAGCACAGCGCATCATATCCAAATCAGCAACTGACAACTGCGCAGGGTTCCTTACACCATGACCAAGTTCGTCGTTTACGAGAAGGTCGCCGAGGCTGCTTTCAGGCAATTCGACAAATCCAAGATGTCCGACGGTCAGCAGACCCTTGTCAACCTTGGTTCCGGTCTCATGGCCGGTTTCGCCGCTGCCATCGTCTCTCAGCCTGCCGACACTATGCTCTCCAGAATGAACAAGACCAAGGGTCTTCCAGGCGAGAGCACCATCTCCCGTCTTGCGAAGATCGGTGGTGAACTCGGTCTCCGTGGATCTTTCTCCGGAATCGGTGCCCGTCTCTTCATGGTCGGTGGTTTGACCGCTGGACAGTTCGGTATGCTCATTTCACCACCATTGTATTGAGGATTCAAGCTAACAGATTCATAGCCATCTACGGTGACCTCAAGAAGGCTCTCGGTGCCACCGGTGGTGTTGAGATCGCGAAATAGAGGACGAAGGGTGTATGATTGAGTTGCAAAAAAAGCGTTTGATGCCCTTACGAGAGTTTCATTTGCGACGACGGAGATGATAATGGGGATACTTTGGCATCGACATGCAAGGTACCTGTGCTAAGTCAACCGGTTAGAAGGCGTTTGGGAATTCTCTATAGGTTGTACATCATCTTCCTCCCTACGCTGAGTGCCCGTGATTGCGATAATCGCACCGCGTATTGCTGTGCTCAATGTCTTCAGACCACTCCCGGCGTAAGCCACAATCAGAAGTGGCATAATCAAACAAGGATAAGTCTTTCCCTGTACGGCGTCTGAGTGCGCCATGTTGTCCTCTGGATGTGACATGATCATCAGGTGGGCGTCAGGTATTGTCGGCTGAAGTCGTCCAGCATGGACGGCGATGCACATCAACACACTAGCTACAGGGAACCCTATTCCTAGTCTATCGCCGCCGTTACGGAAGCCGCAGGTGATCCTGATTCTTGGAGCTTACGAGGACAACGGATGTCTACCAAACTGACTTCGATCGCCCATCGACACACCACTTCTCTGAAGCTCGCTAGCGTACTCTAATGTATCCTTTCGCCACTCATCCCAGCTCATCGTTCCTTTCATTACTTCCTCTATACCCAATGCGTGCCGTGCTGCCTGCGTCGTGCTCGCCGCCGTATGTGGTCGAAATCCTGCAACAGCATCACCCACGCATACTACCTTTCCATCCGCAAACATCACCCTATCGCTGATCACATCACTAATTGCCTGCACAAATGGCTCCTTGGTCGCGCAAACAAGGTCGGCGAACTGTGGCGGGAGTGCCTCTCGTGCATATTTCTTCTGCCGTTCCCATATCTCTGGCCGCATTTTGCCAGCATGTAGTGTCGTTGAGTTCAGCTTACCATCTACATCCGTCATCAAATCACGCCACTCGTCCGATCCTTCTGCATAATTGCAGTACCAGACAAAATTCAGCAGTCTCTCTCCAGGCTTGAGAGTGCCTCCCGGACCAGGGATGATGTAAGCCAGTATCTGAAGTCCAGTGCTATGATAGAACGTGAACTTCTCGATGAAAGCTTCGGCTGCAGCAGGATAGCTGGCCGTGATGACAGCTTCAGGTACAGTGCCTCGCCACGCGACATAACCTGCATACTTTCTCGGTGTCGAGTTGAAGAGGTTACGGATGGTGGAAGAAGCGCCGTCCGCGGCTATGATCAAGTCGGCTGTAGCTGTCTGCGTACTCTTCGTGTCTGAATGAGAATGAAAGGCGATCTCCATCTCGTTGCTCGCAGTTTCTTGCACACTCGTCACGATACAATCGACCTCGTATACTGCTTTTCCATCATCTTCGCTACTCGAAGGCACATCGCAGTACGCCCTGTCGCCACCACCGTCGAAATTTGCACGTAGAATATTATACAGAAGATCCCAACTCGTCATCTTCTGTTCGCGCTCATCTCGGTCGATTTCCTGGCCTTGCCGGTCGAGATAGTGTCGTAGTTTGCTTACGGCGGCGATGGGCGTCTTTGTCAAGTCATAGCGCTGGAAGAAAGCCTGTGTATCTCCACCAGCGACAATGCCAGCACCTTGTGTTTGGAGCAGGGACGTGGCACTGCGCTCTAGGATGCGGACGTTGTGTCCGAGGCGCTTGAGCACAATCCCAACGAACAGGCCGGCGAGTGAGCCACCTACCTTGATAGTGCCGTATCAGCTATGTTATGGGCTATATTGCGATGGTGAGTCTCACTATGATCACTCTCAAGGACTTTCCAGCCATTGTAACGTTGGTTCTACTGGTTGTACCACTTCTGTCAAAGCTCACTTCAACAGGATAATGTTGATCAGGCCCCAGTATAATGATTGACGGTCAGAAGCGACACGGTGAGGATGTCAGGGTGTGGTGTGGCATCACAATCCGGAAGACACGGGTGGCAAATGTTTAGTAAGCAGGATCTAATCTATGCAATCTAATCAAGGGTCCACCCTCATTGAACACGTCAAACGCAACTGTTTCACCTTCGTCTCAGTACACACCATGGCTTCGCCAACATCATCATCTTCCACGATAGACATTCGTATCTTGTCCCAGCTACCGGACCCTCACAGTTCACTTTTGTTCAGTTGTTTATCTCCGGAACGTACTGTTATCAGTCTCAAGCACCTAATCCAACAATCATTACCATCTTCACCAGCACCTGAAGCACAGCGACTCATCTACAGAGGGAGACTGCTCACAAGAGATGAGGATACATTGCAAGACGTTCTAGGAAGAAACGCATTGAATGCACGAGAAACACAATCGATACATCTAGTCATTCGGGACGCACAGTCCAATCGTCCGGGCCAAGCACTGCCTGGTGCGGCGAGGACGCAGGAGGCTACTCTGCGCGTGCCAGATGGCGCACCTCAAGCTGGCCTTCCGTCTGGGGTATTCCAGAACCCACAACCGATGCTACCACAAGCTCCACAGCCCTTTGCGTATCCAGCGCCTGTTGCGAGCCCGCAGCCAATTCAACCACACTCGCCTTTTCCCTTCCCGCAAGCGGATATGCAGCAGCTGCAAAGATCATTGGCACAACAAGCCCGACAAC
>Ga0268246_10000833_pt1 | contig 12126 bp, 8 predicted proteins | sample AgamicOrSfe_FD_200242 | JGI IMG/M metagenome (GOLD analysis project Ga0268246, IMG submission 200242) | Agave microbial communities from Guanajuato, Mexico - Or.Sf.e (v2) (version 2) | ecosystem: Host-associated > Plants > Phyllosphere > Phylloplane/Leaf | place: Guanajuato, Mexico | collected...
AAAAATTATAAATTTAAAGAAAAAAAAAAAAGAAAAAAAAATTTTTTTTCTTTTTTTCTAAAACAGTGGATTAGCGTTTTTTTATTAGCGTTTTTTTTTTGTTCGTTAATAACGAACAAAAAAACGTTAAAAACGTTTAAAGCGCTAGCTAGTTACATGATTACTGGTTATATATTTTTATTATTTATTATTCACTAAAAAAAAAAATAAATAATAAACTCTTTATTTTTTATTATTCTCTAAAAAAAAACCTGTTGTTATAATATCTATGAACCTCAGTAATATACTGATAAGAATAAGAATAATCATACTACATCAACAAAGTGTCAGTATAAAATACCGGCTTCTAAACCTAAGTGATGGTTTTCAGTTAAGTGGTAAGCTAATAAACGTCAGAAACCTACACCTATGAATAGTGTACCTATAATTACGTGTACAAAATTGTTATCGTAGAGGCTCTTTATCCTCTACTTCCACTAGTTACCTAGTGGGTCAGACTATGTCATAAGTTGAAGATTTAATCTACAACTCCAGGGTTTTCGTGGCAGAATTATTGTAAATAAAGTACTCATCTACTAGTCGTTGAACCTTCGTATACCCCTTTAAAATTTTATTTAATATACGCTTGGCTGCATGTTGTCCTTTATATGTTAAAAAAAGGAGTTTCATGCAATTTACCCTGTTTTCTGTCAATCTTAACAATATAGATTTTAACTTGAATAAAAAAAAGTCTAACCTTTATAGACTTCTTTAGAAACTATACAATTTTTAATATTTTTTCTACCTATATTTAATTGATTACTACAATCAGCTAAACTAGAAAAATTTAATTTGTTACCTTTACTATCTACAACTAATATTTTAGTCTTTTCAGCCACTAATGTGTTACTACCTGCCAATGATCTAATTCCGTTTTTAATTACGTAAGGTGCAGCTATAGCGAATAGATTTAACACTCTTTCATCTATTGTTGGTTCACCCTTGTGGTTTATTTTTTTTTTTTCTGTAAGAAAAAAAAAATCAGCAAAGCGCTTAACTTTAAGGTTATTCGTAGTCAACCTATAATTATTCATAGTTCTTTTTATATCCATAAATAAACATAAACCTTCTGGAATAGTGTGATAACCATAGTAATATAATTTAACTAAAATACATCAAGCTGAGTAATCTAAGGCTTTTTTAGTGTGAAAACCGTTACCACTGTTAAACATAGGTATAATTGTGTTAGCTAAAATGCCTATTGTATTTATTTCTAAAACTACAGTAGGATTACCATTGTTTCTAGCGGGTGTTGTCAGGATATTTCCTGACCCTAAAAAATTCTTAATAGCTAAAATTAGCTCGATTTCCTTAACATTATTTTCTAATTTAAATCTAAGACGAGTTTTATTGGTAGAAAATGTACCATCTCCTTCAGTAAAACCTATTAACCAGTTAACAGTTATATTAGGAACTTTCCTTGCTACTGCTTTTACATTTACCTGTTTCATCTCATGGTAATAACTAATAATATCTAGTTTACCATTAAATGTAAGGTGGTGTTTAGTTATTACGGTATCTAGTGCTTTTTCAAAAACCAGATATTGATAATATTTAGAACTGTTTAAAGGAATAAAGTTAAAAATAGGTTTTATAACATTAATTAACGATTTTCTGTCATTAACAAAATAATTACATCTATTACCTGAAATACTGATATGTCCACACCCTAGTTTATTTTTAATAAGGTTTAAAACATGTATATCATCTATATGCAGACCTATTTGAAAAGTCAACATTAGACTGTGGTAGCTATTATCTTTAAAATTTTTTAAACTCAGGTTAAAATTACCCTCGGCATCGGTGAATCCAACTAATCATTCTAAAAAGTTTTTATCCAAATGTATTTTTTTTTCGCGCGCGTTGGAAATTACAATTAAATCATTTTTTTGTCCAATATAACAAGGTAATATAGTTGTATAGAGTAGATAGTTACAAGGCAAACAATCTGTTAAGTTGGTAGGGACTACTGTAATTAATCCGTGAAAACCGGTCCCAAAGTAAAAACATGAACCAAATGCACCGTCACTAATTGTGAATGAAGAAACTGAATATTCTACACCTTGGAAACCTGTAAATATTAATGCTAATATTATTGTAAATAAAGCACCATATAATGCACCGTTTCTGTTACCTTGTATTAAAGAGTGATGTGAGTATGTTATTGTTACTCCGCTGGCTAATAATAAAACTGTGTTTAATAAAGGTAATTCAAAAGCATTTATAGCTTCTATACCTAAAGGTGGTCATTGTGCACCTAATTCTACAGTAGGTGATAAAGCACTGTGAAAGTATGCTCAGAATATAGCTAAGAAAAATAATGCTTCAGACACTATAAATAAAGCTACTCCCATATTTAAACCTCTTTGTACTGCTAGTGTGTGATTTCCTAGATAAGTCAATAATTAATATATTTCTAAATTAGTTGGACTATATTATGAGTAATAGGTTGTATGTTTAACGTATTAATCTTTCACGTATAGTCTCTGAGGATCCTACTAAGATAATTATAAGTCTGTTGGTTTCCTGCTGATTGCCCATTGTTACATCGTTAAGATTTTTACTTACCAATTTTTAACATTATTAAAGATAGGTTTAGTACTTAAAGCTTTAGGGGTTTCCAGCATATAGTAAAATATATAGAGGGCACTTATTTTTTTTTTTTAGCGCGGAGCGAGCAATTATTTTTTTTTTCTTAAAAAAAAAATAAATGCGTAGGTAAATGGTAATGTTACTTATCTCTTAAAAGTTTTATTTTTTTTGCTAATAATTTTATATCTAGTTTTCCCTGTAAGGTTAAGTGATCTTTAGCTATTATCTTATAATAAGCAGATTCTCAGTATTTGAATTCTAGTGATTTAATACCCATAAGAGGGTATTGGTTAAAATAATATATTATTAGTTTTAATTTGTCTATAGATTCAACCGTTATACATAAAATCTTATCACGGTTAGGTTTAATTTCATATGTATTAATATTACAGGATAAAAACAAGGCTATACTTTGCATAATAGGTAACATAGATGATTTATTTGGTTTATCATAACTACGTTGATCTAATCTAAATCTTAAACTAATATTGCTCGTAACACTTCACGAAAAAAAAAATTATTTTTTTTCGCTACGACTTTCTGATTTAGGTTTGCTTTAAACCATTTTTATACCAAAATGACCATCAGAATCAGTAAAACCCGCCAATCAAGCGCTATCAATTAAATTATCGGTGTTAAGTGTACTCAATTTAAGGTTTAAATTATATTTGTTATTAATAAACTTTATAATCTCATTTAATCTGTTATTTTTTGGAGTACGTAATTTAGAAGAAATACCATTTATTACATATATAATACTTTTAATGTCTCCTATTATATAACGTACAGTATTATTACCAGTTAATTGAAAACGACCTATCCCACCTAGTTTACTTTGAATATATGCGTATAAACCTAAATTGTTTATGTGAGAAGTAAATATTATTCTAGGGTTTAACACTCTATTTAGTGTTGTTACACCTATACTAGGTAAAGATAAATGGCCATCTCCCTCTAATAGACCAGCTATATAATGAAAAAACATACTTTCATCTTTATATATTCTATTATCAGTGTATGTTGAAACATACTTCGTCAAAGCAATTTCTATATCTTCTTTTTTTATCGCTTTCGATGTTTTTACTAGAGAACTCATAAGTAATGTATTAAGATTTTTCAACGTTATAAAATATAAGCTTTTCGCTTTACCCTCTGATATAACATCTCTAAATCAAAATGACATACTTGACACCAGTGATATAAAGGCTAAAAATAATCATATACCTGCGTTAGAAAATCCGTGCATTGTTAATACACCTGCTGTAGTTAAAGTTAATAAACTTAAACATGTAAGAATAGGTCAAGGTGAAGGTGAAACTAAATGAAAAGGATGTCCTTGAAAGTTACTTCTATTAAGATTAGACATGGTGTTCAAAAAAAAAATCAAAATACTTAATTAAATGGGAGAAAAAAAAAATTTTTTTTTTATCGGCGATGCATGAATTTTTTTTTATAAAAAAAATTAAAAGCCGAAAACTTACAGTCGGCGTCGTAGCTTTTTTTCCTATAAGATTAAATAGGTTTGTTATACTACTATTTGGCTAGAAATAAGGTGGTTTCTGTATACTCATATAATACTCAATTAAATAAGGAACAAAGGCTATTAGGAGTCATATATCTCATCATAAATTGTTATAATATTATTATTAAAAATTATTTTCCTCTGAACACCGGAGTTTAAACCCTCAATTCCTACGTATAAGCCACTAGACTTTCCTATGCTTTGGTATTAATTTCTCATGCACATTCTGAGGTTTCTAACACAAATAGTAATTTAACAACCAGGGTTAAAAAATAAAGGTCTTTTTTTGGTTTTTTTTTTAGTGTTATGATTAATAAACTAATTTTAAGGATTATGAGTGTAATTCTAATCCATCTTTAATGTATGAACATGATAAAACTACAAACACTTGTGCTTGTATAAATGCTATAGCTAATTCTAATCCTGAGAATGCTATTATAAAGGCTAGAGGGAATAATCCTAAGAAGAAGAATATAATACCTGAAGTCATAATATTGTAAGTGAATCCACTTAATATACTTAATAACATGTGACCTGATAATATATTAGCAGCTAATCTTAAACCTAAAGAAACATTTCTAGCTAGGTAAGAGATAAATTCTATTAACACTAATAAAGGTAATAGTGCTAAAGGACAACCAGCAGGTACAAATAAAGAAAAGAATTCTAAACCGTGTTTACTTAAACCAAGTAATGTTGCACCTAAAACCACTGTGAAACTAAGTGAAAATGTAAGTGCAAAGTGACTTGTTGTAGCAAAACTGTAAGGTACCATACCTATTAAGTTATTAACTAATATAAATACAAATAAAGTATACATAAGAGGAAAGTACACTTGTCCACTTTTACCGTTTATTTGACTTACTACTATACCATGTACTGTAGCGTAAATTGTCTCTTGGAATATTGATCAGTTGTTTGATACGATTTTATTGTTATTTGTTGCCAATAGATTTAATACTAATATTATGTATCCAGCTATTGTCAGGTATAAACCTGTATTTGTTAAAGATAATGATAAGTTACCTAATATTGGGGCATCTAAACTTAATAAGTTTCTAATTTCAAATTGGTCCAATGGACTTGTTATATCTAAGAAAGTATTCATAAAAATTTTTTTAATAAATATATATATTTAAATAAGAATAATAATGCATGCGTTAAAAAGAAATCTCTTTTTTTGCGCCGTTTACCAGTATTTTACCCGCTCTTACGTTAAAGCAAAAGAAAAAAAAAGCAGCGTTAAAGTTTACTAATAAATAATCTTGTTGCGAATAAACGTACGAATCTTGGTAAAACGTATTTTGAGAAAACGTAAATTAATGTTACTAATACTAAAAATGCAAATGTAACTTCGTTTATAAAATAAAATGGTACTAATTGTGGCATGTTTTTATTTGTATATTTCATTGTCTTAAAAAAAATTATTTTTTTTATTATCGACGATATCTAATTAAAGATTGGGGTTTTACAGGATTAGGCAATGTAGTCTTGGTTCATGTAAGAGTTGACTATTCTCCTACACAGTTGGGAGGGGTGGGATGAAAAAGTTATCTGATAATTTTTACAGTGAGATAACGCAAAAAAAAAAAAAGAAAGATCTTTTTTTTCAGCATGCTGTATTTATTACCTATTAATATACATGGTAATCTTAAACTTATATGTTGATTATTAAAGATAAAGAAATAAGAAAAAAAGGTTTTATTAGTTTTTTTTTATTAGTTATTTAGGGGTACAAAAAAAAAACGTTAAAGTAAGCGCTATATGTTAAGATCTATTATTAATCATCTCCACCAGTTTGATCTCCACCAGTTTGATCTCCACCAGTTTCACCATGAAAATTATTAGATGAAGTAGCTAAATCTTCAATGTTATATTTTTCAGTTTGAGCAGCAATATGTTCCTCCATTACTGCTAGACGTTTTGATTCTAACTCAGCAGAATCCTTAATAGCATTGTCTAAATTTTTGCTTAAAGAATCAGCTTCAACCTTATTCTGTGCTTTAAGAATATTTTTTGCTAGATCTGTATCCTTGTATTGAACACGAGTATTTTTTATAATATCATTGTATTTTATTCCAGCTTCTTCTAGACATAAACGATCTGCAACAGTCTTTTTTAAAACTATTATTTGTTCCTCATAGTCAAGTTTTTCATTTTGGATTTTATCCGCAAGGTTAACTTTATTATTTTGGTGTGCAGTTATATCATTATCAAAAATTTTTTGTATAGATATTTTTTTATCTTCGCATTCACGTTCTGCATTTTCTACTTTTTTTCTAGTAATTCTATCGTATATTCCAATATTATCCAAAATGATAGCTTTCATTCGATTTACATAGCCTTCTATCTTACCATCGTTTGAAGCAACTTCCTCAGTAGCAGCAACAAATTTTTGATATTTGTCATCTAAATTTTTATCTGCGTTATGCTTTAGTTGTCGGTTTTCACTTAGAGATATAGGGATGGTAGGAGAAGCATAACGAATGAATTGATTTAGGTTTATATCTCACAGATTTTTATTTCCATTACTCACTTTGTTATTTTTGTTAGCGGTTTGCTTAAAGAAATTAGCTTGTCTACTATCTATTGAAAGAGCATTTTTACCTAATTCAAATGCGAAACCTAGAGTTAAAACCAAGAAGAAAATAAGCATTACTGTTAGTCCAAATCCTTCATTAACATAAGCACTCACAATGTAAGGGTAAACTAATAAAATTTCTAAATCAAATAATAAAAATAATAGACCAAATATGAAGAATGATATACTAAATTCACTTCTATTTTGACCAAGGAAAGAATGGAACCCACACTCAAAAGCGGAGTCTTTTTCTTGATATGGATTATGAGGAGCAAATATTAAATTAATCGCTAATAATATAATAGCTAAAATAGGTACAAATATAAAAAAGAATGTTTGGCTTGTCATTTAAGGTTTAAATAATAAAAGAGTTAATATATTTGCTACGTTAAATCATTCGTTTGGTATATATATAAATAATAATAATATTAAAGTTAATATAGATATACTAGTAGTTAATGCACTTGATAGTACGATATTATTAATACCAAAAGTAACATTATTGTTTTGACGCGAAGCGAGCGAACCGCTACTTCCTTGTAATTTTATGTTGTCTAAACTAGGGTTAATTATATAATCGCTTTTAAAGAAAAAGATTTGTTTAATAACATTTAAATAATAAACTGCACCTATAACACTGGTTAATATCGCTACTAAACACATAAAGACATATCCATTATCTAAAGCGGCACTTAATACCATCTGTTTAGCAAAGAACCCTATTAGTGGAGGAACACCTACAAAAGAAAATAAAGTTATGCTTAGGCTTAAGGCTAAGTATGGATTGATGTAAAAATATCCTTTAATTTGACTGATTAATTGAATAGGAGAGTTATTGTTATCTACTAAATTATCCTTGTGATTTTCATCTTTGTATACATAGAGATAGAAACTATATCCAATTGTAACTAATATTACAAAAGCATTTAAGTTTGAAACAGTATATGTAATAATATAGAAAATGTATGCTTGTATAGACTCTATAGTATTAATACTTAAAGCTAGTAAAATAAAACCTACATGACTTATTGTACTATAAGCAAATAATCTTTTAATTCTAAATTGAGTTAAACCTAATACAGAACCAATAATTAAAGAAAATAAACTACTAATAAGTAAACAATTTGTTCAAGAAAATGCTAATAAGGTTTTATCAGTATAATAAACTAACTCTAACAAGAATATAAATATTGATATTTTAGCAACAATAGCTACAAAAGTAGTAACTACTGTAGGTATAGCATCGTAAACATCAGGGCTTCAGAAATGGAAAGGAGCTGCACTCACTTTAAATAAGAAACCTACAGATAAGATAACCAGTGATAGATGTATATAATAAGGTTGGTATCATAACATAGCTGACTCACCAATTAGATTAGCATCATTAAAAGCATAACTTATACTACTTATTAAGTAAATACCATCTAAACTGGTAGTTCCTGAATTTACATATAGTAAAGCTGAACCTAATAAGATAAAACAAGATGATAAACCTCCTAATAAGAAGTATGTTAATCCTCCACTAGTAGCTTGTTCTGAATTTCTGTATAAAGTAGAAATAATGTACAATCCATAACTTTGTAGTTCAATTGATAAGAATATAGATACTAAATCACTTGCACTCATTAAAAATACTGCACCGGTTATAACAAATACTATGATTAATGAGTATTCTAATATTCTAAAACTTTCTGCCATTTTGTTAGATATTTTTGTTTTATTGTAAACGAAATTATTATTTAATAATTTGCTTAAGCTAGAGAATTCTTTAATAAAGACTTTTCTAGGATAAAATGATGTAAAGGTTAATATTATAGTTGTTACAACGAAAATGAATATATTAAACCCTTGTGTAAAAGGTGTTACGTGGAATAAACCACCATATATTCCTATACCTTTGTCTAAAGATAAAACAAATAAGTTGTTATAAGCCAATAGACTAGTTAAAACTAAAGAAATCATTACAATTCTAGAAAATAATATTGATTTGTCTTTTCTCAGTGTGAGAGCGTTTGAAATTAAAAGATAAGTTAATAAAGATATCAGCATAAATGATTCCTCGATGACTTGAACATCGAACATACTCTTATCAAAAGTACACTTTACCGATTAAGTTAAGGAACCTATTATTTGTATTATTTTAGCGGTTTCACCGTTTAACACAAAAAAAACAGTGTTTTTTAACCCAGAAAAAAAAAATAAAACCTGCGCTTTTATTTTTTTTCTTAAGAAAAAATAAATGCTCGCTCCGCGTTAAATAAACAAGAGCACTCAGACTTGAACTGAGAAGGTGAAGTTTGAAGCTTCATATTTTGCCAATTAAACTATACTCTTTTGTTGTAATCTAACGTTTAACTTTATTTTGTAACATTAGACGTATAATTGCGGAAAAGAATGGATTTGAACCATCACATGTTAAAACACAATATTTAGCAAATATCTCACCCTACCAATGGTAACTTTTCCTATTTATTATACAATGTTTAATATTTACTGTTAAAAAAAGGTCTTTTAACGTAAAAAACCGCTTTAAAGGTTTTCGTTAACATAGTATAATACACATATTACAAACTTTTTCGAGTTAGGTCGGCTTCGATCCGACACTTTTTTTCTCGACAAGAAAAACTTCTACCTATTAAAATACTAACTCTTTTGTGTTTAACGCGGAGCGAGCTTTTATTTTTTTTTATAATAAAAAAAAATAAATGCGAGCAAAAAAAAAAAAAACCCCAGCAGAGGAAAATTGCAAAAAAAAACAGAGAACTCTTTTTTTGCGCTATTATTTTATTTTTCACCTTTTTTTTACGTTAGAACATACATAACATAAAACATATATACGGCCAACCGAATTCGAATCGGTACACATCGTTTGGAAGACGAACGGTCTACCATTAACCTATGGCCGTTTACTAGGTTTTTTTAACAGGAAAAACCATTAAATAGTATAAAAAAAACCTTTTGTACTACTACCTACATCTATTTAACATGTTCGCGTGTTTACTATAAATATCAATATATCATGGTAATCTATTTAATATATTCATGTGACGTTTTAACGCTGCGCGCAGCTTTTATTTTTTTTATAATAAAAAAAATAAATGCGAGCGAAGCGAACGAAACGCTACGTTATTAACGTAAGAAAAAACGCTAAAAAAATATGCTGAAAAAAAAAAAGTTTTTTTTTGTGCGTTAAAAACCTCTGTTTTTTTTATTAAGAGTACTATTATTATAATCGTAGGGATACGGAGGAATTGAACCTCAGATGTTTGATTTGCAGTCAAAACGTAAAACCATTTACAAAACAATATCCCTTAGTTAACTGTATAAATTATATATTAATATAGTATATTAATTTCTAATACTCTTTGTAATATGTTAATTAAATTTTCTCCCGTTAAACATGCAAAACTAAAAAAGGTTTATTTTTATGTTAAAGAAAAAAAACCAATAAAGTTAAGCGCTTTGCTGATTTTTTTTTTTTTAGTGAAAAAAAAAAATAAAAAAACTTATTTAACGCATAAAAAAAGATTTTTTTTTTAATGCGTTAAAAAAGAGTTCTCTTTTTATTCAGCGTGCTTTTTATAGTATTTGCTTATAAAATAGTGAGTAGATGACTCAAAAATCCAATATTTCATTTATAGTGGTAACTATAAATAAGTTGTCTGTCATTTAACAAACCTCTCTTTTTTATTATTTTCTAGTTTTATTATCGTGATCAAGTGGTATTGTCTTGATCAGCAGTGGGGACCACCAGAAAACCTTGCATTAAAAGTCTAGTTATCAGTTAAACAAGTAAACCCAAAAACCCCGCAATGGTAGCAAATATATAAACTAGCTATTGTATATCAACATTAAAAATATAATCAGTATTGATATACTAATTGTAAATATTAAAGTAAACAGACTTATTTTAGCGCGAAGGGTAACGCATGCTGAAAAAAAAAGATTTTTTTTTATGCGTTAAAAATTAATTTTTTTTTCTTTTTTTTGCGCTAATTTTTTTTTTTTATTAGATAAAACATTAAATAATAAAACCGTTAACTTAACATTGTTAATAACCCAGCTATTATTATTATAAATAAGTTATTATCACTAATATATAAATATGGTGTTAATATGTAGAATATTAAACCTACTAAGATATATAAAGCATAACTTGTAATAATACCAGTATCTAAACTCGCTATATTTCTACTTAATGAAACCAGTGCTTTTTCCAGACCGAAAGGTCCTATTAATTCAATAGAACCTTTATCTAAAACTTTAGTAGTTTGTCCACCTAATTTTAATATAAGATCTGTTATATATCTGTTATAGAACATTTCTACTAAGAAACGTTGGTTAAAGAAACTATAAATATGATAACCTAATCTGGATAATTTGAAATGAACTAAAAGTTTAGGTAAAAACTCAGAAGTAATTATAAATATAATACTTAAAGATATAGTAAATATAAGTGGTAATAACTTAAATAAAGTTGGAACAGCAAATTCAGTATCTAACATTATTTCATGATTAGGATGTATGAATAAACTGTTATCAGCAAAGAAACTAGTACCTAAACCTATAAATATATCTTTAGCTACATATCCAAAAAAGATAGAGAATACAGCTAATATAATTAGAGGTAAACTCATAAATATATCTCCTTCGTGAGCATTTTTATAGTTAACTATAGGTCCGTTAGGATTAGCTAAGAATGTTAAATATAATACTTTAACAGAATATAAAGTAGTAAACATAGCTCCTATAGTAGCGATAAAGTAAACCACAGTACTTGAAAAGTAGAATTGTCCATAAGCAGACTCTAATATAAAATCTTTAGAATAGAAACCTGTCATAAAAGGGAAAGCAACTAAACTAAGAGAAGCTATTAACATTACAGAATAAGTTAAAGGTAAGAAAGGTCTTAATCCACCATATCTTCTGAAGTCTTGATTGTCTGCTACAGCGTGTATAACAGCACCAGCACCTAAGAATAATAAAGCTTTATAAAACGCGTGATTTACTAAATGAAATAATGCAACATTATAAGAAGATAAACCAACAGCTATAACCATCATTCCAAGTTGGGACATTGTAGAATAAGCTATAACTTTTTTAATATCTTGTTGGAATAATCCTATAAGAGAACTAAACACAGTTGTAATTGCACCTATTCATAAAGTTAATAATAATACAGTTGAACTATATTCTATTAAAGGAGATGAACGCATTAATAAATATACACCCGCAGTAACCATAGTAGCTGCGTGTATTAATGCAGAAACAGGTGTAGGCAACCGAAAAAATAATTTTTAGAAAAAAAATGCAGAAAAAAAAAGAGTACTCTTTTTTTTTTTTGCTCGCTACGCGTTAAAATTGGTTTTTTTTTTTTTTTTTTTTTTTTTTT
>Ga0268246_10000834_pt1 | contig 12122 bp, 15 predicted proteins | sample AgamicOrSfe_FD_200242 | JGI IMG/M metagenome (GOLD analysis project Ga0268246, IMG submission 200242) | Agave microbial communities from Guanajuato, Mexico - Or.Sf.e (v2) (version 2) | ecosystem: Host-associated > Plants > Phyllosphere > Phylloplane/Leaf | place: Guanajuato, Mexico | collected...
GCCATACATAGAAACAATGAGAATCAGACCTACCACTCCCTCTCCGGCCCCAACGCCGACTTCGGCCCTCCCACCCTCTCCGAACTCGGCATGAAGCCCGCCACCTCCACCATCCGCGGCGGTGAGACGCGCGGACTCGCCGCCCTCGACGCCATCATCGCCAATGAAGATTACACCGCGACGTTCGAAAAGCCGAATACAGCCCCGACAGCATTTGAGCCGCAGTCCACGACACTGCTATCGCCACACCACCACTTCGGCTCGTTGTCTTGTCGAATGCTGTATTGGCGGGCGCAGGACATAGTGACGGCGCATGAAAAGGCGAAGAAACCGACGTCCAAGCCGCCGACGAGTTTGACGGGACAGATGCTGTTTCGCGACATGTACTTTGGGGCCCAGGCTGCCTTGGGATGGAAGTTTGCGCAGACGTTTGGGAATGAGACAGCGAGGTTCATACCGTGGCATTTGCCTAGTCGCGTGGGTAAAGAGACGGGGTTGATTACGGGGGAGTACGACACGGATAGTGAGAAGGGGAAGGAGTATTTTTTGCGGTGGAGGTGGGGGCGGACGGGGTTTCCGTGGATTGATGCGTTGATGAGACAGTTGAGGTTGGAGGGGTGGATACATCATCTTGGAAGGCATGCGGTGGCGTGTTTTCTGACGAGGGGTGGGTGTTATGTTGATTGGGAAAGAGGGGCGGAGGTGTTTGAGGTAGGGGCAGACTGTCGACATAGTGCTACTTGTGGGCATTGCTGACTTTGTTGCTAGGAATGGCTCGTCGACCACGAAACTGCTTGTAATGCTGGAAACTGGCAATGGCTTTCCTGCGTGGCATTTTACTCACAATTCTACCGCTGCTACTCACCCATTGCTTTTCCGTCAAAGTGGGACAAGCAAGGCGCGTTTGTGCGGCGATATGTTCCTGAGCTGAAGAATTATAGCGATAAATACATATATGAGCCTTGGAAAGCGCCAATAGCTGACCAGAAGAAGTGGGGATGTGTCATCAAGGGCGACGGCGGATATGCAGAGTCGAATGAGGCGAATGGGAATGCACCAGAAGCTGATGAGGATAGGCTGAAGTCGTTGAAGATTGCGCAAGAAGGAGAGGTCGCAGAAGGAGAGGCAGAGATGATGGTATATCCCAAGCCGATGTTTGATTTTGCGCGACAGAGAGAGATCTGTATCAATGGTTTGAAGTCAGCATATCATATTGGCTTGCATGGGAACTCTCCCAAAGTGCTGGATGGGACGTGGCGGGAACTGTTCGATGATGATGCGGAAGGACCGACAAAAGGAAAGAATGGACCACCAGGAGCAATGGTCGGTGATGATGGCGATGGCGATGATGATGAGCCAGTGGCGAAGCCTGCTGCCAAGAACAAGAGGCGAAGGGAGGAGACGCCGGAGAACGATGTAGCTCCGCCATCGAAGAGTCCTAGAACACGAGGATCGGTCACGCCCGGGCGAAAGGGCAGAACGGGGCAGGCAACGCTAGATGGTCATGTGAAGAAGATGAAGCCTTGATAGACTGTAAGAACGAAGGGGTCGTCAAAGTAAGGTTTCAAAGCTGGTCAGAAGTCGCCTAATGTTCGGGTCGTGCATTTGTACAGATTTGTGCAGAGTTGTGCAGGTTTATGCAGATTTGTGTATTTTGTGTAAACTTGAAGCTTGTTCGTATTCTTGGCATCAGCCTCGATGCTTCGATATCACTGTCGATTTGCCTTAGTGCATAAGCATATCCACTTGTTTTAACGACTGGCATTTTCAGTCTGCAAGTCCTAGGTGGCGATGCAGTGACAGTCTTGGTCAGCAGGGCCGGCCCAAGCATTTCCAAGACGAACGTGATGATTGGCCAGGACCAAGAAACCAAGAAGGATGATTGCCAAGAAGTCCAGAAGAGATGCCAAATCATGTAGAAAGTCCAAGGTCGAACGGAAGATGCCGTCGCAACATATCCAGTTTGCTGCGCACCTAATTGCGAAGAAAAGTCTATGGTATTGGTGGCGGTTGTCTTTTCCTGGAGGTAAGTGATCAATTATATGATATTTTAGAACGGTGTGGTATGTCAGCGGTTCGTGGAAGAGCGTCCGTCCAGACTTTAGAGATACCTCAGTGGAGTTTTCTATAGGGATTTGAGACGGAAAGGAACTCCATCCGATGCACTTCTTTGGGGAACCTCGTCATCTGGAAAGCCCGAGTATTAGTAGAAGAAGGTAAGTCTGAGCAGAAAACTCCATGGCACCCTCCCAGAGTTGTTCTCGAACTGTAGTGAACCTGTACTTTCGATAATAGATTTACTGCATAATCAAGGCTCCCAGCATCTTTGGGTTGGTAGTGACATCTGGTCTCGAAGAAGGAAATCACGCGATAAGGCTCAAGACGGCGATTTTTGGTTCAGCTGTCTGCGATGCCCACAGGTGTCATTCCCCTCGTGCCTGCATGAACTGCTGGACTGAGCTTAACGGAGTTCGCCGCGTTGTCGGTCAATACATTTCTTCTGCGAGAATGCCCCGGTGTCGGCATTGAGCTATTTTGAACCATGAAGTAGAGTTTGTAAACGCGGGCCAAAGTCGAGAGGCAGGAGTTGACGAGTTTGACGCGGTTGAGGCTCGATCGATAGCCTTATGGCAGGAAATGAAGGATGGTTTGTGCTTACGATCCTATCACAATCACATCCTGATGATGCGGAAGCGGCTTACGTCACGTACGGCAGGCATACCATGTATCATCGCGAGTGTGCCTGTTGTGGTATGGTATTTGTCAAGGCTGTAAGGTGTTTCTTCGGACGGAGAAGCAGCTTGTACCGGGCGCATGGAGTTGTTTGTGGTGAAAAAAGATGAAAAGTCAGCCATGGGATCATGACGGCCTAGAATATCGGGAGTAGCGCCGTTGAGCGTTCGTCATCACTTACTCGAGTGCAATTGCAATAATCTAGGGTTGGTCTTCACTTATGCTCGTACTCTCTTCATCTGATCATGATAGATTTTTTACATTTTCTGGGTAGTGCCGCGGAACTGTCAAGCCCGTCACAGCCTTTGCCCTGGCGTCTATCCCTGCTGAGGGAAAAAGGGACTTTTGAGCATAAGTATCATCACGATCCCGTCACAACACATCGTGCACACTCGGGAACTCGGCATCCTGATCGACAACTTCAGGTACGAGTTAGACGCCCTCGGACGCCACTCAACGATTGGACGACAACTTCCCCTCTCGACTCTCTCGTGCTCAAACACAGCGAAGAATAGAACAAACCCCGAGATCTAGACTGTCGTGGCCAGGTCACGGATGTGCCTGACTCTTTTGCTCTTTTACTCTGCCTCTGTCGCCAAGCCTGATCTACCTTGTCCTCCCACACCTCGGCGTTGATCCTCTCAGCTTTTTTTCAGCTCAGACGACCTTATCAGAGCCGATATTTCTTTCTTCTTGACGCAAGTTTGGAATGTCTAAGGACTCTTGGACGGGCGCAGACTGAGTAAGGAAGCGTGGTAGTCAAACTGTGGTGTCGCGCACGATCGCATTGGCCATCTCCGCAAGCAACATCTTTCCATCACATATCAGCAACATGAACGTGCTACATCCGGTCTTACAACATGAGCCTGACAGTGCAGAGGCTGATCACTCGGACGATCTGCCAAAGGACGACACTTCAGACGAAGTCACCAGTGCCCAGGAGGATGTCAAAAAGGCTCCAAATGCTGCTCCTATGCAGAAGAGACGGCGTGTGACGAGAGCTTGTGATGAGGTGAGTCTACATTTTCTACATCGCTCGCTGCTATCGTATCTGGCTTTGTGCTGGAGCAAGCATCAGAAACATCGTGGTTGTGCTTGTTACTGTGCTGCAATAATCCTGCCAAGTACAGTCTGCCCACCAGTTGCGCGTGGTGTGACGTTGTACAGTCGTTGTCAGGTTGCTCTTCCAACAACATGGCATACATACAACAAAACCAACATCGATTGGCAGCATGTCCTTGAAACAATACATACCTCTTATATATATATATGCTTGATAAGCTAACACAACTGCCTTCCAGTGTCGCAGAAAGAAAGTGAGTATTCCAGCCCGACTTACCTCTTTTTTGTATTAACACTCGGAAGATCAAATGCAATGGGTCGATGCCCTGTTCGCATTGCCAGATTTACAGTTATGGTAAGCTAGGCATCGTCATTGACGATGAAGTCACGGTCAACTAATGCTTTGTACAGACTGCACATATGATCAGCCCTCGCAGCGACGGAGAAATCCAGGTATGTCCAAGCCTGCGAGAGTGGAAGTGCATCAAGTCCAATCTTCTAATACCCGTTCTTGACAGGTCCCGCTTATGTGGAAGCCCTCGAGCAGAAGCTCATCAAAGCAGAATCTCTTCTCAAAACGCTCGACCCAACCATTAATCTCAACGATCCCAATCTTGATGTCAAACTGCCACCATCTTCAGCTTCCGAATCGCATCAATCCTCGAGAAGTCCCGACGATGCTTCAAAGCCGAAGTCCCCAATAAAAAACGAGGACACGATCGATCTGATGGTCCGGTCTACCGGTCAACTGGATCTAGGAGACCGTGGCAGGTCGGAGTACTACGGCAACTCTTCTGGTCTGAGCTGGATCCGACGAATCCGTGATCAGTTCGGAGAGGCAACAGGCAAAGAACCGAGTCCGCCGCGGTCCACAGAAATTGTTCGTGGTCGCCAAATGGGGCAGGACTTTGATTCTCCAATCACACCCACTCACGAACAGGAATCGCCATTCAACTCTTTCAACAAACAGGCAACGGCGACACTGCCTTCGAAAGAAGTCGCTCAACAGCTATGTGGAAGTGCGCTAAATGATGCAAGTGCCTTGTTAAACGTCTGCCACAAGCCAAGTTTCTTCGCCAGTCTAAACCGTATCTACGACATACCAAGCTCGGATTATGCTGCCGAGGACAAGAGATTCTTGCCTCTACTATTCGCCGTCATGGCTCTGGGTGCTTTGTTTGACAAAAGTAAGGAGAGTGAGCTAGAAAAGGATGGCTATCAAAGTGCTACGCATGTTGGGTAAGTGAATCATCTGTAAACGAGAAGAACACCTCAATGGCTGACCCCAGTTCAAGATATGAGTACTTTTGGGCCGCCAGACGTATATCCGATGTGACTGATTGCAGAGACTTGACCTCGCTACAGGCGGTCATCTTCATGATCATGTTCTTGCAGTGCTCTGCGAAACTGAGCACATGTTACTCATACATCGGCATAGCTTTGAGGAGCAGCTTACGCATGGGTCTGCACAGAAGTTTTCGCGACAGCTTCACTCCAGTTGAAGCAGAGACTCGCAAAAGATGCTTCTGGGTCATTCGCAAGTTTGACATTTACGTGGGAGCCATGCTGGGTCTGCCATTGACTCTGAATGCTGAAGATATCGACCAAGACTTGCCGACGGAAGTTGATGACGACTTCATTACCGAAGTCGAGATCAAGCCTATGCCTGAAGGTTTCATACCCATCACGGTTGCGTCGAATGCTAACTTCGATTTGGCGAAGATCCTGAGTAAGATTGTCAAGTCCATATATCCTACTAGTGGCTTCCAGAGCCAAGAACAGTCGACGTCAAGATCATACTCTGTACACTTTTCCACTATACGAGAATTGGAAAATGACCTGCAGAAGTGGATGGAGAACCTGCCAGATGCTCTGAAGCCTGGTGGGGCGCGATTACCTTGGCAAGCTGGACCTATACCACAGCTTTTGAGGCTGGCGTTTGCGCATGCTCAGATGATGCTATATCGACCCTTTTTGCATTATGTGTCCACAAGGCATTCGACCAAGACTGTAGACCAGAGGTCGTACGCTTGTGCTGCAGCTTGTATCGGTGTCTCACGGAACATCATACACATCAGTAAGTTGCGAATAAAGCTCACCAATGGAGGAAGCGGAACTAACATGCATCAACAGCCATGGAAATGGTACGCGAAGGCTATCTTGTTGGCTCGTACTGGTTCACCATGTACACCACGTTCTTTGCTGTCCTGTCTCTGCTCTATTTCGTTGTCGAAAATGCAGATTCAGCCACAGCCCGGGAGATCCTTCGGGATGCTGAAAGTGGCAAAGAAATTCTTGCCAAGCTGGCAAAACGAAGTATGGCAGCTGACAGATGTACCACTACTTTGAACGTAAGTCTAAGGTGCAGCGTAAGGAATAAATAAGACATACTGATCCTACCGCAGAACCTCTGGATGTCACTACCCGCGAAATTGTCAGAAGATATACCGCGAACTCGAAAACGTGAGGCCTCGCCGAAGAGGACCGACTCGGGCATCCAACCAGCAATGGCACCTCCAGCTATACCGACACAAAGGCCAAAAGCATCTGCAAGAACCACATCGCAACGACCTACTTCCGGAAGTCGAGCCACTCTGTTCGAAAGACGGACTGCAGGTTCGGCGCGGAATATGAATATGGGTTCAATGACATCGTCTGAATCGTCAAGCTCTGGATCCAGTAGTCGTGGTAATAATCCAGACGACCTATCACAGCAAGCTATTATGCACCAGGCGCAGAAGCAATTACATATGCATCAGCAACGTGGCGAAATAGAACGACGGCAATCTTACCAGATGCAGCCTCAACAGCCTCAACAACAACATTGGCAACAAAACCAGCAGCAGCAGCAGCATCAACAGCAATCATACCAGCATCCACAATATCAACAACACCAGCAACAAACTCAACACCAACAACACCCACCCTTCCACCAAGAACAACAACCCTCCTTCCCCAGCCACTACCCCTTCGGCTACAATAACAACCAACCCTACCCCACCGATCTCTCCGACCTCTCCAGCATGATGTTCCCCTCCGCCGATCCCTTCGCCTACCCCGTCCCGCCCATGACCACCTTGGAGCAAAACTCCACCTGGAACACCCATGCTGGCCCAAACGCCCCAACCTCCACTTCCCATGCCCCAACCCCATCACGCCAACACAGCTTCGCCCGCGTACATCCACAAAACCGCATGGCCCACCCCGCCGGCGACTCCGGCCACCACTACATTCCCGCCTCCACTGCAGCCGCCAACTCTGTAAGTGCCGATGACCACATCGATGTGCAGCTATTCGGGCCTATGCCGTCGTCGATAATCATCCAGGGCGAGGCTGGGGAAAGAAGGGGGAGCGATAGGCAGGAACATATGGAACATCAACAGCAGCGGCAGCAGCAGTTGCAGGCGATGCAGCGGCATGAGAATGAGCAGCACGGAATGATAGCCGGAGGGGCAGGGGGTGGGGGCGGCGGAGGAGGAGGCGATGTCGGTATGATGGACGGCATGGAGGGAATGGGGATGGGTATGTGGGATCAGATGCAGGGGATGGAGGGGTTCAGCTATGAGGATATCTTTGGGACCGAGGATGATTGGAGAGGCGCGCTGTGATGAGATCAAGGGAGACTTGGAGTTTTCAGGCATGTGCAAAATACCTGGTTTGGGGTTGGAACGTTGGAGGGGAAAGGAAAGGAACGGCAAAGCGAAAGGCAAAAAGCAAGCTACGTATACCCGGCGGTTTGGGGGCGGCCTTGTCACGATAAAGGATTGGGTTTTGGTGTCGTTCGATGCCCTGTAGTTTGAAGTGGTACGTGTAACATTGAAATAACCACTACTACCTACTACTACTATTACAATCACAAAAAGCAAAATTTACTAAGTCCCCGTCTGGGAGAGTACCGTGGACATTTATGTGTACAATCACCCACTCTGCGAGACCAGAATATTGACAACGCTCAGGTCTAGCAAGGTCTCGTGGCGAAGGCCTTCACGTCGATGAAGCTGGTCATCGACTCATCGCCGCACCGTCCCGTTCCCCTCTTCTTTACTATAGCAACTCTACTATGAGCAGAGACTACCCTGGAACGTCGTTTGTGCTAAGTTCGAAATTCAATACCCTCGAAGACATGACATACGACATACTGCACCGCATTATCTGCATACTGCATCCTGCATACTACATCATCGATATGCCGCCACTATATGAGAACACCAGAAAGCAGAACTACGACGCCGAGGGAGAGATGAACAATCTCCTGTATCGCCAATTCGCCATGCGGGAGGTGAGAATGAAGATGCGCGGTCGGGATACTGGCTACGGGAGGACGGAAGGACTGGCATGTTACTCCCAGGACCTGGTTGGTGCGATGCTCGTGCTCTACATGTTCTGCCTTGGAAGATGGACTGAAGACGAAACGAAGACGGAACGAGGGTCTCTTCCGGATCATTGCCTAAGACCATATAGACGCTGTCTACATGAATGCAGCAGCACAGGGCTCCGTTACCCAGAGGATGGGACCGGATCAGATCGAAAGTCCATCATAAAAATATTGATAGGCTCGATCATATTGCTTGACTGTCAAGAACATGCATCGCAGTATCTACGAAACACAGCAGCACCTCCAGCGTTCACACCACGGCTACCAGGTTTGGAGTTGATTCAGCGAAATGTATGAAACCATTGAGTAGATGAGAAGAAGACTTGCTCGTGGTGAGTTGGGAGTCTCGAACTATCTGCCACTCCAACGACGATGACCAGGGAAAGTACAGTATGGCACCAGATTAGATCCAGATCTCTCCAATGGATGCACTACACTCGAGGAAGACTCAACCGACATAATACATTTGATAATCAAATCGCATTCTGCCCCAGTCAGAACTTAACCCAAGCCACCTCTCTCAGCCTCTCCGGAGACACCTGTGACCTGTGACCCTTCAAGGTCATTTTCACGTATGTATGGTTGTCGGAGGTTCATTCACTTCTTTTAGAGAGAGTTACAAGAGTGGCGTGCGGGAACCAAACATGTATGCAGACAAGTCAGACGTCGAGAAAAGCTGGAGTGGGATCCTCGAGGGGGTTGTGGATATGGTATGCGCTGGCTCGGCGGAGAGTTCGGCAGCAGAGAAGAAGTGTTCAAAGTTGATAGCGTTCTGGGCGGCGGAGGTGGGCAAGACGAGGGCTTAGCTAGAGGGCTGAGTGGGAGGGAGACTAAGTAGAGAGTTTTCTCTGAGTGCTGCCAAGGCGCATCCTGGAAGGGGATGGTGTTCTCCTGGATCAAAGTCAGCTTGATGGCTTTGATTCCTCGAACTATGCCGCAACCGCCGATAGCAAGTACCATCATCAATATCAACATCAACACCAGAGCCGACCTAGAAGAAAAGAAAGGCGGACTCTAAAGGTTTGCGATGGGCTGGCTTGCTTGTTTCGAAGCTCCAATGCCCGGACGATTCCATAGGAGGGCATCGAGTAAGCAAAGGAGCCTGCGAAGGAACCTGCTTGATTCAGACTTGGGTATAACCTAAGCCTTTCTCAAAAGAAGTTGGCTTTTTATCTTTCCTTCATCATAACGAAGTATTTCGAGATCCGATACTCTCCTAATCTAAGATCTCGGAGGAATCAGGGCTTCTGGTGTAACAACCACCAAGACCACACTAGCCATGACCACGGCACTTCCCCGAGACTCTTTGGTCCATTTCTCTTTCTGCACTTTGATAAACACTCTACCCTCTCACTATTAAGAAGCTGACATTCCTTCGGCACAAATGGAGCATCGTGAGCAATGATTGGCCAGGATGGTGATGATGAGCCGAGGTTGAAACCTGTTGCGAAGCACAAGTGGTAAAGAGAAGAGACACCGGACAAGCTGAATAAATGCAGTAAGAGGGGTCAAGAGGACCTACTCCCGGAGGCCTTTTCATCATCTCATCAACCTAGTATCCTTGTTCTTTTTACCTTCTTCTTTCTTCTTTTCTTCGATTTATAGCACTTAGTTTAGCGTTCTTGCGACTTCTTCTGTTTCTCTTCGACCTTGTCTCACCTCACTTTGTTAAAGCTAGTCGATTCTTCTCTTCTCCCCCATTAATTGGCGCCTAAGTGATGACTTAGGCCGTCTCTACACTCCGTCGCACTTCCAACAGCTTATGAATAAGGAGTTCGCCACCATCAACCTCCTCTTCATACACTTCGCCAGCATGGGTCGGCCAGGTCATACATGACTCACTCGTCGAACTCTTCACTTACTCAGCGTTCCAGCTCACTTTGCAGATGCACAAATGTGACTCGGCTCCATATCTGACGGCCTGCAGTCTTGTGGAGTTGATAAAGTTGATGACGAAATTGATAATAAAACTGAAACTGAAACTGAAACTGAAACTGAAACTGAAACTGAAACTGAGAAACTTCACCTCGACCATAGGACCTCGAGGAGCACGGCAGCTTCGATGATAAACTAAGACGCTTCGAAGCTCGACTTTACACCGCTGTGCATGATCTCGTCAAGTACAGTGAGGAGAATCCGCTCAATGTCGAGCGACGCCAATGTAAAGCTATCGAGCAGATTGGCGCCGATAGTGAGCCACCTAGTCTTGGGCGCCTTCCGCATCTGATACCTCTATTGGAATCGTCGCAATTCTTTCTGCTGGTGCATCGGACAATATGAAGGCGGCCTGTGGACAACGCAAGAGAGTTGATCTCGACGCTATCCTCTCCCTCGAGCGTAACCCTCACTCCGTCGTCGACACAATGAACGGAATCTATTTCAGTGGTGGCAGAAATGATGACGACCAACCAGCCGGCTATGTTGGTATGGTACAACGCATTGGCGGGGCTCGTCGACGCGAGGGTGAGCACCGAGCTCCTAGCTCACGTGCAGCAGAGAGTGAGAAGGAATTCTACACGCAAGTCTCTGCGGACGTGGTCCAATTCGTGATGGTCTTCAAGATCAAATACCTCGCTAGAGCTCTTCTGCACTTCGCCCCCTCGGCACACAAATGACATGTGCTGCGCAGACGCTTCTCTGTCAGCGTCATTTGTATCATCTGGTCCCTCTAGATGTCGACAAGCTTGTTCCGACGAACAAAGCTTGTCCTCTCGGCGAAGGAGCGTACCACCCTGAGGAAACTGCGGAGCTACTCGCACAACGCTTCGAGCTGGCCGAAGTCAGATGGAAGCTTCACAGTCATAGCAAGTGCTACCGCGCCTGATATACTTCATACAACATCACGAACAACAAGCGTCATCGATTGCCAGCTGCACTCCAAGCAGCCTACAAGGCTTTCCATCCTACTTCCACTAGCCAACCGACGCACAACTTTCCGCTGCATGGCAGGGTTTTGTTTATGGGCTGCTTGGTGATCAGCGCAACGACTTCTTCGATAGCCTCTCCGAAGAGGCAGACGCCACTCTCAAGTCATCTCCTCCTACTCACACCACTTTAAAAAAGCCAAGAAGAATGTTGTGCTGCAGCCACCCGTAGATCCCTCTAGCAAAGCACGCTCCGATATCACGACCAAGCCTTAATAGGATGTACCGTATAAGAAGTATGTTTTGTACTAGATCAAACGTCTGAAGGATCCTGAAGAGAGTGCCGTCAGGTTCTGCTCAGACTTCTGATGTGTGACAGTATGTAGCTTCTTCCAGACTTGCAGAGGCCGCGGGAGAGGCATAATAAGGGCTGATGAGAGAGAAGTGATATTCTGATCTATCATTAACCTCGCACGCTGAATGCCTCAACCCGCTGCACATATACTATACCACAAAGAGACACCGCAACATGCGCCTAACGCCACGCCGAGACAATGCTCTTACGCTTAATAGGATTGCTGATCCTATCTGGAAGAAACCCATTCTTCCTCAATACTTGGTAGCAAGCAGAGCAGATATAGGCTTTGATGAGGTCGCACCAATTTTAGCTGGAATGGGTAGTGGCGGAGTTGCATCTTGTGTTCATGCAAGGACCAGTGGCTAGGCTATGCTTTCGTTGGGTGCGAATCGGCTTGTCGGGGAGTTCGCCATTTCTTCTGGCGGAACTGTAGCATGGCGGGCAGATCGACCTTGTCTCTCTGAAGCGCGGGTGTGGTACCCAGAGGCTGCTATCCGTCCGTTTGCAAGCTGGGTTCTAGTAAGATCCTCCCGTCATGACCACGGGTAGAGCTGAGGAAGTTAGGCGCCTTGATTGGGAATACAGCCATGTTTGTAGAAGTGGCGGTGGCACGGAATGCAAACCCAAGCGTTAACAGTAAGGATCCAGTACCATTGAGCACTCTCCGTCCATCCACGACCTTTGGCGGCACAAGGTTCGTCCTTGCAGATATGTAGAAACTGGGGTCTGT
>Ga0268246_10000835_pt1 | contig 12117 bp, 8 predicted proteins | sample AgamicOrSfe_FD_200242 | JGI IMG/M metagenome (GOLD analysis project Ga0268246, IMG submission 200242) | Agave microbial communities from Guanajuato, Mexico - Or.Sf.e (v2) (version 2) | ecosystem: Host-associated > Plants > Phyllosphere > Phylloplane/Leaf | place: Guanajuato, Mexico | collected...
GGTCATCTTGCCAGAAACCAGCACTGTACACAAGCTTTGTAAGCACGAATATTAGGCTTGACCTGCACACACTCGTTGAAGTTCAGCCTGCAGACATGGATGAAGCGGCGCGTGAATGTTGGGACGGGTAATGATGATACCTCATCAGCAGAAGGTAAGATTCCGCATACAGACTCCATATATCGACGTGCGCTCCCCAGTACAGTACAGAATGGCAACTTTGCAAGTGCGTATGCATGATCACCGCCAGGCATGCTGTGCTGTCTCTCAGCTGTTCCAAGTCAGTCACCAGACGTGGAAAATGAAAGGAAAGGAACGTCCGTTATAATGACTGCCTGGGTTGAGATCGTGCCCGATCATCTGCTGATGGTCGTAGACCCGTAGTGAATGAAGAGTGGAGTTGTGTGACAGCCTCGGTGTGGCAGCGAAAGCAACATTCAACTTGACTAGCTAGCTACTCAAGCGCCACTCGCTTGCACATCCTTCATGTTGTCGACGATCAGTGACTCGACGTCTGCATCGTCTCCATCCTCATCTCCCGCGCCTACTGCTCTTCTTCTTCATCCTCTTCTTCGTCCCCCTCGTTCGCCTCGGCCTCAATCACGTCTTCGTCGCCGTCTTCCTTGACCATGCATACTCAGCCAGCAAATGCATATCATCCTTTCCATATCATCCTCTTCACCAACCTACCACTGCCCGTGTCAGAACCGTTCAGTTGGATCTTGGAGCGGGCTATCAGGTGGCGGTTAGTGCAGTGGTCAGGATGGTGGAAAGTGCCATTACTAAGAAGTAAGCACATGGAATGGGCAGGACTTGGGAGGCGCGGGAGAAGCGGGAAGATAGACTGCTCGCCGGCTGATGGACCTGCAACAAGAACAAGCGTTTCGTTTGAGACCAGTTCAGAGTGCTCTATGTACTGTATGTGCATTCTCTAGATTCCAACAGGAAACAAGCAATAAAAATATCCATCGGAAGATGTAATCCCGGCTCATCATCTCTCTTTCGAAATCCGAAGCGAATGCGCCAAAGAATGAAGCCCCCCCCCCCTCGCGCAAAAAGAACCACCCACACCACCAAAGTGCAACAATGCTAAACAGGCGCTCAACATATCGGTGACATGACCACTGTGTTCGCCGCAGCACCTGAGCTGCCAAAGTATGCGTGATAGTTAGTATTCGGCACAACATAAAACGTGGTGAAGCCAAACGCGAACACATTGCATTGCAACACTGTCGTGAATCTACAGTTCAGCGGATAGTACGAGAGCGCAGTTCCGGGGAGGTCGTATAGGATGAGTTGCGAAGATATGTTTGCAATATAGGCGATGGCGTTGACATCATAACCCTCAGTTCCACCTTGGACGGAAAGGTAGCCCTGTGGCGTCAGGGCGAAAGTCGTGGGGTATTGTTGCACAGTAGTCCCCCAGCCGCTATTCGCATGACCGACGGAACCGGCGCCGTAGTTTTCCAACAGATACGGCGTTCCTAGCAAATTGTTGGGGCCCGACGTGACCTGCAGCTGGAATGTCCCGGTTGCGCAGGGGTACAAAGTGACGGTAGGGCCGACCTTGGTAGTGACTGTGGTTGTCGCGCTACGTATCACTGTCGAGGTAGCAGTGGTGGTGACGTCGAGTTCAGTAGTGGTAGTAGTGGTCGTTATCACATCTGAATTGACTGTAGAAGTCGCAGTGATGGTGACGTCGAACTCGGTAGTAGCAGTGGAAGTAGCAGTAACATCAAGTTCGAATGTAGAAGTAGTAGTGATAGTGACGTCGAACTCGGTAGTGGCAGTAGAAGTAGCAGTCACGTCGAGTTCAGTTGTGGAAGTGGCAGTGATGGTGACGTCGAACTCGGCAGTGGCAGTGGAAGTAGCAGTCACGTCGAGTTCGGTTGTAGCCGTGGTGGTGATTGTTACGTCGAGCTCGGTTGTGGCAGTAGAAGTGGCGATTACATCGAACTCGGTTGTAGCTGTGGTAGTGGAAGTAACGTCGGACTCAGTTGTAGCAGTGGAAGTGACAGTCACGTCGAACTCGATTGTCGCCGTAGTAGTCGTGGTGACTTCGGACACGGCTGTGATAGTAGTGGTGATCGTTACGTCAGATTCTACTGTAGCAGTAGCCGTAGTAGTTGCGTGGATCAAGTCTGTACCAGTAGTGGTGGTGGTTGCGTGCAAGTTGAGTGTGGCAATAGTAGTGATGGTTGCGAAAGATGTTGGAGTATAATATATCGTGGCAGCCGCCTAGGTGAAGCGCATCGAATCAGCAGAAGCTCGATGACGGAAATAGTCTATACATACCTGTGAAGCGGCGGTGAGCGTCGTAGAAGTAGTAATTGTCGTTACGATTGTTGTGGTTGGCAGACTGAGACTAAGACAGCTACAAGCGGAGGAGAGTTCTGCGAAGACAAAACTCTTGAAGCAAGCTGGCACTGACACGGAAGGTACAGCAGTCCGCTTAACGTGGACAGTGAAGGTAGTCGTAACAGTCTTTGGTACGCTGCCCAAGTCAGATAAGTAAACATATGATACATTGACTATACTTCGACTTACGTAGCAGTTGTCACGGTGTAAGTAACAAATGTCAACAAGCTACGCAGAGTTTATTAGTGACGGTATAATCTTTTGAAAGTACTTAGACTGACGTTGCGTCCGTGACTGTGTTCGTCCGTGTTGTTGAGAAGCTATTTAAGGTTGATTAGCAAAGACATGATATCGACCGTACTTGACTAACGTGGAATCTGTCACAGTATTCGTGACTGTAATTGACGAACTTTTTCGAGCTCATTAGTATAGGACAATATATCTAGAGTACTTGGACTAACGTTGCGTCTGTGACGGTGTTTGTAAGTGTTGTTGAAGCACTGCCCAGGTCAGATATATAAGATTCGGAATGACAGCAGTATCTAGACTAACGTTGAATCTGTGACAGTGTTCGTGACGGTCGTTGACGCGCTATTTCAGGGTGGTCAACTAGAGTACGCACAGTGGCATATACTTGGACTAACGTTGAGTCTGTAACGATGTTTGTAAGTGTTGTTGACGAGCTGTTAAGATTGATTAGAAGGGTCGCGAGACACGGCTGTTCTCAAACTGACGTGGCAGCTGTCATAGTATTCGTGACTGTCGTTAACAAGCTATTGGGAGCTGTTCAGCACAGGAATGAAATGTTAGAGCTAGTTAGTTAGACTCACGTCGCATCTGTGACTGTGTTCGTAAATGTCGTTGACGAGCTGCTCAGTATTGATTAGAGATATACAGCACTCCGACTATGTTTAGACTAACGTAGCGACTGTGACGATGTTCGTGGTTGTAGTTAAGGAACTGCTTATAATTAGTAGGCGTGTAGAGTATCGGACCTAGTTGAACTCACGTTGCATCTGTGAGTGTGCTCGTGACTGTCACCGACGAGCTGTTCAGGCATGATGAGCGATGAGTTACATGGCATTGACTATACTTGGGACTGACGTTGCATCCGTGACAGTATTCGTGAGTGTCGTTGAGGCGCTGCATGTAATTAGCAAGGCATGCGAATACACTCCTTGTTTGACTGACGTTGCATCTGTAGTGATGTCCGTGACTGTGGTCGACAAGCTGCCAAAGGGTATTCAGTGAAGATGTTCGGACTCAAATCGTGCTTAGACTTACGTTGCATCTGCAGTAGTACTTGTGACTGTGGTTGACAAGCTGATATGGACATTGATCAGTGGATGTTCGAGGCCCTGCAATGCTTGAACTCACGTTGCGTCTGTGGTGGTGTCCGTGGTTGTCATCGACAAGCTGCCAAAGGTTTTTTAGTCAAGATTTTCATATTCCAGCCGTGCTTCGACTGACATTGCGTCTGTGGTAGTCCTTGTGATTGTGGTTGACAAGCTAATGTACATTGATCAGTGGATGTTCGAGGCCCTGCAGTGCTTGAACTCACGTCGCGTCTGTGGTAGTGGCTGTAATTGTGGCTGACAGGCTGCCCAATGTAAATCAGAAGATGTACAAGATTCTGGCTGTGTCTAGACTAACGTTGCATCCGTGGTGATATCTGTGACTGTCGTTGACAAGCTGCCAAAGATTGATCAGCGATGGTAGGAGAGCCTGGCGGTGCCTTGACTTACGTGGCGCCTGTGACGGTGATCGCAGATTGCGTGATGGTGTTGGTACCTGTCGTACTTGCGAGTGTTGTTGAGATGGTTCTTCAGCATAGTTATGTCAGCATAATACTTAGCCGTACTGACAGACTTTTGATACGTACGACGTCACGGTCCTTGTCAAGATGATCGACTTCGTCGAAATCGAAAGCCAAGACGAGCAAAAGACAGAAGCGGTACTGGAAGCACTGAATAATGCAACAGCACTGTCTACTGTAACGCAGAATGGAGAGTTGAGAGTGGTCGCTGCAACACCTATAGTAACCGTCGATACGCTACTGGTCGTAGCTTTGGGGGTCGTCGAGCTGATAGTGGTAGCTTTGGTGGTAGTCGCAGTGCTTATAGTAGGTGTGGTCGTCGTAATGCTTGTTGTAGCTTTCCGGGGTGCAAGAGGGCCGGCAGCTACAAGAGCAAGAAAAATGTAGAACATATAGAGCATCATAGTGCTGAACATGGGGTCGTGTAGAGTGCAGCGATGTGCAGAACGATTTCTTGCCAGTCAGCAATTATATAGCGAGAGTGATAGGCGTGCAACAGCGATTCAGAGAGCGACCAGCACCACTTCATATCATTGCAAGCGAGGTATTGGGACTAGCACTTCGATACATGCAGTGGAGTGAATGATCCTGCTTGGTACGCTGACCAGGGGCTGTTTCAAATTGGTAGTCATCCAGCTGAGGTGCTGTGATTCTTGCCTATAGGATATTCCCATCTTTTCCTTTGACGTCGTCGTTACCAGTAGCTTAGTACTGCTCTAGGCAGCTGCAGATAGTAAAAGACAAAGGTGGCAGATAAGCCGAGCGTGTATCTATACAGTACTAGCAGAGTCGCATGGGTAAGTGAATCAGATTGCAGTACCGAGAATATTTGGCCTAGATCAATAGCGGCAACCGACGTCCTAGCAATCGAAGGACTACGGGCTTCCATGCTGGCGGATTTAAGCCGAGGAGGTATACACCAGGTGATACAATTTCTGTGGTGCAGAAGTCCTGGATGTATAAATCCTATCGCCGGTTCCAGACAATGTATGTATTGGATACATCACCTCCAGCATGAAAATCAGAGTGGCAAAGATGCTCCACTCGCGCTTATTGTTTCTCAGCTTCCTCTAGAAAAGGCTTCAACTTTCTTATCCTTGCAAGACTTCAGCTCGACCTTGCAAGGCTTCGCTTCCATATCTTGCCAGTCATCAAGTCAACCTTACCAGGATCCAGCTTCCATACTCCGCGAGGCTTCAGCTTCCTCCAGGATTCGATTCCCATCAGGCTATACCGCCATATGAAACCAGAGTATCTCGTGCTCACAAGCTCGACGCTAGCTCAGTCCGTAATGGAATGATTCGTCCTCAACATCACTTCACCTCATGCTTCGCTTGCGATGCGTGATACCAAGTACAAGTACAAGTAAGCGCTTATTCCTGCCAAGATCAGCACAGACTGTCACTGGGCTGGCTCCTCGAAGGTGCTAAGCGATGCTTGAACAAGTACCTAGCGCGGAGCTGGCACCTTACACAGCTCGGGGTAGATCACTTCCATTCGATATCAGTCCATGCGAGCTGCTGCTCTCAGATGATTCTGCGTTTCATTATTGCTTATGCATCGAGTATCGGCTGTCGTAAGGTAGTCGAAATGACTCTTCATCGCTGCTCATCGCGACGGATTCTCCTTTACTGCGGCTTACCCTGCTCGCTATCGACCTCGGAAGTGACAATACATCGAACATAAACCTAATCAGACTACGGAGATGCTGCACGAGCAAGGTGGGATGTGATGGGGCTACTCAGGTTCACCGAGCCGGTCGGTCATCACATATCATATCTACGAACCAAGTGCTTCGCGGAGACTGACTACGCGTCGCTCATTTGCGCATCTTCCTTGTCAATAACGACGAGAGAACCGTCCAAGGCGTCTTCGTCTTCGTCCTCGTCTCCACCGTCGTCGTCCTCCTCTCCTTCATCCTCGCCCTCATCCTCACCCATCTCATCATCTTCGTCCTCTTCTTCTTCCTCGTCCGCCAACTCCTCATCGCCCACCTCTCCTTCCATCCCATACCCATCCTCGAAGCTCTCCAACTTCCTTGTCTCAACCTTCCACCCCTCCTTCTCAAACCTCTCCACCATCTTCTCTCCCATGATATCCGCACACGTAACCAACAGATCCGCCCTCCCGACCTCAAAGCACTTCCCTACCACATCCCTCATGACCTCTTTGACTTCCTCTTCCTTCACCTCCCGTACCTTGGCTAAAAAGCCTTCCGCATACTCCTTCGGCACGCCTTTCACAACCTGGTTCACGAATCCCACCAACGCCGCCCCACTCATCGTCGGCTGCTCATCCGCAAACTGCACGACAATACTACTGACCGCGCCTTCCATGGCAAACTTATCGAACGGCACCTTTCCCTCCACCAAGTCGGCCAGCGTGGTTCTTGCGGCGACAAAGGCTCGGAAGGCATCCGGCGACCGGTAGATCCGGAAGGTGAGGCGGCCAGTTCCGATGGATCGCGTGAACCCCGTGCCGTATGCGAGACCGGTACCGCGGACGGCGACCCACATTGGTCCTTCGACGGCGTCGAGGTAGGCGAGCGCGACGGCGAGGGCAGGAAGGGAGGGGTCAGTGTAAGATGAGGGGCCAGGAGCGGTGAGGGACAGGAAGGAGGAGTCGATCGTGGGCATGGGGACGATGTAGGCGAGGGTACCCGGGGAGGCGCCAGCGGGGGAGAGCGTGGTGCGGGGCGCGTCGAGGGGGGCGAGCGTGGGTTGAGTGTGGAAGTCGAGTGAGGAAGCGAAGGGAGTCCAGGAAGAGACGGGGTGGGAAAGCGCAGAGTTTAGAAGGTTGGTGGCGATGAAGAGGCGGATATTGGATGGGGATGTTAGTGCAGAGCGGATCGACTCGAGCTTGGCGATAACGGCGGAGGGGTCGCGCTTCAGTAGTGCGGAAATGCGGCGGAGATACAGCGCCTTGACGAGGGTGTCTTGGGCCCGGAGGGAGGAGGCACGTGAGAAGTGCAGCATACAGCGGATACTGGACAGCATGCTGCTACCGTCTCGCTTCTCCTCGGGTACATCTGCCACGATCTTTGCGAGTGTGGCTTTGAGGCGGTCGGGGTCGAAGATGGAGTTGAAGAGGAGATCCTGTAGCCAGCGAATGGCGGTAGTGTATTTGGCTGGCTCGACCTGCATGCGGATGCGGATTAGTTCGGCGTTTTCAATGCCTGCGCCGTCGTCGATGGAGTAGCCGACTGTGTCTTTTTCGAGCTGGGTAACGACGTCTTCGAACTCGATTCGCTGCCCATCTCGCGTGATCGGGGTGTCGAAGAAGTTAAGGAGGTAGACTGTCAGAAGTGGCCGGACTTCCACGGGTATTGCATGCGTGTTGAGCACAATGTTGATATGGACAAAGTTCGTGGGTATATGTTCAAAGTGTATGAACAGTGGTAGGTCCGTCTTGTCCTGGTCGATGATGTGTTGGACCTCGTTGTCTAGTTTGCCCATCTCACGTGCCAAGCCAGAGCGGGCTGTGGTGGTTGGTATGAAGTGTATGGAATCAGTACCTGGGACCTTGAACTGACCAAGGACTTCAGGTGGTATAGGTCTATCATTTTCGGCTTGTGCAGCCGCAAGCTTTTCAGCGAGTTCCTTTAACCCGCTCTCGCCCAATTTCTTCTGTTGCTCTTTGACACGAGCTTCTTCGTCTTGCTTCTGCTGCTTGGCGAGCTTCTTCGACGGCTTACCCAACACCGAGACGTGGTTGGCATCAGCCAACCACTTGATCAGGAAGTCATGCCACTGCTCCTCGCTCCACTTCGCAATCTCATCGTACTCCCTCAGCGTACCCAAGTCCAGCAATGTCGTGCCATCTCGCTTTCCAAATAGATGATCATAAATCACGCCGTCAGCGAAAAAGTTGCCAGAGCTTTCACAATGGTACTTGAGTTGACGAGCCCCGCGATCCACACAATCGCGCATGTACGACATGTTCAGAGGTTCTGACGCGGCTTGCTTCAGCACTTCAAAGAACCTCTTCTCAACCTTTGCCAGTTTCTTGGTCGCTACGCCACTGATTGTGAACCAGATGGTCGTGTCTGGCCGTGTGTCGGTCGAATAATAGACTGCGCTTGCAAGTTGCTCCTTCTCGACCAATGTGTTCTCAAGTATTGACACAGACGAGCCGCAGATATATGTGAGAAGTGTGTTCATCGCTGCATCAGCTGTAGCATCGTTACAATCATGACCCAGAAATCCGATCATGATCTCGCCCATCGATTCGTCTTCCTCCGCAAACTCCACAGTGTCAATGATTGACTTCTTCAACGCCGGTGACTTGCCATGCTTCGTCCAAGGACGCTCGAATGGTGCGTCAATAGGTGGCAAATCATCAGCTACACTTCCTTCGAACTTGTCCAGTATGTCAAGGAGATTATCGTGGTCGACCTCTCCAATAAGGACAAGGCATAAGTTCTTCGGCTGATACATTTCCTTGTGGAATGCCCGTATCCTGTCAGCTGTGAGTTTGCGGAGGTTTGCCATCAATCCTCCTGTCTCATATCTAAACCCGACGTTCTCAGGATATAGTAGCCTTCTCGCTCGCAAGTCCATGACCTCGGCCGAATTGTTTTGTGTGCCCTGCATCTCAGAGTAGACTACACCAGCGTCATGACCTGTGCCATCAACATGGAACACTTCGGTATAGCATCCAGCGTCCGTCAGAGTAGGCAACAGGACATGCTCAAGATAGACAGGCAATATCTGAGCAAAGCCTTCCCAACCAGCAGTGTCGAGTGTGTATGCAGTATGATCAGTGGCTGTCCACGCATTTGTGTTTGAGTATGCTCGGGTGGCAAGTTTATCTAGCAGGCCTTTGTACTGGTAGCTTTTCGAGCCCATGAAACAGAGATGCTCCAAAGTATGAGGTGACCCGCTATCATCGTGAATCTCGGTAGCCAAGGCAAAGTATCCATGCACTTTTGGTCCTGGTTGGTCCACAACGACCACTCGCATACCACTTTTGGCTGATTCATATAGAGCAAATTCACTCGGGCAAAAGTCTGCTTTGAAGTGCTGGAGCTTCTTGAAGTTGCTCTGCGATGATTGAGACGAAGTCATCCTGGATGATCTGATTGGCCTGACAAGGTGTCGAGGTGTTGTCAAGGACTTTAGAGTCTTACTCCATGTACTACTTTTTTGCCACGTTTTGAATACCGGACCTCAAGATGAGTGAGGAAATGACGTACAGTTCAGTTCGGCTATGGAAATTCCTCGATCTTCAGAGCTTCAGAAAGAGATCTATTCGGCGTCCTTCCTTGCATGCTTCGAAGCGCCGATGGATGAATGGCTTGCTTGTGCCTCAAATGTCCAGACGTCATCTCACTTAGTCCATGGCTCTCTTGTGATGACAATTCGCGGAGCTATCGGAGTTGTGTTATTTCATGCTACGCAATGTTGACAGCAAGGCAATAGTTGTAAGAAGATGGCAATGACAGACAGTAATCAGGCCGTCGGTCAGGCTCTCCTACAGGCTGTTGCTGGACAGTATCCAGATGTCAACGAGCAATTACTGCGGACAGATGTCGACACAGATGTTCTGAATGGCATTCTACATGAGATCAACAACGACCGAACTCAAATCCTCGCAGACTTGAAGCAGACAAGCCGTGAAGTTGCTCCGGATGTAGATGGCTGGATACAACAAGCAAGAACATTGCAAATCGACATTGAAAACGCAAAAGCTACAGCAAGAGACATAGTCCGCCAGGCTGGCGAAGCAACAAAACAACGAGAGAAGCTTGAAGACGTGAAAAGAAAGGCACAACTGCTCCAGAACGAGGTCGCGTTTAGTGAAAGACTGGAAACTGCACTGGCAAGCATACAAGATGTCTATAGAAAGATAAGTGATGCGCAGAGTGCTGCGAAACAGGGCCATCTAGGAGATGCTCTGGAACAGCTAAGGGCGATCGAAGTACTGCTGGCAGAACTGGGCCCGATTGAAAACACGAGCGCAGTTGATGTCCTCAATCGAAGAGCTGGAACTTTACGCACAGAGCTTGTCGATGGAGTGAAAATACAGTGGTCGCAGGCATTACATGCGAACAGAGCTCCTAGACGTTTCACTATATCCAAGAGATTGGACGAAACATCTCTGGAGAAGATACAGGAACTATCGTCACAGCTCGATATACTAAGGGAGAACATCACCCGAACTTGCCGAGACCTTCAAGATATCATTCTCAAGCCTCGGTTGGATCCTGACCGGAATAGCCAGGTCGTGAAGCTTGTTATTGAAGAGAATGCCATGTTTTCAGATGGTAAGAGATCGACGCAAGACGCAGTATCGACAATACAAGATATATCATCAATAGTACACTTTCTACATGCTCAGCTACCTCCTTGCATCTCAGTCGAGCTGTCAGAGGCCCTAATGCCCCCCATCATTTCACGCCTTACTCAGAATTGGCTTATGCCTGCTGTACCCACGTCCCTCGAAGAACTCTCGGCGTTCTCTGCCATACTCGAGTCTGTTCAAGTTCTCGCTGCAGACTTGGCGAAGATTGGCTGGAACGGCAGTAGTGATCTAGATGAGTGGGTCGAGCAAGGTCCGCGTATCTGGCTTTCAAAGCGCAAGGAGTCTGCTCTCGATGCTGTCAGGCACGCTCTTGCAATACAGGTTCAGCAAACTAAAACAGTCGAGCGTGTTGAAACGCAGATTGTGGCAAAGGATGATGTTATCCATGGACCCAATGGTGCAGGAGACGAATGGGATGCCTGGGCCGAAGAGGAGGAAGATAAGCCAGCTCTTCCAACTCGGCCTGCAGTTCCTGTACCTGTGGCTCAAGCAGAAGATGAAGATTGGGGTGCCTGGGGTGCCGACGACAATGCTGCTGCAGAATCTGAGACAGTCGAGGCCAAAGTGCCCCCAAGTGGCGTCGGCGAGGACGACGATGACGAGAGCAGTGCCTGGGGCTGGGATGATCCGGCCAATGCAGAACCGACAAGCAGTGTCAAGTCTCCAACAAAAGCACAAGCTGATCAAGCCCGCCCAACTCAAACATCGAGTAACGAGCGAGAGCTCACACTCAAAGAGACCTACACAGCAACCGAAGTCTCATCCACCCTCGCCACTCTCATCACCACTCTAGTCACTGACGCGACCACTCTCCTTGACCCAACCTCCACCTTTTCCAGCTCTCCAATCGCTCCGGCCGCAGCAGGCATCTACGGCATCCCCACCCTCCTCCTCGCCTGCTTCCGGGCCCTCGCCCCAACATACTACACCCCACTCCCCAGCGGCCTCATGTACCTCTACAACGACTGCCTCCACCTCACCACTCTCCTGCAAGCCCTTCACATCACTCTCCTGCAGTCCGATGCCACATCCCCGACAACGTCCGCGCTCTCCCAATCCGCCTGGCCCTCTTCCCGCCTCGCCCTTCTTACCTCAATCTCCACGCTAACCACCTTCGGCGCCCGCGCATACGCCCGCGAACTTGATGCCCAGCGCACAATCATCCGCGACCTCCTCGACGGCGCATCCGGCTTCACCAACTGCACCGAGGCGCCCTTCCGTGAGGACTGCGAGAATGCAGTCAGCATGGCTTGTGATCGCGTGCGGGACGTCGCGAAGTTGTGGACGCCTGTCCTTAGCCGAAGTGCGCTGTTACAGAGCTTGGGCAGCTTAGTTGCCGCCATCACGGGAAAGCTGTGTGTAGAAATCGAAGACCTGCCCGATATCAGCGAGGAAGAAAGTCAAGTCCTGCGGGGCCTGTGCGACCAAGTCAGCAAATTGGCAGAATTGTTTGCCGCTGACGAGAAGGCTGTGCCCTCCAACTCATCGACTTCCACGGCGCCATCGCTCGTGCACATCTACGCCCCCGGCTGGTTCAAATTCCAGTATCTCTCCGAGATCCTGGTCAGTTCGCTTGCGGACATCAAGTATTTGTGGAGTGAGGGAGAACTGGCGCTGGAGTTTGAGGCGGACGAGGTTGT
>Ga0268246_10000837_pt1 | contig 12094 bp, 13 predicted proteins | sample AgamicOrSfe_FD_200242 | JGI IMG/M metagenome (GOLD analysis project Ga0268246, IMG submission 200242) | Agave microbial communities from Guanajuato, Mexico - Or.Sf.e (v2) (version 2) | ecosystem: Host-associated > Plants > Phyllosphere > Phylloplane/Leaf | place: Guanajuato, Mexico | collected...
CGCATAGTGCAGAGTTGATGAGACCGTAGACCGGCGAGAAATTTCCTAGGATTGTCCAAGATGCAAATCCGAATGCTGCAATAGCAACCAGAGCTGTGAAGTATGCTTGGGTGAATGCAAAATAAAAGGCTACCTGAAGCAAAGTCAGTCAAGAACTTTCTCTGAGTCCAGAGTGCAGGACATGCCTTCTCGCCAAAGCGGTTCCTGATCTCGTCAAGATCTTCAACCTTGAGCAGATATGTTGTGGCCCATCTCTTCATCCATTCACGGTTATACGCGTGATCATGCAGGGCGAATACCGACTCTACATTCTCCCATTCGCCGACCTTGACGCTTATGCCAGCACCACCCTCATCCGTGGGATTCGTGATGAGCTGATGAACAATTCGCAGGCGCTCAGCCTCTTCCATCGGCTCATTTTCTAGTGTGACCCGAATCTCCTTGTCTGGCGCTGCTATACGCACGCCGTGTACCCAGTCCTTCATTCTTGATCTGTATACTTCCCCGTATAGATACTCGTCCGAAGCAGCTCGCACCAAGAGTAGCAGAGAGTGCTTGTCGCCATTTCGAACTTCCGTGCTGAGACCGACTCTGGTGAGCTGCTGAACCAGCTTCTCGAACCTGGCCAGAGCAGCTCCTTCTGGTGTGGTAGCGAAGCGATATGATATGGCATAATCTGCCTCCATGGATGGACTGTCCATCTTGAGTCACTATAGGAGGTCCAAAGGTTGAGAGGTAGCAATAAGACGAGGGAGATGATAAAGTAGTCTGCTCAGGGCTGGCAAGAAAGTGCAATCGCTGGATCAAGGAAGCAGCCCTAGAGATGACGTACAGGTACACAAACATTCTTGGCAATCCTCCTACCGACATGGTAAGTTGAATTTGTTCACGATCAATTGCCGGACAATGCTTGATCACTTGGCGCCTCAGTCAGAATGGCACGCTCCATCTCAACTTTACGCGTTCCTGTCATCTCCAAGCACGTATCTAGCACGAGCGCTCTATTATGTTTCATTGAGTCTACAACAACTTCCTGCATTAACAAAACAAGACGGCATACGAGTTGTCTGCTTATCAGACACGCACACGCGAATACCAACAGACTTGCCTGAGGGCGACCTCCTGATCCATGCAGGCGATATGGGCAATGTGGGCGACGTCGAGGAACTACAACGACAGATTGATTGGCTACGTAGTCTCCCTCACGCGCAGAAGGTGGTTATAGCTGGAAATCATGATGTCTTCTTGTGTCCAATCTCACGACAGACACTACCTCCGGAGAGTCGAGGTGGCAAGTTGGATTGGGTTGACATTAACTATCTTCAGAATGGCGATGTCACACTTCGCTTCCCCAATTGCGGCGACCGCCGACTGAAGGTCTACGGCGCACCTCAAGTCCCGATTGACGGTCCAGAGCATGCTTTTCGATATGCTCGGTCTCAGGATGTCTGGTCACAGACAATTCCCGCAGACGTAGACATCCTTGTGTCCCATTCTCCTCCCCGCTGGCATCGAGACTTGCCCGTTGGACTAGGTTGCGCGTCGCTGCTGAAGGAGATCTGGCGGGTCAAACCTCGTCTACATGTATTCGGCCATATACATGCTGGCGCGGGGGTCGAGTATGTCCCTTGGGACGCTCGACAAGCGATTTATGAGAGGATATGCCAGCGATGCTGCCAGACCAGTGGTGTTAATATCATGTCTCATTGGCCCGATTTGTGGAGCTTAGTGGTCGCCTGCGTCAAGTGTACGGCACGGTCTGTATTGCGAAGAGATGGCAGCAATGGCGATTCCATCATGGTTAATGCGGCACTTATGTCCCAAGAAACTGGAAGGCTAGAGCAACGACCAAGGGTTGTAATTGTTTGATGGACATATTCTCCCTGCCCTACTTCTTTTCCGGACCACCACCGGCGGCGAAAACCTGTATAAGGATAATGATGCCGATAAAGGGCCAATATCTGCACTATCTTTAGTAGTGTTTGACTGTCAGTTCTGTATTTGACGCACTTCTGTAGCATAGTCTTTTCTACTTTCTCTGCTTCAACTGTGCCTTCCGGCGAGAGGACGATCGGCTTATTGAGGATTGGCTGCGGCGCAGGTATCGGCAGGAGCACATCTACTATGATTTGAGGCACTGGTGCTGGTGGTTGACGTTTGCCGTTCACAATCTTGCCCTTCGCCGGTTTGGGCATAGGTATTGCGCTGATAGAGACATGCCACACGTTCCCAGCTTCGTCCAGGTGCAATAGTAGCTTTTGCTGGTATTTCGGGTCGAAAGTCAAGGCTGACGTGACAACTCCGCGCCATTTCGAATCGGAATCATCGTAGAGCCCGACTCTTACTAAGTCATCGACTGTGTACGCGACTTCGGGAGGCGTGTAGCTGCTGATTGAGCTCGATTTCGTTATTGAATCATAGCTGACAGAAGCCAATGGTTGTGGCTGCGTAGCAGACAATGGCCAGCTTTGCACGATTACTGAGCGGGGACCTGCACCAACGACAGCTTGGGCAGCGGCAGCAGCTATAATCAGCGTGCAGCTGATGAGTTGGAGGAGCTTCATGGTGTTGTGGATGATTGCCTTTGGTGTTGATAACTTGAATGAAACAGCACGTTTGCGCTCTCGGCGTCACTCGTGCTATCAGTCAGCGCTTCAGCCCTTCGACCCCATCCAAGCCAATGGTAAATACCTTATCCACGATCCACGTCATTCTAGTGATTAGAGTTGTCCCTGAGGAGTGCCTCCACGGTTCTCGAATAAATCTTTCTACCCCTCGAAGCTTTCTTGTGTATATATCTATATCGTGTCCAAGACCTATCACACTCATCATCCAAAGAGCACACAGCATACATACATCATGGCTCTTCCTCATCACCACTCCAGACCTCAATCTCGTGCTGGGTCTCGCCGCATGTCGGTGGACCCGCGCAATGAGCTTCACCACACTGTTGACCACTACATTGGCATCGATGTGGGAACTGGAAGTGCAAGAGCATGCATCATGAACGCTGACGGAGACATCGTTGGACTCCATTCCGAGAACATTGGTCTCTGGCAGCCTCAGACTGGCTACTATGTATGTTCTCTGCAGCACCGATTTACAGCGGAACACGAACATCTGCTAAGGCCTTTGCAGGAACAATCGACATCAGACATCTGGCATTGCATTTGCACCTCTATCCGCTTAGCCATGCAGCAGCATAACATCGACCCTAGCAGTGTCCGCGGACTTGGCTTTGACGCTACTTGCTCCCTGGCTGTGTTTCGGGAGGACACCGATGCCCCGCAATGTGTAACAGGGCCTTACTTCGACAATCAAGACGGGAACGATCGCAATGTCATTCTCTGGCTAGATCACCGACCCGTGGAGGAGACCGCGAAAATCAATGCCACAAAACACAACCTTCTGCGATATGTCGGTGGAACCATGTCCATCGAGATGGAGATCCCGAAGGTCTTGTGGCTCAAGAACAATATGCCCAAGGAGATGTTTGATAAGTGCAAGTTCTACGATCTCGCAGATGCACTCACCCATCTGGCTACCGGCAGGGAAAACCGCAGTCTCTGCAGTGTCACCTGCAAGCAAGGCTACGTCCCAGTTGGTGTGGACGGCAGTGTCAAGGGTTGGCAAGAAGACTTCCTCACGGACATCGGTCTGCCTGACCTCTGTGAGGACAACTTCCGACGCATGGGTGGTGTCAACAGGGTGGTGAGCCTTTTCCTACTGTCTATTTTGTGCATGGCACTCGTAAACACTCGCTGACATCTTGCTACTAGAACGGTGAATACAAGACTGCAGGTGAACAAGTCGGAACTCTTAGTTTCAAGGCCGCACAGGAAATGGGTCTCCTCCCTGGCATTGCTGTCGGCAGTGGTGTAATTGACGCCTATGCTGGCTGGATTGGCACTGTTGGCGCCAAGGTCAAGCTGTCTGAGGAGTCTCTCTCCGCTGACCACGCTTCGAATGATGTAAACCAAGCCTTCACTCGCTTGGCTGCTGTTGCTGGAACCTCAACATGTCACCTTGCAATGTCCGAGAAGCCAGTATTTGTGAACGGTGTTTGGGGACCATATCGGGATGTGCTCATCCCAGACTATTGGCTAGCAGAAGGTGGACAAAGTGCTTCGGGAGAACTTCTAAGGCACGTGCTCGAGACACATCCTGCTTACAACCAAGCAATGTCGACTGCAGAAACATACAACAGAAATATCTACGACTTCCTCAATGAACGATTACGCGAATTGGTCGACGAAACAGATGCGCCAAGCGTATCCTACCTTGGACGTCACTTTTTCTTCTACGGTGATCTGTGGGGCAACAGGTCTCCCATTGCAGATGCTACCATGGCTGGCTCGGTCATTGGTCTTAGCAGCGACAAGAGCATCGATGGGTTGTCCTTGTTCTACTACGGCGCAATGGAGTTCATTGCCCTTCAAACCAAGCAGATTATCGACACGATGAACGAGTCCGGTCATGTCATCAGCTCGATTTTCATGTCTGGGAGTCAATGCCAGAATGATATCCTCATGAAGCTCATGGCAACAGCTTGTGACATGCCTGTGGTCATTCCACGATACGTTCATGCTGCGGTGGTTCATGGTGCTGCTATGTTGGCGGTCAAAGCTGCCAGCACTGATGCCAACGGCAACTCCACCCCATTGTGGGACATTATGGACAGGATGAGCAAACCTGGTAAGGTGGTCTACCCAAGCAAGAACAAGATGGAGAAGAAGTTGCTCGAAGCGAAGTACAAGGTCTTCTTGCAACAGTGCTTCCAGCAACGTGAGTACCGCAAGGATATTGATGCCGCGGTCGAGGGTTGGAAGCAGTAGTCGGAGGTCTGTCAGTGTAGAAGTCATGTATATAATCACTAATACAGAGGAAGTACTACTCGAGTAGCAACGTGCTGTTGCTGTTGCGAGAACGCTTGGACCCTGAACACGGTTTTGCGGGGTGGCATGTAAATTCTAGCAACACCATCTGCCTATTGCTCATGGTCCATATATTGACTCACAACGACTCCCATTGACCTGCCTCTGTCACGAAGAGCAGCCCTAACACTGACGCCCCTCTACGACTATTGACTATCACCGCCACGATGGCTGCTATCACTGAGTCCGAGCGCAAGAATGTGAGCGACGATGTTCGAGGTTCGTGGCTTGTTCGAAACTCTTCAATGCTCGATACAGCCGTGCTCATACTCTTATTCAGTACTCGGATACGACCCTCTCATCCAGCCTCAACTCCTGACCTCCGAGATTCCGGCACCACCAGAAGCGATCAAGACTGTCCTGCAAGGGCGAAGAGAAGCAATCGAAATTATCGCAAAGCGTGATGATCGTCTGCTCGTCATCTGCGGTCCATGCTCAATCCACGATCCTGCCACAGCCGTCGAGTACGCACACCGCATTCGTAAATTAGCAGACAAGCTCTCCGATGACCTATGTATCATTATGCGTGCATACCTCGAGAAGCCACGCACAACAGTCGGCTGGAAGGGCCTGATCAACGACCCGGATATTGACGAGTCTTATAAGATTAACAAGGGTCTCCGTGTATCCCGTCAACTTTACGTCGATCTCACCAGCGCTGGCATGCCCATTGCCAGTGAAATGCTCGACACAATCTCTCCACAATTCTTGGCTGACCTGATCTCCCTGGGAGCGATTGGAGCACGGACTACAGAATCACAATTACATCGCGAATTAGCCTCTGGTCTATCCTTCCCCATGGGCTTCAAGAACGGCACAGATGGTGGCTTGACGGTTGCAGTCGACGCGATCGGTGCTGCCGCAGCGAAGCACCACTTTATGGGTGTCACGAACCAGGGTCTTGCAGCAATCATCAGAACAGCAGGCAACCCAGATTGTTTCATTATCCTCCGTGGTGGCACCCGCGGCACAAACTACGACGCAGAGAGCATTGGGGAGGCTAAGAAAGCATTGTCGAAGAAGGGACAGGAGGAAGTAATCATGGTGGATTGCTCGCACGGTAATTCGCTCAAAGACCACAGGAACCAGCCCAAGGTTGCAAAGACGATCGGTGAACAGTTGAGGGCTGGTGACGACTCGATTGTGGGTGTGATGATTGAGAGTAACATCAATGAGGGCGCACAAAAGGTGCCAGCGGAGGGACCCTCTGGCTTGAAGAAGGGCGTTTCGATCACCGACGCGTGCATCAGTTGGGAGACGACGATTGACGTTCTCGAAGGACTTGCAGAGAGTGTCAGGGAGAGGAGAAGCAAGAAGGGCGGCAAGGCTGCGAATGGCCACAGCAACGGCACACAGTGATGGTGCCATGAGACCTGATGGATTAATGTTTGGTCAAAAGGTGTTTGGGCTTGTTTACTCTTCATCTAAAGGGAAAATGCACGATACCATGGGTGAATCTAAAAGAATATGCATCAAGACATATGACCTCTTCCTGGAATGATCCTTCCACAACATGCTTGTCATGATGCATGTCTCGCATGAGTGCGTGCTTTTGATGAGTGTGATTCTAAGTATGGGCTGTGCAAGAAAGCGGAGGTGGTTGTCTGAATACGGCAAGACGATATAGGAGGCGGGGGGGGGGCCGGAGTTTAATACCGAAGCTTTTGAGCCGCATCAGCAATTTAATGACCGTGACCTGCATGGCCATATGCATTGGCGTGCACAATGAGGGCGTGCGACAGAGAAGACTGTGGCGAATAATCACAGGGAGATAGAGACAAGTAGATTCCCGAATCTTTGGCAATCGAAGTCGAAGTCGTTAGGCCCAGAACAGTGTGAAGAGTGCCGTGCGGTCAAAGTGACTTGATTTCGAGGGCTAGCCGTCTGCCACGGGCAATAGCGAGGTGTCGTGTGCCCTGCCGTGCCCAACCCCATATTTTCTGAGCATGCCCTTGGCGAGTAACGTTAAAATATTGGATCTCCTCCCACTCTTCGTCTGCACTTCATCTTCAACTCACTCTCTCTTCTACCATATTTCGTCGTCTCAGATCCATTGCTGCCGACCTTACTCTCATTCTTGCTCGGTGAAGTACCAGCCAGTCAGTGACTGTACCATTATACCCAGCGTTCTAGCCACCTTTTGGATCGCGGCTGGACAATCTGGTACCTTATCAGGCTTCACTTAATCCAGCTTTCTTCGTGGAAAATCATCATTGCATCACATTGCTTGTGCTGCGCTCCGTCCAGCAGATCTCCAACAACACTTCGTTACACACTCACACTCCATTACATACCAACATGGTGCTCGGCCAGAGATCTGGATATGTGACGTCAAGCAGAGATCGAGACGCCTTCCCCACAACTCAACTACTACTACTTTGTGAGTTTGACATCAATGAGCACGGTTACACCAGTACACCCTAACAGTCCCCAACAGCACTTGTTCGTGTTTCCGAACCTATTGCAATCACGAGCATCTTTCCATTTTCGTGGAGACTGGTCCAGCACTTCCAAACAGGTCATCCAGTCGACGCCGCTTTTTATGCTGGAGTTTTGATTGCAAGTTTCGCCTTTGCCGAAGCTCTGACCAGCTGGGCTTGGGGCCTCGCCAGCGACAAATGGGGTCGAAAGCCCGTGCTGCTTTTCGGCTGCTGCGGGTCGATCATGAGCTTGCTGGTCGTCGGATTTTCAAACAGCTTCTGGATGGCACTGGTAGGGAGGAGTATTGGAGGTCTGCTGAACGGCAACCAAGGCGTGATACAAACAATGGTGTCCGAACTGGTCACTAACCCTGAACACGAACCAAGAGCATACGCTATAATGCCATTTGTTTGGTCGGTCGGGTCTATCCTGGGTCCAGTGATTGGTGGCTGCTTGTACAACTGCTACGCTACCAGCGATTTCTGGTCTCGCTATCCTGCACTCATGCCGAACCTCGTCTGTGCCTCCATTCTCAGTTTAGCAGTCATCACCGGGGCCTTTTGCCTGGAGGAAACACATCCCGAGATAGGAGGATACTCTTCTGTCGACAAGGACGAGATTTCGGAGTATTATAGTGATCACCGACCACTCCTCACCAATATCGGCGCAACAGATCAGGCACCCGCTGATATCACAAGGAATCAGTATTCCACCTTCAACACTGTGGAAGTTGGCCAAGTCGAGAGGAGTGCCGACATAACACAAAAGGCATTCAATCAACGAGTTGTCATGCTGGTTCTGGCTCTCGGGATCTTCACGTTTTCGTCAATGATGTTCGACAATCTCATTCCCGTATTCTTCCAGGATCGCAGGGGTGATCCAGATCTTGCCATTTCCAGCACAAGCTCCGAGGCTATGGCAGGAGGCCTAGGCATGTCGACCTCAGACGTGGGTGTCATCATGATGGTTCAAGGAATTTTTGCTCTCCTGATCCAAGCGTTCATATTCCCTTTAGCAGTACAACATCTTGGCCTGTGGAAGTCTTTCGTCCTGGTCACATTTGGCCACCCAGTTGCGTATGCCTTGGTGCCGCTCCTTGCATTCATCCCTGCATCCTCGACAGGACTCCTCAATCTTGGCATATACAGCTGCCTCACAATCCGAAACATCTTCGGCATACTCGCTTATCCTCTCGTCCTGATCCTGCTGAAGGAAGCTAGTCCAGCACCTGCATACCTCGGACGCATCAACGGCCTGGCTGCCTCGGTCGGTGCTGCGAGCAGGACTATCGCAAGTCCTGTAGCTGGCGCACTTTACACTGCTGGTGTTCAGGCTGAGTTCACTGCACTCCCGTGGCTCGTCACAGCTGCTGTAGCGCTTATCGGTGTCATCCAGGTGTTCTTTATTGGCAGACAAGAGGATGAGCCGGAGATTCATGTGGAGAGTGCTGCTGCGCAGCTTTCACATGAAGTTGCCAGAAGGGCAAGCGTCGTTTATTCTCACGCTGCATGAAGAGAACGAACTGCTGGACAGTCGTTCTGCATTGAATGTTGACCGCTTATCGGCCTCTTTTTCTCACGACACAGCGTTTGGTTTGGGTATTATGCATAGCGACGGATATCACACGACATCATGACAAAGCATTGGGATCAAGGTCAGGATAGCCTAAGGGCAAGGTGAAATGACTGGTTAGCAGTCACCATGTATAGATATAGAGAATGGTGAATGAACTCTAGCTCACTTCGCATGCAACCATTTATCTTCTGGATTCCGGTGTGTTGATCAGGTTTCAGGAGTCATAAGGACTTATACGTGTGACGACCCTCCTCGCTGTATTGATTGATTGCCGCAGTCGGCCCGACCAGCTGGTACGAAGCTGAAACAAACAATGCGCCAAAGATGATAGCTACATACTCCATCCTTAACACACACTCACAACATTGCGCGCAAGATGTCCTCCAGATCCCGATCCCATACTCCTCGACGCTCCATAACACCTCGCGCATCAAGATCGCGTTCGCGCACACCATCACGCCCACGCAGCCGATCGCCCGCTCCTCGAAGAACTTCGCAGACACCACCACGATCCCTACGAAGCCCGACACCTCCACAGCGCAGTGCAAAGATTGTCGTCGAGAAGCTCACCAAGAATGTCACGGAGGCGCATGTGCGCGAAATCTTTGGCTCTTATGGCGAGATCAAGGAGGTGGACATGCCTATGAACAGACAATGTAAGCATATCTGGGCACGCGCAGACGGTGAGTCCTGCTTGACTGACAGAGGAAATAGTCAACTTCAATCGAGGCACCGCATATGTCACGTACGACGTCGTCACGAGTGCAGAACAAGCCATTGCACACATGCACGAAGCGCAACTCGACGGCGCAGTTATCAACGTGTCGATCGTGCTATCACGGCGCAAGCTCTCACAATCACCACCACCATCCAGAAGACTAACAGAATTCCGGACACGAGATCGCGAGCGCTTCGACGGGCCGTCGCGGCGAGGTGGCATGTTTGGGCATGGTGGAAATAGGGATCGAGATGGTGGGAGGGGATCCGGAGGGCGTGGCAGAGGATATGACGGATATGGACCACCGCCCGGGAGGAGAAGCCCGTCACCACGAGGCAGATATGACCGAAATGATCGTGTTGGAAGAGGCGGAGGTGGCTATGGACGAGGGAGATCGTACACGAGATCGAGATCGAGGTCGCCGAGACGTTCGCCGTCATACTCGAGGTCAAGGTCGAGGTCGAGATCGAGGGCGAGATCACCACGGAGACGTGGGCCTGGAGGGCAAGGCGCTATTGGGAGGTCGGATTATAGGACAAGGGAAAGTCCGCCTAGAAATGGGCATGGTGGCGGTGGTGGTGGAGGAGGAGGTAGGCGGAGGAGCCCAAGCTACAGTAGCTATAGTAGCAGGAGTAGAAGTCCAGCCAGGAAGGGATGAAAAATGGCTTTAGTTGAGGATACCTTAGTAATATGTCCATCAGTGTAGCAGAGTGAAATAGGCACCGTGAACCATTGATGCTCATCAGAATACCCTCCTCGGGCCCGGTATGTATAACTAAAGCCGTACTGAGAGTAATGCCTCTAGCAATGGACAAATTTCCGTGTCTAGTTGACCTTACCTGATCTTGGCCTCGTGGGTATTCTAGTGCCGTTTCAGGTTGGACGGGATCGTCATCATCACAAAACAACTGGAAAACACCCCGCGATTCAACCATACATACTTTACATTGCTCAAATCATCAGCAGCTACACCTTTCTTCCCCTCTCGCACATTGGCTTCAACCGCACGAAAATCTGTAATCCAGCAGCACCTTCAGAAAATCGACTCGCGAACAATGTCGTGGCAAGGTACGTCAGAGCACGCTCCTCGATGAGCATCTTTACCTCTGTCCACCGAGTGGCATGGGCAGACGATGACTACGCAGTCTTTCAGCATGACTAACAGACTCTACAGCATACGTTGACTCCAGGTGCGCCCACCCTACTTCCACCACAAAGCTCCGCTCAGCCTCAATCGCCACACTTTTTGATTCAAGCACATGCCACGACCCCAGTCATCACAACTCGCAAGGTTCAGTTACTAACGCACTCTTCTCTGTCTGAAATAGCCTCGTAGGCACTGGCCAGCTTGACAAGGCGGCCCTCTTCAGCGCTGATGGAACCAGCTGCTGGGCGAGCAGCTCGGGCTTCGTTGTGAGTTCAACATCTACTTATACACGGATGGGATTGGGGAAGGAGTTGCATATGGTCGCTTGGCAGGACGGTGGATCCAAGGACGCGGCGTGCTATTGAAGCATTACATTGGTCAAGACTTTATAGCACAGGTCGTTCCAAGCACTCCAGGATGTACAGCCGTAGCTGCATACGTGCAGGCCGACCTCAAGCCCCACACCTCGTCTCAATCCGTACTCTCCATTGTCCAGCACGGACGTCGGTACATCTCATACTAATCCTACCCTCACCAACAGGTCAAACCCGCCGAGATGCAAGAAGTCGTCAAAGCCTACAAAGACAAAGGCGATGTCAAGGCAGTGCAATCAACCGGTCTCCACATCGGCGGCGAGCGATTCATAGTGATTAAGGCGGACGACCGAAGTATCTACGGAAAGAAGGTACGTTTACCTGTCCTTGCCTACCCCCTGGACCACGAGCAATGCGGAAGTGTCAGGGCATGGAGATGGCATGAAGAAGTGCTGATGGGAGTCTGCTGTTATAGGGCAAGGAAGGTGTCGTTCTGGTGAAGACGACGCAAGCGATAATAGTGGCACACTACCCCGAGCATGTGCAGCCAGGCTCGGCGGCGAATGTGGTGGAGACGTTGGGAGACTACTTGGTCAGCGTGGGTTACTAGAGTGGTGATTTCACGTGGGAGGTGTGGGAGAGTGATCGGGGTCGCTGAATCGGACTGGAAGTCCTGAGCTGGACGATTGTGACTCGGGAAAATGCTCGAGAATAACCAGACTCAAGGGTCGTGGGAATTGCTCACGCTTACAGGGCGTGGAGACGGAGACGCGCTACTCACCACAACGATGTATGATTGCATGCCAGAACAGAACAATGGAAGGATCATAATGTCACTAGTACACGATTTGTTGACTGGCGAATCCTCACGCACACAAACACCCATTCAATGGCAGATGGTGGATTGGAACTTTATGCTTACAAGAATCCATACCAGAATATATACACGAAGTGAACGCCTACCCCAACTCAATCCTCCCTCTTC
>Ga0268246_10000838_pt1 | contig 12083 bp, 18 predicted proteins | sample AgamicOrSfe_FD_200242 | JGI IMG/M metagenome (GOLD analysis project Ga0268246, IMG submission 200242) | Agave microbial communities from Guanajuato, Mexico - Or.Sf.e (v2) (version 2) | ecosystem: Host-associated > Plants > Phyllosphere > Phylloplane/Leaf | place: Guanajuato, Mexico | collected...
GTGGTCCTGAGAGCAGCAGGCCTAGCAGCCGCTCGCTGAGCAATGGTGAAGGACTTGGTAAATGCAGGCATAATGGGATGTTCTGGTGCGAATTTGATCAGCATTGCCACTCAGACAACTACAGACTATGCAGGGAGTGGATTGCGAGGCGATGGAGCAGAAGATGCACATGAAGTGCCAATCTTCATGTTGATTTGCTAGCCTCCCACTGGCTTCGAGATAACGTGATGCGTGCTTCGCGCCCGAAGGAGCATGTCGCCACTTAAATGTTGACTACCATGACCAGGCTGTTTCCACGAGTTTCACGACCTGGATCCACGGGCAGACCAAGTGCAACAATACCCTGTTTCCGGTGAAAACAAGAAGTACTTACTGCTGGAGATGTTTTAAGAGGACTTATGTTGATGGTGTGACACTTGTGTTTCGAAAGAGAGCTCAAAAAAGTTATCGGCGGATCTTCGGATCTGCAACAACATCATCGACATCATCAACGACTATCATCATTCTCTCCTCCAAAAAGTCCTTTGCATTTACAGTATACTGATCCGGATGCTTACAATTGTGACACCGATGCCCTGCTGCAAATCGACGCAATCACTTTCACCCTCGTCCTCATCACAACTAACCCAGCATGCCTACCCTCTACGCCATCTCTGACCTCCACCTCTCTTATGCTGGAAACCGAGATGCATGGGCTCTCCTCCGCCCACATCTCGCGGACTCCTTGATCCTCGCCGGCGACATGGGCGAAACCCTCTCCCATCTCCGCCTCGCCTTCTCCACAGCAACCACCAACTTCGCCCGCGTCTGGTGGGTCCCTGGGAACCACGAACTATACACCATGCCGTACACCTCCAGCGCCTCCTCGACCGTAACCTCCCGCGAAGCCACACTACGCGGTGAAGCAAAGTATCTCGCCTGTGTCGAGCTGGCACGGGAGTATGGCGTGCTGACCCCCGAGGACGAGTGGGAGGTCTGGGCGGACGAGGCGCAAGGGTTGCAGGCGCTGGTGTGTCCTATGTTTACGCTGTATGACTACTCGTTTCGGCCGGAATCGGTGAGCAGGGAGGGTGCGCTGGCATGGGCGGCCGAGGAGGGAATTGAGGCTACGGACGAGCATCTGTTGCATTGCGAGCCGCACGAGACGCGCGATGAATGGTGTCAGGCGTTGTGTACGAAGTTCGAGACGAAGCTGGTGGAAGCACGGCGGAAGTACCCGGAGATGCCATTTGTGCTGGTGAATCACTGGCCGCTGAAGGAGCAGCTGGTACATTTGTTTCTGGTACCGAGGTTTTCCATTTGGTGCGGGACGAAGACGACGGAGGACTGGCCGGAAAGGTTTGGGGCGAGTGTGGTTGTCACAGGGCATTTGCATGTGAGGAGGACGGATTGGATCAAGGGAGTGAGGCATGAAGAGGTTAGCTTGGGGTATCCGAGGCAGTGGAAGGATTGTAGGGAGAGAGGTATGGATGTTAACGATATGTTGAGGGAGATCATGCCGGGGCCGGAAAAGCCGGGTGATGGGAATGCGCCGACGCTTTGGAGGAGGTACGGATGATCGCCTAGAGATGAAGAATGTGATAGTGCTCGTCCTGGAACCTGCTCGTCGTTCAAGTGTATCTTGGCTTGAACCACATAATGTTCACCTGGAGTACGAGGCTTATACCACTGGGTATGGACAACTCGAAAGGCACTCTCACCACGCCATGATCATGGTTATTCGAGGGCGAAAGAGCACTGGATCTTGCCACCATGATGTGTCCAGTGTTCGGTATTCAGACGACAGTCGGACGTCAATCAGGTCATTTACCTGTTGGCTGTAAATGTGTAGTCGAGACGGAGCAAGAAAATAGCAGAGAGACCAGTGATCCTGCACCGCAGGCTCGAAAGCAAGCGAAATGGCTGTGGTCATAGAAAGTCCAGGACGACGAAGGTGCTGCGTAGTTCGTGATGAAGAACGAAGATCAGGCTTGGAGACGAACGAGACAAGACCACGAGATCCGAATGAAAAGGCGAACGGAACATGGAGAATTCGAGCAAGCAGGCAATGGAAGCATTTATGCAAGCTGTTTACAATAATCCTGACTGATATGTCCCTTAACCAGGGTCCCGGGGGACTGTCCAACAGATCAAAAACATCACGTAGCCATGAAGTGATCTCCATTTCTTCCCTAATTGTCCAACATTTCATCATTGGAATAGATAGAGATAATCTTGTGCAGTTGTTGCACGACCGTACTTCAGATTGCCGAAGTAATCATTGGCCGTTGCAAGCTCGACGGCGAGGTATCCTTCAACGTATAGAGGCTCGAGACAAGACACAGCACCCGGGCAAGCTGTGATTTTCCACAGCCTTCATCAAGCATTATACTTGATGCAAGTCGGTGAGTGAGAGCCTGAACGAATACATAGCAAGGTAGTCCTTGAAGTCGAGTCAACCAAGGATTTACAAGAGAAAGTCGCACGAGTGTCCAGAACGGACGTCCAGTGATAGTGGTATACAAATGAATGATTGAAGAATGAGTGCTTGAGTATGCGTAAAGAGCGCACATCAAGGTTCTTCAGTCGGTCCGCGATACGGGCTGAAGATATTGATGGCTTCTCATCCGGCAGAGGATTGCACTGTTGCCAGACTCGAAAGCAGCGTGCCGTAGGAGGATACGTGATCGGATGACTGAATTAGAGACAACATTGGTCCAACGTAGAGCCTCAGCGTATATATATATATAGAGAGAAAAAGAGAGGTTTGCCAGGAGTCAAGCGGATCCGTACCCAGCAGAAGATAGCCGGAAGGAGCTCCTGAGCTGGTATAATGACGGATAGATGAAGAATAGGTGCGGTACCCACACGTGCTGAACTCTGTCTCCGTAGGTTCGCACGGAGATTGTGTCTAGGGCCTCAATCTTCCGGTTGATGCGATCGACGAGTTGCCCGCGCCATGTTTCGTTAGTGAATGACCAGCGCTTAGAGCTTGTACGAGCTCCGTGTTAGTTTCCAGATTGACTTGCACATTGTGCTCAATGGGCCAAGGCTCGTCACGCTGACGCGCGGCGATATCGTGGCGTATGGCGTTTCGACGTTCGTCACGAAGCCGGCACAGGACGTTGTGCAGAAGATATCTGTCGGTGTGTAGCGTCCACCAGACCCCCTCGTGTGAGCTACTAGTAAGGGTAGTGTTAGGCAGGTCGACCTGTGTAGCAGCACGCAGCGGCAATGGACGTTGGCGTAATTCAGACGGATCATGCCCAATGTGCAGAATCTGAATCAACTCCTCGCTGTCGTCCACGCACTTTTGTAAATTGTACTTGAGGTTGGCAGCGACCTCACGAAAGATAGTATCATCGGCATTGGCGAGGACTGCCCCTGTGATTCTCGCTGTCCTGGGAGTGTAGCACCAATGTCAGCTCTTCGATATCAAATTGTAGGTCCTCGATGATGTCGCGTGCTTCGCGAAAGAGTGTGTAATGCTGAGCAGCGAATACTGAATACTGGCTTGGCCTGGAAAAGGTTCTGATTGGAACGAACACCTTTTGTCAAAGGAGCTCATTCATCGTATGTGCGATTACCTCAGGAAGAAGTTAGTCACCTCCTTCTTCCCCTCCGGACCAAGGTGTCTAAGCCCCATCCAACGGTCGCTCCGAGACCAGCGCCGGTCTCGTGGAGGAAGTGCTCCAGAGGACCTCGTTGTCTCTGCGGCTGCTCGTCTACCCGCTCACTTCGCCCCTGACCGTCGTTCCTGCGACGGCCAAACTGGGCATCCGACTTGTCGTCAGACTCGTATTCCGACGCCTGCTGCCGGCGGCGGGTAACGCTTCGACGTTCATTCTGAAGCAGGCGCAGAGCGGTCCCGAGCAGCTGTTGGTCGCTGCCAAACGTATATATATAGAGAAGGTCTCCAGATGGAGGGTTTGCAGAAAAAAGACAGAATGGTGGAAGAATGACCAGGTATTAGTATGCCAGTGCTGAGCTCAGAGTTATAGAGATGTCTGGAAACGTCAGGGGAGAGTCCTTGATTCGTGGTGATGTGTGACTTGGCGTATGTATGCTGCTTCCAGATGGTGGACGAGGAATCGTCGAGATGGAGTCTTCAGAGAGACGCCAGCAAGCAGGAAATCGAGGCAGGCGCATAGGCAAAGGCGAGTTAGCAACATGCCACTGCTTAGCAAGGTTTGGGTCAATATAGAGCCCAGGTCGAGCTACCGGAGAGACCACTATAGCACTTCGGCCAGGATGTCGATGCCGCGATCAAATATTGCCCAGGCTCTGTTCTTTCCTGCGCTGATCTTGTCCCTTGCTTTCTCCAATCCTCTATCAATCTTGGCAATCAGGCTCCCGCGCTCCTCAGTGCGCTCATCTCTGTGCACAGACCTCGGACGCTGCTCGATTCGCTGAGGTTGTTCTCGAGACTGCTCGTCCCAGCCAATCTCGCGCCGACGCCACTGTCGGTAAGTGTTCTGAACAGTGTCCAGAACATCAAGCTTCGCCTCTGAAACACGTCCAAAGCGTTTTTCCCACTTCCTGAAGTTGTCTTCGAGCCGGCGTTGCAGACGCTCGAACTCTGCGTTGATGTCGCCTCGACCAACGTCGCTCACCCCAACTCCCAACACCAACCAGTCCTTCAGATATGTGACTTCGTGTCGTATCTGAATGTATTGGTCGTGCAACACGCTTCGCCAGAGCGTCATGTCACAATCATTCCGGCTATTCTCATGTCAATTTATATCAGTGTGCGTTGCTTCCTCGCGACTGACCGTATTGGAAGATCCTCTTGCAGAGGTCTCCCGGTGCTGCGCTCAATGAGTGCCTTGGTGTCCGCTTGTACATCGAGGATACGCTGCGCATACGTTTGGTAACGCTGCACAGCCATTCCATGGAGTCTTGCCACGTATTGAAGTGGCTGCTGGCCAAACGGATCTCCTAAGAAGTGGCCAGTGTTTAGTCCTATGATCAGCTGATGGATAGCATCTAGGTTGTTGACAAGATGCCTTTCGTCCTGAGCAGACAACAGTAATTGGTGCTGTCTATGCCGAGCGATCGATAGCACGCAATTTATTGACTCCTGATGTAGTCGTAGACCTGTCCGGGCTTCCTCCACCGCCTCGCGACGAGTGTAGACCGTAGACATGCTGACAGATCACTGATGCTTGGTAAGTTGAAGTGATGTAGAAGATTCGCACAATAGTCTGTGAAGTTGGTGCAAGTGTTTTGGAGACAAGAGAGGACGAGGGGCAGGCTTACCACGACTAATAAGCGGACCAGCACTCAGCACGGTGGCAGGCGCACAAAGCACTCTAGAGATAGCAGTATCAGTACAACGAGCTTGGTACCGCAAGTCGATACTGGACGGATCAAGTCACAACAGCCGATTCTGCGGTGAAACATCTATGTAACTCGACGTACCTGGAGACGGAGCCTGCCTGAACCAGGAACATCATAGTCAGCCACTGCATTACTATCGGGAGAACACGCAAACTCACTATCCGAGCCAAGACCTTGTGACCAAAGTATATATATAAAGACAAGGGAACCAGGCACTACTATTGGTGGCATGCACCAAGCGGGCTAGTCATGAGACTGTGTGCATTGTAGGTGGCAAGAAGCTGCAGCAGCTTCACCGAAATGAGCAGTCCTATGCGGACATGGCTGGAGATGTGCCAGGGGTTGTGCAACCTTGTGATCCGTTATGGCAGAAAGAGATAGCGTGGAGGCTGAATTTGCGTTGTGTCACCGCCGATTGACCAGGGTGGGCACTTGAATTGAGTCTGTACGACCATAACAGGTTCTCATGCTCAACAGCGGGACCTCCCTGTTGCTCCACTACCTGCCGCGTTCATGATGCCTCTTCTCCGAACTGGCAATCGCGAACCACGGCTTATGACTGGCCCGAGTAACGAGCTGTTACTGACATTGAGGAGGGAAAGCTTTGAGCGGGGAGTAGAGATTACTATCGAGTTGTGAATACTGAATACCTGCTCAGCCTGGAAAAGGTTCCGATTAGAACGAGCACCTCTTATCAAAAAAGTTTACTCGAATGTACGATGACCTACGAAGAAGGCAGTCTTCTTTCCCTCTCGGACCAAGGTGTTAAGGCCCCTTCCAACGGTCGCCGCGAGACCAGCGCCGGTCCCCCGAAGGGCAAGTAAAAGTTCTATCGGACGTTGTCCTCTACCTTTCCGCACCATCAGAGGTTAGGAATACAAGAAAATAAACCTTCCAAGGTTTAGTAAAGACGACCATTAGAGTGAAATGATCATTATTATGACTACGCAAAATGTAGATCAAGTCGACGCGGGCGCCCGCGCGCAGCGGGCACAAAGATTAGTGGTTCTCAGACGCGAGGTTGCACCTCATACGTGAGTCCTGTGTGACACATTGCTTGGCAGTGCACTCGAACCCGAGCATTCTTCGACCGAGCAATGAGACGTCCCTGGTAATAACATGTCAGTCATGTCAGTCAAGTCTGTTATCACTGGAACGGTGGATACTGACTATCGAGCTGGGTATGTATATGTGTAGGCAATCTCATGGTATTGGTAAACGTTCAAAGAACGCTGAACATGCCATCCAGATAGAGTCCAGCGCTTCTACATCGCCGCTGGAGCCAAGCCTGTCGCTCTCTCAGCCTCCGCTTTTCCTCCCTCTTTTCTGCCCTTGCCAGGCGCCGCAATACACGAGCATTCTCGTGCTTCCACTGCTCTTCCAACTGATCCAAGGCGGCCGGAAACCCCGCCATATACTTGTCGAGCGGGCCAATCTGCGACTGCCATTCTTCCAGCACGGCCTTTGTCCGCTCTCGGAGAAGTTGGATCTCCCTACTCTCACCATCCTGACTGGTGACGAAGTCGCCAGTCTTTATGTCGGCGACCAAAAGGTCGCCTTGACGAACCAGCTCATTGAACTGGCCGTTGAGTAAGTACTTCCACATTGACTCAATAGCAGAGTCGTTGCTGATCTTAAATTAGTACCGTTAGTTTTAAGCGTGTGGTTCGTGATACTGACGAAGTCGATGGTCTATACTGGGCCGGTCTCCCAGTAGAATCCAAAATGAGCTCTTGCGAGCGGGAGTATACTTGTTGTACGCGGTCCGCATGCGTACGGTAGATGCGGACCGCCAATTGCTCCTCTGCCTGGGCAGGGTCGCCGGACTGCTGGACCCAGGGATCGTCAAGGGCGTAGTCTAGGTCGAATGCCAGCAACAAAGCATTAATATCGCGTAAGCATGATCTTAGCTGCTGATCATGCACGTTTGAGGGATTGCAGATAGCTGGTCGTCTAAGAGCCTTGTCTTCCCGGACGGATAGAGCGCCTTCCAGCGTACGCTTGAAATACAGGAGCTTCGCCTGTACTTCTTCCAATGCTCGGCGGGTCGATGTCTGGCTCGATATGCGTGTGGTAACTGTGGACATCTTGAGAAGTCAGTTTGGGCGAAGGTATGATGTAAATCTTGTGGGGTTGCTATTGATAATTGTTCTGCTGACTATTGGTAGGAAACATACAGAACTTTATGAAAGACCAGCAGGTAGGTCCGGGGGCCACATCACAAAGACAACTAGAACAGCAGTATCAGTACGAGCAGGTCGTACAGCAGATCGATTTTCGTGAAACAAAGTTATCATAGCCGACAGTGCGGTGAAACAGTCATGTAACTGACGTACCTCAAGACAAGACTAGCCTGAATAATCAAGGATATTAGTCAGTCGCTTCATTCCGTCGGGATAACACGGATCCTCCTTCCGGGGAACTCACCGTATAATCCAGGACCTTGTGACCAAAAGTATATATATATAAAGATAAGCAACTCGAGTGCCATTGGTAGCGCCACCACAGCAGTGTGATCATGAGACCTGGTGTAGGTGGCAGGAAGCTGCAGGAACAGAATCGATATAGCAGCCCTACCGGCAATCTCGCCTGGCATATGCGCAACTCTTGGGTTTGTCATAGCAGGAGGGGCTAGCGTGGAGGCTGTCTGCATTGTGCGAGGCTACCGAGCAGGTTGAGCTTCTGTGAGACGTTTCGTGCGACCATAACAGTTCCCCCCTCCATCGACAAAGCTTTTTTCTCGTTGGTCCACAACCTGCCGCGTTCATGATGTCCGTTGGCTCTACTGGACCGTCACCACCCACGGCTGACTCACCAACTCGGGGCTGTCGCTAGCATTATTGAGAGCACGTCTTGGCGAGCTGTCCCAAGTCTGCTAGGGCGGCTGCACACAACGTCCAGGATGGTGTCACGAAGCGCCAGCAGAAGGCTGGGCTTCCTTTCCATGGAATCGGAAAGCTCGAAGGATTCCGTGAAGAGCTCTCTCTGCAGCTCGCTTGGACAACTACAGGGGGGTTGAGATCAGCTTACAGTATGGGCATCTCATGGTCCAGGAAACCATGCGAGAGCTTCGACAGGCATAGCTCACGTATTGGACGGCACTTGTACAGTTGCAAGCTACAGGGGTTGGGCATCCTCCTGCGAGCTGACCATCGGATGATGGTCAGCCCATGACATACGAGCGTGTGTGCTGGCTTGCTTCCTGGACCTTGCCTACATGAGTATTGATTTTCGTGATTCCTCGTCTCCTGATTATGTCGTAGATTTCTCTCTGCAATCTCCTACGGTGCGCGAGTACTCGGCGTGATGACCGATCCCTGCGTCCTCTGCTGCATACTGTGTGCTAGCCAGTGGTACGAGTGTTAGCATCGTGAACCAGCCCTACAGCCACCTCAGCGCTCATGTGGTCACACAAATGTCAAGCTTTCGATACATGACAGTTCAGGTTGAGAAGTGGCAACAATGTGGCTCTTTTTCGTGAATCATCACGACGACTGGGAGAGGTATCTGAGCGTCATAGTAGCCTCGCAAAGCTCAAGGTCGCTGAAAGGTGGCCTGATCCCTGAGGATGCTGAAGCGGGGAAGTGTGCACAAGGTCGTACAATGACGCGACTTCCAGATAGCGTTACCCAATCCGCGCTCTGATCCTGAATTGCAGTGAAGCGACAGTTGAGTGGGGTCCGTGAGCCATTCAAAAGCCGAGATGTCTTACAGCAATTGCGAAGAAAGTTGCGCAAGTAAATGATGCGCATTCATACTACTGTGACTACCTTCTGCTCGACACTTTTCAACAGCTAGAAACTCATGCTCATTGCCTTCGTGCTGGATCATCGCTGACAGCCAGCCGATACTGCTGTATACTCCATGTAAAGTGTCGCTCTCCCGTAAGACCATGTAGTGCTCCAGCTCATCATTCCTGGACATGAGGGGGCAATGCAACTCCCCATGTGCTCGGAAGCGAGTGTCAGCAAAGTCAAGTGTCACAGAATAAACATGCTTGCTCAATATTATGCCGCATGTGGTTCTTCCAGGTAGATGATAGCCAGTTTTCGCCGACTTCAAATCTGCCTCGATGTGCTGTCCGTGAATAAAATGACTGTTGAGACGTATGAAGCCGCCGGTCACTGCTCCGAATGGATCGCCGTAAGCAGGCTGACAGTCGGCGTCGACGATCGTGAACAGTGCCTCGCCTATAATATCTGCTACAGATGACGGAGCATTTTGAAAACCGTCGTCCACCCCTCGAGGCAAGAAACTAGATCGGCGCGCTAATAGATGTCCACGAAAAGGATGGCGCAATGTACCAAGTTACAGCTGGAGCTGGGACCGATGCACGCCAGCACAGCTCGCGATGTGCGTTGGCAAGCCAGATACCTGCTAGGTATGGAGCCGGCAGTCCCGAAGATAGGAACCTTTTAGCAAGTCCTGACAGCGCAGGCGGTCGATCGTGGGCATGGGTGATATTCTTGCCGGAGAATACCTCCACCTCTTGTCTCCATAGTGTACTGAGTTCAGTTTGAGTGCTGTCAGAACTTGCATTTGTGTCTTGTAACTCTGATCTCGCGAGAATTGGGGTGTACTTCCTGTATTTGGCTTTATTGATTGCTGGGCCGCTGGCACCTGCACTGGATACTCTCCCTATCTCTCAAAGTCTGAACAGCACCAGGATGTCTGTGCACAGTCCCACTGCAAGTCGTGCCCAGACTGCAAGACACGACGTGCAAGGAAGAACTCCTGATGAGCCCAAGTTCTGCTGTGGAGTGCCAGTCCGTGCTTCTGACGGTTCGATCGCGTAAAGTAGTGTGTATTTGTCATCTTGCCATCGCAATCTATGAGACGGGGATGTCCGATCAATCACACGACGTGGAAGTGGCATATCCCCAGACGACACACATGACTTGTGCGTCAGTAGACAGTTTTCAAGCGTGGATTGAGCTCGCTTGATACATTTCCATAGATCGCCGCTGTTGCTGCATCTCTGCTTCATAGCTTGTATTGAGGCTTGCAGTGTACGCGGAATCGTTTTTACATGATCAGCTCTTACGCATATATTGCGTGAGAAGTGCCGTATCCTGACCAGCTGAAGCACAAAAGTACAAACTGCGAACTGATCGTGACTTTCGACCTTTCAAGTTCTCCAACCTGACATGGAGGGGGTTGGTATTGAAAACCTCAAAGGTTGCTTCGTCGCTCAGCTCCAGACCGTCACGATACCTGCTCGCCAGCTGCACTTGGTCGAGTCCATCCATCATGATGGAGCAATAGCTACAGCCATTTCGAGCCGATTCGCGCCATTCTAGCAGCGACCCGGACCTAGATGGGCTATACGATCTTGCATTGTCCCATTCCATGAACGCGTCTGATCTTGGTGCCACTGTTTATAGCAGTGTAAAGGGTGAGTTCGCGAGGTTAGCATTGGGATTGGCACAGAGGTCGAGGCAGACTTTGCAGGGCGCCATGTTCCCAGTATAGGTCCGCTATCAGCGGCTAGCTAGGCCTTGGACATGGAGTAAAGTACGACCATGGAGTGACAGTCCAGGAAGTCTGGGAGTATGTCACAGCAAGAGCTTGAAAGTTCCGCTCAAACTTGAAGTCCAGTAGATTGGACATTGGAGTCTATTCAAATCGCGTGAGGCTAAGAAAGCCGAGCGTTATTTATAGTAGCCGCAGAGCTCGAGGCCGTACGAATAATCCGTGAAGATGTTTCACTTCGATGACATTCACCTCTAACCCCAAATCAATAGAGGAGCTGATACGTGAGATGCGGGATGCTGCATTTCTGAAACGCGAGTGAGACGACGCCGATCGTCACTGACACATGCTCGAACACTTTCTTGACTTTCAAAACCTCTTGTACCCGTCTTCACTCTGACAATGCCATCCACAGCCCACGTATCGAGCATCCAGCTCGCCCACCTCCCTCCCTCCATCTCCATCTACGCATCCCTTCACACTTCCGTCGCCAATGCATCCCACATCCGCACGCAACTTCTCTCCTCCAATGCCGACTACGACTTCGCGTTCATCGATGCCAGCACCATTCTCTCTACTACACACATCCTAGCTGCTGTTTTCCGCGCAGTGAATGACCTGTTGAATGCGAGACTGAAGAGCAGGAATGTGCATAGTGAGGTAGTGTTTTCGTTGGGGTCGAGTAATAATGTAGGTCTACAATTCAAGTCTTATAAACTGCGACCAGAAAGGCATAGTATAGCATAGTGCTGAAACAACGCTCTACGACCAGATCTCAGACGCCCTCCGCCGCTTCGGTATCTCCGACAAAACCACCTCCCTCCTCGCCATCAAGATCATTGACTCTGCCCCACCAACACCTTCTTCCGAACCACCAACCACCACCTCGGCTCCCTCCAACACCTCTGGCACCACGCACGACACCATCCGCGACTTCCTCAGCACAGCCATCGAAGGCACACCCATGCCCTTCTCCGACGCCGAACTCGAGAAAGTGCGCGACGTTCCTGCAATAGCAAAATTATACAAACTAGGTGCCTCGATAAGTGGAGGCGGTGGCGGCGGTGGTGGTGGGAAGAAAGGCAAAGCCTCAACAAATGGCACAGCGCATCCAGCTGGGGGACAAGACGAGCTGGAGAGGCACAAGAGAGAGGTGAAAGAGCTGGAAGTGCAGATTCTGGGATTAATGGCTATCAAGGGCGCTTGAGAGTGCAGACTACAAGGCTGTGACCAATACAGGCACGATCACGAGCATCGAAATATGGGAGCCTCATCAGCAGAGATCTCTAACG
>Ga0268246_10000839_pt1 | contig 12060 bp, 13 predicted proteins | sample AgamicOrSfe_FD_200242 | JGI IMG/M metagenome (GOLD analysis project Ga0268246, IMG submission 200242) | Agave microbial communities from Guanajuato, Mexico - Or.Sf.e (v2) (version 2) | ecosystem: Host-associated > Plants > Phyllosphere > Phylloplane/Leaf | place: Guanajuato, Mexico | collected...
GGGGCCGACGAGGTTGGGGTTGTCTGTGGTGGAGGGGGTGGGTTAGTATGGGTAGGTGGGCACGGGAAATGGAAAACAAAAGAGCTGTGGTGGGAGTCAAGAGAGGGAAGAGGGGGAGGCATGAAGCATGAGGACGAGGGACTGCTTACCATTACCGAAGTTGACATTGGCGCCTGAGGCGCTGGGGCTGTGCGGGTAGCTCTTTGGAGGAGTGGTTGGCTTTTTGTACTTGGCGCCAGAGCTGGTGCCGCCGGAGGAGGAGGCGTTGGTCTTGGTATTTCCATGGGATTTGGAGGGAGACTTTGACTTTGACTTGTGCTTGGAGGAGGAAGACGAGGAGGAGGAGCTGAAGAGACCCATTGTGAGTGAGGGAGGGTGGTTGGTTCGTGGTGCGTTTGTGGTGGGTGGAGTTGATTGGAATTGATCTTGTGAGTGGAAGTGAGGTAGGTGCAGTGTGTGTTGTGTGCGTGTTGAGGAAGGAGCGAGTGGTGATGATGAGAAAAAGAGGAAGAAGAAGAGGAAGAGGAAGAGAAGACATACCTTTGCGACATTGCTTTAGAGCAGCCCAGTGTGAAAGTGAAAGCAGAGACAGAATCTGTTGGAAGTGTGAAAAAGTGAATCAATTATGTGAATCTTCAATGCGCGAGGGTTCTCTGTGTACATGACACAACGACATTGTGCAACCCTGCCCCAGTCATTGCACAAACCAAGCGCTGGGGATCGGAGACTTCTGATGCTGCTGGTGTTACGCCCGTCGCACGAAGGAGCGGGGTGAGGTGAATGGCAATGCTGGCACTACTAAGTGCTCTCATGACACACCAAAGTGGTCTGGCAACACTGAAAGCTCTCAGGCTCCCGATGTCTCCCTCACAGCAGCACCACGAGTGTGAGGCAGCATATTTGGCCAGATAAGAGCTTGCGCTAGATTTCGCTGAACACGAGCCGGGATCCCGGTGAGCGCTGTCAGGAGTGGATGGATGGTTGGTGTTGTGGTGGGTGAGTGGAGGCAGGTGAACGTGCACAGTACAATGTGACACAGTGTCCCTACTGTTTGTAGCACAATCAGAATGGACTGTTGCGCGTCCTGGAGAACGCCTCCTGGAGAACACAGTCTTCCTTGGTCGTTCCGGCTGCCAGCGATGGCATGAATACGCCCGTAGTCCGTCGTGGCTGACTCGCAACTATACCTTTGCCGTATCTCGCAAGTCGAGAGAGCAACAACGGAAAAATGACATTACCACAGGGTTTAGTAGACAGTAATATGCACAGAGGAAGCTGCACTTAGCATCTCGACATGAAGGTCACAAGGTAGTGGCATTCGGTGCTATGTACGACTAGCTAGGTCATCACGACGATTCCATACTCATCGTGCCCAAGTCGTGTCGTGTCATGTCATGTCATGTCCTCAGTCTATCAAGCATGAGCGGCTCTTCTTTGAGCTGGAGTTATCCATTCGAGTGATCGAGTATCAATCCCATCATATCTTCAATGGATCATCCATCCTTCTTCATGATGTTCGCCAGCTCTATACCCAAGCCGAGAATGTTGGGACATCATATCATTCTCAATACCATCTCATCCATTTCGCAACACCACCATCATCTAAACCCGCCACATTTTCTCCTCATCTGAGCTGGCTTCCAAGCAAGATCATCCCATCTCACCTCATATCTTCAAATTCTGTCCATCCTCATATCGCTCGCGACCTCTCTGGTCTAATCTTATTCTAAACTCTGCAAAAACAAAGAAAAGGGACAAAAATCAACCGCCCAAACTGTTTAGTGTACCCAATCCGAAAAGGTCATTCATATTTCTCCTGAACATCGGTCGTGTGTAGCATCGTTTCCGTGTCAAATGTCAAAATGCCAGACAAAACGCCACCATCCATGATTTCTTGAGTGCCCGTCACGTATTCGTAGTCATATATCTCGGTCTCGTCGTGGTCGCCATGCCGGAGAATGCTTGTCGTGCTCGATTTCTTGTAATGGTACAGTTGTGCATGTGTTGGTCCCGACTGCTGTGGAGTGTTCGTGTACTTGTTGCTTGAGTTTTGCGATTTTCATGCCCTGCTCTGCTTCGTCGTGGTCAACTAGATGTAATTCATGCCGTTCACACCGTTGATGCCATTTGGAGATTGGGGGCCGTTGTATCCAGCATACGCCTGCTGCAAGTACTGCTGTTGAGCCATCTGTTGCATCTGCATCTGCTGTGACTGCTGAATTGGCATAGAGTACTGCTGGGGTGGAGAGAGCACCTGTCCGCCTTGCTGGTAGGCACCCTCATGCCAATATGGGCGAGGTTCGTGGCGAAGGTTGTTCTCATTCTGGCCGGAATATCCAGATAGCATGCCATCGATCGAGGGGCGCTGGGCATGATAGCCACCACCATAACCTTCCATGCCAGGACCAGATTGGGCTCCACTGTCGTCAGTACCCGACAAAGTCCTCAGAGGAGACGCTCTGTCCATCTCGGTGACACGACCTTGGAAGCGACGACCGTACGGCTTGTGACGCATGCGGTAGAGTAGAGGGCGGACCTTCTCGCAGAGAATCTTCTGGTCTTCGATTGTCGCGTACTCCCACGCAGTCTGGACGACGTAGTTGGAGTATGGGTCATCAGCAAGACGATCGAAGTCGGGAGAGGTGACGATCTCTTGAATCATGATGCTGCGGACTGATGGTTCAGCAATGCGGAGACATTTCTCGACGACGTTCGAGCTGAACTTCTGTCTGGAGAGCGCAGAGATCTTGCCAATGAACATGTGGCACATTGGACTGGAGAATCTGGGCTCATTTTGATCCAGGATGTACTGTAAGACGTAGTTGCCAAAGGGGTCTTGGATCAAAGGCATGGCACTCCTGGTGATGGCTGCGATGAGGGCTTGCTTCTGGTCTCCAGTGGCGTGGTCGATGCATCTTTGGATGACGCAACATCCATGACGGTGAGTGCCGACTGCGACACAGTTGTTGGCAACAGCATCGAAGATGAATTGCGCGTCGGTGTTGGTCAAATGATTGAGACATTTCTGGATGACGTGGTTGCCATTCAGGTCTTGGATCATTCGGACGACCTCATTGCGAAGCGCATGAATGACAGTACGAATCTGTTAATGGTTAGTGGACGCTTTTAGATAACTTGTGCTAAGTACGAACCTGTTCCTCGTTGACCACATACTCAATCATCTTCTGCAAGGCTCTGGTGCCGTGCTGATTGAGTGCGATGTGCACCATCTGGTGTGAAGAGTTGTTGATGAGCATAGTTCGGTGATTCTCAGTGCCAACTTCCAGCAACTTCTGGCAGAGATAATTCCCGAAAGGATCTGCAGAGTCGTTAACTCAGAGCACGGCTTAAAGAGTTCTCAAGCCACTCACCAATCATGAGGTCAGCCATGTGGTCTTTGATCTCCTCGAAGATCATCTGGATATCCTTGGCGTTGCGCTCTTCCAGTTTCTTCTGAAGGTAACGACAACCATGCTGGTCCTTACACAATCCGTAGATCTCGCCCTTGATGTCCTTGAGGGGAATGTTGTTAAAGCGGGAGGATTCTAAAGATATGTTAGCACATCGCGCAATCTGAATGTAAATTGTACATACCTTCACCGCCCTGGTTGCGCCTCTGCTGAATGACACGAGCTTGGCTGTCCTGGCCACGAGCTCCATTGTATTGTTGATAATTGCCGTAGCCGACGGGACCTGGTTGGTACTGACCAGGCTGGAATCCTGGAGCTTGGTAGCTAGGACTGTAGGCTTGTGCTTGAAAGGGCTGCAAAGGTTGCGACTGAAATCCTTGTTGTTGCGCAAGTTGTCCAGGCTGAATTTGCATAGTGTTCAAAGCCGCGTTCAAGATGTGCATCTGGTCCATGCTGATGTAGGTACCTTGTCCAGTCTGACCTGACATGCTATTGGTTCCATGAGTGGGCGACATCGGACCAGCCGATTCGGAGGTCTTGTTTGGAAACATGCGAGGAGTAGGACCAAAGGTCGGAGCCTGAGCGTGAAGGACAGAATTTGCTGAAGCTTGAGTTCGGGTCTCTGGCTCAACGTTGTCCAAGATAGTTGAGAGGTCACGGCTGTGACGGTTGTTGACAGCACCAGCAGGAATACGACCAAGACTGGCATTGTGACTGTGGAAACGCTGTTCAGCGGTGGCACTGGTGGGTGTAACACCAGCGGAGGTCGCATTGTCGTTGAGGCTGCTGACAGTCGGAACGCTAGAGGCAGAGAGAGAGGTCATCAATTTTGTGGGAACTCTGTTGGCGGAGTTGGCAGCTGCAGGATTTGGAAGCGGTGCAGGACGCTTAGTTTCGGTGAAGGCGACTCTTGCACTCATGGAATGACGGTTTGAGGATGTGGTCTTTGTGGGACTAGTGTCACCGGATTGTGCAGGCAGAGAGAGATCAACTCCGCCGGCGGAAGGAGGCGACTCGGGACGCAGAAACGATCCAGCAAAGGTGGCTCCGGCTGGCATGGATGCGCGTACATTGTGAGGAGCAAAGGCGGAGGACCAGCCACGTAGACTGTTCTCGGCTTCCATGTTCTGAGAGTGAACGCGGTCGAGGGCATCGTTTGAGGTGCTTTGCGACATGGCGGCCGAGGTGACGTCGCTCCTGATAAGAACAGGAAAATTGTCGCCGTTCTTGGACATTGACAGGATTCCTGATGCAGGACGAGAGGTCTGTTTGCGAGGTTGTTCTTCCTCGTCGCCAAACAGGAAAGTGGTTGTATCCACGCCGCCGAGTGCTGAAGCCAGATCTGCGAATCCTTGACGATGATCTCGTCTAGTTACTGGCATAGAGTTGCGATTGCGGCTGCTTAATAATTAGCGATTTGAGCAAATAAATTTGAGAGAAAGCGAGAATGTGAAGCAGGAGTAGAGCGAGCTGGATGTAGTTGAGAGGAATGAAGAGAGAAGGGATTAATGAGGAAGTGAAGAATAAAAGGACCAAGCTGGGGCCACAATAGACAGAGCGCGAGGGAGATCTGAAGTTGCCAGGGCAGACGTCGTCATGGGCACAATTGTTAAAGTGCTTCGTCATCGTCCACTGCCAGGCTAATTGAGCTGCTTTGCCTCGCTCTGAGTCACCCGATGCTTGCTTTGTTGTTGAGCTGATGATGAAAAGCAAACACAGAGCTGAATGCAAACTGAAAAGAATAGACAAACACTTACGCAGCAGCTCCTCGATGATTAAAGCTGAGCACATTGTCGCTATACTCGTCTTGGCCCTCATCGCCTTCCGAGTCATTCCGACTGCCAGGCACAGAATAAGGCATACTGCTGCCACCACCAGTGAGAGCTTGATACGCTCTCGCTCTCTCGACAGGGGGTGAGGTCACCTGAGAGCCCGCTCTGCTTGGCCTATTGATCACGCCCGGTGGAGAGATGATGCCAGAGGCCGAGAAGCGGTTGGGCCGTGACAATACAGAGGGAAAACCATTCTCCTGAAATTCAGGAGGTGTGCTTGGCTCACTCTGCTGCCCAGCCCCCTCGTGGTATTGTGCCATATCTTGGAGTGCACGATTCTCCAGTGCCTCTATGCGATCCATTTCTTGCTGGAATTGTAATTTCTTCTGCCTAAGATATTCGTATTCTGCCTGCTTCTTCTCTAGCTGAGCACGAGTCAGCAGGTGACCATCACATATGGACAAGCTCATTATAAGAAAGATACTGCTACATGTTTCTCCATGATCTCTTGACGCTCATCTACGTGCGAATGGATGGCTGGCATTAACTTACAATCTGTGATTTCCTAAACATCTGCATACACAACATGAATGGTTAGCAAAAGTGTTATTTGTCTTAACGAGCCAGTATACCATGACAGACACAACAGTGTCATGCTGACTGTCATACCCTGGCCATTTGTTCCTCATTTCCTTCACGATAGGATGTATATATGCTCACATACCGAGTCGTGTGTGCCATTCGTCTCGATTACAGACCTCCGTTGTCCCCCAAGAGTTGACAGACTCGACAACGTCGAGACGCTCTGTGTCGTGAATCTTCTCTGCAGACCATTGCGTGTATCAAAGGCAGACGATTGTGAAACAGGCCGGCTGCTGGCGACTCGAGGTGTGGGATTGTAGAAGGAGAAAGCTGGATCGTCGTTCGAGGAAGAGGTATTCGTACGGTGAAGGCGTAGATTGTCGAGACGGTCGGTGAGACCCATTGAGAATGTCATTGCTGCGTTACTGTCACTTTCAGATTCGATATCAGTATAAGATCTCCTTCTATAAGGTATGTGATGCACTCCTCGAGGAAACACTTACTGCGGTTACAGACTCGAGTATACTGCGAAGATCTGTCCTATCTCCTTGCTCCTGGTATGTATACTGATATCAGACCTATACTGATGTCTGGGAGAGACTCGAAAGAGTAGAGCCAAGTCGTGGACGGCGTCACAGGCGGTGTGAACGGCCAGGGTTGAGATTCAAGAAAGCGCCGAGCTCGTGCCAGGTCTCCGCCCACAAGTCTCCACGATAGGCTGCAAGGATCTCGGCTGAAAGCAGGAAAGTAGTGTATCTTCGAGGTCCAAGAGCGGGAAGCAAATAGCAAGGACCAAAAGCAAAGTTCAGACGAAAGACGAGGCTCTTAGCTGGCAGTGAGGGGGTTAAAGGTTGGGTTGTGGAGTCGTCCCGTCTGCAGGGCTCAGAAGCACGTTCGACGTCTAGCTCCTCCGACCGTGCAACAAGGAGCACGAAGTCAATTTGACCACAAACGAACTATCTAACAATCAAGGCTACAGCACTTCCGATATCTGACCAAGTCATATGGCGACATTCTACGTGGTGAAACAACAATGTCTCGCTTCCAATGACCGGAAGACCACTTCACGATCGCTCTTTCCCATGTGCAATTTGTGGCAAGAGGCTCTGCTTTGCTTTGCCATCTATTTCCCGCATGCATCCCGTACGATGCAGGTCGTCACACTGCACACGGAACCTCCCTTGTGCTTCTGCTACTATGTATGCACAATCTGCCGGTCTCCTACATAAAGGACAAGACATGGAGCTGTCCATATTGATTGTATCGTCGAGCTTCCTGTCTAGTCGACGCGGCAGACGCGTTAAAATAATTCCATTGGATAAGCTGAAGGGATAAGCTACGCTAGAAAGCAACTAAAGTTTAGGCTCTCTAGATAGCCCTTACACAAACGCCGCCGTGAGCACAGACACCCACCTCGATACCACCATTGACTGCTCGACCCCCACAACGTTGTAAGGTGAAACTCGTCTAGATTTGTGGCAGTAATGAGATGAGATGGTTTCCCTCGCTTAGCACAATCTGATCTTTCCATGACACCACAACAGAACACAACCACCACGAGGAAGCATAGTCAACTAAGAGGGCTGTATACAATACCTTAGCAATTAAGGTACCTTTCGAGGCTTGCCCTTGCCGTGGAAATAGTAGACCCTGGATCGCTTTGTGGCTAACTTGACCGAGCTTGTCTCGACTTCGATGTATATGTGTATCTCTTTACTAGGTCAGTCGAGTCTTTCCAGTCCATCGCCACGCTGTGAGGTGTCAGGTCTTGGCTTCGAGCTTATATAGCAAGATTTCGGATGCTCTGTGTTGACGAGACGAGACCTTAGAATGGAATAATTGATGATAGCACAATGCGCTAGTGCAGATGTGGCAGGTTGAGTCTTGGGGTCGGGTTGGACCCTTTGTCGACAACAACGTCAGTAGTAGCCAGCAGGACAGCAAGTGTCGTACTAGTAGCAGGAGCATCAGAGCTGCTGGCTGGGTAGCACAGCTCGCGGCACTCCCTGTAGCCTGCGCTGTCAGGATGTATCCGCGTAGACTCTTGTCCGCAGTCATACTTGCGGTTTTCGTGATTGTTCTCCTCTTCGTCACGACACTCGGAACCACGCCATCTTCGCCCGTGCGCGTGCCGTCCGTCGCCGACTTATCTCAAGGTGTCAAGCAGGTTCTTGCACTCCCGAAGCTGCCAGATCTATACTCCCCTTTTGGACCAACAGCACATAAGCCACCAGAGCAAGCAGACAGTAGCAATGGAGGTACAAAGTGGTACAGTGACCTCAAATGGCTGAACCCATTCTCTTCGGAAACAACTCTCGATGACGAGCGGGCCCTACTGCCTCCATTGCCGAAACGTCAACCAATCTATACCTGGTACTCCCCTTCGGAAGAGCCAAGCGTAGCAGAGGCAGAGAGTGCTTTGTTGCTTACTTGGCGAAGAGCTTGGTATGCGAAGGGCTTCAAACCTGTCGTGATTGGGTTGGCGGAAGCGGCGAAACATCCACTCTTTGAGAGAACTCGCAAGCTTAAGCTGGACTCGAACCTGCAAGAGGATGTATACAGATGGCTTGCATTCGGTCATATGGGAGGTGGTATACTTTCGAGCTGGCTTGCGTTCCCAATGACCAATATCGATGATCCAGTACTAGCGTTCCTGCATCGAGGCAGATTCTATCCATTGCTGAAGTTTAAAGAGCTGGCTAGTGGTCTGATATGTGGCGAAGGGCACAAGGTGGACGCAGCTATCGTCGACTTCCTTGATTCCTCGGAACTCGCCAATGCACGGACACTCTTTGACGCAATATCTACGGACAGCTGGCAGAACGTTGATGCGGAGAGTGCTATTGCGTATTATGATATCAACTTCAGCTACGAAGAAGTGCGAGAACAAGCTGAGATCTCTTATGCTAGTGGGCTTAACATGCTAGCCGTGCTCATCAATGCACACCTTCACACTACTTGGCAAGCAGGCTTCCCCGATGGCATTGCCGTTTTGAAACCACATCCAGAACGGATGACCGCGGTGACTGGAGCGTCTTTGCGTCTTGCTCGCGACCTGATTTCATGCCCATTATCACCCATACCTTCCAGCTGCCCTCCAAACATTCCAGGCTGCAAGCCTTGTGTAGGACCAACCTCAGGCTTGGAACTATCCACGCCTCCAGCGTTTGAGAACTCGTCAACCCGGTTCACCATAGGCTGCGTTCCACATCCGTACACCTTCACCACAGTCAAACACAACAGAGAGACAATTGATGTGCCCTTCATCCGTCGCGAAACAGAACGCGACAGCTGGCTCAACGCCACGACCGCTGAGCTGCTCGGAACCGTGCTCGGGGGACCTCAACGACTGGTCCTGTTCAAAGAAGCCGTTGCCAGTCCGTTCGCAATCGCCCATTCTCTCTGGGTGACCGCCGAGCGCGCTGAAGCTATGCAACCTGAATGGCTATTCGGTTTCACCTTCCACGAAAGACGCCCTGGAAGTTTTCCCGCTACTCGCGATAGCAAGGCTTTTGTGCCGTCGACGTCTCAGCTCGCGAAGGAAAGGATGCTTCTGGAGCTGGCGCGGGAAAAGCTGCAGGGTGGCCAGCAGCAGGCTTTGATTGATAGTGTTGCTGCGTGGAATCTGGCAGATCATGAAGCTTGGATGTTTGTGCAGGCTTTTGCTGTGCGAAGACGCACCGAACGGGAGAAGTGGGAGGCTGAGGAGAGCAGGTTCGCTGGCGCTGCAACGTGAGGAAGACCAATTAGATTCATGTGGTCAAGCAATACGCACTTCCGAGCCGATGCAAGCGAGAAGCCTTCCGTGCATGGTCAGCCTCTTCGCCGAGTCCTCATGCCTGCGGTTGTCCAGCAGATATTGAGGGACGAACGAGCAAGCCGCGACTTCGAGGAAGCTGAGTACAAAGCCGTGTTCGCCAACACGTTCATCTATCCTGGTTCGCCGCAGCCGCCAGAACTGCTTGCCGCATTCAAGCACCCAAGGCACAATATTACTGGGAGCAGCACGGCATAGGAAACGGCAACCGTGCCCAATGAAGGCTCGCCGCGCGAGTGAAAGGCGATTCCGGTGTTGAGCAACACTGGAGTGCCGACGCTTGCTCATTACGGTCTATGGACGTGTCGCATGCGGTGTCGCAATAGCTATTCTTCGAGCTTATTCTCAAGATGCGCTGACTCACGCAGGCGAGGGCTAATCATGTATATCCCTTGCAGCCAGGAGAGAGTGCTGACGCTTGACACCGGAGAAGAGTACGAAGCGGACGGGGTTGGTGTCTGCCGAGGCGAGTTGACACAAGCGGGGGACACCTGAGGTACGAGGTCGAGAGGACGGTGAGTGTGATCGTGCCGCTCACAACATATGTAACCCACTGGTTTTGTTCATGTGCACAATTGTAGCATTGCCGCCTTCGTCCCGCTCTTCATACATATGGTACATATGGTGATGTTATGAGCTGCGTATCTGACTCTGCCTGATCTCGCGTTAGCTGTGTACCCACCTGATGACTGTATGCGTGCTAACAGCTTACCTATCCACAACACCGATACTGTATGAATTCGCTCTTATCGCGACCTTTGATGCGTAACCGCGTGCACAGTCGTGCCACGTCTCGCCGTCACTCGAGCACTTTCCTTTTCGTGTGCTGTACCTGATCCGTCCTGCGACTCAAGGCAATTACCCATGCCGTCTTCGACTCATCTCCCAGCCGATCCCTTTGCGCCCACAAGCCGCAGCAGAGGTTGACCGCGTACGTGCCTTTTCGACAGCTCAGCCCAGCCCAGCCCGACCCAGCCGAGCCTCTTCGCCTAACCCCGTTCAAACCGCCACCAGCAGAGCAAAGTACCATCACTCAATCATAAATGACGTCTCTCAATCGCCCTCCCCAACACCACACTCCGCCATCACCTGCACAACCCGCACACCCCTCTGCTCCGCAAGCAATCCCATGACATTCTGTCCAATATCGCGGATCCCGTTGTACGCGTGTAGTCGGCTGATGTGCTGCTTCACAGTATGCTCTGCGTGCGCAAGGACGGCGGCGCGTGTGGCGTCTGTGAGTGTAACGTGCGCTATACTGGGAGTTGGAGTTGGTGACCCTGCTTCATCCGGCAGGGCGGATGTTTCAGTGGCGGTGGAATTTGAAGGAGTAGCTAAGAAGGTAAAAGGAGACGCTTCCTTGTCCGACTTTGTGGACTCAACCTCAGAACTGTCATCTCGTTGCGCCGAGGCGAGTACATCGGCGGGCATGAGCGGGAGCAGGTCAGTGATGAGCTGGTCGCGTTGAGTGGTGAGCTCGGCGATTTGAGCGAGGAGACGGGAGGTGTGGGAGGATTTGGTTGGTGAGGTCATCGTCAGGCTAAGTGGTGCGGCTGTGCTTTGATGGTATGGGGATCAGGACCATTGTTACATCTGAACTTAAGGTAGCTTGAAAGGCGGCTATGGAGGTCACAGAGGTCACATAGGAGAACAAGGCTGAAACCAAAAGCAGTCAACATGAAACATGGCATGAATATTGAACTACCGAGAATGGATTAGTGTCATGCACGGTCGATCACTAGTACCAAATTTATGCAGTCATCCGCAGAGTTTCTTCATTATTTGTTCGGCTTCGCATCATCTCGTGACAGGCAACAATTTCCACGAATAATTGATATCTGGCTAGGTAGTAATACCGCGCAACTCACGAATGCGTCCCGTATTTATAGCATCTGTCGGCAACCCGGGCAGCACCTATGCCCACACCTTGCACAGCGCCGGGCACACTCTCCTGGCCGCCCTCGCATCCTATGCCAATTCCCCCTCTCTAACCATCTCAAAACAGCTCACCGGCACCAAAGGCCGCTTCTCGCACTCCGATGCCCAAGGTGTAGCATTCTGGGAATCTCCCAACTACATGAACGACAGCGGTCCCGATCTCGCCACCGCCTGGCGAAAATGGAGTTCCGGTCAGCGTGCGGCTGTCAGTGACGCTGGCGACACGCTAGAGCCTCGTCTGATAATCCTGCATGACGAGCTCGAACTCCCGTGTGGGAAGATCTCGGTCAAAACCAGCTCGGGCGGCTCTGCACGCGGGCACAACGGGCTCAAAAGCTTTCTGGGAATGCCGAATATGAAACAGCTTGAGTTTACGCGGGTGGGAGTGGGTATTGGACCGAGGCCGCTCAGTAGAGAGCCGGATCAGGTGGCGAAGTATGTGCTGAAGAAGATGACCGGGGAGCAGAGGGCGAAGATTGAGGGGTTGGCTGGGGAGGTGTGGGTGGCGGTGGAGAGGATTGGGATGGGTGAGGAGGCGGGG
>Ga0268246_10000840_pt1 | contig 12059 bp, 16 predicted proteins | sample AgamicOrSfe_FD_200242 | JGI IMG/M metagenome (GOLD analysis project Ga0268246, IMG submission 200242) | Agave microbial communities from Guanajuato, Mexico - Or.Sf.e (v2) (version 2) | ecosystem: Host-associated > Plants > Phyllosphere > Phylloplane/Leaf | place: Guanajuato, Mexico | collected...
GGCTATGGCGGATTTTTGCTTGACTTGGCTGGTCTGGCATGTTGGAGCTTCAGATGCTGGGCGAGCCTCACGTTCGCCTGATGCGCGCTCTCGTGAGACTTCGGTCACCTGGGCATCGAGGAAACTTTCTGCGTTATCCTCCACGTCTTTACCCGGAGCTTGAGCTGTCTCAGTCGATGTGACCGTGCTGCCCAGATTGAGCTCAGGAGCTCGGACCAAGATGTCGGTAATCGATGCAACTTCTGTGGAAGCAGACTCAGTTGCAATCTGGAAGAGTGCCTCGAACCTCTGCGCAGCGTTGGAGGACTCTCCGCTCAGGTCGTGTGTGGTGAGTTGTTCATCCTCGACTACCTCTGCTTCAACTACCTTCGTATCATCCTGCCGTATTATGGAAACGCCGGCCATCGTTCCGATATCGTAGTCCGGAATACAAAGGTCGGCAGACTCTGTGATGTTGTGTCGAGGCGTGTAGATTTGTGCCGCATCGACGCTGCTGGGGAAGGGAAACCCATCCTCGTTCGGGTCTGGTCTACGAGGAGAAATTGCAGCAGCCATGGGCGTCATAACTAGTATTGTCTCATGAACTGGTGAGGTGTTGTAAGTGAGCTCATCTTCGTCCTCTGCGGCGAGCTTGTACTCGTTTTGTAGTGAAAGCTGCGCCATTGAGTCTTGCAGATCTGGGATCTTAGTGTCATTCATAAGGGCTCCAGCCTGGTGTGCTGCATCCTCAGTCTTGTCCTCTCTCATGTGCTGTGTAGTCATGAGGTCGGCGTTTTCCATGGGATTTTGTTCTGTCAAGCGCATGGGACTGGCGTGCTCGTAATCTGGAAAGTACTCTTCGTCGACTGCTTCTTGGTTGGGAGTAGCTGGTCTTTCTTGGGCGAGAGTAGATTGAATCTCTTGAGCTGGAGTTGCTGGGCACTCTTCAGCGGGAGTAGAAGGTCTCTCTTGAACGAGACTAGATAACCTTTCTTGAGCTGGAGTTGCTGGTTGAGTTGGAGTTGCTAGGTACTCTTCACCGGGCGCTGATGGTGTTTCTTCCTCTGGAGCTAGTAGTAGCAGCTCGTTCTGCCCAAATACAGATGTTGCTGAGGACTCGCCATCTATTGTTACTTCGGCACTCTTCACTGCCTCCGAGGTCACTATGCAGTATCAGTTGTTATCCCTTTCAATCGCGCAAAACATAACTCACCTCCTGCATCCACGTCCTCATTATCTTCCCCACCTGCCTGCACGGGTACATCCACCACAACCTCGCCCTCCTCTTCATCCCGCTGCTCCGGCTCCGGCTCCTGCACAACAACACCCCGACTCTTCCTCTTTCCCCTCTTCGTCCCATTCTTCTTCTTCTTCTTCCCTCCAGCCTTCTCCTCTCCCTCCACCTTCTCACTCACGGCACTCTCCACCAGATTCCCCGTCACCGCCTCCAGCACTTTGCGACCATTCTCCTCAACCTCATCGCTCGCACCTGGTATCATCTCATCTTTGACATCAATCACATGAACCACATCAATCTCATCAACACAGATCTCCACCGTTGCTGCAGCTCTCGCAGCTGCTCTTGTCACTCGAGGTGCCATGGCGGGATGTGTTGTATCTAGCGCAAAGATGGGATGAGGTTGCGTCGTCAGTTTGCGGAAAGCGGAGGATCTGCGAGCGCGGCGGCGGAGCGTCGCATACTCGGTCTGTTCGAGGAGCGGATCCAGGATGGGCGACAAGAAAATAGAGACCGAGAGAAGATCTGGATGGTTCAGGAATGCAGATACACGGAGCTCGTGCTGTTTGTATGACTAAATTACTGGATGAACGAGGTAAGAAAGCTGGGGTTTGTTTTGTCACATGCTCAAATGCTGTTGTCTAGGCGACATTGGCACAGCTGTTTTCGGTTCGAGAGCACCGAGATGACAGCGAGGTCTAGCTCGATTTTAAAGCAAATGGACAATTTATTAGTTTACGGTGCCGCCAGTATCGAGTTACAGTGCTAAGTATTCATGACTGATCGAGTATCACAAGGAATCATGACGAATTTGGGAAATTAGCTAGTAAGAACATTCAAAAACGCCATTGATCGTCCACATTATCATCATAAGTTCTACCTCCTCTCCCTCTTTATGCCAGAGCACCGAGTGGGTCCCAATGACTGAGTATCTTCGCCTCTTTCTTCAGGACGTCACTGATCTCCTTGCTCACAAAGTCGCCACTCGTGACAACCTGGTAGACAAACTGATCAAACCAGGCATCAGTCATCACAAAGTAACCCTTTTCACCAGCAGCCTCGCTCCACGAGTTCTCGACACGCCATCTGCTGATGCTGCCATCTTCCTCGACTTGAACAGCTGTAAGGACCATGGCGTGGGTCATTGCACTCTCGCCAACGCTCAATCTTTCGGCCTTGGTCATGCCGAGCTTGACGTTGAAGCCGAGCTCGTAGTCGAAGAGGCCGAGGTCCATGATTCTAGGAAATGGTTTGTCAGTATAGGTCATAAGACGAGAGATTGTGTCATGACATACCCTTCTCTGTTCGATTCCTGACCAACGTCACTACCGAAGAAGACCGGGATGCCCTTCTTCAGCATGGAAACCGCTGTTGCCTTGAGTACGGGTATATCAACGTTGATATAGGTAATGGGACGACCTCCCTGCACGTTGCCGAGGCGGTCGACACTCAGGAGAGTACCGTAATCATTGCGAGGGTCGTGAACAAGCGAGAAGAAAGAGTTAACATCTGCACCAGTAGCACGGACAGTACTCGACGAGGAAATTCCAGCAGCAAAGTCCTTTGGTGTCGTTGTCAAGCTGTGATACTTGCCAGCGCTGTCGTAGTATTGCCACGTGAATGGCTTGTCAGGGGCGGGAGGAGGACCCAACATGAGAGTCAGGATGAGGTGGATCTCACGCATCATGTGGTATTTTATGCCAAGGAGGGCGCGGGACCCGTCTTTGCTGGAAGCTTTGGCAGCGGACCGAAGGCGCAGGGCGTTCTCGCGGAGCTTGGTAGTCATAAGCTTGCTCATGACTGCTGAGCTGGAGGCGTTAAACGCGTCGGGGTATAGGGTTTGGGGGATGAGGCCGTATTTGTCCACGAGGTTTGCCACCATGTCCTGGTTGCTAGTGTTAGTACTGTTTGAGTGGAACTTTCTCGTGTCGACCTACCCATTGACCACCTGTACAACGATAAATTAGCGTATTTTACAGACCTATACCGGAAAAGCTTACCATCGTTAACTGGTGCAGACATGAGGCTTTGCAAAAGTCGGCCATCAAGAGGCTCATCGAGTGTGTCGAGGATGTTCTCCAAGCTAAGACAAGTCAACAAAGCCCGAACGATGTGGGCTATAGACGTGTCACGTACAAGTAGTTGGCTTTCTCAAGTTTGTCCCAGTAAAACAGATAGGCTTGTGACAATTGAAACTCTTTTAGATCGTACTTCTTCATCAGAGGCACACGGAAGACATTAGTCGAGGCAAAGAGCCAGCATCTCCCGCTCTGACGCTGATTGGTCACAGGTGAGCCTTCTAGAGGGATGGTGATGTTGTAGACTTGCTGGTCCGCAATAAGTGCAGACCGTGACTTCAAGATGGTCTTTGCGTCATTATTCGTAAATGCGGCCATTGCGAGGGCGTTCTTAGGCTCTGATAAGGCCTCCTTCGTCCATTGTTCGGCAGCATTGATGGAGACATCACGAGACATGCTGCCGTATGGTGGAGGGGCTTTCTCGTCGGCCATGACATATTCTTTCTCGCTGGGAGCTTGCCTGATCTGAAGAGCTCGTAGTCGTGCTTCCACTTGCGACTGGATAGCTGCCTCGTTGAGCTTTGACTGTTTCTGACCCATGCTTGCAGATGAGATAGCGATTGTGCTTGGGGAAGATGGAAGACAGTGAGTGTGCTCGGGAGATCAGGGGCAACGAGTGTATTGAGGGACGAGGGAAACGCAACCTAAGCTGGAGGATGATAGAAAGATAGGAGGAAGGGCTGGAGAAGAGGGAGGACGGAAAGAGAGAAGGGGCAGGCACCAGGTTTATACCTGAATGCTCGTACTGGCAGCTCGGAGTAGATAGAGATGGGGGACGATGTCGGGGGACTCACGACCTTATCAACCTTCCTCATCAAGTTAGCTGCTTCGTGAGTCATGCAGGTCGTTTTGGAACATCAACGGCTATACAGATTGATCGTACCTCCTCTCACGTGACCGCTGTACTTTCATGCTCATCAACCTGCCAAGAAGGGCGGCTCGCGTGCTTACTGGCCCAGTGTTTAGCCTCAAGCCATCTCCAGTCTGCAGGATGAGCACAAAACCCAAACGAAGCGCGGAACGAAGTGTCTCACCTCCACCTGTGAAACGCAAAATGCAGTCGACCACAACACGTGAGCTCATCAGGCTGTCGGCACTATAAGATTACCCTAACTGAGTGGCTTTATCTCAGAGAACACTGTCGCGTCTTTCTTCACTCCAACGTCAAAGAAGACGCCAGAAAAGACGAGATGGACGTCCGCGCACAACACTGTCCTCGTGGCGCATTATACCACTTCTCCAGATGCGGAGCAGGAGAGGCGGCGGGTCAAGAGACGACGACTTGCCGCATTTGACCTGGTAGTAACCCCGAGGTCGCCGCGCCGGACATTTGCTCATTTGTGCCTAGGACTCCACGCTGATCAAGTCGAGAAGTGGCAAGAAGTTTGGCCAAGGAGCGGACGACTGGACCTGGTGGGATGGCACGATACCGAGCCAGTTGCAAAAGCTCGACGCGGAAGGGTAATTCGAGATCTGAATGACTACTACCCCGTCCTGACTCCCACAGATACCAAGTCGTCATCTTTTCCAACCAAGGCGGCCTAACACTACGCGAAGACCCAAAATCTAAAGGCCCCAACAAGCGATTGAACGACTACAAGACCAAGATCGCAGCCATCTTCAACGCGCTCGACATCCCGATAAGCCTGTACGCAGCCACGGAAAAGGACAACTACCGAAAACCTCGAAGTCGTATGTGGACCGAAGCGCTGGAGCACTTCGACCTCGATGGCGTGGATGGGGTCGATATGGAAAATTCCTTCTATGTTGGCGATGCGGCGGGGAGGGAAGGAGATGGACAGCGGTCGGATGACTTTGCTTCCTCGGATCGGTGAGAGTTGCCCCCGCTATTCGCACTTGGCCAGGTCAAAGGCTGACTCCAAACAGTGGCTTCGCATCGAACGTCGGCATCCCGTTCCACACCCCCGAAGAGTTCTTCCTCGGCCACGAAGCGCGATCATACAAGCATTCATTCGACTTTGGCGGCTACTTAAGCGGCCCGAGTCCAGCACCGCCTTTTTCACGAATCAATGAGCAGGACATCGTCATGTTTTGTGGAAGTCCTGGAGTGGGCAAGTCTACGTTCTATGCGACGCATTTGAAGCCGCTGGGTTATGAGGTGAGTCTTGATCTCCCTAGGAGCCCAAGAAGGAATCTATGCTGATATACAATCAGAGGATTAATCAGGACACCCTGAAAAGTGTATGTCCCTCCTCGCCTAGCCAAATGCTCAGCACTAACTTTCCCACAGCGCGAGCGATGCGTGAAAGTAGCAGACGAGCATCTGCAAGCGGGCAAATCCGTGGCCATCGGTACTTCTACTTTTCCCGTCCTTCCTCCCTCCTTACACATCCTAACCACCTCACCACTAGACAACACCAACGCCGACACAGCCGTCCGCTCCGTCTGGGTCAATCTCGCCGAGAAACACAACATTCCCATCCGCTGCGTCCTCTTCCAAGCACCCGCCAAGCTCTGCGAGCACAACGACGCCGTGCGAGCGCTGAATGATCACGTAAGTCCTACCGCTCATCCATCCTACATAACGACCTATTTTATTTTTGCATCATGCTGAAAAGACCCGCAGATGAATCCCGAAAAGCGCGAACGTCTTCCCAGCCAGGCGTTCGCTGGGTTCTTATCGCGATATCAGACGCCGAAGCCGAGTCAAGGATTTCAGGACATCACGCTTGTGGCGTTTCAGGTATGTTTGTGCTTGAAGTAAACGATGTGGAGAGGTGTGAAGTGCTGACTGTGACGACAGTTTCATGGAGACGACAAGGCGAAGGAGGCATGGGCGCAGCATTATGTCGCTTAGGATTGTTGTGCAGATGGATTACTTATGTTCGGGTCTGAGAGGAGCGGGGGATGATGAGCTTGCTTTTGGCGAGCATGTATCGTCTACTGCCGCTCAAGTTGGTCGAGTGGACGTCCGTCTACGACCAGGTGGATGCATACCAATTGGAGGAAAGTGAAATGAAGGTCTTTCAAACCTGAATCTTCGCTCCAAGTACAGATAGATGGCCTTATCCTGATGAGGACGGCCGTGCGGAGCGTGCTGAGATCCCAAAGTGGAACGAAGCCAGACGGGGCTGGATTAGCAGATATGCAACGACCTGAACTGTGGTCTCTATATCTCGACCATTACATGATCAGAGCGAGAGTCGCAGTCATCAGAATATAGTATTACATTGCTACATTGCCATGATCGAGTACAAAGTTCATCCTCATTCCTTCATCCCATACCTCATTCCCCTCACTTGACAGCAATCGGATCGTGTCTTCGACTCGCCGTCCTCGCAAGTCCACCACCATCAATCTCCTCCTCCTCTTCGTCCTCATTCATGTCCGGCACTTCATCCTCTTTCTCCTCGTCTTCGAGTCTCGCCTGCTCAAGCCGTTGCCGTGTGCGCTCCTCATCCTCGTCGTCGTCATCTTCGGCTTCTTCTCGTTCAGCGTCCGCGCGAAGCTCGTAGGCGACTTCAAAGCACTCAGAGAGCAGTGTGGTAATACTGCCTTGGCCTTCGGGGATCTCGCCGTTGACGATGAATTTACCGTCTTGGCGCATGTTGTCGATGGAGTTGAGCTTGATGGCGGAGGAGTCAGTATTACGTCGGTAAGGGGAGAATGAGGTAATATTGAAGTGGCAGGAAATGATCAGAAGGAAGGCAACGGAAATATCCACATGAGTTTTACGCTCTCGGAAGGTGACAATTAATGTTTACATCCGGAATATTTCATCAGACAATGTGTGCTTGGGAGAAATGACAGAGAAGAACAACGTGACATACCTTCATGCTGTACGGGTAGAGCTCACGAGCTGAGGAGACACCGCCCGATTGCTTGACCTCATATAGACATTTTCGTAATGTCAGGAGCTGGTTGTAGATAGGTGTTAGAGCCTCGGACACTGGTTCGGAAGAGGAGATCATGTGGTAGATGGTAGCATATGACTTTCGGAGGAGGTAGAGCATAGCCTGAAATGGTCAGCAGAAGTCATTTGTCGGCATATGGTCAATCGTACCCGCTGTTCGTAGACCTCCGCTGGGTTGCCCTCAGCATCGACAAACATGCCATTCACTCGCGACTCATCAAATCGATCAAGCCTTCGCTGATAACTCCAAAGATCTGTCTCTCGTAACGACCAGGCTTGTGTCAAGTGAAGTTTCTCGAGCGTGCTACGGATTTTCGAAAGCTCGTCGAGTTTCTCTTGGAATCGTTCTTGAATCTTCCCTTGTCTCTGCAGCATGATCTCGCTCCATAACGTGACTCGCGCCAGGAAGTCAAGCACAAGGTCCTTGCCACGATATGTCGATTCGGATGAGTAGTTGATGTGCTCCAGTCTTGTGATGTACTGCTCTTCTAATGTCCCATCCGATGGCTTTAGTATGTTTGATGTGCCAAGTTCCTTCTCAATGTCTTTTAGTTGTTTCTGGAAGTCCTCGACCTCTTCTATTGGAAAGTCGCCCTTTTCATTGATTAGCATATGAGCTTTTCGCTGCGAGTGATCTGTGGACGCACTTTTCGATTGACGTTCAGACCAGATAGAGATCGTAATATCGACACAAGCTTTTCATATGTGGGAAGCAGATCTGATGATATCGTTGATAGTCCTTGCCTGAGTTCTGCAAGTGTTGTTTTACAGTTGTCGACTCGTGTTTGCAGCAACAGTAGTATGTCTGCGTTGTGTCGAGATTTGCCTTGGTCTACAGAAGCTTGGATTTTGTCCAACTGATGACTGATGCCTGAAAGGTCTTTCGGAGAGTAGTAGCCAGCTTCCTTCAAATGGTCAAGCAATCGCTATTCGAGATGAGTTAGTCGATGTCGCAGAGGGTATAGCATTCAACAAGATATACCTTGATTGATGAAGTGACTGAATAGCTGCAGGTTATCAGTATAATATTACGTAGTCATTCCCTCGGTGTGTCAAGACTCACGCCGCCGGAGCTTCGGCATTGCGCCCGATTGTCAAGAAGAACAGCGAGATGAGTTGTAGACAGTCATCGAGTACGCTGTCCACTAGCAGACCAAGTTAGCAGTGTATTCTGTAGCGTATGAAGAGTGCACGCGACAATATGAGCGATTTTGGGATGCGGCGAAGACATACATCGATTCTGTTCATCCCGTTTGGTTGTCCGAATCTCGTTGAGGGCATGGACTTGTTCTATGAGCTTGTCGTAGTATGTGACCACATCCTGCGACTTGATGTACTTTGACTTGTCTGCCTTGAGCAGCTCTAGGCTGTCTCGGATTTGGACGAGCTTGTCGAGGATTGGTCGTTCTGAAGGATCGATCGGTGACTTGTAGAAGGGCGAGTCTGACATAACGGTATGGTCGTCTGTATCGTACGCTGTGGATGTTGAGGGTAGTAGGAAGGTGCTTTGTAATAGTCACGAGGGGAGGTGGGTGGCTCTGTACAAACGGGATTGAAGTTCGAAGACGAGGTCTTGGACCACCCCGCATCTTGCCGTTGGTATTATTCCCGAGTAACTCCTTGGTCACGTGAAAACAGTCAGAGAGAGAAAGAGCCAAGCTGCACCGATCAACGCGCGCCTAAGCTTCACTTTATCGATCTTCACTTCAATACTCCAAGCATATTGTACTACAGCATTACTCATCCCCGTGACTCATCTCTTCTCGCTGGGCTTACTTATAGGAATCAGAACTCTCAAGCATTGAAAGAGCATCTCCTCCAATCTTTCCAGCGCGACTCCTTCACATCAGATCTCCATTCCATTCACCTGATTCACTGCGCCAGTCTCCATCCCCGCAGTGCTCAGTAAAACACATAAGCAATGGCTGGCCTGTTCGGCTCAGCAGCCTCGTCGTCATCAGCCAACAACGCCCAAGGCGATCTGAAGAACGACGTCGCCCTCAAAGACATTCCAGAAGACAGCGTCTCCGACCTAGCATTCTCACCACAATCAGATCACCTTGCCGTTGCGTCCTGGGACAAGAAAGTACGAATATACGAAATCAGCGCGAATGGCGACAGTCAAGGGAAAGCTCTCTTTGAGCATGAAGGACCAGTCATGAGCTGCGCATGGTCAAGAGTATGTACAAGGCCGGGCGATTTAGGCCATATCACCCTAATACTAACCTCACCTCTCAGGATGGCAGCAAAGTAGTCGGTGGTGGTGCAGACAAAGCTGCCCGCCTCCTCGACCTCGCCTCCGGCAATGTTTCCAACGCAACCCAAGTCGCCGCACACGAAGCCCCCATCCGCTGCGTCGAAATGTTCGACCACAACGGAACCCCTATGCTCGCGACCGGGTCCTGGGACAAAACAGTCAAATACTGGGACCTGCGCCAACAAACCCCTGCCGCAACGTTACAATGCCAAGACCGCGTCTACACCATGGACGTACGCGACAAGCTCCTCGTCGTCGGCACAGCCGAGCGCTGGTGTAACGTCGTCAACCTCGACAACCCGGGCACAATCTACAAATCCATGCAATCACCACTGAAGTGGCAGACCCGCGTCGTGTCCTGCTTCACAGACGCGTCTGGCTTCGCCATCGGCAGCATCGAGGGCCGCTGCGCCATCCAATACGTCGAGGAAAAAGACCAAGCCAACAACTTCAGTTTCAAATGCCACCGCGTCACACCGCCCAACACGCGCGACGTCGCAAACGTCTACGCCGTCAACGCCATCTCCTTCCATCCCGTGCACGGCACATTCAGCACGAGCGGGTCGGACGGCACGTTTCACTTCTGGGATAAGGACGCGAAACACAGACTCAAGGGCTTCCCGGAGGTTGGGCAGACGATTTCAGCAACGGCGTTCAGTCGAAATGGAGAGATTTTTGCGTATGCGGCGAGCTATGATTGGAGTAAAGGGTATGCGCAGCATACGCCGACGAGCGTGAATAAGATTATGCTGCATCCGATTGCGGCGGATGAGTGTAAGCCGAAGCCGGGGACGAAGAGAAAGTAGAGAGAGGTCAAATCGGGGAAGGGCGTGAAGTGAAGAGCGTGGAAGAGCCAGATGTCGATGGATTGATAGGTGTCGATGCTGGGAACGCAAAGTGCATGGACTTGGACGGGGAAAAGGAAACGGTGTCTGCATGGCAGCCAAACCAAGCTGCGCTCGAAATACAGACTGAATTGGCGTCGAGTAAAACAGGCGCAAAGGCGCGAATTGTCAAGGCTGGAGAAAGGAAGGAAGCCCTGCTACTAGGTACGCTGCGTCACAAAGAGTGACCAGCGGCAGAAACATCGCACGAAAGAGCAAATCATGATCATCATCACATCACAAACTTCCACTCTCAACAGGTTGGCTCTGCATCGTGCCTTTTGTCATTGCAGAATATGTACGTAGCCATACTTGTACGTTCGTCGTCTCATCCTCCACATGGTATCATACACATCCATCCCCATTCTCATCTATTGTACAAATTCGTCATCTTTCCCGTGCAACATGTCGATGCTGGTACTCATGTCCATGTTGACATCAGAGACCTCTGAGCCTCTGCGGACCATGCCGTAGCACTATCCTGATCTCATCCCGGTCCATGCATGTGCTCCTCCAGCTTGTTCCAGTCCATGTATTTCCTGCTTTGATGTGTTCCAGTCCATGCATTTCATCCTTCGGTCTGACCCACCCACCCGACCTATCCAGTCAATGCATTGCCTTGTCCACTATGCCCTCTTGTATCCATGTCATGCAGTTCGGCTCCATTCCCAGTCACTACCCAAGTACAGCCCAGACCTTTTGCTCATGATATGCGTCCCATTCCGTTCCATGCTGTGTCCTGCTGCCGCCTGCCATACGCCAGTCCGAACGAAAAGAAAAAGATCCTTACCTTCTATTTCCATATCCATGTCCCTGCTGCGCGGGTCCCGCCCCTGACGAATTCGGAAAGTACGCTCCAACACCTGCATTAGGCTGAGTCGCGGTTCCGTTAGCATTGTAAAGCCCACTCGGGTAAGGAGGTGGTGGTCCTTGTGGGTGCCCATGAGATGCTTGCGATGGTGAGACAAGGTTCTTCGGTACAACATTGGTAGTCGTGATGGCAGTGCCGATAGTGGGTGATGCTAAGCTGGACATTGGTACATTGAGATTCATTGGTGGAACAGGGAGTCCGAGACCTGGGCTGGGCGACATCACCATGGTTGGCGTGACGAGGCCGACATGAGCGGGCACTGTGGGGTGAAGTGCGGGGGTTGGGAGGCCTGCGAAGCTGGTTGTGGATGAGTACTGTGAGGAGACAGGGACTGTAGCAACAACGGCGTGACCTAAAGCCGCACTCATTGGAGTTGCTGGCATCGGGGTCTGGTAGCCAGACATGGCGATGGGACCACCTCTCGAGCTGTGTACACTGCTGGCACTCTGAGGGTCAAGCGGGTTTGGTGGTGGAACAGGTCCTCTGGTGCTCAAGCTGAGAGTAGGATATGTCTTGGCGTGTGTTGGTGTGCCAGCATTGCTGGTCGGAGTGTACATGCCAGTTCGTGATGCATGTTGATGTTGCTGAGAAAGCTGAGAGGACATCTGCTGCGCGGCACTAGCTGGAATGCCCGCAGCAATAGCGACAGCGACGTTCTGTAGTGCCTCTGTAGCTACAAGATCAGCCCAAGGAGATTCATTGATAGTCTCTGAGACGTCCTTGACTCCCTTGTGAAGAGGCTTGATCACCAACTTCATCTCGTCAGGAAGTGCAGACGGAGAGTTTTTGTAACCTTCCTTGACACGATCTGCGAAGAAGAAATAGGCCTATGAACAGTTAGCTTGTGTCTCTTGCATTGCAGGCAAACGATACTGACTC